>Ga0123357_10000052_pt1 | contig 92973 bp, 72 predicted proteins | sample TergutEmb28metaG_FD_89873 | JGI IMG/M metagenome (GOLD analysis project Ga0123357, IMG submission 89873) | Embiratermes neotenicus P4 segment gut microbial communities from Petit-Saut dam, French Guiana - Emb289 P4 | ecosystem: Host-associated > Arthropoda: Insects > Digestive system > Gut ...
ATGGCGGGACACCATCATCAACCAGACACCAAAACGCGGCCCTCACACCAGCCGACACACTCCAACCCATAACGCAACCTCCCAAACAAAACCCGTGTTACGTTGACCGCTAGAACTCGCCGCTCAAATCACGCCACGCGCCACCGCTTGGACGGGTCTAGGATCATATGAGGGACCAAAATAAGACTCACCGAGCAGAATGGAGCAATCATTATGAAGGATCTCATCATCAAGAACCGCGACGACATCACCGCCAATGAGGCTGGGCGTGACGGTAACGTCTTTTACATCAAACCGGTCGTCGCGGGCGCGGATATCGACACCTGCTCGGCCGCATTCATCGAAGTGCCTGTCGGCAACTACGCCTTCGGCTACCACTTCCATGACCAGAGCGAAGAGATCTTCTACATCGTCAGTGGTACAGGAAAACTGCGCGGCGCGGACGGCGAAACACCGGTCAAGGCCGGCGATATGCTGTGCTTCCCGACCGGCGAAAAGGGCGCCCACATCGTGTCGAACACGTCAGAAACCGAGCCGCTGGTTTTCATCGATTTCGACGTCAAGGCCAGCCCCGTCGACATCGTCACCTTCCCTGACACCGGCAAAATGATGGTGCGCGGCGCCCACGTCAACGCGATGGTGGACATCCCGAAGAGCTGACGCCACCGAATATCGAGCCAACTGCGCACAAACGCATCAACATCCGGTACCCTGAACGTTCTGGCGCTAGTTGCCGGGCGCTCCCGCCCGTCAAAGCCTTGGCAACTATGGCCACACCGTCAAACTGGCCCCTTTCCTGCGCGATCGTGCGCAATTGCCAAGGGGACGCATGGTCAACAAGTCCAGGTGGGACGCCCGCCCGATGCAGACGGTAGCATTGTCGCCGTGACTGAGAACAAGACGGCTCGAGCCGGGCATGCTTATGCGCGCCTGGTCGCTGAGTTGCGCCGTTCCAATGCCGCCAGCCGTCACGTCGTCAAAGCCCGGAAAGGCACCCGCCGCGCCCGCCTGCAGGCGGCATTGCGCGACCAAGGCCGCTGACCGCGCTCTCTGTACGAAATGCCAATTGATAGGCGCTTTTGACGCCATGCAGCACTAGCATGATGTTGCGCGGGTGAATCTCTCGACAAACACCGGTTGCCGACAAAGCAGGAAGGCAGCAACATGATTCAGTACAGCCAATGGGTTGCTTACACGGGGACAACGCGCATCATGTTGACGTGCTTGTTCTTGGTGCTGGCGGTGGCGCTTGCCGTCATCGGCTGGCGACTGCGCAAGGCGCACGCCGCACGAAGTGGCGGGGTGGTGATCGGCGTGTTCGTTGCCGTCATCTGGATACTCAGCGTGCTGATCCTGGATTGGGTGCAATTCGCGTATGGGATAGCCATCAAAAACGAGATGGACGCCAGCGGCCAAACCGCGGTGGGCAGCAAGAACCCCATCACTCGATTCACGATTCTGTTCGCAATAGTCGCCTGCGTTTTGATCTTCATCTGGTTGCGCAAGCGTTACGGCTGGAAAGTCGCTCTAATCAGCGGTATCGCTGGCGCTGGAGCCGGCCCGGTAATGTTCGAGTTCCCTTTCGACTGGATCATCATGTGGCACTTGAACGTCCCCACCCCGGTTGCTGTGTACCGATGGCTTTACTTCATGCCGCTGTTCTTGTTCATCATCGCCACACTGGCGATCTGCACCCTGACGCCGGCCGCGCGCCTGCGCCGCGAGACGCTGTTCGCCCTGGCGGCCATGTTCCTGCTTTGGGCGGGCTGGGCCATCACCACCGGCTTCGCATACCCGTCCAGCGCCGTGCCGCTGGTGTTCAACGTCACATCGAAACTGGCCGCCGCTGTCGCTGGTATCATGATCTTCATGCCCGACTTCAAGGCCGACAAGATGATCACGCAAACTACCTAGTCACAGAACAAGCCAACAGAGTATTGCTGCAAAAATGCTCTCGCTGTTGTGGTATTATGTACACGGGTGTACACAACTAGATAGGAGTGATCGACATGAGCGTGACCGTTGGCGTAAGGGAGTTTCGCGAGGAATTGGCCGGTTTCATAGACCGGGCAGAGCCAGTGACAGTAACCCGTCACGGCGAGGCCGTAGGCTTGTTCATTCCCGTCAAACGTGACCGCAGGGCCATATTGGACGCGGCCGTCGAGGCTTCAAAGAAGGCACATGCGTTGCTGGAGGCGGCTGGGGTAACAGAGGATGAAGTTGTCGCTGAGTTCGACGCACTGCGCAAGGCCAGCTACGCCCAGGAGTTGGCAGCATGACGGCGAAGTACCTTGTCGTCGATGCTAACATCTTGATACGAGCGGTACTCGGGGTACGGGTCGCTGAGCTAATCGGGCGCTATGGCGAGGGTGTTTCGTTCTGTGCTCCGGATCTCGCTTTTGACCAAGCCGCCAACCACTTGCCGGAGATTGCGGCGAGAAAGGGTCTGGACGAGGTGGCCGTGCTCGAAGCGCTTGATTCCTGGAGACCAGCGATAGACACGGTGCCCACGGAGGACCTGGAACCGTTGCGTGGCCGAGCACTAAAACGGATCGGCAGGCGCGACCCGTCTGATTGGCCGTTCGTCGCCGCCGCGCTGGCTCTTGATTGCCTTATTGTCGACATACATCACGACTGGAACTGGCCCCCATTGATCTCCAGTTATCGACGGGTTGATATTTAGGTATGTACCGCACTCCGACACCTCGGAATAAGGGCCGATAACCGCGTCCTTCACTTACGCTTTGACCAACTGATGGGCTCGCTGATACGAGATACCCATGACTCGTCCAATGTCTCGGATAGACATGGCGTTTTGGCGAGCCAGAGTCTTGGCGGCCTTGGCGCGCGCCGCAGCAGCCTCATGGGATAGTTTTGCGGCTTGAGCGTAGAGCTGTTCCGCTTCGGCTATCTCTGCCGCGTAGGCCTCCGGCGCCACCACTTGGACCGTGATGTCAAAGGCGTCTTCCGCCATTCCCAGTTGATAGGCGATGGCCTCGCGCATCTCGGCATCAGCCTGCGCGAGCGTCGAGCACTGCGAGACCGAGCCAGCCTCAGCGCATTCCAACACCCACCATTTGCCCGACCGCTGAGCAGTCACCGTCACAGCTCTTTTCATTGTCGCCACCAGCCTTTCCCAAGTTCAGTCGCAAATTGATCCCAGAACTTTCGTGCCACCAAGTCGTCAACCTCACTGTGACGGCCGATCGTCCGGGACGTCGATCCGACTGTGACGCATGTATGCCGCGTCAGTTCGGCGATTCCAAACCGCAAGCCGTGCTGGCGGGCTGCCAGTTTGAGCTTGCCGATTACCTGGTCTCTTTTCATTGTATTTGTCTAATTCACACTAGACATACGCGTCTAGCATATCATAGACAGACTTGCTGTTGTTGCGCATAGATGTTCCTTTCCACAGGCGCTCGAGCAGTCAGGTGCGACCGTTCACCACGCACTATGGCCAGAATCCGCCAAAACCGGCACCACAATTGCGGGCTGTGGACAACTTCTCGTCATCCCTGCGGCTGTCGCGCAGAGCAGGCTCTGCGCGGAACGCAGTGGAGTCCCAGGATGTGGGCTCAGCGCTTCGTTAGCGTGAACTTTAGGCCTAGGGTTTCGTCCTCGAACTTCGGGGACGTTTCGGCGGCCTCGTCCATCTTTGTGGACAGCACCTCATCGGCTATCTCTGCTTGTCTTGCCCGGATCGCTTCGGCTGTTGCCTTACCTGCCTCCGTCTCGTCGCACGCCCACACCAGCGCTATCCGGTCCGAGACGTCGAAGCCTGACGCCTTGCGGGCATCTTGCACCAGACGGATGACCTCGCGCGCTAGGCCTGCCTGCACCAGCTCGGGCGTCAGCGTCAGGTCGAGGGCGACGGTCTCGCCGCCGTCCGCCAGCACCGACCAGCCCTCGCGCGGGCGCTCCGTGACGATCACCTCGTCGACACCCAAGTCCACCGCACCCAAGCCCGGCACATCTACCGTCACCTTGCCACCGTCCGCCAAACCGCGGGCCAACGCCGCCGCGTCCGCCGACGCCACCGCCGTCGCGACGTCCTGCGTCTGGCCGCCGAACCGCTTGCCCAGCGCCCGGAAGTTCGCCTTGGCCGAAAAGTCCACCACATCGCCGGCGGACGCGAACGTCGCCACCTGGCCGACGTTCAGCTCGGCCAAAATCTCGGCCCGCAACTCGTCGTTCAGCCGGGCGTCGGCCGCCGCCGAAATCAGCACCCGTGCCAACGGCTGGCGCGTCTTGATCTTCGCCTCGGCGCGCGCCGCGCGCCCCAACTCGACCAGCCGTCGCGTCAGGTCCATCGACGCCTCAAGCCCTGCGTCCACCAGCGAATCATCAGCCACCGGCCAAGACGCCAGATGCACCGATGCCGGCGCATCGTCCCTTGTCGCGACGAATAAATCCTGCCAGACCCGCTCGGTGACGAACGGCGTCAGCGGCGCCATCAGACGCGTCACCGCGTCGAGCGTCTCGTGCAGCGTCCACAACGCGTTCGGGTCGCCTGCCCAGAAACGCCGACGCGACCGGCGGACGTACCAATTCGACAAATCGTCCACAAACGCCGCCAGTGCCGTGCCCGCATGCTGAGTGTCGAAGTTGTCCAAACACCCCGTCACATCGGCCACCAGACGGTTCGTCCGCGACACCAACCAGCGGTCCAATACGTGACGATCCGCCACCGCTGGCGCCGACCCGACAGCCGGCGTCCAATCGTTGGCCCGCGCGTACAGGGCATGGAACGCGACGGTGTTCCAGTACGTCAGCAGCACTTTGCGGACGACCTCCTGGATGGTGTTGTCGCCCACCCGACGCGCCGCCCACGGCGAGCCCGCGCAGGCCATGAACCAGCGCACCGCGTCGGCCCCGTGCTTGTCGAGCAGCGGGATGGGCAACAAGATGTTGCCCAAATGCTTGCTCATCTTGCGCCCGTCCTCAGCCAAGATATGGCCCAGGCAGACGACGTTTCGGTACGAGTTTTCGCCGAAAACCAGCGTCGAGACGGCCATCAGCGTGTAGAACCAGCCGCGCGTCTGATCGGTGGCCTCGCAGATGAAATCGGCCGGGAAGTGCTCTTGAAACTTCTCCTTCGAACCCTCGACCCACGGGTAGCCCCACTGCGCAAACGGCATAGAACCCGAGTCGAACCAGGCGTCGATCACCTCGGGGACGCGCCGGTAGACGCCCGGCTCGCCCGTCAGCTTGAACGTCACGTCGTCGACAAAGGGACGGTGCGGGTCCATCGTCGCCACCGACGGGTCGCCCGTCAGCTTCGCCAGTTCGGCCCGCGACCCGATGCAGACGATGTGCGTCGGGTCGGCGTCGTTGCGCCAGATCGGCAGCGGTGTGCCCCAGAAGCGCGTCCGCGACAACGCCCAATCGATGTTGTTGCGCAGCCAATCGCCGTAGCGTCCCCACTTGATCGTGTCTGGGTACCAGTTTGTCGCCTCGTTGGACGCCAGCAGCGCGTCGGCCCGCTCGGTTGTGCGGATGTACCAACTGGGCACCGCGTAGTACATAAGCGGCGTGTGGCAACGCCAGCAGAACGGGTACGAGTGCTCGTGCGGCTCCAGCCGGTAGAGCAGCCCGCGCGCCGTCAGGTCGTCGATGATCTTCTCGTCCGCTCGCTTGAAAAACAGCCCGCCGACAAGTGGCAATACGTCATCGAAGGTACCGTCCGGACGCACCGGGTTGACGATCGGCAGCCCGTACGCGCGGCAGCACGTCATGTCGATCGCGCCGAAAGCCGGGGCCTCATGCACCAGCCCGGTGCCGTCGTCCGTCGTCACGAAATCGCCCAGAACGACGTAGTTGGCGGGCGCGTTGAAATCAACGAAATCGAACGGACGCTGATAGTTCCAACGCTCCATTTCGCGGCCGGTTGTGGTGGCCTCAACCTGCCAACCCTCACCCAGCACAGCATCCATCAGAGCGCCTGCAACCACCAACTTCTCGTCGCCGTTGCTGGCCAGTACATACTCGACGTCCGGGTGCACCGCTATGGCCGTGTTGCTGATAAGCGTCCAGGGTGTGGTCGTCCAAATTAGCAGCGACGCACCGACCCACGGCCCCGACGTCAGCGGCATCTTGACGTAGACCGTCTGGTCGACGACGTCTTCGTAGCCCTGTGCCACTTCGTGGTCTGACAGGGCCGTTTGATCGTGTGGGCAGTAGGGCGTGACGCGGAAATCCTCGACGAGCAGGCCACTGTTGAAGATCTTTTTCAATGCCCACCACTCCGAGTCGATGTATTCCGGCTTGAGCGTCCAGTAGGCGTCGTCCATGTTGACCCAATAGCCCATGCGGCGCGTCAGCTCGGCGAACTGGTCGACGTGACGCCCGACCGATTCGCGGCAGCGCTCGTTGAACGCCTCGATGCCGTACTCCTCCACGCCCGTCTTCGACTCGATACCCAACTCGCCTTGGACGGCCAGCTCGACGGCCAGGCCGTGGCAATCCCAGCCGGCCTTGCGGTCGACGCGGAAACCTTGCATCGTCTTGTAGCGCGGGAAGACGTCCTTAAAGACGCGAGCCTCAATGTGATGGGTGCCCGGCGTGCCGTTGGCCGTCGGCGGGCCCTCGTAGAAGTTCCAGCGCGGCGCATCTTCGGTTGCCGCCAGGGTGGCATCGAAAGTGTGGTTGGCATCCCAGAAAGCGATGATCTCGTGATCCATCGCAGGCAGGTCGATTGCCGCCGGCACCTGGGCATACATTTTGCTCATCTCGTCCTCAATATCGTCATGCACCGACGAAGGGACGAGGCACCCGCCGAAGCGGGGGTGGCCCGCGGTACCACCCTTCTTGGACGCTCGCTTCCCTGAAAAGGAAGCCAAACGCCCCGCTTGATTACCGCCCACCGCCGGTTCTAGTAGGCCGAAGCCGTTCTTCCGGCAACTCCGGGGTGATAGCCCCATCAGCGCCTCGTGGACTGATCTAGTTTACACAGCGCCGGGATGCGGACGCTAAACGGACAGTTACCTCCTGGCTAGCGTGGCACTTGCTGCCGCATTTCCGTATCACGATAGACAGCGGAGACCGTCAACCCGCAAGTCACCTCCATCACCCAAAAAAGTCCGAACGCTTTTGCTGGCAAGACCTCACCAACGTGACACCCGCTCTTTCGCGAAGGTCTTCCCGCCCAACCTCGTCTCCCTGACATCCCCGAAGAGGTTCAGTAGGGAAGACCACCCAGAAATGACTGGGAAATGAGAGGTCTGGCCTGCCAGACCTCGATTCGGCCACATAGACGGCGAGATCTAGCGGGAAAACCTCCCGCAGCGCCACAGCGCCAGAGGTGCCGCGTCACCCAGTAAGCGCAGCTCGCCGCATGACCAGGGCAGCTTCAACCGAGCGGACGAGTTGAACAGGCGACGCCAACTGTGCGGCCGTGACGTTGATGACGAACCAACCCTCGTCTTGCAAGTCGCGACGGCGTTCTGCGTCAATTGCTTGCTGCTTCGTGTCGCCAACGTGGACGCCCCCGTCGTATTCGACGGCGACCTTCTCGCGCACATAGCCCATGTCCACGTGGTATGTGAAGCCCGAACGGCATGGCACCGGATGGTTGACGGCCGGGGTTGGCAACCCTGCCCGCACCAGCACCAGACGCGTCCTCGTCTCGTACAGCGAGTCAGTGCCGGATCTGACAAATTTCATAAGACGACGACCCTTTTGGACACCCGTCGTGCCAGCCAACTCATCGAGACGGCGATGGAAGTCGTCCATGCTGATCAACGGATGTTTGCGGCGAACCAACCCGTCCGCCACCTCAATGAGTTCATCATCCGTGCCACGAAGTTGAAGCCAGTGGTCGACCGGATGGAGCAGCGGCATACCGTCCCTTGTCGCCCAAATGTTGAGCTTGGCCGTTGTATGGTGCGACACCACATCGCGGCGTTCAGGCCTGTTGGTACCGATGGGTACGACAATGTGGCATCGCGTCCAGTCCTGCAAAGTGGCGGGCAACGCCACGCGCAGCACCTGCAGGGCTGTCGGTCCGTACAAGGCGATTTCCCGTCCGCTGTAAACACTCAATACCGCCTTGGTGTGAGCGCGGAACCGTGATCGTTGCGCGTCCCATTTAGTCATTCCGTCGGAACTGAGTTGCTGCCCGTAGACCCCGTACGTCAATCTCTCGTAGCCCAGCCGCTTGTAATTGCGCCACGTCACTGTTGGTGAGTTCATCCATACAGGATGCCTGAGTCCGAGGGTCAAATGACTGCCCTCAGCCGTAATCTGTGGATAACTCGGCTGGAATATTGTTGCGCATCCCAGCGAGGCGCCGGCGCTAGTTGCAGACGCCCTGCGCCTACGGAGGTCTTCCCGCCTAACCTCGTCTATTTGACGTCCCCAAAGAGGTTCAGTAGGGACGCCCACCCAGAAATGGCTGAGAAACAGGCGGTCTGACCTACCAGACTTCGACATAGCCACGGAACAAGTGACATCTGGCGGGACAACCTCCGCTCGGGACGATGCCGCACTGCTGCCAGTTCTTAGCCAGAGGGCCTGACCCCTACATCAACACAAAAAGATAGTCAGAGTCTTGTCTCACGACCCCGAACAAGCCGGCATTGGTTGGGTACAGGCCGTCGTAACCGACATTTGTTGTGGCGTAGCCGGATGTCGCCAGCATCAGGTCCGTTTCGGTCGGCGCCCCTATGGACGAGGCTGACACACTCATCTGCATCATCCCCGTCTTCGCCGGAAATCCCGGGCTGGCGGCGAAGTCGACGGCCACACAAACCGAGGCATCGCCGCACTGGTACATTCCAGACGCCGTCCTCGCGCTTATTGTTTGTGACGCGATGGCGTTTCCCGTCCTGGCGTCTGCCAGAACCACGCGCCCGGGCTCGTTGTACACCAATAGCTCGGTGCCATTCGAGTCGATAACCGTAGCCTTCGCCCGTGCCAGAAGCGAGAACGTACCTTCTGTGGTTGTGCCATCACGGTTGGCAGACATGGAGTGCACCGTGGCGAGATCGGACGAGGCGAACTCGTAGGGCGCGGCCCACAGCACCGTGCCGTCGGCACGGCTGATGGCGGTTAGGTTGGCTTCTGCTGCACCGGAGTCGTCCCAGCGCTGCGCCATGACGATGACAGCCTCCGAGGTGACGGCGACGACGGGCGTCACCGATTTGGGGAAGGGAAAGTCGTTCAGCAGATAATCGTCTTGCGCGATCATCCAGCCATCGGGCGGTGAATAGGTCCAATCGGGCTCCGCAGCCGTCAAATCGCTCCACCCGGCGATGGTGGAAAAACCATTGGCTTCTGTGCCGGGCATGTCGGCTTGAAGGGCTAGATCGCCGGCGGCGAAAAAGCGATGCACCCACCCGTCGACGAAGATATGGGACGAGTCGCCAGTGGCGATCGGCACATACATGCCCTGGCCGGTGCGGACCCAGCCGCCGGGCAGCACCCGGTCCGTCAGCTGGTCAGATATGATCCGGCTACGGTTCGCACCGACGGCCCACAAGGGCGTCTCGAGATCGGTGTCCTGATATCCAGCGGTCGATACGACTCCGCCTGTCATCAACATGGGCACATTGCCCGCGTTCTGTTCAACGACGACGACACCGTCCTGGTAGGCGACGACGGATGCAGTCGTGCTCATTGTGTCGCCTGCGACGCTGTCCAGAGTGCACTGCCCGTCTACGAACGTGCTGGTTAGCACGCGACCAGTTCGCAGGTTGAGGACTCGCATATCGGTGCCGTTGATGCACAACTCGGCGTCGTTCGGTTGGGTGAAACCACCGTCCCGCATGGTTGCCAGGGCAAGTTTGCCGTTCTCGGATACCGCCGAGTTGAACATCAGCGGCGATCCGTCCGGCGACTTGTCCAGCGTCCACAAGGTTTTGCCCGTTGAAACGTCCACGGCGCGCAGCACGTCCGTGTTGAAGTAGGTGTAGCTGTGGTCGCCGTTCAGGTTCTCTGTCTGCTGGTACTCGAGGTCAATTAGGGCGACATCGCACCAGACGCCAACGACCTCGACCCTGGTGGGGGTGGCCTGGCCGTCCAGCAGCGCCACTGGCAGCGACGGGAACGAGCCGTCTTCAGCGGTGTATTTGGCGCCGTTGATGGGCTTGCAGGTGGGCGACGGGTTTAGAATCTGCCGTCCAACAAACCCTCCTGTCAGTCCGGCGACGACCAATGCGACAACCACCAGGACGGTCGTGACGACACCTCGCCGTGACGGACGGCGCGGGGCGTCAACTGGTGCGGCGTCGACGGGTGCGCTGCTAAGCGTGACGTTCGGCTCGGCCGCTAGCGGGGTTACCACTGGTGCGACAAAGTCAGGCCGGCCCGTTTGGCTATCGCTCATCTTCGAGTCCTCACATTGTGGTTAGACGCTCGCTATTAGCATAGGCACGCCAACCAACAGGGCTCACCTGGCCTTAGCGCTGGACCGAACCTGGCGACGGAACAACAGGCCGGCGCCCAGAGCCAGCACCGACAGCGTCACCGCTGCGGCACCCCAAGGTGAGGATGTCTGCGGGATGCCACCGGTTTGCACGACAATAGTCTGGACGGACGCCGCCACCGGCGCGGCCGACTGGCTCGCCGGAGCTGGTGCTGGCGCAGGTGCCGCATCAACCGTCAACGTCAGCGGTGTGCTCATCAGTTGCACCGAACTGCCTCCAGACTGCAAGCTGGCGCTGATATCGAACACGCCTGCCACACCCGTCGGCAGTGACACCGAGCAGGTGCCCGAAGCGTTGGTGTTGCACGTCTGGGTGCCAACGACGGCGCCAGTGTTATGGTTGACCATTTTGAATGTCACTGGAATACCCACAGTATTGCCCTGGCTAAGCGTGGCACTGACGGTCACCGTCTGACCCTGCGTAACCTTGCTGGCCGACAACGTCATTGACCCAGACGGCGGCGTCGGAGACGGCGCCGTGAAGGTGACACTCACCGACGAGGCGGACAGGTTAACCATCGGGGGCCAACTAGTCGACGAGAGGCTGACCGTCACCGTCCCAGGGGTATCGCTGGTCAGTGTCACCGACGCCGTCTTACCCGCGGGCACCGTCAGCTCCGTTGTTGGGCCAGCCGCCGCCAACGTATAACTGCCAGTGCCACCAAAAGTGCCGACACCGTTGGTTATCGCAAACTCATAGGTGGCAGAGGTCGGGGCGCAGGCCAGATTCGACGGCGCATAGGTCACCGAAATCGTGGACGTCTGGCCCACCGTCACCGTAGTCGGGTCAGCCTTAATGGTCGTAGCTGGGCCGACCCAGTCAACGCTGGCGGCGTTCAGCGTGCCGCGGGTCACAGACGGGTCCGTATTCCCAGTGCTATCGGCGATCTTCGAACCACCATCATAGGCAGCCGAGATGGTGTATGGACCCTCGCCAGCAAGCGTGAACGGCACCGAATAAGTACCGTCACCATTGTTGACAGCCTTGCCAAAGGCCACATCGGTCGACGACGCCGCAAAAACCATCAAAGACGGATCAAGGTTGGCCAACAAGTCACCCTGAGAATTCTTCGCCGTCACCGTCGCAACAAAATCGCTGTTATAGCCGCCAGAAGCGCAACCATAGCCAATCCAAGTAGACGACACCGACAACGTCGACTGCGACGCGTCAAGTGGCGCCGTGAACGTCGTATCGAATGGAAGGGTTGGCGCCTCGGGACCACCCCTCGCCGTGACATTGACGGTTACCTCTCCGGGAGTGTCGCTCGTCGTGACTACAGAAACTTCCTGACCGATCGGCACGGTCGCCAGTGCATACTGGCCATCCGACGATATCTGATAATCCCCGGTGTCAACGAACCTGCCACCAACAACCTGAAGATCATAATAGGCAGGGTCCTCGGCGCAGGCCGGGTTGTCCGGCAAATAGGCGATCGCCATGCTGGACGTGCTACCAACAGGTACCGATGTCGGGGGAGGCGTGATCGTGGTCGCCGGCGTTACCAAGTCCCGCCATCTGGGGGAAAGCGCCGGCGGCGTGAAGATCGGGACGGTCGTACCGCCGCCAGCGGCGGAAACATCAGCCGAACCATCATACGAGACCGACCCAACGTCATCTCGACCACTGGCAAATGCCTGAGCCGAGTAGGTGCCGTCACCGTTATTGACCACCGGCCCAAACGTATCGTTCAGTGCCGACCCGGTGAACTTCACCAACAACGGATCCAGATCGGTCATCAGGTTGCCGGCGTAGTCCACAGCTGTCAACATCACGGTCGTGGTACCACCAATCACACGCGTCCCGCACGCGTCCAAGGTCGGCAGAACTGTAACCACCGACAACAACGACTGCGACGGGTCAAGCCCCGGTGTCGGCGATTTTGCGACCACCGTCAGTGTTTGCGGCGAATTCTGAACTGGCGTGGAAGTCCCGCCGACGGGATCAACCACCACAGCGGCAACCTCGAAGGTACCAACAACAAGCGTCGGCAGGTCAACTGAACACTGCCCACTTCTACCCGTATTGCAAGACGGCGTGGCAACCGTAACACCAGTCGACTGGTTTGTGACAGTGAAGTTGACATCAAAGCCAGACGGTGGATTCATCGCATTAGGCGTGACAGAAACCGTCGCTGCTGCCGGATCACCGGCATCCACTTGAGCAGACGACAGAACCAATGTGGATTCGGGATGGTAATACGTGATGAACGTGATGTTGTATTGGTCCGGCACTATGGGATTCATTGACGGCACGTTCACTTTGACGCCCACCACTCCGGCCGTGTCGCTAGTGATCGGCACAGACACCGACCCACCGGCAGGCACCGTCAAAATGGCCGCTGACCCATCAGGCGACACCGTGTAATTGCCAGTATCAACAATGCGGCCGATGCCGCTAGCGATTTGGACACCGTATTTGACGCTGGCCGGGGCGCACTCCGGCTTTGCAGGCGCATAAGTGAAAACAATCGTCGACGTGTCACCCACCGCCACTGATGCGGCGCCGGGTGTGACCGTAGTGGCCGAAGCCACCCAGTCAACATCCACTATCGGCGGCATCTCATCGACCGCGACGGTCGTGCCCCCGCCAGCGGCGGTGACATCAGCCGAACCGTCATAGGAAACGGACGCCGTGTCACCCATGGTCGCATAGGTGACACGAACCGAATAGGTGCCGTCACCGTTATTGACCACCGGGGACGAGAACGTCACATCCGATGACGACCCGGTGAACGTCACAAGGGACGGGTCAAGGTCCTTCATCGGGTTGCCCTGGGTGTCACGCGCCATCAACGTAAGCGTCGTAACACCACTCGTCGGCACACCGCAAACGTTCGAAGACCAAACCGCATCAACCGACAACCTCGACTGTGACGGATCAAATACCGGCGCTGGCGCCGTCACTGTCAGCGGCTGCGGCGAGTTTTGGAACGGGGCAGACACGCCGCTTGATGGGTCAGTCAGAGTTGCCGCGATGGAGTAAGTTCCCGCGGTGTCTGTGGGGATATTCGCCTGGCAAGTGCCGTCATCGCCAGTGGTGCAAGACGGCGTGGCCACGACGTCACCCGTTGCTTCATCAGTGACGGCGAAGTTGGCCTGCCAGCCAACCAGCGGTTCGTTGTTGAAATTGATCACCGTGGTAGTGACCGTCACAGGGTCGCCGACATTGGCCTGGTTGGTTGACATTGCCCAACTAGCGTCGAGGATCCTGGGCGTGACGCAGCCGCCCACCACGTTCATGGTGGCGGGGCTATTGACCGTCTCAACCCACGTGCTGGGTGCCGTACCGGTGAACAGCACCTGGGCGTCGATTGTCACGGGGTAGCCACCGATCAATTGATAAGGACTCTCATCGCTAAGTGTCATCGTGGCCACACCATTACTGTCAGTTTGCACTGTCACGGTCTCTGGCCCGTTCAGGAACGCCGTCGACGTGGCGGTGAACTTGACGGTGACGCCAGGCACAGGGGTCACATGGCTGGGGCCTAGCACGGTCACACTGGCAGTGGGCGACGGGGTTACTGGGAATAATGCGCACATCAGGTTGACGGAGTCCGGCACCGTCAGCGTCGGCAACCAACTATCCACAGGCTGAGGCGCGAACGTGATGTTGACGGGTGAGTTGGTGGCCGGTGCCATCCCGGGCATAAACGGCGACTGATAGCCAACCTGCACGGGAACCGTGCCAGGTGTGGCACTCGTCACCGTCACAGACGCCGGGGTGGTCGTCGTTGTCATCAATTGCACCCAGGTGGAGCCGTCCGAATTAGTGCCGGTTGGCCCTCCCGTGCCAGACACAACGGCCAGCGTCGACCCGGCCGGGACGGTGAACTGCACCAACCGCGCGTTGCTGACGCATGACGGATCCGGTGCCAAGCTCGTGCCATAAGTCGCCGTCACAGTCGCTGAATCACCAGCCGGCACAGTTGTCTGATCGGCAGACGCGATCACCCTGCCATAGTCGATGTCGGCGGCCGTCATGGTCATGAAAAGCTGGACCGTGGTGTTGCCGGAGGCGGTTGGCACATCGGCTGACCCGTCATAGGACACTGACGCGGTGTCGCCGGAAGGGGCGGCGTTGGTGACCTGCACCGTGTAGGTGCCGTCACCGTTGTTGACCACTGGCGAGAATGTGACGCCTGGTGACGAGCTGGTGAAATCGACAAGCGACGGGTCAAGGTTGGTCATCAACTGGCCATCGGTGTCGCGGGCCGTCAAAGTCAGCGCCGTCACCGCTGTGGTGGCGTTGAAGCGGCAGGTGTCATAAGTCGTCGTCGTGGTACTAGACAACAGCGACTGGGACGGGTCAAACTGTGGTGCCGGCGTGAACGTCGTATCGAATGAACGGGGTTGCCCCGTCGCGTAACCAAGCCACGCCGTGACATTAACGGTTGCCACTCCCGGGTTGTCGCTAGTAGTGACCACGGTAACTGGCTGACCGACCGGCACGGTCACCACTGCATACTGGCCATCCGACGATATGTCATAATCCCCGGTGTCAACGAACCTACCAACACCAACAACCTGAAGACTAAAATAGGCAACCGACCCGGCGCAGGTCAGGGCCACATCGTCCGGCGAATAAGCGATCGTCATGCTGGACGTGCTACCAACAGGCACCGAACTCGGGGGAGGCGTGATCGTGGTTACCGGCGTTACAAAGTCATGCGTCAGGGGACCTAGAATCATGTCGGTGAGCGGGACGGTCGTACCACCGTCACCGGCGGAAACATCAGCCGAACCATCATACGAGACCGACCCAACGTCGTCCCAACTCCCGGCAGATATCACCTCAGCCGAATAGGTACCGTCGCCATTATTGACCACCGGCCCAAACGTATCGTCCGGTGCCGACCCGGTGAACTTCACCAACAACGGATCCAGGTCGGTCATCAGGTTTCCGGCGTAGTCCACAGCTTTCAACGTCACGGTCCTGGCGCCGATATGAAACCCCCCGCAAATGTCCTGAGTCACTGCAGTATTCGCCGACAACAACGACTGTGACGGGTCAAACGCCGGTGCCGGCGGTTGGGCGACCACCGTCAGTGTTTGTGGCGAATTCTCGACCGACCTGGGAGTCCCGCCGGCAGGGTCAACCGCCGTGGCATAGACATTGTAAGTAGCGGCGGCAACCCTCGTCGGCAGATCAACTGAACACTTCCCCGCATCCGTGTTGCACGACAACGTGGCAACAACAGCAGATGACTGGTCAGTAACAATGACGTTGACAACGAAGTAACGCGGCGGATTCACCATATTAGGCACGACAAAAACCGTCGCTGTCGCCGGATCACCAGACGTCACGGTAGCAGGCGACAGAATCAAGCCGGATTCCGGATAACTTACACTCAGCGTTTGGGGACTGCCCGGACCCACAAACCCGTCCGCCAAAGCAACAGTGAAAGTACCTGGCGCGTCAGTGGGAATAGCCACCTGACAGGTACCGTCATCACCAGTGTCACACGTAGGCGAAGCAACCACATTGCCCGCTTGATCGGTCACCGTGAGCCCCACACTGATACCAGCGGTGGGCCCACATGGGGCGGTATACGTGACGGTAGCCGTCACATCATCCCCCACCTTAGCCGCGCTAGTCGAGAGCGCGAAAGTTGTCTGCGGCGACGGAATCGCGATCGGGGGAATGCTAACGGTCACCGGCGATCCAGAAATCTCAACCGGACCACTGTCGCCGTCAACAGTCGCGTTGACTTCAACGCCAACACCGAGCCCAGTTGTGACATTAACCGTCACATCGCCATTCTGATCAGTGTTGACAGTCGTCGACGTCAAACCGTTATCGAAAGCAGCAGACGTGCTCGACCCGAGGATATTAAAGGTCACCGGGACATCAGCCATCGACGCAGCGGAACCATCGACGATATGGGCAGTGACGCTGGGAGCCACCGAGATGCCGCCACAGACCCCTGACTGTCCATCGGTTGATGTCAGCGTCGACTGCGATGCGTCAACCGTGGGGTCATCAGCTCTGGCTGGCGACGCCTGCCAAAGTGCAGCCGAGACGATACCGCCTACGGCGAGCGCAAATGCGCTCACCGCGACGACTACCTTGCGCCCCAATGAAATACGTATGCCGGTGCCTGACATCTCTGTACCTCGGTCCCTGATTCACTGTATCGGCTGGCGCTACCCCTGTGTAGCCAATAGTCCACCGGCGCCGATACGCCGATTATGTTTATCGTACGCTCCAACGGTTCAGCAACTCTCGATTATTTGCCAAAGACCACCACTTGGACAGCTCATGAAGGAGCAACGCCGGCCGAGGCGGCGGCCTCTGACGCGATCCAGCTGTTTTAGCGCCGCTTAACACCGCCTCGTTGCCAAACGGACGCGGCAAAGCCAGCTATTGACAACTACCGTTGACTAGCTGGCCGTAGCCACTTCCGTCGGACTTTTCGCAACTGTCGGCCGCCGCGAATTGCGTTGCCTCAGCGTTGGGGGCCGAGCTGGCGAACGTGATCGTCCCCCAACTGAAATCGGCCTTGTCAGCGGTGGTCGACACAATCTTGGCTGTGGTTCCGTCGCGCGTGCCCGTCCAGGCCTCCGACCAGCCGTACAGGTTGGCCTCCGTGCCGGGGGTTGGCTGACAGGTCGTCGGGTCAACGGCAACGTTCGACATGAAGCACAGCTTGGCCGTGACGGTGGAACCCTTGACCGTCACCTGGACAGACTCAACGGTCGACGGGTCACCGCCGCCGACGCCGTTGTAGCAGATGTTGACGCCGCACGTCACTTGATCACCCGACAGCGTATATGTGTACGTCTTGTTGGCGGTGACCTTGGCGGCCGCTGCATTGAGGTTATCAGTGGCCTGTTGCAGGGACGGCGTAATGTTTTGTAAGGCGGTCACAATGGAGTCTGTATCGGTGCCCAACGTGGACGGATCGTTCGTGGCGGCCGTCGCTTGGTCGATCAGCGTCTTGAGCTGAGGCAAAAGCGCCTTGCCCTCTGCCGTGTTGGCCATCCAGTCGGCGCTGTCATAGGAGCTCTGGGCATCGGCCAGAACCGTCTTCAGATTGTCCACCGCCAGATCAACTTGGCTCTGCCCCACAGCAGTCACAGCCGTTTGCAGGGTCTGTGTTGCTGCTGTCGTGCTGTCTGTCTGGTTGGTCAGATCGGTCACCTGCTGATTGATTGCGCTGGCAGTGGATGCCATCGCCGGCAAATCGGTAATCAGTGACTGGGCGTTCGTCAAGGCGGTCTGCAAGTCGCTCACCGTGGTGGGGTCTTTGACGTCCGCGGCCTGGACGGAAGACACCGCATTGGCTGCCTGAATCTGGTCAGACAAGGCCGCCTGGGCGTCGGTGAACTTCTGTGCGGCCGCCTGGAAGGACGCCTGCGCATTCTCTACGGCGTGCTTGTTGGGCAACATCACACCGAACACCACACCGACAAGCACTGCTATCACAACGGCCAACGCAGCTATCGAAATGACTACTGCCTTTTTGGCTTTTGACCACGGCTTGTCGATGTCTAACGTCGCGTCCTGCTTGGACGGGGCAGCGCGCGGCTCGGGCTCGTCGCTGTATTCGTCGAAGGGGGAGACGTATTCGGCAGTATCCGCTGTCGCATTGGACTGAGAAACCCCGCCGCTCGCCACGGCAGCCAGTGGCACGGTGTCGGCGGCTACAGGTGCCGTTTGTGCTGCCAAGCGGGCCGTCGGAGCATCAGCCATTATGGCCTGGTCAACTTGCGCGGTAGCGGGCACCTCGGCGCGCGCGAACGCGGGCGACGGCGCTGGCGCTGGCGCAGCTGGCGCTGGCGCTGCTGGCGAGACCTTTGGCGGCGTCCAGCCTGGAGGAGTCAAAATGGTGTCTTGCATGGCATCGACGTCCTGGCGCGCTGCCCGGTAGATCGGGGCCGGGGTCTCAGCCCGGACAGCCGCCACTTCGGCGCGTGCCTTCGGGGTGCCAAACTGCTCCAGCCAGTCCAAAAGGCCTGGGTAGGCATTGGGATGCCGGGCAACCTCAGCACCCAACACCGGAAAGGCGTAGGCGATGGACATCAGATCGGCTCGGCTGGTGGCTGGGTCACGCACCGCTGTCGCAGCGGTGGCCTCATCAGCGAAATACGTCATGACAACTCCTTTTCCCTCGCACCGATGCTACTACACCAGCACCCGCAGGCATGTGAACGAGCTACTAATAAATACCGTTGGGATTTGTATTGCGTCATGCGAACCACCGGCTGACGGTAGGCTGTGAGGGTGCTTTACTCGACGCGTGCGACGATTCACCTGGACGCCCTGCGGCACAATGTTGCCGCATTGCGAGCGCTGGTCGGCGACCGGGCACTGATGGCACCCCTCAAGGCCAATGCCTACGGGCATGGCGCTGTCAGTGTGGCACAGTTCCTTGAACGCGAGGCCCTGGTCGATTGGATCGGCGTCACCACCGTCCCCGAAGCGTTGGAGCTCAGGCAGGCTGGCGTGAAGCTGCCAGTGTTGAAACTGTCATTGAGCTTCCTGGACGAACTGCCCGCGCTGCTGGCTAATGATGTAGCGGTCACGGTGGCCGACGCGGACGGCATCGACGCTGCCGAAGCCGCAGCAACGGCCGCTGGAGTAACGATGCCGGTGCACCTGAAAATCGACACCGGCATGCGGCGCGCGGGCTGCGAACCAACCGCCGCCGTCTCCCTAGCGCGGCGTATAGCCGCTTGTCAACACCTCGATCTGCAAGGTATCGCGACTCATCTGCCAATCAGTGATGTGGCCGATCAGGGTTTCACAGAGGCACAGTTGGCCGCGTTCCAAACCGCCGTGCGGGCGGTTCAAGACGACCGTGCGGCGGCCGGACTAACCCCCGTTCCATTGATCCACGCGTCCAACTCGGGTGGCGTTTTGAGCCACAGCTTGGACGGGTTGACGATGGTACGCCCCGGTATCGCCCTGTTCGGCTGCTACCCCGACGCCACAACGCCACGCACTGCCGACCTTCAACCCGTCATGACATTGACCAGCAAAGTGGCGGCCGTCAAGCAGGTGGCCGCCGGGCAGACTGTCGGCTATGGACGCACTTGGACGGCGCCCTGTGACACCTGGATCGCCACAGTGCCGGTCGGGTATGCCGACGGCTACTCCAGGTTGAATTCCAACCGAGGCTCCATGCTGATAAACGGGCATCGCTACCCTGTGGCTGGGCGCGTTTGCATGGATTCGACGATGCTGGATCTTGGACCGTCCCCAGAGCCACCCGCTAAGGCCGGCGACAACGTCACCTGGCTGGGCTCGGACGGTGACGAGACGATCAGCGCCGACGACCTAGCTGGCATCATGGGCACAATCAGCTACGAGATGTTCTGCCTGATTGGCCCCCGCGTCCCACGCGACTACATAGGTTAAGCCATCCAACTGCGGTAGCAAGGCTATCAGCCCACTGTATCGTGGCTATCGAACTGCGGTAGCATGAGTAGTGGCTTGTAGTAGTTGTGACCTACTACGAGCCTTGATGTCCCAATTAACGTCACCTGAGTCGGACAGGGGATGTAATGGCAACACGTCGACACATGGCAGTAGCGGCCGCCATCATCTTGACCTTAGCCCTGAGTGTCGGAGCACCGGCACCTGCTGCAGCAGCGCCGACCTTGCCGTTTTTGCCGCGCTTCAGCGTCAATGCCAATGGCGCTATCGTCGCCATTGGCAACAATCTGATGACCTGCCCTACTAGCGCGCCCACTTGCGCCGCCGCCTTGACTGGCAAGGCGCCCAACAATAACAACAACGCTTTCGATATGGTCAACCTGGACGCCGACAACGATCCGTCGACGTTCAACTCGTCCATGTCGACGCTCGCCTTGCCAACTGGCGCCAGCGTGATGTGGGCCGGGCTGTATTGGGGGGCAAGATTAAACGTGGGGGTCAACGGGCAAGCCGGCAGCGGTAACTACGCCCAGATGTCGCTGAAACCACCCGGCCAGGCCGTCTATCAGAATATCGCTGCCGACCCAACGCCGAGCACCCAGTTTGGCCCCTATTCGGCCGGGTCCAACGCCTATCAGCGCTATGCCGATGTCACGGCAATTGTCGCCTCGGCTGGCAGTGGCGACTACTGGGGCGCCAACGTCGTAGGTGGCACCGGGCAAGATCGCTATGCCGGTTGGTCGCTGGTGGTCGTCTATCAGGCCCCGGGGCTGCCGCTGCGCAACCTGACCGTCTTCGACGGCTTCACCAACGTCGGGGCCAGCTCGCCCCAGACGGTCACGGTATCGGGGTTCAAGGCGCCGCTGTCTGGGCCTGTCGATACGACGCTGACGATGGTCGCCTACGAGGGTGACATGTCGCAGACCGGCGACTTCACCAATCTGAACGGCGCACAGTTGGCCACCGCGCTTTCGCCGGGCTCGAACTTTTTCAACGCCACCAACGACTGGTTTGGCGCTTTGGTGACCACGCGAATCCCGGCCGACAAAAACATGCTGGGCTTCGACATCAAGAACATCGGGGCGTCCGGCATTATCCCCAACGGTGCGACCAGCGCTACCTTCACCTTTGGCAGCACTGGCGACGCCTACTATCCAGGGGTGCTGACGACGGCCATCAACCTGTACGCACCCGATTTCACGGCGTCATCTAAGACGGCCGTCGACCTAGCCGGCAACTCGCCGGCCCAGCCGGGCGACATCATCCAGTACACCGTCAACTATGTGAACTCTGGCCAAGACCCGGCCACCAACCTGGTCTCCACCGACCCGCTGCCTGCCGGCACCCAGTATGTGCCCAATTCTCTGCAGCTAGTCTCACCGGGCGGTGCGCCATTGGCCGCGTTGACCGATGCCACCGACGCCGATGTGGGTGAGTTTGTCGCGGCCGACAATGCGGTGCGGGTTCGTCTGGGTACGGGTGCCAACGCCACCGCTGGCGGGACACTGGACGTTGGCGGCATGGCGTCGTACTCCTTCCAGGCCCGCGTGCTGACAGCCGCAGCAGGTTCCACCGTGACGAACACTGCGCACCTGGCATACACGACTGGTACCACCGGCATTTCCGCAACTTACGACACGCCGCCGGTCTCGTTAGACGTCCACACACAGGCTGACATATCGATCACCAAGACAATGACGCCCGCGACGGCCGCCAACGGTAGCCCCATCACGGTAACCCTGACTGTGACGAACAACGGCCCGAACACTGCCACGGGCGTCCAGGTGACCGACCCGGTGCCAAACGGTTTCAGCGACCCAATCGCCGACGTCACCGGCGCCCCGTCGGGCACCCAATGCGCGCTTCAGACAACCGGACGCGTCATGGTTTGCGACCTGCCCGACCTGGCTAATGGCGCGGTAGCGACGATCACGCTGACGGGGGCAATGGCGCCTGACACCCTGGCGTCACAGTTGACGATGACGAACACCGCCCAGGTCACGACAACGACCTTCGACCCGGATTTGTCCAACGACACCGCATCGGCGGTGATAGCGCTGACAGCCCAGTCTGACCTATCCGTCACAAAGACGGCGACGTTGCCGATCACGCCCGGCGGTCCGGTGGCATACACGCTGACCGTCACCAATAACGGGCCCTCCGACGCATCTGGCGTCGTGCTGACCGATACCGTGGTCAGCACGGACATCTTGTCGTTGACCAGCGTCTCGGGCGGGCTCTCGTGCGGGACGCCCAGCGCAGGCGGCGTCTCCTGCACGCTGGCCAGCTTGGCAGTGGGGTCTTCCGCGAGCGTCGATATCGTCGGGCAGGTGGCCCCAGGCGCAGCCGAGGGGGCCACAATGACGAACCAGGCCAGCGTGTCTGCCTCGACGACCGACCCAGATCTATCCAACAACACAGCCACCAGCACCGAGACAGTCGGTAAGCCCAGCGCCGACATCCGGCTGACGAAATCCGTCAGCCCCGCCACGCTGGTAGCCGGTGGCTCTGTGGCATACACGATCACTGCTACCAACTGGGGCCCGTCCGATGCGACGAATGTCACGATCACCGACACGCTGCCGGGCAGCGTCGTCATCACCAGTGCAACCAACGGCGTGAACTCGTGCAGCGTCAGCGGGCAAACAATCACCTGCGATGGCGTGACGCTGCTGGCCCCTCTCGATTCCAGCAAGCCGGGCGCGTCCACGACCGTCACCGTTCTCGGCAGGATTGCGCCCGACGCGAGCGGGACGGAAGTTGCCAACACCGCGTCCGTCTCGGCAGATACGACAGACCCCAATCTGACCAATAACCAGGCCACCGCGACTGCACCTTTGACCACCCTAGCGGACGTGGCGGTGTCGAAGACGGCCACAACGACGACGCTGCCAGCCCTTGGCGACAAGGTTGTGTACACCATCACTGTGACGAACAACGGCCCCTCCGACGCGCAGAACGTCACCCTTGACGACGTGCTGCCAGCTGGTCTTGAACTCGACCCCGCCAACCCACCAACCGGTGCAACCTGCGACTCGTCCCTGCATTGCACGCTGGGCACGCTGGCGGTCGGCGACAAAGTTCAGATCACCGTACCTACAGTTTCCACGGTGAATGGCACCGGGACGATGGTCGAAACCGTCACTGTTGCGTCGGACACCCCGGACGACAACTTGGCGAACAACACCACCACTTGGACTCTGAGCGGTGACCCGCAGGCCGACCTGACGCTGGCGAAAACCACCTCGACGGCTACACCATTTGCCGCCGGTGGCACCGCCACCTACAGCCTCACCGTGACCAACAACGGGCCGAACTCGTCCGTGCCGACCGTCACGGACACCCTTCCGCTCGGGCTCACCTTGAACGCAGCCAGCCCTTCCGGCTGCACGGTGACAACACCCGGGGATTTCGCCTTAGGCATTCAAGAGATCGTCACATGCGTCGGAACCACGCCCTTGGTAAGCGGCGATTCGGTGACCTACACGATCATGGTTGATATTTCGCCCGACCTGGCCGACGGCTCGCTGACGAACACCGCCCACGTTGACGGCAGTATCCTCGACCCGTCGATGGGCAACAACGACGCGGCACTGACTGTGCCGGTGGCCGCAACCGCGAACATGGTGGCCACCAACATGACGTGGAATGGGTTCTCCAGTTTGGCCGGCGGGCCGGGCACCGTTATCACCGCCACGCCAAACGGCACCTTCGTCTGGCTGACCATGACATTCAAAAACGACGGCTTGGCAACCGCCCAAAATGCGTCCTTCGTCATGGACTACGACCTCAACCTGACCAATCTGGCCAGCGGTGGGGCGCCCTACGTCGATTGGGACTGGGGAAGCGGCTACGCCGGCTACACGACCGAGCCCGGTTGCCAGCTCGTCCAGTCTCAGATCGTCTGCCCACTACGCAGCGACAGTTCCGGTAGCACGTCGGTCGCACCAGGGCAGACGGTGACCGTCAGCATGCTGATCGGCGTGCGGGGCGACACCCCAGCGACCGGCAAAGGCTGGGTGACGGTCGCGACGACGACACCTGAGACCAGCACGTCTGACAACTACGTCGAGGCCACTTTGACGATCACGCCTGGCGTGACCAAACCCGTTATCACCAAGACAGCCGCCCCTGGCCCTGGGCCAAGTGGCGCGTTGGTGGCCGGCGGCACGTTCAGCTACACGATCCAGGTCTACCAGCAGCAGGCTGGATTGCCGCTTGGGCTTTACTGGTCGGATGCGTTAGGCGTTCAGGTTACCGACAACCCGTTGCCGACGGGCTTCCACGCCACCAGCGCCACCACCTCGCAGGGGACGTGCACAATCGGCACTGGGGGCACCTCTGTCGCCTGCGACATCGGCACCGTGCCGGGAACATTCCTGCTGGCCGCCAACCAAACCGGGCCGAAGGCGACAATAACGATCAGCGGCACCATTGACGCCAACGCCCCAACTGGGGCGGGCATCCCCAACACCGCGACGGGCACCACCACGTCGGCCGTCTACCCTAACCCCGGCCCGTTCAAAGCCGAAGCTGATGTCGACGTCGTCGGGCAGGCCGACCTCCAGTTGCTCAAGCAGGTGGACGCTGCTTCGACCACCGACGCATCAGGAAACCCGGTCTATTACGCCGGCGGCAATGTCGGCTACACCTTGACGGCGTTCAATGCCGGGCCGTCAACCTCTGGTGCGTCCACTGTCACCGACACTTTGCCACTGGGACTAACGCTTGACACCACGCTAAGCTCACCCGGCTGTGTCGTCGTCACGCCGGGCGACATCGCGACGGGTACCGCCGAGGTCGTCACCTGCAGCGTCGCGGCTCTGGACGCCGGGCATAGCCAATCCATGCGGATCGTGGCTAACACGTCGCCGCTGGACACCCGCTTGCCAGGTACCGGGCCAGGCTGCGTGCCGGGCGCCCCGTCCAACCCATATGACCCCTCCAGCCCGCCCAACCCGGCTGGGTGCGACCAATACCCCGCCCACCCGCGCACGATCGACAACACCGCCACTATCGAAGCTGATCCGGCTGGGCCGGGCGACCCCGACCTGACCAACAACACGGCCACGGCTACCGCCGTTCTCGATGTTCAGGCCGATATCGCTATCACGGCCACCGCCAGCACGACGACACCGGCGGCGGGCGACACCGTCACCTATACCGCCATCTCGATCAACAACGGCCCGTCGGCGGGCGACTTCCCGATGGGCGACGTCACCTTCCCGCCCGGTTTCAAGCCGATCAACTGGGATGTGCCAGGCAATATTTGCACTCTGAGCAACAATGCCGCGACTCTACCCGTCTACACGCTGCACTGCGAAGCGATCCCGGCGGCACCGCTGTTCCTGATCTTCTTGCCCGGCCAGGCCGTGACCAGCCTCGTCACAGTGCAGATACCTCCAGACACGCCTGCGGGGACGTACACGGCGATCGGCCACACCTTCAGCCAAACGCCGGACCCGAACACCAGCAATAACTACGTGTCGGTCGACGTGGACGTGCGCCAAGTATCGAATCTGTCCATCACAAAGACTCTGGTGTCACCCGCCCCGCTGGTGACCGGGCAGCCAGCCACCTACCGCCTTAGCGTCACAAACACCGGGCCTTCGGTGGCCGACGGCGTCGTCGTCAGTGACACCGTGCCGACCGGCATGAGCTTCGTGTCCGCGACTGACCCGACTGGTGCACCCTGCCCCACCCCGCAGACTGAAAACGGTGACACCGTATTGCATTGCGACGCCGGGACGCTGGGCGCCGGGGCAGCCGCCTCAGTGACGGTCACCTTCCGGGTGGACGACGGTGCCACGACCACACTGTGCAATTTGGCTTTGGTGGGCTCGCTGTCATTCGATCCGGTGGCCGACGACAATCAAGCGAAGGCCTGTGCGGCGGTGACAGCAGCGCCGGCGCCGACACCGTCGGCCAACCCACCGGTACCGTCAGCCAATGCGCCAACCGGCGGGTCCGTGACGGCGCTGCCACCAGCCTGGTGGCTGGTCATGCTGACCATCGGACTGACGGCTGCCTGGCTGGTTCGCTGGCGCTGGCGGCTGACGACGCCTTAGCCAGTTCCGTCGCCCAACAGGGCGTCCAATTGAGTCTTCGCCGAAGGCTGAGTGATGGCACCAACGTGAATGTTTCTTATCACGCCGGAGCTGTCGATGAAATAGTGTGCCGGAATGCCGATCACACCATAGGCGTCGCCGATTGTGTTGTCTGGGTCAGGTACGGCCGGCATCGTCAAACCAAGTCGCTGGGCGTAGGGCTGCACGGTCGAAACGCTTTCGCCGACGTACACCGACACCACCTGCACGCGCCCGGCATAGGCCTGCGACACTGTTTGCAAATCGGGGGCTTCGACCCGGCAGTCCGCGCACCAGGTGGCGCCGAATATCAGCCAGACCGGCTTGCCAGCAAGTTTCGATAGCGTCACTGTCGACCCGTCGACCGCCGTGCCAGTGAAGTCTGGTGCCAACTGACCCACCGCCGGCGCCGCCTGCCCGGCCGCCACGCTCGCCGTGACGCTGGGTGACGCCGAACTATCGGAATGCCACCCACCTTTGACCAGCCACAACCCGGCCAAGATGACCACCGTCGTCACCACGATGACGACAATGTTTCGGACATTTTGCCTGGTCATGCGTACGAGTGTAGCCCGCCGAAGAAGTAGTTGCCGAACAGCGTGAACAGCACGGCAATGAAGGCCACTATCTGCAGCCAGGCTGACCGGGTACCACGCCAGCCGCCAACAACACGGGCGTGCAGGAATGCGGCATAGATCAGCCACGTCACCAGTGCGGCAGTCTCCTTGGGGTCCCAACTCCAGTATGTGCCCCAAGCGGTATTGGCCCACAGCGCGCCAAACAGCACCATGATGGTCCAAAGCGGGAAGGTCACAACGGCGCCCTTATAGCTGATTTCATCGAAGGTCGCGCGCGGCGTCTTCAAACGCGGGATGTGCGGCTGCAACAGGTACAAGACGGCCCCGGCAAAGGCCACACAGGCCGCACCGCTACCGACGATGGCAAACCCGACGTGCAGTGTCAGCAACACGCTGTTCTGAAGGGCCGGCACCAACGGGTTGGCGGCGAATTCGACGGTCGTCGCGTAAATGGTCATGATCACAGCCACAATCAGGGCGACAACGCTGACCAAACGCACATGGAACCGCCAGAATGCGACGAGCGCCGACAGCAGGATCACCCAGACCAACCCTGCGGCGTACCCGTTCATGTTGATCAGCGGAATGTGTCCAGCCTGCGCCCATCGCGCAATGATGTAGACGGTGATCAGCAGCCATGCCACTGCGGTAAACCCAGTGGCCAAGCTACCGACGCTGAAGGAAACACCGCCACTCGATTCGGCCTTAACTGCCTTGGGTGCTGCCACGGTGTCGGCCTCCACTGCCTTCGCCGCGGTAGAGGTCAGCTTGGTTTCAGCAGACCCCACCTTTGCGGCGGTGGATGTCGCGGCGCCGACGAGTTCTAGCTCGGGTTCCTCTGCTGCCACCTCAACCTTCGGGGTTGCCACTGTCTTGCGGGTGACCCGACCTTGCGAGGCCACCACCACCAAGTTCATCACCAGGGCGACAGCTATGAAGATGAGTGCGCCAATCAAGCAATACTGCGCTAATGCTGCCATCAGTTGACTCCTTTACGTGTTGGTACTTTTTCTTGTCCGTCGGGATACCAGGTGTGCGCTTGCGCCACCAGTTCATTGAAGTCCTGACGGAAGCCGGAATCCTCCTTGTCGGCGGACGCCAGCAACAATTGCTTGCCCTCTGTCCTCAACCAGACGCGGCGGTACCGGAAGGTAAATGTAACGGTCATACCGATCACCAATAGCAGGCCGCCGATCCACACCAGAATGGTGCCGGGGTCCGTGCGGGCTTTGATTCCCGTGTACTGGATTTCCCGGTTGAAGGTGAGCGTCAAATCCTTGTGGGTGTACGAGCCGCCCGGGTCGACGGCCGCCGCTGGCGGGCCGGAGTCAGGCAAGCTCAAATCGTCCATGTTGTCGGGCTGCGTGGCGCCGTCAATCCAAATGACGAAGCCCACTTGGCCGGCCTGCAAGCCAAAGGTGTTTTGTTCGCCGATCTGCCCCGACGCCGGGCCCTCCACCTGGATTGAGACGCCCAAATCGTCTAGCCGAATGATACCGACCGAGAGCGTGCCGTCATTCGACTGGTACTGCTCTGGCACCGAGCCGTCGTACAGCGTCGACCCATCGGCACTCGTAACGGTCACGTCGTATGCCATGCCCAAGGCCGTGTACTGGTAAAACGTCCACTTGCCATACGTCAGTGGCGAGTTGACCCGCACATCCTGTTCTTTCACCGACTGGCCGTTGTCGTAAATAACCACATGCGAGACATAGTCGGTGGCTTGCCCGGTGGTTGGGTCGTCCGTCTCGTTGTAGTCGGTCACGCCGACAGTCAAGTTTGTGTTGTCACCGACCGCAACTGGATTACCGCCGATAGGCACGTTCAGTACTGTCGAAAAGGCAGCCAAGCCACTCACCAGGAAGGCGCCCAGAATGATAATGAAGCTCAGGTGCGCCACAACCGTGCCGAAACCGCCCCAAGCATAGCGATCGGCAAACAGGCTGTTTTCCGGAAGCTTGACAACACGGTAATGCGCCGTCTTGAGTGCCTCGGCGGCCGTCACCAACCCCGCTTCATCTGACAGGCCCGTGGCCACTTCTCCGCGATAGCGCGCCGCATTGAAGAACGACCGACTGACGGACGCCCCGGGGTGACGCCACCGCTTCCACAACAGCGGAATGCGGTGCGTCGTGCAGCCTATTATCGAAATAGCCAGCGCAATAGTGACGACGTAGAAGCCGATAGACGAGAAGATGTGGAAGATACCAAGCGCGCTCAGCACCTTCGTCGCGGCGCCGTACTTGCTCGTCATTTGAGTCAAGAAATCAGCCCGCGCCGATGCGTCGGGCCATGTGCCAGCCGGCGCCTGGGTAAAGATGACGCCCAGAAGCACCAGCACCGCAAATACCAAGATGATTATCAGGCCGAGCGTCTTCGAATAGGTGATCGCATATATCCGCTTGAAGAACTCACCCAACCCGACGACCACCTCTTGGTCGTCCGAAGCGGCCTCCGAGACATCGTCCGTCACCGACACATCCTCGGCTGTGACAGATACCGGTTCGGCCGCATCTGCGTCGTCCTCGGCCACCTCAGCCTCAGCCTGCCCGGCCTTTGCGTCGTCCTCGGCCATGTCCTCAGCCTGATCAACGTCAGCCTCGACTACCGCCGGGGCGGCCTCGACTTCTGCTGATGCGGCCTTCACCGCCGCCTTAGCTTTGCCTGCTGGCGTTTTCCTTTCAGCCATTTCCTTGCCTTCCCTCACTCACGACCCTGGCACAAAGACGGCCAGCCACTTAAACAAATCGGCGATCATCAAGAACCCGACGATTATCATGAACGCCCCGATGACGATGTTGACTACCCGCTGATGTTTAGTAAACCAGGCCAGACGGGCCAACAGAGAACTGACCCCCACGCATACCAGCACAAAGGGCACGCCTAGCCCAATTGAGTATACGGCCATCAACACGATGCCTTGGCCCACAGAGTCTCGCGTGGTCGCCAGCCCCAGCACTGCCGCCAAAATCGCGCCGATACACGGCGTCCACCCCGCGCCGAATGCTAGGCCCAGCGCCAGCGAACGCCGCAGCGTCGGTGCCTGCTTGACGTCCGGCGCGTAATTGACGCGCAAAACCCTGTCCAGAAACCCGATGTGAATCAGCCCGGCCATATGCAGGCCCATCACAACCAACACCACACCGCCGGCGATTCGGAGCCAGGACCTGAAACCGCCCACCACCCAACCGACAAGACCAACAAGCGACCACAGCGCGATAAACACTGCCGCGAAGGCCACCATGAAGGCCACCGCCTGCATCGCCGCGAACCACCTCCGCGGTGGCCGGTAAGCAGCCGTCGCACGCGCGCCTTGGGCCTGCGCGACCGTCTCACCCGTCAGGTAGGCAACAAATACAGGCACCACCGGCAGAAAGCAGGGCGATGCGAATGACACCACGCCTGCCCACAAAACCGCCACCATGTCGCGAACCAGGCTCGGCGAGAGAGTGTCCATGCCGCTAGCCACCCGTCGTGGTGTCCGTTGGGGATGGTGTGTCACTTCCGCAGACCGTGGGCATCAGGTCCGACATGTGGCTCATGATATTCGACGCATTGTCACCATTGGGGTCAAGTTGCATGACCGTATTCCAGGCGTAGCCAGCGCTGACGCAATCCGGTGGCGTGATCGACAGGTAATAGAAGCCAAGGTCGTACCAGGCGTTCTCGTTGCTCGGGTCGATTTGGGTTACGGCCGACCATTGTTGGTAGGCGCCTTGCAAGTCCTGTGCGTCCTGGAAAAGCAACACGCCAAGCTCCAAGCGGGCATCGGTGTCATTTGGGTTGGCCGCAATCTGATCCTGCAACTGCATGATACGCACCTGCGGATCGACGCTGGAGGTGTCGGTCGGCTGCATGGCATCCGAAGCCGCGGCGCTCGGGTTGGCCGCTGGCGCATGACCCCGGTTGGCCAACCAAGAGCCGAATATCACGCCAACCAATACGACGAGCAGAAGGACGATGGTGAACCCAACCTGGCTAAGGCCCTTACGCGGCGCCTTGGGTTCAGTCGCTTTACGTTTGCGAGAGGCAACAATATCGTCGTCCGTCTCCCGTAGCAGGTCGTCATCAGCATACTGCTGTTCATCCTGACTCACTGGTCACCACCATTCTCACTACCGGCAGTCACAACCGATCTGCCTCTACACACTGACGGGTCTGGCAGCCATTCGGCGTTCAGACCCGTCAGCGTTAGTTCAGTACCTTACTACTTCACTTGGACGCCTTTTGCTGATTGGCGACTGTCACGTCGCTCGGCGCCAGGGTCGCGGGGTCAACTCCTTGCAGAACCAGTTGACCTTGACGGGAAGCGTCCATGGACTCCATGAATATGCGCTGGAAGTAATCCGGTGCGTGGAATCCGTAGGAGTTCTCCGAGTAGCCATAGTCAGCGTAGAAGCTGGCCTTGTTCTGGTAAGTCAGCGCTGCATCGATCTGCGACTGTGGAACCGTACCACTGGCCTTGGCCGCTGCGATGGCGTTGATGAACTGCGTCAGGGCATCCATGGCCTGGTCACGGCTGGCCGTGTAGCGGGCCTGAATCGTGGTCACCTGGTCCATCAGGCTCTGATCAGAAGCGGTATGGCATTGGCCGCACGAGCCACTGATGTTGTTCATCGGGCTTTGCACGTCGTGGTTGGAAACCTTCTGGTTGCCGACCCGCTGGTAAGGCATGTGGCAATCGGCGCAAGTGACGCCATTGGCCGCGTGAACGCCTTGCGACCACGACTCGAACTCGGGGTGCTGCGCCTTCAGGATGGGAGCTCCGGTGAGGTCGTTCGTGAAGTCGGAGAATGCCGTTCCGGTGGCCGGGAAGTTCGTCGGATCCTCGTAGTACTGGAAGATCGTGTCGATATCGTTGCCACCGTCAGCCCATGGGAAGACCAGGGTGTTGGCTGGCAGGGCATTGTCTGGTGCCGTGGTGCCAGCCGGGGCTGCCGGTGCGAAGTAATACTCGACGTGGCACTGTGCGCATACGAAGGTGCGCATCTCCTGCGTCGTGGCGTCCTTATTGACGTCGTAGTTTGCAACGCCCTGGGCGGCCTTCATTGCGGCCATCGCATTGATGAACGCGGGGCGGGTTACGCGCAGCTGCATGGTGGCTGGGTCATGGCAGTCGACGCAGCCAATTGGCTGGTCCATGCCGTTTGCCTTGGCGTAGCCGTACAGCCCGGTGACCCCATTGGGGTCCGACTTGTTGATCGTCACCTTGGTGTCATCGCTCGGGTCCGGCGCCAGATACTTCATGGTGTTCAGGGCCTTGAAAGCCGCGTTCATATTCGGGTCGCCAGGTGCGTAATTGGTGATGTCCACAGGAGCAGTCGCGGTACCGTTACCCAAGATTGACAGCAAACCAGGCAAGGACGCATGGCAGTTCATGCATGCGCCAGGCTGGGCTTTCGGCGGCGCCGTGACGCGCAACGTGTCGCGCTGATCGACCATCATGTATGCATGCCCGCGCAGGTGGCGGTAGTCTTCAGCGAACGCGTAGCCATGCCACATCGTAATAAGACGAGGGTCTTGGATGATCTTTTCAGGCGTCACCCAGTCGCGGGCGATTGTGTCGGTCGTTGAAGGCGACACATTCGTTGGCGCCGGGTTCTTCGCCGTGGCGGCACTGTTGAGGCCAGCCGGGTTCACCAACGCCAGCGGATCGTCCAGCGACAGCTTATCGGCCGCCGTCAAGTGCATTGACGGGCTGAAGTCAGCCGTTGCCTTCCAACCGTTGTACTCGTTGGGGAAGTTCTGCCCCCAAGCCGACGGGTCGTACTGATTGCTGGCGTCGATCTGCACCACCGGCACATAAGTCGGTAAGTTCGCCTCAGCCTTCTTCCCAGAGATGCTGGAGATCATCATCGCCACGAAGAACCCGACGGCGATGGCGATCAGACCGATGATGATCAACGCCCATACAGGCACACCGCGACGTTGAACGACCGGACGTGCTTCTGCACTCGCGGTCGCTACGTCCTTCTCAACGGACTCTGTATTTTCTGACATTGCACACGCTCCTAGTTTCCGTGTCCGATGTTGTCGTGTCCCACATTTGCATGGCAATGGGTGCACGTTATGGTCTCGCCAGGTTTGAGACCTATGTGGATCTGGCTTGTCATATTGCCGTGGCAGCTCAAGCACGCCTGATTGACGACGTCAAGGCTGGACTGGCGAATCTGAATGTTGACCGGATAGCTATCCGTCGTGAACTTGTACCCGTGGATGATGCCGTCCTGCAACTGCACGTAATAACGGTCAATGACGTTATCGTGCGGCAGGTGGCAATCGTCGCAGGTCGCCACGTTCTTGTGTGGGCCGCGAGACCAAGCGTCGTACTCGGGCTGCATCACGTGGCAGTTGGTACAAGTTTTGGGATCGGAACTCAGATAAGACGGCATTTCGGAATAACCGATGCCGAAGATCGCGAGACCTATCACCAACCCCACCACGGCAGCCACGATGATGGTCAGAACACGCTTGAGTGCCGAAGCGGGAGGCTTCACTGTGGCCATATCACAACTCTCTTCTGTGAGTTTCCCTATAGATTACACATGTTTTCGTTTCAATTACAAATCGCTGTAGTTCATCGGCTAAATCGTTATCAAATCGTTAGATTTGTTCCAATTGAACCAACGAACCATCTGGTAGCGATGGCCAGCCCTGGAATAGACCAGTGTCACCATGAGTTGAGTATGGTGCGCTCAAGTTTCGGCTTGAGTGTGCTAGACTCAATGAGCTGAACTTGACCGGCGCCCGCCGGCCATAAAGACAACAAGCCCGACGAACCTCGCCGGCAGGTAACCAGGCGAGCGATCGCCTAAGAAAAAGGAGTACAACATGGCCCGCACAGTCGGAATCGACCTCGGCACCACTAACTCGGTGATTGCCGTCATGGAGGGCGGCGAGCCCACCGTCATCCCCAACGCCGAAGGCGCCCGCACTACCCCGTCGGTCGTCGCCTTCTCCAAGAACGGCGAGGTGCTGGTCGGTGAAGTCGCCAAGCGCCAGGCCGTCACCAACCCCGACCGCACGATCCGTTCCGTCAAGCGCCACATGGGCACAAGCTGGACGACGAAGATCGACGGTAAAACCTACAAGCCGCAGCAGATCAGCGCTTTCGTGCTGCAGAAGCTGAAGCGCGACGCTGAGGCCTATCTCGGCGAGAAGATCACCAACGCCGTCATCACTGTGCCGGCGTATTTCGGCGACGCCGAGCGCCAGGCCACCAAGGAAGCCGGCGAGATCGCCGGGCTGACGGTTGACCGTATCATCAACGAGCCGACGGCCGCTGCTCTAGCATATGGCCTTGACAAGGCCGACAAGGAAACCACCGTGCTGGTCTTCGACTTGGGCGGCGGCACCTTCGACGTCTCGCTGCTGGACATCAGCGACGGTGTCTTCGAGGTCAAGGCCACCAAGGGCGACTCCCGTCTGGGTGGCGACGACTGGGATCAGCGCGTCATCGAATGGCTGGCCAAGCAGTTCCAGAACAAGAACGGCATCGACCTGCTGAAAGACAAGATGGCTGCCCAGCGTCTCAAGGAGGCAGCCGAGCGCGCCAAGATCGAGCTGTCGCAGGTGCAAGAGACGGAGATCAACCTGCCCTACATCACGGCCGGCGCCGACGGCCCGCTGCACCTGGAAGAGAAGCTCAGCCGGGCTGAGTTCCAGAAGATGACCCAGGACTTGCTCGACCGCTGCAAGGGCCCCTTCAACGACGTCCTCAAGGACGCCAAGATCGCCGTCTCGGCCATCGACACCATCATCCTGGTGGGTGGCTCGACGCGTATGCCGGCCGTCGTTGACCTCGTCAAGGAGATGTCCGGCGGCAAGGAGCCCAACAAGAACGTCAACCCCGACGAGGTTGTGGCGCTTGGCGCTTCGCTGCAGGCCGGTGTCCTAAAGGGCGAGGTCAAGGACGTGCTGCTGTTGGACGTCACCCCTCTGAGCCTCGGCATTGAAACAAAGGGCGGCGTTATGACGAGGATCATCGAGCGCAACACGACGATCCCGACGAAGCGCTCGGAGATCTTCACCACCGCCGAAGACAACCAGCCGTCGGTGCTGATCCAGGTGTACCAGGGCGAGCGTGACTTCGCCCGCGACAACAAGTCGCTGGGCAACTTCGAACTGGTTGGCCTGATGCCGGCGCCGCGCGGTGTGCCGCAGATCGAGGTCACCTTCGACATCGACGCCAACGGCATCGTCCACGTCTACGCCAAGGACACGGCCACCGGCAAGGAACAGTCCATGACGGTGACGGGTGGCTCGGCTCTCGGCAAGGACGAGATCGACAAGATGGTCAAGGAGGCCGAGGCCCACGCCGCCGAAGACAAGGCACGTCGCGAATCCGTCGAGGTGCGCAACGAGGCCGAGGCCCTGTGCTTCCGCACCGAGAAGCTGCTAGACGAGAACAAGGACAAGATCCCAGCCGACGTGGCCGACCCCGTCAAGGAGTCGATCGACAAGGTGCGCGAGACGCTCAAGGGCGAAGACAACACCGACGACATCAAGGCCGCCATGGACGAGCTGAACAAGAACGCTCAGGCGATGGGCCAAGCCATGTATGCGGCCGCCCAGGCCGAGTCGCAGGCGGCGCCATCGGCTGAGGGCGAGTCGGAGGGCTCGTCGGACAACTCCGATGGTGACGACGTCGTCGACGCCGAAATCATCGACGAGGACAAGTGATGACGGCTAACGAAGAGCAGGATTTCCCGACGCAGGAGTTGCCGGCGCAAAACGGTGGCACGTCCCAAGGCGATGTTGAGTCGCAAGGTGACATGCCGCAAGACGGCGCACCTGCGGCGGAGGAACCTGCCCCTGCCCACAAGCCAGATGGCAGTTTGAACATCGCCGATGTTCTGGCCAAGCTGAAGACGCCCGGCGCGAAGCCGGCCTCGGCGGGCAGTGAGTCTGCCGGTGCAGATGACATAGGCTCGCCTGAGGCTGATGTATTGGCGCAGGCCGCCGAGGTGCTGGACGGGGCGGCCCACACAGTCCAAACCGAGCACCTGCTGGCCGAACGCACCAACGACCTACAGCGGGTGCAAGCCGAGTACGCCAACTACCGCAAGCGCGTCGAGCGCGATCGGGCGTTGTCGCGCACGCAGGGGGCCGAAGGCGTCATCCGCGAGCTTATGCCCGTCTTTGACGGTATCGCCCACGCTCAGGAGCACGAGGAACTGACGGGCGGTTTCAAGGTGGTGGCCAGTGAGCTCGCCCGCGTTATGGCGGGGCTCGGTTTGGTGACCTTCGGCGCCGTCGGTGACGAATTCGACCCGACGCTGCATGAGGCCCTGATGCAACTACCAAGCCCAGACGTGCCGGCCGGACATATCGCGCAGGTCATCCAGCCCGGCTACAAGCTTGGTGAGACGGTGCTGCGCCCGGCCCGTGTGGCCGTCGCCGCGGAACCTAGCTAGAAGACGAAAAGGAGGTGGGCAAATGAGCACCAAAGACTACTTTGACAAGGACTATTACAATATCCTTGGGGTGTCAAAAGATGCCAAGCCCGCCGACATTAAGAAGGCCTTCCGCAAGATCGCCCGCGATAACCACCCTGACGCCCACCCCGGCGACAAAAAGGCCGAGCAGCGTTTCAAGGAGGCGTCGGAAGCCAACGACATTTTGTCGGACCCCGACAAGAGGCGCGAGTATGACGAGGCCCGTCAACTGCTGGGGGCTGGCTACCGCCCCGGTGGGCCTGGCGGTGCGGGTGGTTTCCCCGGTGGCGGCGGTTTCCGTTTCCCCGGTGGCGGCACCCAAGCCGACTTCGGCAACCTGGGCGACCTATTCGGTCAGGCGGGCGGAGGCGGCAACATCTCCGACCTGCTGGGCGGGCTGTTGGGCAACGCGACGCGGGGTCGAGCACCCCGTCCGTCCGCCCCTCGGGCCAGGCGCGGTGCCGACGTCGAAGGCACCGTGACGCTGGACTTCCGTCTGGCTGTCGACGGCGCGACCGTCACCGTCTCGATGGTTGGTGACCAGCCGTGCCCGGTTTGCCACGGCACCGGCGCCAAGGACGGCAGCCTGCCCCGCGTCTGCCCGACCTGCCAGGGCACCGGCGTTAACCAGCGCGGCGGGCTCATGGGTGTGACGGAGCCTTGCCCGGAATGCCACGGACGTGGCCTTCTGGTCGAGGACCCCTGCCCGGCGTGCCACGGTTCTGGTAAGGCCAGCGGCGGCAAGACGATGCAGGTACGGGTGCCGGCCGGCGTGGACGACGGGCAGCGCATCCGCATCAAGGGCAAGGGCGCACCCGGCGAAAACGGCGGTCCGGCAGGCGACCTTTACGTCACCGTACATGTGACACCGCACCCCGTCTTTGGCCGCAAGGGTCGCAACCTGACCATTGAGGTGCCCGTCACCTACGTCGAGGCCGCGCTGGGCGCCGAGATTGAGGTGCCCACATTAGCCGGCACGCCGGTTCGTCTGCGCATACCGGCGGGCACGCCGTCTGGACGTACCTTCCGGGTGCGAGGTAAAGGCGTCGCTGGTCCGAAGAGTGAGCATGGCGATCTGCTGGCCACGGTCGAAGTGACCGTGCCGCCGACACTGACCCAGCAAGCCAAGGACGCGCTGTTGGCGTATGAAGCGGTTGCCCATGAGCTGGCACCGCGAGCCGATCTTCTGACAAGGGCCGCCGCATGACCGCCTACGACGACGAACCGTTGACACTGCCGCAAGTGGTGTCGCCCGACGCCGCGGTTTTCACCGTCTCGGTGGCCGCCCGCCTGGCCGGCATGCACCCCCAGACTTTGCGCACCTACGACCGGCTGGGGCTCGTCGTGCCTCAACGGACGCGTGGCGCCGGGCGCCGTTACTCGCCGCGCGACGTGCGCAAGCTACGCCTAATCCAACGGCTCAGCCAGGACGAGGGCATCAATCTTGAAGGTATCAGGCGCATCATCGATCTGAACGACCGCTTGGACGAGGCCCTCGCCCGAATCGATCAGTTGACGGCCCTAGCTCAGCAGTTGGTGGCCAGCGACGATCATTTGGCCCGCGTCTTCACGGGCGAGACGGACGGCAAAGTCTGGCCAGGCCGTGGTCGCGCACCGCGTCAGTTGACGACAGCCCAGTCACAACTGGGTTGAATCCAGCCAGCGTTGCGCGCGGGACGAACGTACAAAGGTCAGGTGCATCGCCGTTTGCTGGAGTGCAGAGTTGAGGAAGTACCCCTCAAGATTGTCAAACCCATGGCCCCAACTGAGACGCTGCGCCAACTGCCACACCGAATCGTCCGGATGTTTCGCCAGGGCGTCAGCCAGTTCGCGCGACCGACGCAAATGGCGAGTGGAGGTCTGGCGCAACCGGAGCCCCAACTGCGTGAAACGGAAGCCGTGCCCAGGGCCGACCTCGTAGCCGTCGTAATCGGCCAGCCGCTGGGCCCCGTCGAGATAGTCGCCCACCGGATCGCCTAGGGGGTCATAGTCGAGACCCAGCCCGGTATGTATGTTCGGCAATACCTCGTCGCCGACAACTATCAAGCGGTGGGCGTCGTCGCGCAGCGTCAGGCCGCCGTCCGTATGGCCAGGCGTCAACATCACGGTCACGGGACGCCCTAGATCAAGCACCGCACCGTCGTCGACCAAGCGGTCCGGCGGACTTTCGGGGTGTTGGAGCGGCATATTGCCGGCGGTGTAACCGGCTGCCAGCGCGGGCGGCATGACTGGGCGACGATCGACTGGCACGCCCCACTGATCGTAGCGATCGTTGCGCTCGGCCTGCGTGGGAGTGTCCAGATATGTCTGCCATTCCGTGCTGCCGGCTATCAACGGGGCGCCCCACTCTTGGCGCACCCGCTCAGCCATGCCGACGTGATCCAGGTGCATGTGGGTGACGACCACGCTCGCCACCGAGGTGAAGCCCCACAGATCGAGGGCCTCACGCAGGCGCTGCCAGCCGCGGTCGCTGTTCATGCCGGGGTCGATCAGGTGCGCCGCACCATTCTCGCCCGCCAGCACATAGCAAAACGTGCTGGTGACTATGCCGCCCTCGAAGGCCGGGGTGTTGAAGCAGTACGTCTGAGCGTCGATCTGTTCTGGTGCCGGGTCAACGCCTTGCTGGAAGGCAGCGAAGCCGGCCTGACTCGTGGGGCCTAGATCGGCACCCCGGGGCATCTGATGATCCGTCATGAGCGTCCCACCTTTCCAAATAGCGACCCGGCGAACTTCATCAGCGCGGGACGAATTACGAACCAGCCGCCGATCATGACCACCAAGCTGGCGGCGAATAAGCCAACGCCCCACCATGTTGGGCTCTGGCTAGCGGCATACATATAGCTAAGGTTGCGCAGCGGCCCGGACACCAACACCAGCCCCACATGGACGACGCAGAAAGCCACAAAATAGACCATCACCGGGAAGTGCACCCGCTTGGCCCCTTCAATGGTGTAGACGCGCGACAACCTGTCCCAGCGCGTGGGCCACAGGGGCGACATCCGCAACCCGGTGATCGCAGCCAGCGGCGCCGCCACAAATGAGGTGACGAAGTAGCCAAGCACCTGCAGGCTGTTGTAGGCGACCCAGCCGTTCTCATTTGGCAAGTGCAACGACAGGTACTGCAACCCCGCCGAGACGGCGTTGGGCACGACATCCCACGACAGGGGCACGATGCGGGCCCACTGACCGGTGACGAAGAGCAGTACGACGAAGATCACTCCGTTGGTAATCCACAGCAGGTCGAGGGATAGGTGCGTCCACAGTTCGATCTGGATTGGTTTGCTGTCGGGACGGGGGTGCCGACGGCGCCACATGGCGGCCGGACGATCGCCTGACCGCACAATCAAGGCAGCCCGCACTAGCATCACCATGAAGAATGCGTTCAGGAAGTGCTGCCAGCCCAACCAGGCCGGTATACCCTGCGGAACCCAATCGGGCAGCGGCGTCGTTCCCGGATAGGCGGCGATGAACTGGACGCCCGACGGCGAGCCGCAGAACCAGGCTGCGAAGACAACCGCGGCCACCGCCACAATGAAGATAGCCCCCACCCAAATAACCGTGCGTCGCCAACGGATGGCCGTGGCGGCCGTCTTGGCTGGCTGGCTGGGCGCTGGGACGAGTTGGTCGGTAGCTTCGGCGATGACTTGACCCTCGGGCGTCCCGAAGCCCGACAGATCGTACTCAAGGCGCACGTCTGTTTGCCCACCCGCAGGCAGCGTCACCGCGAAATCGGCCGTCGCGCCAGCGGGGGGCCAGCCCGAGCCGCCGGCAACCCGGGGCAGCCCCCGTCGCAACAGATTGTCAGCCGCTTTGAGTGGGGCTGTCGAACCCGTCTGAGGTGCTACAACTGCGAACTGGACGTCCAGATCAGGTGGCCAAGGCGGCCCTCCGGCGACCCGAGGCAGCCCGCGACGCACCGATCCGCTGGTAGCCAACCCGGCCACCGGCGCACTGACCGAAAGCTCGGGCAGCACCACTGGGAACTGGGCCACCGCACCCTCTGCCGGCCAAGGCTGCCCACCGGGCTGGCGGGGCAAGCCTTGTCGCAACCTTTGCTCTGCCATGGACGTCTATCCCCGGGCCGACAGGGCGGCAAGCACCTGAGGGACGATCTGGAACAGATCGCCGACCACGCCGAAATCTGCGATATCGAAGATCGGGGCTTCCGAATCCTTGTTTATGGCGACGATCGTCCGCGATGTTTGCATTCCAAAACGGTGCTGGATGGCACCCGAAATGCCAACCGCTATGTAAAGATCAGGCGAAATGATCACACCAGTTTGGCCCACCTGGTGGGCATAGGGGATGTATCCGGCGTCAACCGCTGCACGCGATGCGCCGACTGCGCCCCCGACAGCGTCCGCCAAGTCCTCAATCAACTTGAACTGGTCCTTCGAGCCAAGGCCACGACCGCCGGAGACCACTTTACGAGCCCGCCGCAGATCTGGTCGGGCACCTTCGGTCTTGGCAACCTCAAAGCCGGTGATTCGCGCCGCCGGCGCGGTCAGCGGCGCGGCGTCCAGACGCGTCACATCGGGGGTTGCGGCCGGCGCCCGGTCGCTGATCGACCCTTGGCGCACCGTGATGACAGGCGCGCCGATCGTCGCGGCCGAGTCGGCCAGGTAGCTGCCACCGAACACCGAATGATGGGCGATGACGCCCTGATCGTCGCGGTCGACTCCGACGGCATCCACCAGAAGGGCTCGTTTCGTGCGCAAGGCAAAGCGGGCGCCGGCCTCGCGTCCGTCCACTGAATGGGCCACCAGGACGGCTCCCGGCGGGGTCTGTTCGGCTGCCCGAGCCAAGGCGTCCGCTAAGGCCACCGTGACGACGTCTGCCTCGGTCGGCACAATGATCACCCTGGTGGCACCCAGCTCGCCGGCCACGACCACTAGGGCGTGGGCCGAGGTGGCGTCTGGGACGGCAAGGACAGCTACGGGACTGCCAAGACGCGACGCCGCCCCCAACAATTCGGCGGCACTCGACGCCAAATTGCCGTCCGGGGCCACCTCAAGCAGGGCCAAAATCGGTTCTGTCATAGTCTGCCTCCTTAAACCAGTTTGCGATCCATCAGGAACTGAACCAGACGCTGAGCGCCGTCGCCCTCGTCAACCATCTTGATGCCGGCACTGCGCGGTGGACGGGCAGCCACCGCCAGGTTGATGGCATGAGCCGCTTGTCGTCCGCTGGTGTCGCACAGATCCTGTGCTGACAAAGTCTCGACCGGCTTCTTCTTGGCTCCCATGATGCCTTTCAAGCTCGGGAACCTGGGGTCTGGCAGTGCCTCGGTGATAGAGGCCACGGCTGGCAGCGTCGCTTCGACGGTCGCGATGCCGGAGTCTGTGACGCGAGTCCCTTTTACCGTTTGACCGTCACAGGTGATGCTTGACAAGTTGGTGGCCTGCGGCAGTTTCAACAGCTCGGCGAGCATGGCCGCCAGCACGCCGCCGCTGCCGTCCGTCGAGATGTTGCCAGTCAGCACCAGGTCGGCAGGATGACGGCCGATGACGGTCGCCAACAGTTGCGCGGTGAGCACCAAATCGGCCCCCAGCAAGGCGTCGTCAACGACGTGTATGGCGTCGTCAGCCCCCATGGCCAAGGCCTTGCGGATCGAGTCAGCAGCCGAAGCCGGGCCCATCGCGACGACGGTAACGGTCGAGTCCGGCACGTCTGCCGTCATCGTCAGGGCAGCCTCGACGGCGCGCTCGCAGATCTCGTCGAGCACCAGCTCGCCATCCCGGGCGACCAGGCCCGTCTCTAGATTCAGATGGCGCTCGCCGTAGGTGTCCGGCACCTCCTTGATGGGCACGATAATGTGCACAGTCGGCCTCCCGCTCTAGTCGTCCACCGAGTCGTTGATGCGCTCAACGGCGGTCACGTAGTCTTCCATGAAATCCATGACGGTCTGCTTGCACGTCCGCTGCCTGTTCATCAGGCCAACGCCTTGACCAACCCAATAACTGGCTAGCTGACGCGCGCCATCGTTGCCCTGGGCCGCTAATACGTCGGCCCGACGCAACGCCGGCTCCGAGATCATCGACATCAAAGGCATGCCCAGAGTATCCGGCGCATCGGGCTGGGCCCAGGCCTCCGTCCAGTCTGATTTCAACTGACGCGATGGCTTGCCAGTGCGGGCGGCCGAGCGGCGGGTGTCGCGCGAAGAGGCGGCCAGCATTTTTTGCTTGGTGTATTCGGCCGTCTCGGCCTCTGGGGTGGTCAACCAGACCGAGCCCGTCCAGGCACCGGCTGCACCCAAGGCTATGGCAGCCGCCATCTGACGGCCGGTGACAATGCCGCCGGCGGCCAGCACCGGCACCTTGCCCTCGGTCGCTTCAATCACCTCTGGCACCAGCACCATCGTTGAAATCTCGCCGCAGTGCCCGCCAGCTTCTGTGCCCTGGGCGATCAGCACATCGACGCCGGCAGCCACCTGCTTCAAGGCGTGCTCCCTGGCACCCACTAGCGCCCCGATAGGCACACCGTGCGAATGGGCCCGGTCGATCATGAACTGCGGCGGCACACCTAAAGCGTTGGCGATGAACTTGATCGGGTGCTTGAATGCAACGTCGAGCAGCGCGTCGCCGGCCTCCTCATCGGGTACCCACATCTCCTGGCGCACGACCTCCGATACATCGGTGGGCATTTCGTGTGCGTTCAGCAGGTCGGCGACAAATTGCCTGGTCTGATCAGGGATCATGGCGCTCATCTCATTGACGCCGAGATGCTGCCCCTTGCCGATCAGCTTCTGGGCCACGATGATGTCGACGCCATAGGGACGCCCACCGACGTGCGCGTCGATCCAGGAAAGCTCCTGCTCAAGTAGCTCAGGGGTAAAGGATGATCCACCCAGCACCCCGAAACCGCCGGCATTTGTCACCTCGACGACGACATCACGACAGTGGCTGAAAGCCAGTAGTGGGAATTCCATACCCAGCATTTCTGTCATAGCTGTTTTCATTGTCTTACCTTTCTAGCTTGTCTACTGGTTCTTCCATTGCGGGGCGCGTTTCTGGGCGAAGGCCGTCATGCCCTCAAGCGCGTCGTAGCTCGACATGAGTTCGTCGAAGGAGTCGGAGCGGGCGTTGACGGCGTCCACCGGGTCAGCGTAAGCGGCGGCCGCAGCCATCACCTGTAGCGAAATCCGCACGGAGGTCGGCGAGTTTTCCATGATCTGCGCGGCCAACTCCTTCGCCCCAGCCAGTGCCTGGCCGGGTGGGACGACGCGGTTGACGATTCCGAACTCCTTCGCCTCGGCGGCGCCAATGCGCCGCCCCGTCAGGATCAGATCGTTTGCCACCTTTGGCGGGATAGTGCGGGGCAGGCGGACGATGCCGCCGGCCACGGCCGCCAAGCCGACCTTCACCTCACTGAGCGCGAACTGAGCCGTCTCGTCGGCCACCACCAAGTGGCAAGCTAGCGCCGTCTCAAGGCCACCGCCCATGGCGAAGCCGTTGACCGCCGCGATGACCGGCTTATTCATGCCTCGCCGGTGCGTCAGCCCCGCGAAGCCGGCCCGCGGTATGTAATTTGGCTTGCCAGACGCCGAGTAGACCAGATCGTTGCCGGCGCAGAACGCCTGGTCACCGGCGCCGGTGATGATCGCCACCCACATATCCTTGTCCGCGAAGAAGGCGTCAAAGACCTGGGCCAGCTCCTCGTGCGCGGGCGGGAACAGCGCGTTGCGCTTCTCGGGCCGGTTCAAGGTGACGACCAACAGGTGCCCCTCAAGCTCGGCCTTGATGTACTCGTAGTGATCGCGCAACCCCGGCGCACTGGGCGGGTTGATTTGCGCCGCGCGCTCCGGCGTCGTCGTAACGCGGTTACCGGGGCCCGTGTTGAACACCCACACCCGCTGCCCGATCGGCTGGTCGCTGGCCAACACCTCTAAGATGTCGTCGTCACCGGGCACACCCATCGCCAGGCAGCGCCGTCCGTCGTCCAGACGCCCGACAATGATGCCTGAGGCGTTGCCGTCACGGTCATACTTGATGGTGAAGGTCTCAATGGTGACCCAGCCGTCTGCCCGCGTCACCTGCGGCACCGACGGGCGTCCGTCGATCAGCGCCTGAATCTCGCCCGAGCGGTCAGGCTGCCACGGGCATGGTGTCGTCGAGTAGACGCCGACGGAGTACTTGCTCAGCATGCCGCCGTTGGCGCCCACAAAGCCGAACGTGCCCGGGGCCTGCCGCGCCCGTTGAACGGTCTCGGCGATGGCGTGCATCGAGTAATTGTTGCCGGCCCCACCGAAGAAAGGCAGCCCACCGGTCAGCGTCAGCCCGCGCGGGTCGTTAGGGGCTAGGCCCAGACCGTCGACGGCCGCATTAAAAACCGGGATTGGGAAACAACTATAGAAATCGAAAGTGGCCATATCGTCGGCGGTCTTGCCGGCCATGTCGAGGGCGGCTCGGCTGGCCAGTTGCGCGGCCGGGCTGGACGATAAGTCCTCGCGATCGAGCAGGTTCCGCTCGCGGGCATCGGCGTGGCCATGCAGGTAGACCCAACGGTCCTCTGGCACGCCAAGCCTCTTGGCCGCAGCGACGGACGCGACCACCACCGCAGCGCCCTGGTTGACCTGATCGCGCGCCACCACGTAGCGCAGGTATGGATCGGCGATGGGACGGTTGGCTTCCGTTTTAGTCACCAACTCCTCAGCCGAACGCTCGACAGGCGCGGCAGCATATGGGTTCGATGCAGCCACTTTGGTGAAGGGCGCGAAAAGCGCACCGATCTGGGCGTCGTACTCCGCCCGGCTGAGCCCCAGGCGGGCGCGGCGGGCATTCTCGAAAAGGGCATACTGGCTGGGGATGTCGGCCAGCCCATACGAATTAGCCTCCGTGGAAACCAGGCCCTTCAACCCGAAGCCACGTTCCTCTAGCTGGCCGTCTACCTGTTCGGTGAAATCGGGCCGATCAGGCTCCTTCGCCAGGGCCCTGACGGTCGAGATGGCCTCGGAGCCAAAGATCAAGGCCACCTCGGCGTCACCCGCCGCGATGGTGCCTGCCAGTTCTGTGAGCAAATGCTGTGGACCCTGCCCGCCTGCCACCTCGAGGATGGCTCGGGACGGGTTGGCGCCGACTCGCGTGGCCACCGAGCGCGGGTAGTTGTTCGACTTGCCCAGGGGGGCTTTGGCGGCGGGCGTGCTTATCTCAAACTGCGGTATGCCTGCCACAGTGTCAACTGCGGCCGCTACAACTGCGGCGTCCACACCGGTGTCGGCCAAGGCTCGGCGCGACGCTTCGGCAGCCAGGTTGACGGCAGACATCTTGGCATAGTCATCTGCGCCCAGTCGGTCAATCACTTGGCCGACGCCTATGACCACAGGGGTACGTGGATCGATGTTTGCCATCACTTGTTCCTCCATTCAACGACGGCGTCCAACGCCTCCATCTGCGAACCAGAAATACGCAAAGGATTGATTTCCAAACTCACAAGATCATCACCCAAAGCCAACGCCAAATCGCCGACCCGAGAAATCACCTCGCCCAACTTTTGCCGATCAGCAGGCGCCGTATCGCGATAGCCATCAAAAATGCGAGCACCCTTTAATTCACCGAGCAACACACTCGCCCGCGCCGGAGTGACCGGCAATGGAATCGTCACCGAATCCTTCAACAACTCAACAAGCACACCGCCCACAGCCACAGCCATCATTAGACCAAAACTCGGGTCACGCACCACTCCGATCAACAATTCAGCAGCCTGCTGACGCATCGGCGAAACCAAGGCACCCTCAACCCGAGCACCAGGCACCGCCAACCCGGCCGCCGTCACCTGCTGATACGCTTCACGAACCGACGCATCACCAAAGACGCCCAGGCGCACACCGCCAATGTCCGACTTGTGCAAAATATCTGGCGAAATCACCTTCACAGCCACCGGCTCACCTAAGCCCCGGGCCGCCGCCGCCGCTTCACCCGGCGTCGTCACAACGATCGCCGGCACCACCGGAATCCGCCACGACTCCAACAAGTCACGCGCCTGGGCCTCAGACCACTCACCTCGACGTTCCTCAACGCTCGGCACCGGATACGCCGGTTTCGCAACCGGCGCTTCCAACAACTCACGACGCCGCTGTGACCACTGGCCAACCCGATGCAACGCAGTCAGACCGCCGCCGAGAGTGGTCATCATGTACGGCACGCCGCACTTTTCCATGACCGCCTTAGTGACGTCTGTGATGGGTTGCATCACCTGAGTAATAGCAAGGGTCGGCACCGAGGCATCGCGCATACCGTTGGCGACCTCGGTCAGCATGGTGTCACCGCTCCAAGTGTCTGGATCGCCCTGCCATGGCGGCGACAGGATCACGACTCCGACGGCTCCCACTGATGGGTCGTCCGCCAACGCCTTGATTGATCGCGAGAACACCGTCGGGTCAAGAATCGCCGCGCCCGTGACATCCAGCGGGTTCTGGACAGTGCCGTAGTCCGCGAAGAACTCACCGATACGCGCGGTCGTCTCCGGCGCCAACTCCGGGAAACGGGCACCAATATGCTCAGCCCGGTCGGCCAGGATGTCACAGGCCCCACCAGAAATCGACGCGACAGCAATACCCGCACTGGGAAGCTCACCCAGATGGGCGGCCGCACCGGCGATCATCATCATGTCCTCAATGGATTCGACGCGAATGACGCCAAGCTCTCGCAGCACCGCCCCGATCACATGGTCGTCGCCAACCAGGGCCCCGGTGTGAGCCATTGCCGTGCGCTGCGACAACTCGGACGAGCCGGCCTTCAACACCACTACCGGCTTGCCCGCAATGATCGCCCGTCGCGCCGCCTTGAAGAATTCCTCCGGCTCGCGGATCGTCTCCATGAAAATGGCGATAGCCTTAGTTGTCTCATCCTCAACCAAGAAGTCCAGCACATGCCCGGCCGTGATCATCGCCTCGTTACCCAACGTCACTAGGTAGCTCAAATCGATACCTGTGGTAATGGCGAAGTCGTACATCGCGATTGATGACGCCCCGCTTTGCGACAACAACGCCACCGACGGGCGAGGGCAAGGAACGACTGGCACAGAGCACACCGGCACGTTGTCGACGAAGTTGGCGAAACCCATCTGGTTCGGGCCAAGCAACAAGACACCAAGCTCGTGTGCCGCAGCCACCAGTTCCGCCTCCGCGGCGCGTCCTGCCTCGCCCGCCTCGGCATAGCCGGACGACACGATAACGGCGTTCTTGACACCGGCTGCCGCGACCTCGCGCAAGACGCCCAAGGTGGCCGCCTGCGGCACCATCATGTAGGCGATATCGATCGGCTCTCCGATCTCGCCGATCGACTTGTAGGTCGCTTGGCCGTGCGTCTCAGCGCCGCGCGCGTTGACGAGGAAGGCGCGATCGGTGACGCCGAAGTCCACGACGTTGTGCCAGGCGGTGTACGAGAACTGCGACTTGTTCGAAGCACCGATGTAGGCCACGTTGTGGGGTCGGAACATCGTGCGCAGACGGTCGGGGGTGATGTCAATCATCTCGGCTCCTTCGTTTCGATGTGGCAGATAAGAGGCGATAAGTCGTTGCCTCCGTGTGGTGGGAGGCGCCAACGCTAGCACCCGTAACGCAATAATACCAATTACGGGACGCAATTTGAACTAAATACCAAGAAGCGGGTAAATTTCATTGCAGGACGCGATACGCTTCCGACTGGTCCTGCCACCGTGGCAGGCCTAACTCCGCGACGAGGAGAAGATGATGGATCAAAGCGAACTGAGCGATTTGCGCGAGATGGTGAGCGGTCGTCTCGAACGTACTTGGGGCTCTGCCACGGCTGCCGACACCGCCGACTTGGGCGCTCTCTGGGCCGCCGCGGCCGAGGACGGCCTGTTCGACCTGGCTGAACTTGACGCGCTGGACGGCCTCCTCGCGGCGATGGCGGAGTTGGGCCGGGCCGCCTGCCCGCTGCCGCTGGCGGACGGCTTTGTGGCCGCGCGACTGTTCGGCGAGGGGTCAGACGTAGCCACCGGAATCTCGGGCGGTGCATTGCGGGTGACGTTCGCCGTTGACCCCGCGTCTGGGACCGTCGAGGCGGCCACCGCCGCGACACACGTCCTGACGATCCCGCCGGCTGGCGGCACCGTCGAACTGCGGCCCATCACGGCAACGGAACCCACCCCGGGCATGGCTCGCCCCAACTGGAGCAAAGTGACGCTTGGCCCGGCCTCCCACACTGTCACCGTCGACGCCAACGCCGCCGACACGGCACTGTCGATCATGCGCCTGGCGCTGTCGGCCCGGGCGTTGGCGGCGGCCACCCTCACCCATGAACTGGCCATCGAGCACGCCAAGATGCGCATACAGTTCGGCCAACCGATCGGTTCGTTCGGCGCCGTCCAGCAGCGCACCGCCACCTGCCAGATCGACGTCAGCGGCAGCGAAAAGCTGATCGAGGCCGCCCTTGCCACTTACGCCAACGGTGCCACCGACTGGAAACTGGCTGTAGATCTGGCGACGGTGTTCATCAACGGTGCTGCCCGCCGAGTGCAACTGGGCGCCCACCACACACTGGCCGCCAGTGGCTATTTCGAAGAACACGTCGGGCCCTGGCTGTTCCGTCGCGTCCACGCCGACGTGGTGCGCGCGGCGTCCATCGCCCGCACCGCCGGATCGCTGGCCGACCAACTCGTTGAGACGGAGCGGGGCCTGCCAGAGTTCGCCCTCGACGCCGCGGGCGAGGCCTTCCGTGCCGAGGTGCGCGCTCTGATCGAAAAGACCCGCCGCCCGGATGGCGGCTTTGATCCTGAAGTTGTAGCCGCAGAGCTCGGCACCAAGGGCTGGCTCGGCTTCGGCTGGCCGCAACGTTATGGCGGGCGCGACGCCAGCTTCAGCGAGCAGGTCGTGCTGCACGACGAGCTTGTCTACCATCGCACAGGCGGCGAGATTACCGTCGGATCTGTCATGCTGCTCGGTAACTCGATCCTGATGCACGGTACAGATGAGCAGCGCGACAAGTTCTTGCCCATCATTCAAAAAGGCCAGATGCGGTTTGCCCTTGGCTACTCAGAGCCGGAGGTCGGCTCCGACCTAGCGTCGCTGCGCACCCGGGCCGTCCGCGACGGCGACGACTGGGTGATCGATGGCCAGAAGATGTGGACGACCAACGGCCATGTCTCGAACTACCTGTGGCTGGCCACACGCACTGACCCAGATGCCCAGCCGCGTCATGCCGGCATCACCGTCTTCCTGGTACCGATGGACACACCCGGTATCTCAGTGCAGCCCATGACGGCCCTGTCCGGAGGTACCTCGACGATCACATTCCTTGATCAGGTGCGGGTACCGGACTCCGCCCGCGTCGGCCCCGTCAACGGCGGCTGGAAGGTGATCACCGACGCCCTGGCCGGCGAGCGTGTTCTGATGGGCGGTATCGCCAATCAGTTGCACCGCCAGCTCGACGACGTCTTGGACTATGTCCGCCGCGACCCCGTGGCGATCGTCGGCCCCCGCGGATCGGCCGCCCGAGATAAACTCAGCGACCTGGCCGCCAGCCTCCAAGCCCTGCGTGCACTTGTGGCGTCCGCCATTGGCGCCACAGCCAAGGGAACCGGTGCCCGTTTCGAAGCACCCATGGCCGGCGTCCTGGGCGGCGAGTTGGACGAGACGTTCGGTGAGACGATGCTCGACATCTTCGGCCCCATCGGCGCGCTGGACGACACAGCCGGGCCGGGCCACGGCGAGCTTGAGCGCAGCCTTAGGTTGTCAATCATGTACGTTGTGGGCGGCGGCACGAACGATATCCAACGTGGACTGATTGCTCGAGGGCTCGGTCTTCCCCGATAGACTGCCAGACATGGCAAGTGATGGACATCTCCACCCTGGCCGTCCTCGCGATCCCGAAGTCGATGAACGCATAATTGAGGCCACGCTCCAGATATTCGAGAAGAAGGGCTGGAACGGTTTGACGCTTGAACGCGTTGCGCGTCAGGCGAAGACTGGCAAGACGTCGCTTTACTCACGGTGGTCGAGCAAGGAGGAACTGCTGACGGCTGCCCTGGTGTGGTACCGCGATCAGTACGGCCATCGGCCTGACCCCGCCTTGAGTGTGAGCGAGCAACTGATCGATGACGTGTGCGCTATGGCCGAGTACATCCTGGGTCCGCATGGGTTGGCGTGGCTGCGCTTCGAGATCGAGAGCCGGGCGCTGCCGGTGGAGTTCCGCTCCATCCGCGACAAGTTGACCAACCGGCGGCGCGACTCCCGTCTGCGGTTCCTGCGGGCGGCGATTGACCGCGGCGCGCTGTCGCCGACGGTGGTGCCCGAGCACCTGTTGGAGGCCATCAACGGTAACGCGTTGGGACACATCCTTGGGGCAGAGCCAGAAACCGCCCGCGAGATGCTAGACGACGTCAGAACGTGGGCCACTCAAATCGTCGACCGTCAGCTGGACGCGTCGAGTCACAAAGCTTCTCAGGGCGCCGCTAGTTTGTGACCGCCGGATAGAAGAAACCGCCGAACGTCCAGACCAGGACTATCGCGCCCAGCACGAAGCGGTAAATCGCGAACACCACCAGGCTGCGCTTCTTGAGGAAGTCCAACAAGAACTTGATGACACCGAGACCAACGACGAACGAGACGATGATGCCGACGATCATCGCACCCGTGCCACCGACAGAGGCCAGCGCGGCGGCGGCTGTGGGGTCGGAGTGCATCTTAAGGAAGTGGTAGCCCGCGTCACCTGCAATGATCGGCAGCGACAGCAGGAAAGTGAACTCGGCTGCTGTTTCACGGTTGACTCCCAACGCCCGGCCAGCCGTGATGGTGATGCCAGAGCGGGAAACACCTGGGATTATCGCCAGGCATTGCGCCAGTCCGATAAGAATACCGGTCTTGACGTTGATGCCTGTCAGATCGGTGACACGGCTGGCCGATGACCGATCGACCGCCCACAAGATCGCCCCCATGAATATCAGGCAAACACCGATGATGTACGGGTCGTCTTGAAGCGGGGCGACCTTGTCATTGAGCAGCACGCCGACCAACGACGCCGGGATCGTCGACGCGACGATGATCCAAAACAGCTTGCCGTAGGGCGATTTTGGTTGGGTGAAACCAGCCTTGATCAGTTGAACCCAGCGGCGCCAGAAGAAGACGATGACGGCCGCTGCCGTGCCCACGTGCAGCGCCACATCAAAACCCATGCCTCCGTAAGACCAACCGAAGAACCGTGGGATCAGCGTCAGGTGGGCGGTGCTGGAGATCGGCAGGAACTCAGTGATGCCTTGGACGATGCCGTACACGACGGCATGGAAGAAATCGACAAGATTCATGTGGGGCTCCTATTCGAAGGGCAAGGCAATCTTACGCGAAGATTCTGTATGCCCACGCGCTACGCCGCTCGCGCCCGCTTAATCGTTGTTTCACTTGGGGCGACGCAGGTCCAGTGTCGCGAGTGCCTCGGCCACCGTCCCAACCTCTACCACCTTCAGATGTGCCAGGTTCGGCAGAGGTACGGAGGCGTCACGGGAGCCCGTCGGCACAATCGCCAGTTCGAAACCGAGACGGGCAGCCTCGGCCAGGCGGCGCTCCAGGCCCGGCACACGCCGTAAGTCGCCAGCCAGCCCAACCTCACCCAAAGCTAACAACCGCTGCGGGAAGTTACGGTCGACGGCGGCCGACGCAACGGCGACGGCGATGGCCAGATCGGCGGTCGGGTCGCACACCCGCACCCCGCCGACCGTCGAAACATAGACGTCGTGATGCCCCAGCTTGACGTGCGCCTTGCGCTGCAGAACGGCCAGAATCAGGGCCACCCGGGCACCGTCCACCCCGTTGGTGACTCGGCGGGCTGGCGTTTCGTAGGCGATGGGTGCCACCAGCGCCTGGAACTCGGCCAGCAAAGGCCGTCGCCCCTCCAGGGTGACGGCCACACAGGTGCCCGGCTGCGGTTCGCCAGCCTGGCTCAGAAACAGCCCGGACGGGTCTGGCACTTCCACGATGCCCCGCTCGGCCATCTCGAAACAGCCCACCTCGTCGGCCGGGCCAAAGCGGTTTTTAGACGCCCGCACCAGCCGGAAACCGGAGTGTCTGTCGCCCTCAAAGTTCAACACCACGTCCACCAGGTGTTCCATCGTGCGCGGCCCGGCCACGGTGCCGTCCTTTGTGACGTGCCCGACGATGATGACAGGCAGTCCGCGCCGCTTGGCGACGCGCACCAGCGCGGCCGTTACCTCGCGCACCTGGGCCACCCCACCGGGTGAGCCGTCTGCCTCTGGCGTACCGATAGTCTGTACCGAGTCGACCACCATCAACGACGGAACGACCTGCTCGATATGCCCGAGGATTGTGCCCAAGTCCGTCTCGGCAGCCAAGAAAAGGTCAGACGAGACCGCCCCCGTCCGCTCGGCGCGCAAGCGCACCTGGGCCGCTGACTCCTCGCCCGTCACATAAAGAACGGGCCGCCCCGTCGACGCCCATTTGGCAGCCGCCGCCAGCAAGAGCGTCGATTTGCCGACGCCTGGTTCGCCAGCCAGCAGTACCACAGCCCCTGGAACCAGACCGCCACCCAGCACCCGATCAAGCTCGCCAATGCCGGTGGATACCCGTCTTGCCTCGTCAACGCTCACTTCACTGATCGGCACCGCCCGGGAGGACGGCACCACACTGGCTACCTGCGTCAGCTTGACGCCACGCTCGCCGACCGAGCCCCACGTGTTGCATTCACCGCACCGGCCGACCCATTTGGGTGATGTCCAGCCGCACTCGCCGCACTGGTAGGCGTCCCGTTCTTTGCCTGTCGTTGCTGTTCTTGCCATACAAAAGACGCTATCGGCCACCACTGACAAAAAACTCATCTGTGGAAAAACACCGTCCTGCAGGTTTCCCTGTGGATTAGTGCCGATTTCTCGCTCTCATTTCCATAATGTGCCCATGACAACCTCAACCATCGAAACCGCGGTCCGCGAGACGGATTGGTCAGATCCACCACCGACGGGTTGCGCATGTGCTGCACATGCGCCTACTCTTGACATCATGAGCATGCTGCAAGTTCGCAATCTGTCACGTGCAACCCATGACGAATTGAAACGGCGCGCGGCTAGGGCAAGCATGAGCCTGTCGGACTACGTTGCCCGCGAATTGGACGAACTTGTCTCGGTCGCCGACAAGGACGATTACTGGGACTACCTGGACGAAACGCCAGAAGAACGGGTCGAAACGGCAGCCTATTGGGCCGAGGTCGATCGCAAGTGGGACCCGGTCGCCACCGGTGCGGCTAACCTGAGCGAGTTCATCGTCAACTCCATCCGCGAACGAAGAGGGCCACTGGAATGACAGCGGTCATTGATTCGTCGGCGCTGGTCGAGCACCTACTGCACCTGCCGCTTGGCCCGCAGGTGTCGGCGCTACTCAAGGCACACTCGGGCACCGTGAACGTGCCCCAGTTGTTGTTCCCAGAAACTGTGTCGGCGATAAAAGGGATCGAACGAGCCAGCGGCGCAAGCCCTCTGCGGTGCGGTCAGGCGGTCAACCGGCTGATGCGGCTGCCGGTCCACCAATGGAATCTCAAGCCGTTGACGCCTCGAGTCTGGCAGTTACGCCACAGTATCTCTACCTATGACGCCTATTACGTGGCCCTAGCCGAGCGCCTTCATGCCAGCCTGATCACCAAGGACGCCCGCCTGGCGCGGGCCATCGAAGCAGCGGGGTTGTGCCCGGTCGACCTAATTCAGTGAGGTGGGCATGCTATGACTTGGGCGGGTACTGGCCGCGGAAGACCTTAAAGTTGGCGGCCTGCGCCACTGGACGGACGACCATGCGGTCGATGTTGACGTGCGCCGGACGGGTGCACATCCAGGTGATGGCGTCGGCGATATCCTCCGCCACGAGCGGCTGCGGTACACCGGCGTAGACGGCGTCCGCCTTGGCCTGATCGCCGCCGAAACGGTTGACCGAGAACTCGTCCGTCTGCACCATGCCAGGAGAGATCTCGCAGACGCGGACCGGTTTGCCGGAAAGCTCCAGGCGCAACGCGCCAGCCATTGAGCGTACCGCTGACTTAGCGCCGCAGTAGCCGCCGCCGCCCTCATACGGCATCTCGGCGGCCGTCGAAGACATGAATACAACCGTCCCTTGCGCCGCCTCCAACGCTGGCAGCAGTGCCTTCGTCACCCTGGCCGCCCCCACCACATTGAGTTCGAACATCGCCGTCCATTGGGCCAAATCAGTGATCTCAATCGGGTCCTGGCCGAAGGCCGCGCCGGCGTTGTTGACTAGCACGTCCAGACGTCCGCCAACTGCCTTCACCAAAGACGCAACTGAGTCGTCGGACGTGACGTCGCACGGCGCCGCTCGTCCACCGATCTCGCTAGCCAGCGCCTCAATGCGGTCGACGCGGCGGGCAGCGCAGATAACGGTAAACCCGGCGGCGGCCAAGTCGCGGGCAGTTGCCGCCCCGATACCAGACGACGCCCCAGTCACAACAGCAAGTTTGGTGTTCATGCGTCTATTCTCGCAGACGTGGCGCATCTTGGCGCCGGGAATCACTGCACCAATTCAACCTGACAGGTGGCGGGCGCCATCGCGGCCAGCCTGGCGTCGCACGTCACCAATGGACAGTTCATGATCTGCGCCAGGGCCACATAGCTGGCGTCGTAGGCGGTGATCGATCCTCGTAACTGCCACACACTTTCTGCCAGAGTCGACCACTGCCAAAGTTCAGGGTCGAGCGCAGCCAAACCAGCCCACGCCAGTTCTGCATCAGGGTGCGTCAACAGTCTGGCTGACTCCTGCCTTCGGATCACGTTGGTAACTTCAAAAGGCAACATGGTCGGGGCCATGACGTATGCACCATCGGTCAGTGCGTGCACCTTCCGACCTACCGCCCCTCTCGTCAGTACCAAGGCCACAACCGCTGATGCGTCCACCACAATGTTGCGGGGATTCATATCGACCGGGGCAAAACCCATGTCTGACTGCTCCGACGACGGAAAAGGCCCGGTCATAGCGCGTCCTCCTCGCGACTGGCTCTTAACTCAGCCACGATATCGTCAGCAGACCACTGCGGAAAGTTCCTAGCCCGGCGTCTGATCTCAGCAAAGACCTCGCTTTGCGGACGCCGACGCGCCGCTTCAGCGATCATGTCCCAGGTGTAGTGCTGCAGCGATTCGCGCGCCGCCCCCGCCCGATAGTCCAGGGTGTCTTGGACGTCCGACGGAATGTTTCTGATCATGATGCTCGACATCGTGCCGCCTCCTCATGCATCAGCCGAATCTCGGCCATGATTTCCTCGTGTGTGGGAAACGTTTCGGTATGCCCCAAACGTTTCAATGCGGTCTGCACCTCTTGCTCAGTGGGACGGCGGGCGTGTTCGACCAATATGCGCAAAACGTACTTTTGCAGCGATAACCCCTCGGCGGCCGCGCGCTGCTTCAGTATGGCGTGGACGTCGTCGGGGACGTTGCGGATTATGATCGTGCTCATGCTGACACTTTAGCAGCATAGTTACGTGGCCGTCCGTCCGTCTTCGCAAAGTAGACTGGATTGCATGATTGACGTCCGGCTGCTTCGCAGCGACCCCGAATTTCTTCGCACATCCCAGGCCCGTCGCGGCGAGTCGGTCGCCCTGGTGGACGAGGCGCTGGCTGCCGACGAGACCCGCCGCAAAGCCATCGCCGCGTTCGAGTCGCTGCGGGCCGAGCAAAAGCAGGCCGGGGCGTTGATACCTAAGGCTTCGCCGGCCGAGAAACCAGCCCTGCTGGAGCGCACCAAGCAGTTGAGCACTCAGGTCAAGGCTGCGGAAAAAGACGTCGACGCGGCCGAGGCAGCCTTCACCGATACCATGAAGCAGTTTGGCAACATCGTCATCGACGGTGTGCCCGAGGGCGGCGAGGACGATTTGTATGTCATCGAAACCCATGGGACGCCGCGCGATTTCGCAGCCGAAGGTTTCACACCCCGCGACCACCTTGAGCTCGGCGAGTTGCTGGACGGCATCGACATGGAGCGCGGCGCGAAGGTGTCGGGCAGCCGGTTTTATTTCCTCAAAGGCCAGGTTGCCCGTCTGGAGTTTGCCCTTGTGCAACACTCATTGGCCAAGGCGCTTGAGTACGGTTTCACTCCCATGATCGTCCCGGCACTGGTCAACCCCGCGGCCATGGAAGGTACCGGGTTTCTCGGCCAGGCGGCCCAAGACGTCTACCACTTGGAGCTTGACGATATGTACCTCGTCGGCACCGCCGAGGTGGCGCTGGCTGGTTATCACAGCGATGAGATCATCGATGCCGCCCAGTTGCCGTTGCACTATGCCGGGTACTCCCCCGCCTTCCGCCGCGAGGCCGGGTCGTACGGCAAGGACACCCGCGGCATTTTCCGCGTCCACTGGTTCGACAAGTTCGAGTTGTTCGTCTACTGCGCCCCAGAGGACGCCGAGGCCGAGCACCAGCGCCTGCTGGATTGCGAGAAGGACTTCATCAGCTCGCTCGGCCTGCCCTTCGAGGTGCTGGACGTGGCTTCCCGCGATCTGGGGCTGTCTGCCGCCCGAAAGTACGACTGTTATGCCTGGTTCCCCGGGCAGGGCAAGTATCGCGAGATCACCTCGACCTCCAACTGCACCCAATTCCAGGCCCGGCGCCTAAACATCCGGATGAGGGACGGGGACGGCGTCCGTCCCCTGGCGACTCTGAACGGGACGCTCTGCGCCATGACACGGACGATCATCGCCGTTCTGGAAAACTTCCAGCAGGCGGACGGGTCGGTGACCGTCCCCGAGGTGCTGCGCCCCTACATGGGCATAGACGTGATGACGCCAGTCGAGTAGGCACTAAAATAAGACTCACACGGGAGCTCGTCTGAGCTGAGAGGAAGGCGGAAAGCCTTCGACCGTTTGGGAAGCAGTGCTTCCCTAAACCTGATCTGGGTAATGCCAGCGATAGGGAGGCTTTTCTTAAGATGAGCATTGATCTGACAACCCCCGCCCCAGTCGGCCACGGCTGGCGAGTGGTCGACATTGTCGTGGCGGCGGTGTTGGGCGTCGCTGCGGGCTTGGTTTTGTGGGCCTGGAACGGGCCCGGCTTCGCCTGGTATGGGGCTATGGACGCCGTCACCCCCGGGCTCGGCGGCTTGGCCCAGGGGCTTTGGCTGATTGGTGGCCCAATAGGCGGCTTAATTATTCGCAAGCCAGGCGCGGCCATCTTCGTCGAATTGATCGCCGCCATAGTGTCGGCCCTGCTGGGTAGCGCCTGGGGGGTCTCGACGCTGTGGTACGGCATCGCCGAAGGTCTCGGCGCCGAGGTCGCTTTTCTCATTTTTGCCTACCGACGGTTCAACCTGCCGGTGGCCGTCGTGTCGGGCGTCCTGGCGGGCGCCGGCGAGTGGGCATGCGAATTGCTGATAGCCGGAAACGCCGCCAAGGGCATGACGTACAACGTCATCTACCTGGGCTGCAACATGATCTCCGGCGCCATCTTGGCTGGCGTCGTCGCGTGGTTGGCGATGAAAGCACTGGCCAAGACGGGCGTCCTCAACCGGTTTGCCGCCGGACGCGAAGCCGGCTGAAATGCCATTGATAACCGCTGACGGGTGGGGGTGGCGTCACGCCGGGCGCGAATCATGGGCGCTGCGCGACGTCAGCTTCGCCGTCGAGCCTGGCGAGCGTGTGCTGCTACTTGGCCCCAGCGGTGCCGGCAAGTCGACGCTGCTGCTCGCGCTGGCCGGGGTGCTCGGTGGGGCGGACGAAGGCACCGAGGCAGGGCGTCTGTTAGTAGACGGGCAACACCCGACACGTCGCGTCGGTCAGGTGGGACTGGTACGCCAAGATCCGGCGTCGCAAATTGTGCTGGCCCGCGTGGGTGACGACGTTGCGTTCGGCTGCGAGAACCTGGCGGTGCCGCCCGCCGAGATCTGGCCGCGCGTCCGGCGGGCCCTTGACGCGGTCAACTTGGATGTGCCGATCGACCACCTGACGGGCGAGCTCTCCGGCGGCCAGCAGCAGCGCCTGGTGCTGGCCGGGGCCATCGCCATGCACGATGATTCGTCTGGCCGCGCGCCCCGCCTGCTACTTCTGGACGAGCCGACGGCCAACCTCGACCCGGCCGGCGTCGATGCCGTCCGCCAAGCTGTCGGAAACGTCGTGGCCAGCAGGCAAACCGCACTGATCGTCGTCGAGCATCGGGTGGACGTCTGGCTGCCTTTGATAGATCGCGTCATTGTCTTGAGCCCCGACGGTGGGCTGGCCGCAGACGGCCACCCGGAAGACGTCTTCGCCAACCACGGCGCCAAGTTGGCCCGCCAGGGAGTCTGGGTACCGGGGGTTCCGCTTGGGGTGGTGCGTCGGGTGAAAGGTGTTTCCGTCGCACCACCTGTCGGTGTCAGGCGGTCCGTAGCGCAGCGGAGGAGCGGCGGTATCGCGGGCGGAAGCAGGTTCGAGCTGGCGACGGCGCAGACGCGTGCAGTCGCAACCGACCACCCAGACCACGCGTCGAGTACGGCGTCTGTGTGCTCGGGCCGGCTGGAACCCGCGTCCCAAGTTTTGATGGCCGGGCTCAACACTTGGCCAGATCCTGCGACTCCACTTCGTTACGCGCAGGATGACGGTGTTGGAGATATCGCGCAGGATGACGGAAATTGGGTGTTGCGGTGCCTCGATTTGACCATCGGCTACGCGCCCGGACACCCCGTGCGCGAGCACATCAACATCGAGATCCCGGCGGGCGTCAGCACCGTCATCACTGGGCCTAATGGCGTGGGCAAGTCGACCCTAGCGTTGACCTTGGCGGGGTTGTTGCCACAGCTTGGAGGCAGGGTCGAGGCATCGGACGAACTGCGCCCAGGCGCCGAGTCAAGACGCCAGCGTCAGTTGGTCCGTCAAGACGCGGACGGGTTGGCCGACCCCCACACCTGGACGTCCCGTCAACTGCTGACTCGGCTGGGTACCGTCTTCCAACAGCCAGAGCACCAGTTTGTGACGGCCAGCGTACGCGCCGAACTGGCTGTCGGCCTGCAAACGCTGGGCTGGTCGCCGCCCGAGGTGACGGCCCGCGTCGACGAATTGCTGACGCAGTTGCACCTTGACGGGCTCGCCGGTGCAAACCCTTTCACCTTGTCAGGTGGCGAAAAACGACGCCTATCTGTGGGGACGGTACTGGCCACCGGCCCACAGATCATCATCCTGGACGAGCCGACATTCGGCCAAGACCGCGCTACCTGGTGCGATCTGGTGCAACTCATCGGCACACTGCTAAATGAGGGACGAACGGTGGTCAGCGTCACCCACGACCAGCAGCTGATTGACGTCCTGGGCGAAAACCGGGTTGACCTGGGGGCGGAATCATGACGGCCCTTGACAAGCTGAACCCCGTCGCCCGGTTGCTGTTCGCAGTACTGCTTGCAGTGCCGGTGTTGATCACCCTCGACTGGGTCAGCTCGGCGGTTATGTTGGCGCTGGAAATCATCGTCTTCACGGCCACCGGCGCGGGTCTTCGACGGATGCTGCTGGGCCTACGTCCGGTTGCCATCGTCGGACTGATCGCCGCCGTCAGCATGGCGCTTTATGGACGTCCGGGCGGGGCCACATACCTGCAGTGGTGGCTTATCGAGGTCAGCCAGCGGTCGCTGCTATTGGCGTTGGCCGTTTTCTTGCGCATCCTGTCACTGGCGTTGGCGGCCATGGTGCTGATCGGCCGCGTTGACCCGACGCTGATGGCCGACGGCCTGGCCCAGCTTGTCCGTCTTCCGGCCCGCTTCGTCTTGGGCACTTTGGCGGGCGTGCGGACGATGGCCCTGATGGGTGCCGATTGGCGGGCCTTGGGGCTGGCGCGGCGGGCCCGCGGCTTGGGCGATCATGGTTGGCTGCGGCGCGTGGCGTCCATGGCTTTCGCGCTGCTGGTGATCGCGATCCGGCGGGGCACCGACTTGGCGACGGCCATGGAGGTGCGCGGTTTCAACACCGCCAACGCCGCCAAACGCACCTGGGCGCGCCCTTCCAGGTTAGGCGCGGCGGACGCGTTTGGCCTTGTCGTCACCTCGATGGTGGTGACGGTCAGCCTATTGTTGGCCATCTGGGCTGGTACTTTCTGGCTAGTGTGGGCGGGGGTGCCGTCATGAGGCCCTCGGACGTGGAGAACCTGGTTGACATCGCTTTGACGACGGCGCGCGGGCGCCGTTTGGTCGTCCTGATCGACGGGCGCTCCGGCGCCGGCAAGACAACGTTGGCTCAGAAACTATCAGCACAGCTTGCTGAGCGCCTCGGCCGGCCCATCCAGACCGTCAGCCTGGACGACGTCTACCCCGGCTGGCATGGGCTGGCGGCTGGCGAGGCTGCCGTTCCCAAGATTCTCGCCAATGTCGACCCGGGTTATCGGCGCTATGACTGGGCACAGGGCCGACAAACCGACTGGGTCGAACTGAGCCCAATCATGCCGATCGTTGTCGAAGGTGTCGGGGCGTTGACGCCACGATCTGCCCAAAAAGCCACCCTGCGGATCTGGCTTGACGGCCCCGAGGCCGTCCGTCGCCAGGCGGTGGTCGATCGCGACGGCTCGGTCGACGACTGGTGGGACGATTGGGCCGCCCAGGAACAGTCCCACATCAAGGCAGACGCCCCGATCAGCTTGGCCGATATCGTGATTACTGGCATAACCCCAGCTAACTGAGCAATGTCGTCAAATTTCGGGAGCCAGATGACGATCTGTTCATAGTCGACTAGGGTTTTGAGCTTCGTGTAGCCCGCAGACTATGACCACACCGTCATCCACCCCTTGATCTTGTGCAGCTTGGCTTAGTTGCCTTAGATACGCCTAGGCCAACAGTGCCATGGGAGCGGTGGTGCGACAATTGACACCATGCGCGTCGTCACCTTCAACGTCAATGGCATTCGTGCCGCCATGCGCCGCGGGTTCCGCGACTGGTTGGACGACACCGACGCGGACATCATCGCGCTTCAGGAGGTCCGCTGCCGGGTGGCCGACCTGCCGCCGGACGCTTTCGGCGACTACCACCTCGCCTATGATCCGGGCCAGCTAGCCGGACGCAACGGCGTCGCCGTCTTGACCCGACAGCCCGCCGAGTCGTTCACCTGGGATGACCATCCCTTCGCCCAAGAGGGACGTCTGATCGGCGTCCACTTGACGGACGCGCCAGTGGATGTCATCAGCGTGTATGTGCCGAAGGGTGGGGTGCCGCTGGAGGTCGCGCCGACCGACGGCGGCCGCGAGGGCTACACCCCCGCTCAGCAGCAGGCCCGTTACGAGCGCAAAGCCGACTTCCTGCGAGCTTTGACGGCCGAGTTGGACGCGCGGCAGGCCGATGCCGATGCCCAGGGACGGCATCTGCTAGTGCTGGGCGATTTCAATATCGCCCACGGCCCAGCCGACATCAAGAACTGGCGTGGCAACCTCACCCACGAGGGCTTTTTGCCAGGCGAACGAGCTTGGCTTGACGCCCAGATCGGTCAGGCGCCGTCACGCCACCGCTTGGCGGGACGGACGATGCTCGCGCCATCGCTGGACTGGCAGCCGTCGAGCCGTCCGCTAGTGGACGTCGTGAGATCACAAAACCCGGACGAGGATGGTCCGTACTCCTGGTGGAGCTGGATGGGCCAAGCTTTCGCCAAGGACGTCGGCTGGCGCATTGATTACCACCTGGCATCACCAGGTCTGGCCGCGGCAGCACGTCGAAGCTGGGTCGATCGTGCCAGCAGCGCCGAGGGCCGCATCAGCGACCACGCCCCGGTGGTTGTCGAATACGGCCTGTCGTAGCCAGGGAAGCTTTGACGACCACTCGAACGACTATGTAAGCGATGATGCCGACGGTGAAGGGCATAAACTGCCAGACGCCAAGCCACACGAATATGGCGGGCACACCGACAATGCCAAGCGCGGCAACAACGCTCCAAAGTGGGTGCGCCAAGGCAAATTTGAGCGCAACTGTGACGCTGACTGGCCCGGCTTGCTCTCGGTGTGTTAACCAGCGTCCAGCCATCGCGAAGAACACAGACGCCACCAACGCCAGCACGACGCAGAGGATGGCCTGCGCCGCCACCAGCACCCAGGTTATTGCACCGGCGCGCCGCTGCGTGGCGTAATACCAAGTATCGAATCCGGTCACGACCACCAACACCACGAGGATCAAACCGGGGATTGTCACGGCTCGAAACGCGGCCCTGAAGCCGACGAAGAACGGCACCATATAACGCCGGTCACCATAAGCGACGTGCCCGGTCAACAATGCGTACAGGCCCGCAGATGCGGCCGGTAATGTGACTACGGGCAGCGAGCACAACAGCCACAGCACGCCGCCAATCACGATGTAGACCGCCTCAATGGCGTATCTGAAGACGCGATCCGTGAGGTCCTCAGGTGGTTGAGGCGCCTCAGGGCGGCTCGCTTGACGGACATCGTATGTCACGTGATGTCCAACGAGCCCACGCCGATGAGGCGGCCGTTCGAGCGAGCGAAAAGCATCACGGAGTCGCCGGAAAGCGAGATCTGCACCTTCTCGCCGATCTTGTAAACCGCACCACCGAAGACCACGCCCGTTAACAGGAAGTTACCCACGCTCACGCGGATCGTGGTCTCCATGCCCGTTGGCATGGACGAATACACCTCGGCCGGGTGCGCCCCACCGTCGCTGATTGTGATGAATTCGGGACGAACACCAAGTACGAAGTCCGCATCGGTGGTTTCGACCTCCTCGCCAAGGTCTTCCTCTTCCACCATCTTCGCAATGTGGTAGCGGAAGGTGGATTCTTTGTTTTCCTTTTCGACCGCGCCTCGTTTGCCTAGGCGCTGGTCCTGGACGGCCCGATCTTTGGCGTCTTGGTCGTCTTGATCTTTATGCCATTGCGCCAAATCTGTGGGCTCGGCCAACCGGAATGTCGCCGGAACGTCGTCGAAGATCTTCAACGAAATCGTGCCGTCCGCTTTCTGTGAGCCTTTGGCGTCAATGAAGTTGATCGACGGGTTACCGACAAAATCTCCGACGAACAGGTTGTTGGGCTCGCGATAGACGTCGAGCGGAGCGTCGTACTGTTGCAAAACGCCATTGTCCATGAGGCATATCCGCGTTGCCAGCGTCATGGCCTCCATCTGATCATGTGTGACGTAGACGAACGTCGATTTCGTGCTGATGTGCAGCCGCTGTAATTCGGAGCGCATCTCCAGCCGCAGTTTGGCGTCCAGGTTCGATAGTGGCTCGTCCATGAATAGTACTGTTGGCTCGGGAGCCAAGGTTCGGGCGATCGCGACGCGCTGCTGCTGACCACCGGAAAGTTCGGACGGATATCGATCCATAAACGGGCCGATTTTGACAATGCGCGAAACCCGACGCACCCTCAAATCGATTTCGTCAGAACTAAGCTTCCTTTTTGCTGTGACGACCTGACCATTTCGGACGATTTCGAATCGTTCGTTCAAATCCTCGCCGGCTGCCTTGTGGCGGGCCTGGATATCGGCCAGCGCCTTGGCCCATTTCTCGGCGTCGGCGATGATGACTGACGGGTCGCTTCCGGCAATCGAAGCGACACTCTTTGCTGCGGTTGCCGGCAGTTCGAATGTGTCGATCAGCTTTATCAAAGCCTTGGACGGGTCAACATTGCCCTTCCTGTCGCGCAATTCGTGCAGTAGTTGCTTGAGGTCATCCGGTTTGGCCAGTGCACGCGCCATTCCACTAGCCTTTAGCGCTTCAATGTCCACAATGGGCAATTTCTCGTTGATGTTGGCCAATCCGAAAGCTATGTTCTTGTACACCGTCATGTTCGGCCATAGCGCGTAATTTTGAAATAGGAAACCGACACGGCGTTTGTTGGCCGGGACGTCTATTCCCTTGTCGGAGTCGTACACCACTTGGTCACCAATGGTGATTTGGCCGCTGGTCGGGGTCTCCAGACCGGCGATCATGCGCAGCGTGGTGGTTTTGCCGCACCCTGAAGGCCCCAGCAGCGTGACGAATGCGTTGTCTGGAATGTCCATGGACAAATCGTCGACCCCGTAGAACCCGCCCCAGCGCTTCGTGACGTGACGTAGTTGAATTGCGGGCATGTCAGTTTCCTCCGATACCCTTGTCTAGACTGGCGCCGGTCACCTTATTGACCAGCGCATTGAAAACCAGAATTACAACAATCAAAATCAGGTTGATAGCAGACGAAAACGCATACAGGCCCATTTCGTCGTAATAGCCGAGCTGCAAGGTGATGATCTTTGTCTGCGAGCACAGCAGCATGAACAAGGTCAGTTCACGCATGCAGCTCATGAAAGGCAACATATAACCCGAAATGATTGCTGCCCGCTGAATCGGGATGACGATTCGAACCATCCGTTTCCACCACGGCACGTTTTGGATGACGGCCGATTCTTCAATCTCGCCGCTCAACTGCAACAACGAATTCAGCGATGCCCGGGAGGCGAAGGGGATGTACTTGATTGTGCCAGCGATTATCAGCAATAAGAAGGTATTGAACAAGCCGAGCGCTGAACCAAAGACGAAGAAGGCCACGCCGACGGCCAGAGCTGGCATCAGGTATGGTAGGAAGGCCATTGAGTTGACGTAGTTGGCCCACTTGCTGCGGCGGTCCTTCGACACGGCGTAACCGACTAGCATCCCGATCGTGCCGGAAGCCAATGCCGTGAAAAAGGCAACTATTAATGTGCCGAGCAGACCGTCCCAAATCATGGAGTTATGCAGGATGCCATATTGTGAGTAAAGGGCCATTGTGTGGTTGTTGTCCGTCAACCACCATTGCAGCGTCAGCGAATGTGGATCGCCCGTCTTGAGGAATGAGTAGTCGCCGGGGTTTGGCAAAACCGTCTCCAAAGCGAAGGCAAAGATCGGGTAGATCGACGTGAACAGGGTTGTCAGGAAGAAGATGGCCGCCAGTATCCAGCGGAATGGTCCAAGGTTGACCAATTGTGTTTGGCCGGACTTACCAGTCACAGTGGTGTAGCTCTTTCGGCTTGAGGTTGACGCCTGGTTGGCGAACATCAAGGCAATTCCGAAGACCATCATCGTCACGGCCAGAATTGACGCTTGACCCTCACGGTTGACGTTTAGGTCGATGTATTTCGTGGCTAACGTGACATAGTTCAAATAGTGTGGCACGGGGTAGGAGCCCATGGCTGATGAGAACACCAGCAGGATGGTTGACAGTATGGCCGGTGTGATCATTGGCAGAGTGATCCGCCCAAAAATCTTTAGTTTTGGCGTATTGAGAATCGTGGCGGCTTCTTCCAAATTGGCGTCCATGTTGCGGAAGATCGCTCCAATCAAAATGTACGCGAACGGCGCATAATGCATCGCCAGCACCACGACTGATGGAAAGAGGCCCTGAACCCACCAAGCCGGGAATCGTATGCCGAAAACATCGGCGAGCAAACCGTCATTGCCGCCGACAGCCGCGCGTGAAGAGAACAAACGCTGCCAGACCACGGCGAGGGTCCATTGCGGCATGATGTACGGGAAGATGAAAATAGCCGAAAGGTATTTCTTGAACCGCAGGTTGGTTCTGGTGACCAGGTAGCCAAAGATTCCGCCGTAGATGATCGCGCCGAGGCAGGCTCCCGCAGCCATCATGACGGTATTGAGTAGTGGCGTCCAGAAGTAGACCTTCGAGATCATGCTGCCGAACAGATTCGTCCAGTTGAATAGCGTGAACCCCGTGCCCGTACCGAGAATGTCGTCCTTTGAGCCTGGGTGCACCGTGATGGTATCTATCAGAATTGTGAATAGTGGCGCAATCGTTGTCACTGTTAGGACAACGCCCAGTATCAACAGGAGGATGTTGTGTGGCTTGTTCAGGTAAGATTTGGCTCTTGTCGAAATACTCGGCTGAGCACTGAAATCCAGTGGCGCGGCAGGCGCCACAATTGTGGACATAGTCGATCCTTTGTGGTCTTAAGTTCCTGGTGTACTGGTGGGGAAGGCCTGCCTTCCCCACCAGCATCAGGTTGTTTTGGCTACTGACCGCCGCGGGTCATGTCGATCCAGTCGCTCATCGTTTGCGACGTCTGCGACGCGTAGGCCGGGTCTTCGATAACGAGGCGGCCGCCGGTGTCGGAAGTCCACCAAGCCAGACCTGGGTCATTCATGGCCGGGAAGTCGGTGCCACCATCGGTGGAATGATCCTGGTTGATACTCGGGTTGGGCGAGTATGTGCCGGGGTCCTTGCCCCAAGCGGCGAATCCGTCGGTCGTGGTGGCCATATAGGCGATGAAAGCCATTGCCGTCCAAGGCAGCGGCGAGGTCTTCAGGATCTGCGAATAGATGCTGTACCCGAAGCCGCCGACACCTTGGTAATCCGACTGGAATGCGGAAACAGTGACGTTCTTGACTGAGGATGTGGACGACTCTTCGACTGCGCGGAACTTCGAATACACAATCAATGCCGACTGCCCGGCCGCTGACGTGGTAACCAATTGGTTGCAGATCGGGCCGTCATCGGTTTGGGCGTTGTACTGCTGGACGAACAACTTGATCCAGGCGAGTGCGTAGGCGGCATTGTCGCCAGTCAGGCCGAGCCCAGCCACGTCGCCCTTGACCGAGTCGACGGTGGTCTGGAAGTAGGCCTGCTGGTCGGCCGGCAGCGCGTCGAAAGCCGCCTTGACTTCCGTGGCGTACTTATCTTGCGTCAGCATATAAAGGAAGTTCTTGCCGACCGGCTCGGAGTTGACGTCCATGAACATGGGCGCAACACCTTTGGCCACATAATCCCACATATTCGTGTAGCCCGAACCATCCAGGTTGTTGTATTCAAATACCTTCGTCACCGTCAGCAACGGCAACGGGTTGACATTGTTCTGATCCACACCGGAAGCCGAAAGAAGATCCTTAGGTACGAAATTCAACAGGTTGCCTGTGTTGATTTCTTTGGACTGGATCTGGTTGCCGTCCTGGATCAGAGTCATCGAGTATGTGTGGTTGGACGACGTGATATCGGCATTTATTGTTGTGAAGATGGAGTTGTTCTTCGGCTGGCTCCAGTTGATCTGGCCGTTGTAACTTGGGTCGATGGCCTGAAGCGCTTTGATAAAGGCAGTGGCTGCGGTGGCTCCACGGCTGGTGTTGCCGATGCCATACATCGTCTTGCCGTTGGACTCGTCGATGGCCTTCTGGAACAGTTCGTCGTTCGACATTCCCTGGGCCTGCTGGATGAGTGCTTGCATAGCCGACTGAGCGGAACTATTGCTGCTTGCCGTGCCCCCACCACAGCCTGTCAGCATGGCGACGCCCATTGCCACGCACACTGTTAGACCAAAGAATTGTTTGACTTTCATTATCCTGAAACCTTTCTTTAAGGATTGCAGACTGCGGCTGAAGTTCTTTCGCATTGAACAATTGCTGGAACCATTCCAACCGTCGCAGTGACAATGTCACGCTACTGTCGGTGCACACTGAGGCGACCATCTTGGCCAGCAGAATCGGATTGCCGTCCGACAATTACGACCCCGCGGTATGACCCGTCAGGCCCCGGCGAACTTGGCCACCCAGTCGATCAGGGCCTTGGCCTGATCTTCGGTGGCTGCCTCAGCCACCATCCGCAGCACCGGTTCAGTGCCGGAGAAGCGCAGCAGCACCCACGACCCGTCGGCCAAGCGGGCCTTTATGCCGTCCATATTGTCGATAGAGGTGACGGCCAGGCCGCAAATACTCGTCGGCGCCGCGGCGGCCATTCGACGCGGCAATTCGATGCGCATCTCTGGGGTGGCCGGCACACCGGTTTCCAATTGGATCAATCGTCCGGTGATGGCCATAACCTCGTCCACCAGTTGCGAAAGCGATTTGCCGGTGCGGGCCAACATTTCGCACACAAGCGCGCAGGCGAAGATGCCGTCTTTCCCCTTAAGGTAGCCGCGCATCGTCAGCCCGCCTGAGCTTTCGCCCCCCACAAGCGCGTCGATCTCGTCCATACCGGCGGAGATCCATTTGAAGCCGACGGGCACCTCCAGATGTTTTTCGCCGAAATAGTCGGCCAGCCGATCCAGCATGTGCGTCGTCGACAAGTTGCGAACCGTACCGCCTTTGAGCCCGCGATACTCGTGCAGGTACCAATACAAGACGACGAGCAGCACATTCGTCGAGATGTAATTCCCGCGTTCGTCAATGATGCCGATACGGTCAGCGTCCTCGTCGTTGGCCAGCCCCGCGTTGTATTTCCCCTTGCCAAGTTTGATTGTGTCGATCATCTCGGTCAACAGTGCCGGGTCTGGTTTCGGCGCGTGGCCGCCAAACAGCGGGTTGTGCTCAGACCTGATGAAATCGGCCCGCACCCGTCCGTCCGACAAAATCATGCCGAGCGTCAGTTGGCTAGTGCCGTACATCGGGTCGACGATGACGCGTAACGGCCGACCGGCCCGCATGGCAGGAACGTCAACGAACTGCTCGACATAGGCGACGTAGTCGTTGGTCAGGTCTATCTCGTCCAACAGGCCGGCGGTGCGGGCGATCTCGTAGTCAAGCGCAACTACGTCCGACTGCCCAAACCCGTTGGCTTCGGCCTGCAGCCGGTTGGTCTCGTCGGCCAGGGGCAGCGACCCGTCATGGCGGAACACCTTGATGCCGTTCCACAGCGGCGGGTTGTGGCTGGCGGTGGCGATCAGGCCAAACTCACAACCAAGATGGGGGACGGCGAACGTCACCAGCGGCGTCGGCACGTCATCGAGAAGCACCCTTGTTTTGATGTTGTTGCCGGCGAAGACTTCGGCCGCTGCCCGCGTCGCCTCGGCTGACAGAAAACGCCTGTCGCCGCCGATGACCACGCCTTTACGCTCGCCACCGCGGCAAACCGTCTCGTTAGCGATGGCCTGGCTGAGGCGCCGCACGTTGTGGATGGTAAAGGCCTCGCCGATCAACGCGCGCCACCCGCCCGTGCCGAACACGATCTCGCCGGTCTCGATGGTGTGAGCCGGCGCAAACAATCGTTTCAACACGATGTCCGAGGCCGCCTGCAACTCGTCGGCTGTATTGATGCCTTGGACCTCGTCGGCGTCCAGAATGGCATAGGACGAGACTGACTGGCCCTGGGCGATGAGTTCCTCGGCGAGTTCAGTCAACCGGTGTTCGCCCCGAGCCGCCAACTCGTCCAGCTTAGAAATCAGGATGCGCCCGTCCACCACATAGGCACCGACATTGACTTCGTGGATTGGCCGCTGATCGGTCGACGCGTCCAAGGCTTCGACGATCTCGATGATCTGACCGTCGGCGTCGCGGACGATGCGTCCATAGGGGCCGGGGTCGGGCAGAATTGCAGTCAGCAGAGAGAACTGCGCGTCCTTCAATTGGTGACGCCACAACAGGCCGCGCAAGCTGGATGCCCGAAGCATCGGGGTGTCGGCGTAGGCGATCAGGACGTCACCTTCCCAGTCGTCCAGCTCGGCGTGGGCACAACGGACGGCATCGCCGGTGCCGGCCTGTGTCGGCTGTTCGACGTAACGCCACTTGGGGCCGAGCAGGCTGCGGACGGCGGTGTCGCCCTTCGCGACGACGATGACGACGTCAGCTTTCGGCACCACGGCAGTGACGTTGGCCAGCGATTGTTCGATGACCGTGGATTGGCCAAGGCTTTGGAGCAACAGCTGCCGGGTGATCAGGTTGTGGCCGGCGGCCAGCACAACAGCTTTGATAGGGCGCTTTTCAGACATCTCATCTCCTGTGCCAGGCGAAGCCTGGCGGTGACCCCCGAAAAGGCGCAGCCCGCCACCGGTATGACCTAGCGGTCGCGGGTGGCGGCGTCGAACTGCGTGGTCAACTTCATCTGGTCGACGATCTGACGGACGAGATCACCGGAATCCTCGTCATAGCCCCCAGCGATGGCCTCCATGTCGAATTCGCTGACACCCTGATCGGCCAGGATATCCAGGTCGCCGATGACCTCAGAGTCATCGTCGTCCTCCGGCACGTCGAGGCCAAGGAAATCGGCCACATCGCGGGCGATGGGCCAATCACCGGCAGCCACCGAATCATTGAGCAACACCTGGACGTTCTTGCCCCGCACGCGCACAGCAACGAAAAATTCGCCGCTGATGGAGACGAATGCACAAGCACCGGCGTCGGCGGGCAGGCGTCGCAATTGGGTTATCAGCTCGTCAAGGTCATTGGCCAGGGGCAAGGCCATCTCAGTTACCTGCGGTTCGCCGTCCTCGCGATAAATGGCGACAACAAAATCGATTTCGTCATCGGTGGCATCGTCGTAATCATCGTCGGTGTCGTCCGTGTCATCGGTGTCGTCTGACTGGTCAAAGAGGCTGTCATCAATCTCGTCGTCATCATCATCGTCGTAGTCGTCGGCGACGATATCGTCGGCGTCGAAGCCGTCGTCGTATTCGATGTCGTCTTCGCTGTTGCTCATGGCCGGTCTCCTTTCGGTGCTCACACCTTTACTCTAGTGCACGGACACCAGCCGTCGCTTGGAGCGTCGCAAGCGCGATACAGTAAACACCATGGAATTGCGTGTTGCAGATCATCCGCTGGTTGCCCACAAATTGGCCCGTCTACGGGCAGTCGACACCCCGAGCCCACTGTTCCGCGAGCTTGTTGACGAACTGGTGACGCTACTGGCTTACGAGGCGACGAGACGAGTGCGTGTCGAGCCTTGCGATGTCGTAACGCCGGTAGCCACTACCACCGGGATGCGCATAGCATCACCGAAACCCCTTGTGGTGCCCATATTACGAGCCGGGCTAGGAATGCTCGCCGGTATGATGCGCCTGATGCCGACAGCCGAGGTGGGCTTCGTCGGAATGGTGCGTGATGAGCAAACCCTGCAGCCGTTCACTTACGCCGAGCGCCTACCAAAGGATCTCAGCGGGCGTCAGTGCTTCGTCCTCGACCCGATGCTGGCAACCGGCGGCTCGCTCGGCGGCTGCTTCAAGTTTTTGACGTCACGTGGCGCCTCCGACGTGACGGGCGTCTGCCTGTTGGCCGCCCCCGAGGGAATCGAGAAAGTGCGCCAGCAGGTGGACGAGGCGGGCATCGACTGCACACTAGTGGTGGCCGGTGTGGACGAGCGTCTCAACGAGCACGGCTACATCGTCCCGGGCCTAGGGGACGCCGGCGACCGTCTGTACGGCATCGTCGACTGAGGCGCCGTCGCAGCATCCAAGCTTGTCAGATCATAGGGTAAGCTATTGGCTCCGGCGGCAAGCCGCCGACGCGGGCGTAACTCAATGGTAGAGCGCCAGCTTCCCAAGCTGGACACGCGGGTTCGATTCCCGTCGCCCGCTCTGAAATAACAGGGCTTGTCCCTTGGCGCAGCGGTGACGGGTAACGCATACCGTAATAGTGACATCACACCTGATTCACAGGGTTTGTCCTAGTCAATGGGCAATAGGTGACAATTTCTGGGGCCATACGGTAGCCTAGGAAATTATGGCGGAAGAAGCGTGGAGATCCAAAGCCCTGGCTGGGCTACTTCTGGTGGTTGGCAGTGTTGTGGCCGGTCTACTGACGGCCGGACTAGCGGCCCCGAGCTTACTGATGAGCACCACCGTGGTGAACGCTGCGGCGGATAACTTCAACCAGATCCCTCTTGAACTGAAAACACCACCGCAGCCGCAGGCCACGAAGGTCTATTTGGCGGACGGGTCGCTGCTGGCCACCTTCGCGGACGAGTACCGCGAGTATGTGCCGCTCAGCGCGATCTCGCCATACATGCAACAAGCCCAAGTGGCCATCGAAGACAAGCGCTTTTTCCAACATGGCGCCATTGACCCGACAGGTTTGATACGCGCCACCATCGGCAACCTGGTGGGTGAAACCGACCGTGGTGCGTCGTCCCTCACGCAGCAGTACGTCAAGATGGTGCGGGTCGAAGTCGCCAACCAAGCCAACGACCAAGCCGGCATGAAGGCAGCTACCGAGTTGACGTTGGCCCGCAAGATCATCGAGATGCGCTACGCGTTGCAACTGGAAAAGCAACTAACGAAGGACCAGATCCTCGAACGCTATTTGAACATGGCCTACTACGGTGATCACGTCTATGGGGTTGAGGCGGCCGCCGAGCACTATTTCAGCACCACGGCGGCTAACCTGACTTTGCCGCAGGCGGCCATGTTGGCTGGTATCGTCCAGCAGCCTAGCGCTTTCTCGCCGACCAGTTATCCGGACGCGGCCATCCAGCGCCGCAACACGGTGCTCGATGTCATGGCAGAGTCTGACGTCGCCGACATCACGCCCGCCGAAGCGGCCGCGGCTAAGGCCGTCCCGTGGGATCAGAGCACCGTGCAAACCATGCCGCAAGGGTGCCAGTCGTCCCGGTACCCGTTCATCTGCGACTATGTGCAGCGGACATTGACGAGTGACGCCATGGTTGACTCCTTGGGTCTGACGCCTGATTCGACCCCGGCTGACCGTCTGTTGGCTGTCCAGCGGGGCGGTTACAACGTGCAGACGGTGATCAACCCGGCGGTTCAGGACGCCGTCCAGACGGTGGTGTCCAACAAGGTCGCAGCCATGGACCCGGCGATTGCCGCCATGGCCATCGTTCAGCCTGGTACTGGTTTGATCTTGAGCATGGCACAAAGCCGTCCCGTCATGGGCCCGGACTCGTCACAGGGGCAGACTTACTACAACTATGCCGTCGACTATGACATGGGAGGCGCCGAAGGATTCCAGACAGGCTCGACATTCAAAGTGTTCACCTTGGCCAATGCGTTATCGCTGGGCGTGCCATTCGACACGATGTATATGAGCAATGCGCCCATGCAGTTCGGCAAGCAGCCGTTCCAGAGCTGCAACGGCCCGGTCACGCTTCAGTCTTACAACGTCAAGAACTCCGAGGGCAGTAGCGGCCCAATCACCCTGCCGGTCGCGACGGCCAACTCCGTCAACACCTACTTCGTGCAACTCGAACGCGACACTGGCATATGCGGTGCCGTCACGATGGCACAGGCGGCCGGCGTCAAGCTGGCCATGCCCGACCCGAAATACGACACAACCGACCTTCAGGGTGCCCATTTCGACGCAATGCCCAGTTTTACCCTCGGCGTCGCCGAAGTGTCGCCGCTGACGATGGCCGAGGCTTACGCCACCTTCGCCGCCGCCGGTGTGCACTGCGACCCGATCATCCTGCAGTCGATGACGGACGCCAGCGGCAACGACGTGGATGTGCCAGGTGCCAACTGCCAGCAGACCATCGACCCCAATGTGGCGTACGGCGTGGACGCTCTGTTGCAGGGCGTCATGCGAAGCGGCACCGGTGCTGGCGCCAACATCCCTGGTGGCTACCCGCAGGCCGGCAAATCTGGCACGACGAACACCGGTGAATACATCTCGTTCGGCGGCTATACGCCGTATGTTTCGGGCTTTGCGACCATCGCGTACGACAAGATGTCTGACTTCTGGACGGGCAAGACTCCCACGCTTAGGGGCCTGCGGTTGCCATATTCGCACACCTACCTGAACGGTTTCGGCGGCCCCGACACCGGCCAGATCTGGCGATATGCAATGGCTGCGGCTGTCGCTGGCACACCGCCGACACCCTTCCCTGCGTATACGCCAATCGACCATCACTGGTCGTCACCCAACACCTATAAGCCGCCGCCGCCAGACCAACCGCCACCAGATCCCAACGCGCCCCCAGGGTAGACGGTGACCGTCGGTGAGAGTTTCAGGTTTAGTCGGTGCCGCGTTGGGCGCTGCCGCTGCGACGGTTGTCGCTGGCCTGCTTGAGGCGCGAGCCTACCGGGTGGTTCACCACCAATTGACGCTGCCCGGCCAGCCGACGCCGGGACGGCTGCGCATCCTTCACATCAGCGACTTGCACTATGTGCCAGGCCAAGCCGCCAAGGCTCGGTTCGTCACTTCACTAGCCAAGCTTGACCCCGACGTAGTCATCGCAACCGGCGATCTGCTGGCGGACGACGCGGGGTTCGACGAGTTCTCGAGGCTCATGGCGCCACTGTTGAAGCTGCCGGGCGCGTTCGTTTTCGGCTCCAACGATTACTTCGGCCCGATGCCCGTCAACCCTGCCTACTATCTCAAACATCGGACGGGGCACGCCAAGGTCAAGGGGCCGGTGCTGGCTTGGCGACGGGTTCGCGACGCCTTAACCGAAGCCGGCTGGACGGATCTCAATAATGCCCGGGCGCGCCTGAACACTGCCGGTTTGACGCTGGAGCTCCGGGGCGCCGGCGACGCCCACATCGACATGGACGACTACGCCGCTGGCGCCGTCACGGCTGGCATTGATTGGGTCGACCATCCCGCCGATCTTCTGATTGGCGTCACACACGCACCATATCGCCGCGTGCTCGACGCGATGGCTGTCGACGGTGTGCCGCTGATGTTGGCCGGTCACACACACGGTGGGCAGATCTGCCTTCCAGGCAAGGCGCTGGTGGCCAACTGCGATCTGCCGACAGCCATGGTTAAGGGAATTCACCGCTACCCGCCTGGCGACGATAGCGAATCAGCAGCGTGGTTGCACGTCACAGCCGGCGTCGGCGCCGCACCAACATTCCCCCTGCGTACTTTTTGCCGTCCAGAAGCCTGCCTGCTCGATCTCGTCTTAACCTAGTGTCGCGAGTCTCGACACCCGCGTCACCTAGATAGTGGAGTTAGCGCCGCGATGTTGGCACAATTATAGGAGGCACAGTCTTTCCGGACTCGTTCCAGATTTGCTATGCCCCAACAGCGAAGGAGCTCTCATGGCTACAAGCACATGGCGTACGACTTACACGCCAGGTTCGTGGATCGTCCTCAACGGCCCGAAGGCGCTGGTCGCTGCGCAGCCGACATCCGCTGATATCGCCGAGCGCCTGAGCACGACATGGAATGATGTGGTGGCCGCAGTCGACCTGGAATCACTTGTCGGCAAGCTGATGCGGTGGGGCATGGATGTGATTCCTGATCTGATCGTCGTCGTCGACAACGAACGCTTGCAGTGCGTTGTGCGGGGCGACGTGACGGTGACCGACGTGGCCACCGGCGAGGTTGTGGCTAATGGGCATGGGCAGGCGGCTTGGCGCTCCGTCAATCTGGACGCGCGGCACATCGCTATCACTTTGCCGGGCCAGGACGCCAGTAGCACTTGGCGTTTGCCATTGGCCGTGGGGGTCGTCTCGGCTGGCAGTATCGATATCGACGCCCGTGACGACGCGCGTGTCAACCTCGGGGACGCCACTTTTGCCGTGGCCCCGCTGATTGATGTGCCGACGGTAAAGACCGCGCCGGAACCAGCCGAAGCAGAGGCGCCCGCCGTTGAGCCGCCAGCAGCCGAGGCGCCCGCCGAGGTCGAGGTACAGGCCGACTCTGTGACGGTGCCAGAAGATTTGCAGGCACCGGGAGCTTGGGCAACCGGGTTTGGTGACGACGTGCCGATTCCCCAGGAGAGCCCGGTCATTACGCTGGGCGAGCCCGAGGCTGAAGCAGAGGCCAACAGTGAATCTGCGGCTGAAGCTGCCGTCGAACCGGAACCGGAAGCTGCCGCTGAACCTGAACCGGAGCACGAGGCCGCCAGCGACGCTGAACCTGAAACCGTCACCGAACCGGAACCGGAGCCCGAGCACGAAGCCGCTGTTGAACCTGAGCCAGAGGCTACGCCCGAGCAGCCGGTTGAAACACCAGTCGAGCCCGAGGTCACGCCTGTCGCCGAGGTGACGGAGACCGCAGCCGTCGACCAAGTTGCTGAGCCCGTGGCCGAAGTTGTTGAGCCCGTGGCTGAACCGACCACTGAACCGGCGGTGACGGAAACGGCTGTGGCTGAGCCTGCGACTGAACCGGTGGCAGACCAAGTCGCCGAGCCCGTGGCCGAAGTTGTTGAGCCGGTGGCTGATCAAGTTGCTGAACCTGTGGTCGAGGCTGCCGAGGCTCAGATCGCTGAACCCATTGAAGTGGTGCAGACTGACGAAGGGCTCGAAGCCCAGATCGAGGCAGCCAAAGCGGCCGTTGATCAAGCCATCGCCGAAAGTCAGGTCGCGGAACCAGAGCCAGCCCAGGCCGTCGAGCAAATCGCTGAGGTGGCAGCCGAACCGGTGGCAGCCGAGCCGGCGATGCCGGAGGAGGCCGCACCCGAGGTTACTTCAGTTGAGGCAGCCACAGCGGAGCCTGCCACGGAAGTGTCCGTCGCAGTCGAACCAGTCGCAGAAGAGCCCGCGTCAGTTCAACCAGAACCAGCCCAAACCGATCTCGACAAGGTCGATTGGCAGCCAGCCCAAGTGCAGCCCACACCCGAGCCAGTATCGGTACTAGAGACTGTCGTCCCGCAACCCGAGGCTGCTGCAGCGCCCCAGCCAGAACCAGCACCGGCCCCTGAGGCGGCACAGCCCGACGCGACACCCCAGGTGCCGGCGGCCACCGGGTCGCCGCTCGGCGCTACGCTGCTGGTCTTCTCGGATGGCCAGCGCTGGCCCGTCAACGAGCCATTACTCGTCGGCCGCGCCCCGCAGGCCTACCCCGGCGAGACGGCGCACCTCGTCCGCGTGGTCAGCCCGCATCATGACATCTCGCGCACACACGTCCGCATCGAGCTTTATGACGGTGCGATGTGGGCGACGGATCGCGAGTCGACCAACGGCACCACCGTGCACAACCCCGGCCAGGCAGCGGCTACCGCTCAGCCAGGCCAGCCGATGCACGTCTGGGTTGGTGGCGTTATCGATATCGGCGACGGTGTCACCATTCGCGTCCAGTGATCGCTTTGCGCACTGGTGGCCTTGCCGATGAGATCGGCTGAGGAGTTTCATGGAAGTCATCATTTGCCCCGTTGCGGAACATGTCGGCCAGATTGCCGCCGCTAAGGTCGCCAAGATTGCGGGCGAGGTTGGGCCAGGTCTCGTGCTGGGCGTGGCTACTGGCTCGTCGCCGCTATCAACCTATGACGGGTTGGCGAAATTGATCGCTGCGGGCGAATTGGATCTATCCCAGGCGTCTGCCTTTGCACTGGACGAATACGTCGGTCTGGCAGACGGGCACCCTGAAAGTTATCACGAGGTGATACGGCGCACCGTCACCGAGCCGTTGGGCCTTGATCCATCGCGGGTGCATGTGCCCGACGGGTCGCTGCACGGGCTGGCGAGTGCGGGCGAGCGATTCGAAAAAGCCATCGCCGCTGCCGGCGGTGTGGACGTTCAGATTTTGGGCATCGGCGCCAACGGGCATATCGGCTTCAACGAGCCGACATCGTCGCTAAGTTCACGAACCCGCGTCAAGACGCTGACGGAACGCACGCGAGAAGACAACGCCCGGTTCTTCGCCGACCCGAACGACGTGCCACACCATTGCGTGACACAGGGGCTGGGTACCATCATGGCAGCCCGCCATGTGGTGCTCGTCGCCACCGGCGAAGCTAAGGCCGACGCCATCGCGCACGTCATTGAGGGGTCGATCACGGCCATGTGCCCGGGTTCGGTGCTGCAAATGCACCAGTTTGCCACCGTCGTCATTGACGAGGCGGCCGCCCGTCATCTCGCGCTCGCCGACTACTACAAGCAGGTCTATGAGAGCTTGCCGGCCTGGCAGAAACTGGAGTTGTCATGATCATCCAGGCGAAACGGCTGTTGACACCCGATGGGCTGCGCGATGACGGCTGGGTTGAGGTTGCCGACGGGTTTGTCGCCGCTTGGGGTGTGGGGACGCCACCGACGCCAGCCGCCGAAGTGTTTGATATTGTCAGCCCGGGGTTTGTAGATGTCCATAGCCACGGTGGCGGGGGTGTCAACTTCGCGGACGGTGCAGACGCCGCACGCGTCGTGCTCGCTGCGCACCTGGCACACGGCACGACGACGATGATCGCGTCCCTGGTGACTGCACCGTTGGACGCCTTGGTAGCGCAGATTGAAGACCTGACGCCGCTGGTGGCATCTGGGGAGTTAGCAGGAATTCATCTTGAGGGGCCTTGGCTGGCGCCGGCGTATAAAGGTGCCCACGACGCAGCGATGCTGCGAGACCCGTCGTTGCCTGAGGTGCATGAAGCAGTGACGTCAGGGCCGGTGGCCATGGTGACGATAGCGCCGGAGCGTCCGGGCGCCATGGCGGTTATCCGCTGGTTGGCGTCGCGTGGCGTGGTTGTGGCGGTGGGTCACACTGGTGCCGACGCGGCATGTACGCGCGAGGCCATCGCGGCCGGTGCCAGGGGTGCAACGCATCTGTTTAATGCCATGCCTGAGATGCTGCACCGGGCGCCTGGGCCGGCGCTGCCCCTGTGGGAATCACCTGACGTTTGGGTAGAGCTAGTCTGCGACGGCGTCCATGTGGCGGCTGACCTGGTGACGGCAGTTATGAAGTCGAAGCCACAGCGGTGCGTTCTCGTCACTGACGCGATGGCAGCGGCGGGCACTCAGGACGGTGACTATGTGCTCGGCGGGTTGGCGGTTGAGGTCCGCGCCGGCGTGGCACGCCTGGCTGGCACCAACACGATTGCTGGATCGACCTTGACGCTAAGCCAGGCAGTGCGGGTCGCCGTCGGTGCTGGCGTGCCCCTGGAGTTGGCTCTGCAGGCTGCTACGGGTAACCCGGCCGACTATCTGGGCATCGCGGGTGTGGGCCGTCTTGAGGCGGGTAACTTAGCCGACATCGTGGTTCTGGATGACGCCTTGCAGGTGGTCAAGGTCATGCGGCGAGGCATTTGGGCATGATCGTTCTATGATGTCGGCACTTTGAGTTCGTCCGCAAGTTGGTCGATGGTGTCAGCATCCAGCCCTGTGATCTGAATGACCTGGGGACGAGGGATGTCAAGGTGTAGTGCGGTCTTAGCGTTCGCCAGCTGGGTGTCGCGAACGCCTTGCTGGATGCCTTGCTCGATGCCTTCCTCCAGGCCTTCTTCTCTCGCGCCGAGAATGGCACCTTCATAGTAATCAAGAGTCTTTTGTTCCCCGCTGATCATCTGTTGCTCCTCTGGAGTCATGTTGACATACTCAATGATAGATGCCGCTTCCTGCAGGTATTCCGGGTCATCGTCTTGAGCGACCCCCGTCAACAAGAAATCCCGCCATCTTGCGGTTTAACCCAGTGACGGTCAAATTGGCGTCGACGATTCACACCGACTTTGTAACCAGGAGTTTAGGTTCAATGAACTCTCTCGCGCCGCACCGCGATATACTGAATCGCTGACATTGGAGGGCTTGGTCGCCAGTAACGCAGGCAGCCGAATGCTTCGAGCTAGCACCAACGTATGGTCAAGTAAGCCCCAGGGAGGTGACTTGTTGGTAGGGAAAAGTGACGTGCGCCAGAAAACTGGCGTCGTCGGAACTAGCGGGTGGTTACAGTACGGCGGTGACGCCGCCGTTTGGTTGGTTGCAGTCGCTGTTGGCATGGTCATGGTTGCGCACGTACTGACCCGGAACAGTCTTTGGCAGGTTGTTGTTTTGGCCGCTGTTGCTATCGTGATGCAGCTTGGCCTGGGGCTGATCGCCAAGCTTTACAACAACCGTTATTGGGCCGGTTCCCTAGAAGAGGCCCGCGCCTTCGCCCTGGTTCTTGCCGGCAGTACCGTCCTAACATGCGGCGTCGCCCTGATTTTCTGGCTGCCTATCACACCCGTCATCATTGCCTGGCCGCTGGCGACTTGCCTGGGTCTGGTGGTGCGGTACGTCCGTCGCCAGTGGGTCGAGCGGGCTCAATCGCCGTTGGGAAAGAAGGTCCAGCGGACGCTGGTCTACGGGGCTGGCAATCTTGGCCGTCTGACGGTTCAGCGCATGACGGCCGACCCCCGCAGCCCCTTCTACCCCATCGGTTTCATCGACGACGACCCGGCGAAGCGAAATCTTGTCGTCCGCAGGGTGCCGGTGCTAGGGGATTTCAATACGCTCATTGGGAAAGGCGGCGCGGTTGGAGCCGATGTCATAGTCGTGGCTATCGATAACCCACCGCCCGAACTGTTGAACCGGTTGGTGGCGCTTGCCCCTACTTTGGACGTCGAGGTCAAAGTGGTGCCGACGCTGGAGCGGGAACTTGGGCGCCAGACGATGATCGGACCGGTGCGTAGCATTCGCATCGAGGATCTCATGGAGCATCACAAGCCGAACCTCGACATGGATTCCCTGCGTGGCTATCTGCGCGGCAAGCGTGTGCTGATTACTGGCGCTGGCGGCTCGATCGGCCAGGAGTTGTGCGTCCAGGTACACAAGTTGGCCCCCGGTGCGCTGATTTTGCTCGACCATGACGAGACGCACCTGCAGGATACAGAATTTGCGCTCTACGGGACGGGCCTGCTGATTCGCGATGACATCGTTTTGTGTGACATTCGCGACAAAGCCGCGCTTCGCCGGGTATTTGAGCAGTGGCAACCGGATGTCGTCTTCCATGCAGCGGCACTGAAGCATGTGCCGATGCTGGAGAGGTTCCCCCGGGAGGCGTGGGACACTAACGTGATGGGCACGTTGAACGTGCTCGAATGTGCCCGCGACGTCGAGGTGCAGGTTTTCATCAATATCTCGACCGACAAAGCCGCTGCCCCGACGACGATTCTGGGGCATTCAAAGAGTATGGCCGAGCATCTGACGAGTTGGATGGCACGACAGGCGCCAGGGCGTTATGTGTCGGTGAGGTTCGGCAACGTCTTCGGGTCACGTGGCTCAATGGTGCCGCTGTTCCAGAAAGCAATCGACCAGGATTTGCCGATAACCGTGACGCATGAGGACGCGACGCGCTATTTCATGACGATCCCCGAGGCCTGTGCACTGGTGATCGCAGCGGGCGCGAACGGCCAAAGCGGCGAGGTCGTGATATTGGACATGGGGTCGCAGGTGCATATCGTCGACATCGCACGTAGGCTGGTGGCCATGTCGGGTAAGGACATTCCCATCGAGATCGTCGGCCTGCGTCAAGGCGAGAAAATGGCCGAGGTGTTGATGTCCGATGAAGACGACGTCGAGAACGGCACCGACCAGGCACCAACACCCGGCGTGCTGCACGCCCATGTGACGCCTGTCGACCCAGCCGAGTTGGACTACAGCATCTGGTTGGCGAGGGTTCATCCCGACGGGTGGCACGCCGGCACAGCGTCCTCCGATTTTGAAGATTCGTCCTCACTCGCTCTCGCTTCGGTGGGGTCGGCGGAAAGAGACTGAACCCATGGCGTTCGATATTTACCTATCGTCGCCCGATGTCGGTGACGCCGAGGAGCAATCGCTTCTGGAGGCCTTGCACTCGGGTTGGATCGCGCCCCTGGGACCAATGGTTGACGCGTTTGAGACCGAGATGGCGCAGCGTATCGGTGTTACGCACGCGGTGGCGCTATCGTCAGGAACCGCAGCCTTGCATCTTGGATATCTTGGGTTTGGCGTCGGGTCGGGGGATGTGGTTGTCACGTCTACGTTGACGTTTGCCGCCACTGCCAATGCCATCGTTTACACGGAAGCCCGTCCATTCTTTGTGGATGTCAAAGCGAGTGACGGCTGCATCGACCCTGACCTGCTGGATGAGGCACTGACACGACTGCAGGACGCGGGCGAAAACGTTAAGGTCGTTACGCCGGTGGATTTGTTGGGACGGGCCGCCGATTACACGCGCATCGAGCCAATCGTCGCCTCGCATGGACTGACGTTGTTCCCTGACGCCGCCGAAGCGTTGGGGGCCTCGCATGCCGGGCGTGCTGCTGGTAGTTTCGGTGCGGCCAGCGTGTTGAGTTTCAACGGCAACAAGATCATCACCACGTCGGGCGGCGGCATGCTGCTGACGAATGATGCTGTGCTGGCTGATCGGGCGCGCTACTTGGCAACCCAAGCGCGTCAGCCGGTCGTCTGGTACGAGCACACCGACATCGGTTACAACTATCGTATGAGCAACCTGTTAGCTGCTTTGGGACGGGCACAACTGGCCCGGCTTGACACAATGATTGCGCGGCGGCGGAGCTTGCGTGAGCGCTATAGGGCCTATTGGGCTGGGGTTCCCGGTGTGTTAATTTTCGCCAGCGACCACGACGAGCACGACAACTCCTGGCTGACCTCCATCCTGGTGGATTCGACGGTGACAGGCTGGACGACGGATGAACTGCGGGTGTACTTGGCTGACCGCGGCATCGAATCCCGTCCCGTTTGGAAACCCATGCATCTGCAACCGGTGTTTGCTGGGGTTCCTGGCCTAATTACCGGCGCGGCTCAGAAACTGTTTGAGACTGGATTAACGCTGCCGAGCGGATCTGTGCTGACTGATGACCAATGTGACAAGGTATTCGAAGTACTGGACGGGTTTCTGAAGGCTCGCCAATGAAATATTCAGGACCGACAGACCGCCGAGTGTTCGATACATCCAAGCGGGCGTTTGACATTCTTGTGTCGTCCCTGGGTCTTGTGGTGCTTTCTCCAATCATGGCGACGGTTGCCGTGCTTGTTGCGCGAAACCTGGGCCGCCCGATCCTGTTCGCCCACTGGCGGCCAGGTAAGGATGGACGGCCATTCCGGCTGCTCAAATTCCGAACCATGCTCAGCACTGACGCGGCGCGGGGGCTTGTTTCAGATGAGGAACGTCTGACGCCTTTTGGGCAGTTACTCCGCTCGACCAGTCTGGATGAGATACCAGAATTGATCAATGTGCTGCTAGGTGATATGAGCCTCGTTGGCCCACGTCCACTGCTTGAGGAATATCTGCCGCTCTACTCACCAGAGCAGGCCCGGCGTCACGAAGTGCGTCCCGGCATCACCGGACTGGCGCAAGTGAGCGGACGAAACGCCCTGGAGTGGGAGAAGAAGTTCCGACTAGATGTTGAGTACGTAGATGCGCGCTCATGGCCCCTTGACCTGCGCATCTTGCTTCGCACGCTAACCGCGACGATGAGGCGCGAGGGCATCAGTGCAGACGGCCAAGCCACAATGCCTGTGTTCACTGGAGCCGCCGCATGATCGATCTTGTCATCATCGGGGCGGGTGGTTTTGGACGGGAAACGCTTGATGTTGTGGAAGCCATCAACGCAGTACAGCCAAAATATAGGGTTATCGGCGTTGTCGATGACAATCCGGCCACCGTGTTTCTCGAGCGACTGGCTGTCCGGAGCTATCGATATCTCGGTACGGTGGATGAGTGGCTGATGTCTGGTGCCGGAGACCGCTATGTGGTGGGTGTCGGAACACCGGCTTCCCGGGCTGCTCTAGCGGGCAGGCTTACGAGTCAACTAGAGCCCTGTGGTCCGCTCGTCCACCCGTCAGCTTCCATTGGCTCGCAATTTGTTGCCGGTGTCGGATGCGTTGTTTGTGCCAATGCAACCATTTCTACGAATGTCCGGCTCGGCACACACGTTCATGTTAACCCGGCGGCGGTCATCGGTCATGACGCCATGTGCAGCGACTATGTGTCGATTAATCCAGGTGCAGTGATTTCCGGCGAAGTCACCGTAGCCGAAGGCGTTCTGGTCGGTGCGGGAGCAGTGATCTTGCAGGGTCTGAGCGTAGGCGGCGGAGCCACCATCGGTGCGGCGGCATGCGTCACCCGTGACGTACCCACAGACACTACAGTGAAGGGCGTGCCCGCGAAATGAGAAATGGCCTGTTCATGGTCAAAACTTGGTCTACTGATCTTGCTTTTTGAGCCATTCCAACGTATTTCTGATACCGTCTTGGAGATCCACCGCGTTGATCTGTGGAAAGAGAGTGTGTAAGAGACCTGGATCAGCCTGTGAAGCCCTGACATCGCCTACTCGAACAGGCACGAACTCCTTTTCGATTGGTTGACCGACCACAGTTTGGATCAGATCAACCAAGTCAAGCAGGCTGATATTAGTACCCATGGCTAGATTGACTGGCGACTGGGATGATACCTGGCGGTCGAGCGCGTCACAGATGACGTCACAGACTGTGTCGACGTATGTGAAATCGCGCGATTGCTGACCATCGCCATGGATTTGGAGTGCACGGTTGTGAATCGCTGCGTCGAGAAACTGCGGTATAACAGCAGAATAGGTTCGACCAGCGATCTGGCGCGGCCCATAGACATTAAAGAATCGGAAAGCCAAGGTCTTCAAGCCATAGGAATAACCAAAAGCGATGGCGTAGTTCTCAGTGGCGACCTTCGTCACTGCGTACGGACTCATTGGGCAAGTCCACATCTGTTCATTTTTAGGTAGGTCTGGGTTTGCCCCGTAAACAGAGCTTGACGATGCGACAATGACGTGCGGCACACCGGCCTCACGGGCAGCCTCAAGAACATTGAGCGTCCCCGTGATATTGGCGTCGTGAGTTGGGCGTGGTTGCGCCACCGAACGGGGAACGCTGCCGATGGCCGCCAGATGGACGATTGCATCTGTGCCGTGCGATGCGTCTAGCAACGTGGGATAGTCCAAAATAGTGGCCTCATCGAAGACGACATCGAGCCCGACAAGGTTCTCACGCAACCCCGAACTAAGGTCATCAATCACCTTTACTTGCTCGGTTGTCGGTCGGGTTAGTAGATGACGAACCAGATTAGAACCGATAAAGCCGGCCCCTCCCGTGATCAAGATTTTCATTTGTCTTATTCTTTCACACTGATGTCACATCGTTGGACGGACAATCCTCCATAATGCTAATTAGTCCGTCCCAGATTCTATCTGGCCGGAAGTCTGCCAAAACTCGTTGTCGAGCGGCTTCGCCCATCTCCCTCCTTCGTTGAGGTGCCGCTTGTGCCTGGTTAACGGATTCAAGTAGCGCATCAGAGTCGCCAACATCAATCAGCCACCCCGTTTTGCCGTCAATTACAGAGTCAACCGCCCCAGTCGCTCGCGTTGTGACGGTGGGTAATCCCGCTGCTGCAGCCTCTAATACAACATTAGGAAAACCTTCACGGCGTGTCGGCAGGCACAACACATCTATCGCTGCCAGGAACGGTGCAATGTTAGCTTGCTCCGGCAAGATCATAACACGCTCTTTCAGGCTGCGTAACTTGGCTCGGACACCTGGATCTTCCTCGCGGCCGACCACCAGTAGCTTGATGTTTTCCGCAAGCCGCGGGTTGCTCATTGCGGCCATTAAGGTGTCGACCCCCTTGTCAAAGTTCAACCTGCCAGCAAAACCAACGACAAAGTCATCGGTTGACAGGCCCCAGCTGCGTCGAACCTGGTTGCGGTCGTTTTGGCGAACTCGTTCATCCAAGGCCTCAGCTGCCACACCATTGCTACTTCCATCGCCGATAAGCCAAGCTCGACGCTGGCGTATCAGACCTCCTTGACGGGCAACTTTGGCTAGAGAACGACTAACAAACACCAGGTCAGTGGCGGTCGCCATGGTGATTCGTTCCATCGCCGTGAACAGACGCCTACGCCAGCCCGAATAGCCTTCCAGACGTAGGCCACGCACAACATAAATGCGCTTAGGCACGCCGCAGAGCCAAGCAGCAACCCCACCCAGTAGTGCTGCTTTGGGAGTACTGATATTGGTGATGTCCGGTTCTATGCGCCAAATCAGACCAATCCATCGCCATAAGCTACCAAGATCGGCAATCGGTGATGGCCGCCGCACCATGGGCAGTTCGAAGAGCCGAACTCCCTCTCGGTCAGCGGCCTCATTGGCTTCCGCCCCAGGACTGCAAACGAGCAGCACATTACTATAGCGATCAGCCATCCAGCACAATTGACCCTTGAGGAGTTCCCTAGCGCTGATGCCCGCCGTCACTCCGTAGAGCACTGTACAGCGTTTGGACCCAACCACCTGCGCCACATCGGGCATAAAGAAACCTCCATACTCTCCCAAAAACGCTTGTTTTTCGGTCAGGGATCAGCTTGCGACATCAGCCTACCGTTCGGCGCAGCCCCGGGGCGCCACCAAACGCACTCTATCGTGTCAAAATAGGCGCTCCCGCTTCAACCTAGAACTCGCGGGGTTGAGTCCACGGGGAGCAGAGAGGGTAGAGTGATGTTAATAACTTTTGGTGCAAGCTCGCGCCACTTAACATCGGGGAAGTTCTGGACCGTGATCGCCGCCGCAATGAGTAGAGTCGCCGTTATCGGGTTGGGCTATGTTGGCTTGCCTTTGGCAGTCGAGTTCGGGAAACATCTTCCGGTCACCGGATTTGACATTGACATGAGGCGTGTCGAGGAACTGCAGAGTGGTCATGATCACACCCTTGAGGTCGCAGATACTGCTTTGAGTGAGGCTGCCTACCTGAGATTCACCAGCGACTTGTCAACATTGAATGAATGCAACGTCTTCATCGTGGCGACGCCGACACCAGTCGATGAGTACAAACAACCGGATCTGGAGCCCGTTTTGTCAGCTACGAGAACGGTCGCTAGTGCACTAAGCCCCGGCGATATTGTGGTCTATGAGTCAACGGTTTACCCTGGAGCGACGGAAGAAAAATGCGTTCCTATTCTTGAAGAGTTGTCAGGACTGAAATTCAACCAGGACTTCTTCGTCGGCTACAGCCCAGAACGTATAAACCCCGGCGATAAGGTTCATCGGTTGACAACCATCACAAAAGTAACATCTGGATCGACTCCTGAAGCGGCCGAATTCGTGGACGATCTGTATCGGCTCGTCGTCACTGCCGGAACTCACCTCGCTCCTTCAATACGAGTTGCCGAGGCTGCAAAGGTAATTGAGAACACGCAACGCGATGTGAACATCGCGCTTATCAATGAATTGGCAATATTGTTCGGTCGGCTCAATATAGACACCACCGACGTCTTAACGGCCGCTGGAACAAAGTGGAACTTCTTGCCCTTCACTCCTGGGCTGGTGGGCGGTCATTGCATTGGCGTGGATCCGTACTATCTCACCTATAAAGCGCAGCAAGTCGGGTATCACCCCGAAATCATTTTGGCTGGTCGACATATCAACGACAACATGGGAGCATACGTTGCTGGCCAACTGGTCAAGGCAATGGCCCGACGCGGCCATACCATTGCGGGTTCCTGCGTCCTCTTGCTTGGTCTTACCTTCAAGGAGAATTGCCCTGACCTACGCAACACTCGCGTTGTCGATATTATCTGTGAACTAAGCGATTATGGTATCGATGTAGTTGTCCACGATCCGTGGGCCGATCCGGCTGAGGCGCTGGAGCGTTATGGTGTTACCTTGATACCTGAACTGGAGGCTGGCGCATATAACGCTGTCATGTTGACTGTCGCCCACGAGCAATATCGGAGCTTGGACACACCGATCATCCGCGGACTACTCACTGATCCAAATGGAGTGGTCTATGACATTAAGAATGCGCTCCCTACAGATGCTGTTGATCTTCGACTATGAGTCGCACTATTTTCGGCAGTTATTTCAGACAGGCCGAATCGACCATTACGGTGCCAAAATTCATGGCAGGTGGGCAGATAGTGAGCGATGACGCCTCAACGCCACTGCGAAGTTCGCACAACCCAGCCGAATTGAACCAGGTTGGCGTGGTTATCTTGTCGTTTTCGCGGACTATGGTGCCGAACGTATTGTCACTCCACTCCAGACTGGTAGCGGCAGGCGCCGCCGTCGTAGTTGTCGCTAACTCAGCCTCATGTTGGGATTTGCTGTCCGAGGCCGACATCGGCGCAGTTACTGCCTTTCACAATGGCGGGTTTTCTGTCGGAATGAATTTTGGAGTCAAGGAACTTCGACGTATCGACCGCACGCTCCAATGGTTTGTATTACTAAATGACGATGCAGACATCCCCGATGTGTATGCCTTCGCTCGTATTAATGGCTTAAACTCAAGAATAGTGTCTTACTCACCCGACAAGGTGTTGGTAATACCGACGACTGGTTCCATTCTTCGGTCGTTCGCCATGGTTCCTCCAAGGTACCATTCGGTGCCCCATGGACAACAGGATGTGGCTATACCAAGCGATTGCTACTGCGCTTTCAGTGCTGTGGGGATCCACGTAACTCTCTGGGATGAACTAGGTGGGCTTGACGAGAGTTTCCCGTTCACCTATGAAGACGCCGACTTCTCAAGGCGAGCTAGCAATCGCAATGAGATAACCGTTTTGGTGGCGGAATCTGATCGCGCTGTCCATATTCGAGGCGAATCCGGTCGATTTCATGTTGCAGAGGTTTTGCCGGTTAGTACGGCTAGCGCCCTGCGGTATCTCGACAATATCGGACATCTAACAGTTCTGACCCGACTCGCAATCATTCTATGCTTGATCATACGCATTCCATTGACACCGTTTTCACGTGCCTCTCGACTGCCCCATCTACGCGGGATCATTCGCGCAATAGGTGTGGTTCTCGGCGCGTTTCAACCTATGCTCCCAGAATTTGACGCCGTCTAATGCAACAACCGCCTACTGCCAACGGAGCGACCACATACCACCGGGTTCTGAGTGCGCTTATTCTGGCTTTACTACCACTTGGTTTTGGCACAACAGTTAATTTCGCTGACAAGCAGTTCCCTATCCCACTGTTCGTGGCACCAACCACGCTGCTAGTGATTTCCTTGGTGACTCGCCAACTCATGTCGGATCAACACCCTCCTCCCGACCGTGATTCGTGGGCTCGTACCTATGTCATCTGTGCTGTTTTGCTCTTCATACCAATACTGATCAGCGCTAGCGTCTTGAGTGCACTCGCCGCTTGGGCGAACTTCATCCTCGGCGCGGTGAGTGGAGTCCTTGCCGGCTCAATCTGGTGGCAGAGCGAGCGATCTCGTTTTGGTTTGGTCGACGTTGGACTCCTAGTGTTGATTGTGCAGATCGGTCTTCAGGTTCTTGAAATCGTACGATCAGGTCTCGGGACGATGAATCTTTCGCCTTACTCATACAGCACAGTCATCCACAACACAGCGACCGAATGGGGGGGCTCAAACTACATAGCTGGGTGTCTGGTCGTCGCCTGCTTCCTGTCTCTTGCGCGACTAACCCAGTGCCCAAAGGAAAATGCTGCAGTGAAAACCATAGTGATATTGGTTGATGCGGCCGGGATAGCCTTGTCGATTCTAACCTTTTCTAGGGGTGCAGTGATTGCTTCCGCCGTCGCTGGAATGCTGTTCCTTTTCGTCCGCGCAAAAAGCGTGTGGTCCAAAGCGTTGGCATTGATACTTGCCCCCGTTCTATCTGTGACAGCAGTATTCCTTATAAGTTCCATCACGGTGTTACGGTTCGGCACTGACGTTATGACCCTCAACGGGCGCGACGCGATCTGGCACGACGCCTGGATCTCCTTCCTGCACCACCCGGTCTTAGGCACGGGTTGGGTCAGTCTGCGGGTATCGCTGTCTGCAGCTTCCTTCGCTCACAATTTGGTCTTATCTTTTCTCCAAATCGGCGGCCTTTTAGGCGTGGTGTTTTTGTCAACAGTTCTGGCGCGAGTCCTGTCAATGATCCGGTATCAATCGGTGTTCTTGGGTGCACTAGCCGCAGGCCTCGCCATTTCAATGACAGACTCTTTCGTCGAAGGTGCCGTCGGTGGCACACTCTTCGCAATCGCTCTGACAATGGGCCGACAATCAATAGCGGCCGATGATGCACGATGCGACCATTTGGAAATTTTCGGATGATGGTAATAGCAATAGTTATTTTCTTGAGAGGGCGCGAAATCTGGTGAAAACTAAATCGGTGATGGCGGTCATTTCATGTTATCGCCCGGGAGAATCGCTTGTCGAGTGCTGCGAGTCCGTGCGACGTCAAGTTGATCGAACAATTGTAGTTGATGACGGCAGCCTCGATATAAATCACAGCATCATGAATCGGATTTACGCAATGCCTACGGTCGAAGTCATTCTCTCACACACAAATAGGGGGCTGGCGCATTCTCTCAATGTCGGCATCGCGCGTGCCAAATCGGCCGGTGCATCACACATACTGTTACTCGACCAAGATTCTGCTGTTGACAATTGGTTCGTTGCTGACGAGACACTGCTATTTTCAATACTACTCGAAAACGACATAGTCCCGGGAATGATCATCCCAGAATTCATCGCCAACGTCGCGCCAAACAAGCCTGAGGTCACGATACATGGTTTTCGAACCAGGTGCGACCCGATTACCTCAGGCCAGTTGCTTCCGGTTACTACATTTGATGCAATTGGCCCGTTTCGTGAGGATTTTTTTATCGATTACGTGGACATTGAATTCTATCTCAGGATGAAGTCTCATGGATTGTATGCCTACGTCGTTCCCGGCCTCAACCTTACCCATAGCCTGGGGGTGGACGCACCAATGGGATTAGTTGAGCGCGGCCTACGTCGAATCCGACACGGCGCGCCACTTCGTGTTCACCCTCCATTTCGGACATACTATATTTTCCGCAATTCGGTCTACACAATGTTGAAATATCGCCGACATGATCCTTGTTATTGGCGCCGGGAAATTGTCGGACTCGCCAAGAAAAGCATTGTCACTATTCTGATTGGCCGTTATCGCGCCGCTCAACTAGTGGCGATGGTTTCTGGTAGTTGGGATGGGATCTTGGGACATTTGGGCCGTCGCGAAACGGGGCGGTGGTCTTGACAACACTCATCCAGGAGTTTCACATCCCATTTGGACGAATCGTTCGGTTTGCCGCTATCCCGTTGGTGGCGGCCATCGCACCGATCCTGATTTTGCCAGTGATATCCAGATTCCTTGGGCCAGAGGAATGGGCGGCACTGGCAGTTGGCCAGTCTGTTGGTCAAATTGCCTCCGGCGTCGTTCTCTTTGGTTGGGGAACAATTGGTCCGACCAAGGTTGCGATGCTTCCGCCCGATCGGCGGTGGATCAGCATGGTGAGCAGTCTGCGCACTCGCATACCCATATTCGTTGTGTGCGTCATAGTGGCTCCGTTAGTGTCATTGCATCTGGTTGCGACAAACTCGGCCTTCATCGCCGGACTCACCGCCATTGCGTTCTGCTCTCTGGGACTGTCCCCGGCGTGGTATTACGTGGGTGTCGGTTCTTCTGCAGGCGTTCTACTCTTTGATACAGTTCCGCGGCTTCTTTCGTACATTTTGGCCGCAGTGCTCCTCGCGCTGACTCGAATAGACTGGGTTTATCCCGCGGCTATTCTTATGGGATCCGCCGTCGGAGGAATCGCAAGTTTCTGTGTTGGTCGGTTACGCTATCCCGCGTCCAAAGGAGATGGAGTTTCCTCCGTCCGAGAGAGGGCAGACATACCAAAGCACGCCCTTCTGACTACGTCTGCACTTGTAGCCTCCTTATACACTGTAGGAAGTACTGCAGTCAGTTCGCTTGCGTTGTCCGGTTCGGCGGCGCTAGGCCTCTTTGCTGCCATCACGCGATTGGGCACAATGGCCCAGTCACCCGCAACCACCCTTGGAACCGCACTTCAGGGTTGGGCCGTCGAAGGTGAGAATTCTAGCAGCCGAAAACAGTCGGCTATGTTGATCATGATGGGTGAAGGCATCTTAGTCGGAATACTTGTCGCAATTGGACTGCCATATGCCGTTAACGTCCTGTTTCTCGGCACATTCCATGTCAGTTGGCTTTCGGCGCTGTTTTGTGGTGTTGCTGTCGCATGCCACGCGATGTCCTTAGGGTTAGCGCTGTTGGTTCTCATACCAGATGGCCAAGAGCGCGCGGTCTCTTGGGCCACCATTGTTGCGAGTCTGGTGGGCGCGCCGTGCCTGCTTGTGTTGCCGCGTCTTTTCGGTGTAGATGGCGCAGTTGGGGCCGTGGCGATAGCGCAGGCCGTCGTCGTTATTATTGAATTGCCTGTCGCTTTCATTCTCGTCAAACGTCATGAAACGATTACACAGGCTTGACATCTATTTGGTTCTCATATATGGCCAAATAGTTTGCAGCCATTTCCTCAACTCGGTACTGGGCGGCTCTCAGGAGACCCGCCGCTGCGCATTGGCCGAAAGCCTCAGAATCAGCGAGCATCCACACTAGCTTTTTCGCGATATCCGTTTCATCTTCTGGATCGCAAAGCACACCGTATCCTGTCACGACCTCCCGTAAGCCAGGAACGTTTGCTGCTATTAGAGGCTTCCCACAGGCCATCGCTTCAACTGCGACCAGCCCGAAACCCTCCCAGAGTGAGGGCACAACAACGATATCAACCGTCTGGAGAACCCTGGCGATATCGCGGCGATAGCCCAGGAAATGAGCACGGTCATTCACGCCCAGTGAAATAGCCAGCTCCGCACAGTCATTACGGAGAGGGCCGTCTCCTACCAACATCACATGGACATTATTTGGGAGAAGCGGCAGTGCTCGCAGGAGTGCCGCTTGGTTCTTCTGATGGCTGAATGTCCCAGCGACGCCGACGAGACAGACATCGCTCGGGATGCCTAACGATTCCCGAGCCAGGGGTTTCGCGTTGCTGAATTCCGATACACAAATCCCGTTATCGATCACTGAATACTTTGAGGTGTCTCTTGGAGCCACCCATTGCATGAGAAGTCGCTGTGCATCCTGGCTGATTGATATGACCTCGTCGTACTGTCCGTAAACAAACCGCTCGATACGACGTAACCCAGGCTTTCCACGACGATTATTCGACGTACTGTGCTCAGTCATTATTGTGCTCACGCTGCGTCGGAATAATCGTGCTGCCAGTGATACCCAATATATCGCAGGGAATGTGTGGGCATGGACCACGTCATAGTGGCCACGATTTACAAGGGCGGCAACGAAGGCCAGAAACCGCGGATCATAACGATTCTTGTAAGGAGCCACGAACACGCGAACACCTTTGGCGCGTAGCTCCTCAAGGTAGACGGCATTCCTTCCCCGTCCAGAGAGGGTCAACACGTCGCATTGGTTTCCCTTACGATTCACCAACGGTGCCAGTTGTGAAACAATGCGCTCGGCACCCCCTCCACCCAGCGAACTGATTACCTGCAGTATCTTCATCTAGCAATGGTAGCGCTTATGATACTAATATCGCGGTTAAACGTGCGCCACACCATCATTGATTCAAATGATCCCGTTCCGCCTGTGACCTCACCAGAGTGCCACCTCCCAGAGTCTCGTCTGCTCCTAGGGCTCGCCGTCACCGCGTAGCCGTGACCTAACACCTGCCTCTTTCTAACCTGCGAGTGCAGGCGCCCTGCTAGGCTGCCCCGGACTGGTCCCGTGTGTAGACCTTGCCTAAGACATCTGCGATGTCATCGGTCATGCGGTTGGCGACTATCACGTCCGCTTGCGCTTTGAATGCTGCAAGATCGTTGACCACGTCGGAATGGAAAAACTCTGGTGCGTCCAGGGTTGGCTCATAGACGACGACCTCCACGCCCTTGGCTTTGATGCGCTTCATGACGCCCTGGATCGACGAATGCCGGAAATTGTCAGAGCCAGCCTTCATTACCAGCCGGTAGATGCCAACAACGCGCGGATTGCGCCGCAGAATATCTTCGGCTATGAAATCCTTGCGGGTCCGGTTGGCG
>Ga0123357_10000053_pt1 | contig 92889 bp, 76 predicted proteins | sample TergutEmb28metaG_FD_89873 | JGI IMG/M metagenome (GOLD analysis project Ga0123357, IMG submission 89873) | Embiratermes neotenicus P4 segment gut microbial communities from Petit-Saut dam, French Guiana - Emb289 P4 | ecosystem: Host-associated > Arthropoda: Insects > Digestive system > Gut ...
CCGCTTTCGATTTGACGCGATCTCATCGTTGGGGCCTGCGCTGCGGTCCTCAAAGCCATACAAGGCTGTTCCGGTCCGCTGCTCGGCCCCGCCTCGACCTCGCGTCAACTTGAAAGCGGTCTACCGATTTCAAGCGGACTATACAGCGCAACCCAGTTGCGCTGAATGAACAGTCCATGGCGATGCACACACGTCATGCTTCGTTGAGCCCGAAATCCCGTGGCTCTCGAAAGAAGCGGAGCGTGAGCCACGGGATTTCGGGCTCAACGCAAGTGAGTGCCGCTATAATTGGCCGACGCGCAGCAGCCGTTCGGCAAGATCGGCACGACGGAAGCGTCGCGACCGCTCGGCGAGCACGATGGCCTCCAGATGACGGAATGCCATATCGAGATCATCGTTGACGACGAGATAATCAAATAATCCATAATGCGCGATCTCGATCATCGCGGCTTTGAAGCGGCGTTGGACAATCTCTTCACTCTCGCTGGCCCGGCCGCGCAGGCGTCGCAAGAGTTCGCTCATGGAAGGTGGCAGAATGAATACGGTGACCGCGTCGTGCTGTTTGGCGCGGATCTGGCGCGCGCCTTGATAATCGATATCGAAGATCATCCCTGCGCAGTTAGGCTCGACGCGCGCGCGCTCGATCTCGACGCGCGAGGTGCCGTAGCAGTTGCCATGGACTTCGGCCCACTCGATGAACGCACCCTCGTCGACGAGCGCGTCGAACTCGGACCGACTCACAAAATAATAATCGCGGCCATGAACTTCATCCGGGCGAGGCGTACGCGTCGTGTGCGAGACGCTGAATTTGAGCGCAGGAAATCTTTCTTGGAGTTTACGTGTAAGCGTCGTCTTTCCGGCCCCACTTGGCGACGAAAGAATGAGAAGCAGAAACGGTTCGGCGTGATTCACGTCTCAACTCAATCCGCGTTTCCGTTTTACGGACTCGAGAGCGCGCGCATATTCGAAATCCCACTGGGGGGTGCCCTCACGAACGTGCTTGAGCTGGGCGCGGACTTCCGTGTCGATGTCGCTGTCAATGGCCATGTAGCGTCTGAAGATGGGCCTCATCTGGCGGCGCAGATCGACGTCCTCGGCAAAGACTTCGTCCACGTGGGACGAATGCATGAGCATTGCAACGACTTGATCGAGCAGATGATCCAGAGCGTCGTCGCCAACTTTGATGCCGTGATGCTCTGCGATCTGCTGGCGGACGCGACCGAACTCCGATGCACCGCGCCCCGTCTTCTGTAGGAGGTCGCGCGTCTTGCCGTCGACGATGCGCTCGGTTTCGAGGTAGTTGCGGAGCACGGATTCGACATCTGCGACGACCTCGCGCTGGGCGTGGGCGTCGTCGACTTCGATCGCTTTTGAGGAGGTGAGCTCGCGCACGATCTCTTGTGCAAGCGCAGAGACCTTAGACCCGTAGAGTCGCATCGAGACGTGAACTTAACCTACCCTCTGCTGAAAGCGAAGCCACTTGGGTCATTCGCTTCAGCAGAACCGTCGCGGCGGAAGCTCCGGCAGGAGTGTCGCAGGGGCAAGAGGACTGTTCGATGTCACATTTTGGCCGTATTCTATGGATCTCATGACCGAGGCGGTGGTTTGCAGCGAAGGTTTGCCGAACGTCGGCGACGTCGTCGCTGGCAAGTATCGGATCGAGCGCGTTCTCGGCAAAGGCAGCATGGGGATGGTCTACCGTGCTCAACACGAGATCCTCCGTAAGCCCGTGGCCATCAAGATGGTGCTCCCGCAGCTTGCGGATATCCCAGCCATCGCCTCACGCTTCGTCAACGAGGCTCGCGCAGCCGCCCGCATTCGAAGTGAGCACGTCGCGCAGGTGCTCGACGTCGGCAGGCTGGAGAACGGCATCCCGTTCATGGTTCTCGAGCTGCTCGAAGGACAGGATCTCTCCGATTTCGTCGAAGGGTTCAAGGAGCATCTCCCCATCGCGAGCGTCGTAGATATCGTCCTCGAAGCTCTCGAGGCGCTGGCGCTGGCGCATTCACTCGGCATCGTGCACCGTGATCTGAAACCGTCGAATATCTTCCTGGCGCATCGTCCCGACGGTTCTTGCGTCGTCAAGGTCCTCGATTTCGGGATCTCGAAAGCCACCACTCTGTCCAATCCGTTCGACGACACCGCAGTGACGTTGACGAACGTATCGCTTGGAACACCCGCGTATATGTCACCGGAGCAGATCCGGAACGCGAAGCACGTCGACGCACGCGCAGACATCTGGTCCATCGGCGTGATCCTCTACACGCTCCTCACGAAGACGGACCCGTTCGTAGGCGACTCCGTCGGCGCCGTCTTCGCTTCGATCTTGGAGGACACGCCCAAGCGGCTTCGCGCAATCCGACCTGAAGTGCCGGAAGTCCTCGACAACGTAGTAATCAAATGCCTCGAACGTGATCGACGGCGGCGCTATGCAAATGTCGCGGAGCTTGCAAAAGCGCTCGCCCCCATGGCCTCCACAGCGGGGCAAGGATCTGCCGAGCGCGTGTGCCGGACTCCGGTCGCGCGAAACAGGGGGGGCATGGACGCGTTCGCCGTGGAGACGCTTATCGACGGTAAGGCCCCGCCCGCTCGTCGTTGGATGATCCGCGCAGCATTCGTCGCGCTGATTGCCCTCAGTGTGTTCATCGTCGTGGCCCCCCAAGGGCGGCGCGCGGAAATGAACGGTCCCCGTGTTACACAAGTTTCTCTCGTCACTACTTCAGCGCTCCCCCCGATCCCAACACCTTCTTCGAGTGCAGTGGTTCTGCCGGCAGCAAGTGCATCCGTGCCACTGGTCGCATCGACCTATCCGCCGTTCAGCGAGCTCCCTCCTCCAACCAGCCAGGCTGCTGGCAAGCCAACCCGCACCCAAACCATGAAGCCAACGGGAGCGAAGTCTGCAAACGAAGTCTCCATTGATAACGTCCTCCGTGGAGGGCGGCACTGACGATGACGCACAATCGTCGTTTCCTTGGTGCTCCCATCGCAACGCTCCTGTCGCTTTCCGTCGTGTGCGCCACGAATACAGCTTTCGCGCAAGACACGGCGATTGCCGAAACGCTGTACGAGGAAGGCCAGCGCCTCATTCAGGAGGGCAAGACCGAAGAGGCTTGCGACAAGTTCGCGGCGAGTCACCGGATAGATCCGGCCCCGGGGACCATCCTCAATCTTGCGGCCTGTCATGAGACACTCGGCAAGAGTGCTTCTGCGTGGGCCGAGTACAAAGAAGCGCAGGCTCTTGCCGGGCGAAGCGGCGACAGGCGACGCGAGGAATATGCTGCACGAAGGGGCGACGCTCTCGAGAAGAAGATCCGTCGCGTGATGATCATCGTCGGGGCACCCCTTCAGAACATGGCGGTGACGCTCGACGATCGCGTCCTCGAACGCGGAGCATGGGGAGCTGGCCTCGCTCTCGACCCAGGCCTGCACACGATCGAGGCAACCGCGCCAGGCTATTTGACGTGGAAGACGGAGCTAACAATCCCTGATCGCCCCGGCATCGATCGCGTGCAAATCCCCGCGCTCGAACCTTTGCCCAAAACGCCTGCACCCTCCGCAACGGCCCAACACGAGCAGCCCACGACCAAACGCGCAATTGGTTACGGCGTTGTTGGCGCCGGCGTTGTCTCCCTCGGTGCGTCCGTCTTCTTTGGACTCCGGATGCGGTCGTTCGCGAAAGATCGCGACGCGGCATGCGCAACGGGGACACCATGCTTCGACCAGGCGGCGTTCAACGCCGACCACAACGCCCGCGTGAATCAACAGTGGATGTTCATCACGGCAGGCGCGGGTGTCGTTCTCGGCGGGCTCGGCGCGTGGCTCGTGCTCTCCAGCAAGAGCGCACCATCAACGCACGTTGCGGTGGTTCCACACGCGGATCCGTCAGGCGGAGGCGTTCAGGTGCTCGGCCGCTTCTGACCGCTATTGGACAATGATGGTTCCGTCGTCGCCACTCACTCCAACGTCGAGAGTGCAGACGTCAAACTGCATGCTGCGCCGCAACTTGTAGAGGCCTGGTTGCGATGGTGCCGTGACATGGATGGAAACGTCGTTTGGGGTCCAATTCCAAGTCCAAGTGCTCTTCAGGTAACAGCCTTCGGTAGCCAGAACGCCATAACCAGCGAATGGAACGCAGCCAGGACAGGCAGGGCAGTAGGTGAGGTAGGTGTTCCAGGCACGGTAGTCGACTTTCCCCGTGAGCGTCTGGCCCGGCGACGCGATCACAACCGGTCCATTCGTCGAATCCCAGCGTACATTCTGCACGAAGGCGCCGGCGCAAGCCCGAATGGACAAGGAGACGTAGTATTCCGACGGATCGATGGTTGCGTTATGGACCATGACGGTTTCGTCGATGGTTGTGAACCACTGCACAACCGTGTTCGACTTGACACCCGTGTTCGTGATCGTAAGCGTGAGAGGGCTTTGCGCGAAGTTCGAGGCGTACGTCGGAGTTGTGCCGTTCATCGTGTAAAAGATGACTGCGGGCATCACCGACTGGATGGTCAATATGAAAGTGTCCGGAGCAACCACGCCACCATTGTTGTCGGTCGGATACGCGTAACTCGTTGGACCCACAATGGGGGAAACGTCTGTGCAGACACCGTTGATACAGATATTGCCATTGGAGCAGCGGATGTTGCAGCCGCCGCAATGGCTCGCATCGATAGCTGTCGCGACTTCACAGCCGTTCGCCTTGTTTCCGTCACAGTCTTCGAAGTTTGCATTGCAGGCGGTGTATGTGCACGTGCCAGCGATGCACGCTCCCGTTGCGTGGATGGGGTCGCACACGATCCCGCAACCACCGCAGTTTTGCGTGTCCCCGTCAATGCTTCGTTCGCAGCCATTCACGATGTCGCCATCGCAGTCTGCAAGGCCAGGCGTGCACGCGCCGTAGGTGCACGCGCCCTTCGAGCACGCGTCACTGGCGCTCGGCGCAATGCATTTCGTGGTGCACGTTCCGCAGTGATTGGGATCGTCAAGGAGATCGATGCACTGCCCGTCGTCGGAACAAAAGACGCATTCCGCCGGGACCAATTGCGTGGTGATAGACGGATTGCACGCGGCAAACGCACAGCCAAAGACAGCAAGGAAAAACAGGATTCCACGTTTCATGATGTTCTCAACGCACGAATCACTTGACGACGACAGCACCGATGTCGATCGCGGCTGCACCAAAGGAGCTCGCCTGGGCCGCTTGGCAGTCCGCGGCAGACCGCAAATCGGCGCGCATGATATGAAGGCCGCTCGTCGTTGGGGCCACAACGTTCACCGTAGAGCTTACCGAGATGCCTCCGTTGCTTCCGTAAGGAGGAGCCGAGGTGTCGAAAAAACAGTCGACGGGCGTGGCATCGAACCCGTAAACAACCTGCACCCGCGCGCTCGAGGGGCTCCACACTTGAATTGTTGCACTTGCGATGAGCGACGCTCCTGCGCTCGCTTCAATGACATGGCTTTGGCTTCCGCTCGAGGTGAACCTGAAACCCTCAATGATGTATCCGTTGTTTCTCGCCGGCGCATTCGTCGTGGTGCTGTCTAGCTGAAATACCATTGCATGATGGGGCGTCTCGTTGTCGGCATACCAGCGCAGGACATTGAATGCCTTATCCACATTGGTGGTTGGCAAGGAGGGAATCGATATCGGACTTGCCGCCGTGGAACTTGGATCGGTCCCGTCGGTTGAATAGTGGATGGTCGTTGTGCCAACGCCGCCGAGGGAAACCGCAATAGGCCGCGGCACGATCAAAAGGCCGCCAGGAGACGAAGGAGACGCAAAGCTGGTGCTGACGGGGATCGCGGCCGTGCAGATGCCGTTCATGCAAACGAGCCCCGAGTTGCATGGGTGCTTGCAGCTCCCGCAATTCGAGGGGTCGCTGGCCACATTGATCTCGCAACCCGTGGCCTCGTCGCCGTCGCAGTCGAGATAACCCGGTGTGCACGTGACGAGTTCGCAGTGACCAGACGTGCAACGTCCGACGGCATTGGATCGATCGCCGCACGAATTTCCGCACGCGCCGCAGTTGGCTGGATCATTCTCGGTATCTGCCACGCACGCGGGCGTGACGTACTCACCCAACACGGGCGGATCGCCGATACATGCCGCGATGAGCAGCGTTGCGGCGAACAGGGTTGTGCCGATGTTCACGCGGCTCATGGAACAATGGCCACTTTCTGGGCGATGAGTGTGTACGATCCCCAAGCCCACACGGTACGGTCCCGCGCGAGTCCAACGGTTGTACCCATGCGTGCCATGGGCTGCAGGAAGCCGATGCGGCGAGGAGCTGTCTGGCAGGCATCCCCGTTTTCGCACGCCGTGGTGGGGATGACTCCGTCGCCGAGGGAGTAGACTCCGACATAGCCCCAGCCAAGGACGTCTCCGGTTGCTGTCGTTGCCATGACGCTCTCCCCGCGTGCGTCGATCGCGGTGACGCCTGGCGGCAGGCTTGCAATTTTGATGGGGGCGGCATGCCTGTTGGTGTCGGACAAGCCAGTGCCAAATTGCGCATACCCATTGCTACCCCAGCACCATACCTCGCCGTTGATGAGCCTCGCGCAGGTGGTGGACCGCCCTGCGCTTACTTCGGCCACATTCGATAGGTTGCCAATTTTCGTCGGCGTTGCCGAGTACGTACTACCGTCAGAGGGAGCATATCCCAGCTTGCCGCGCACGTCGTTGCCCCAGCAATAGACCACATTGTCGGCGCCAATCGCGCATGCGTGCGTGGTTCCTGCGCTGACGCTGATGTTCTGCGCTGGGAGTGCCGCAGGCGGGATTTCGAATTCACTCACGCGCGCCGCTGCGACCTTCGGACCTGGGTCCGTCCCACCCCAACACCACACCTTCCCCGTGTCGAGCTCAATCCCACATGAGAACCACTCGCCCGTGGCAACCTGCGAAAGAAGCAGTGGGGAGCCGTCGCTCTTTTTCACCAGCGTTGGCGCGGGCTCGGCCGTTGTCGCTGTGTCTTCGGATACCTGCTGGTAGGTGTTGTCGCCCCAGCAAAACGTCATGCCGTCTTCTTGGATGGCACAAACACCGTGTGGGCCCGCATTCATTGATGCGACGTTGGAGAGGATCTTGGTTGGCGTTGAAACACTGTCGCTTACCTCTCCAATACCAACGCCACCCATGCTGTTCGATCCCCAGCAGTAGAGATCGCCTCCTTCGCTCAACGCGCAGATGGGATTGTCTCCAAAGAGCGGTGGCTTCGAAGGATCGCTTCCAGAGAGTGGCGCTGCCGAAGTCTGCTTCACCGGAACGCTACATCGAAGCTGGGAAGACGCGTCCGTGCTGCCGTCGTTCAATGCGTCGGAATCCGCATCCGGTGCCCATGCGACGAGATCGCAAAGTGGATCAGCGGAATCGTTGTCGCTCGCGTCGGATGCTGCAGACACGTCCGCCGGCGATATTGCATCGAGCAAGCGATCATCAACGGTGGGAGGGGCGTCGATGCATGCGCTGATTGCCCCGGCCCACGCACTCGTCGCAACGCCGAACAGAGCAAGCGTTCTCCAGCGATTCAAGGAAAGCCTCCGGACCATCGTGCGATAATGGCCGCCACTCCTCTCTATCACGAGTTGGGGAATTCGTTCTCATCGGCTGGCATTGGCACATCCCCCGGCAGCTCCTCCTCGTCGTCGCGATCGGCACTCGTTTCGAACGGAGCCGTTCGGGCGCGCCCGTCGCGCTCGAAGCCGAGCAACTGCTCGACTCGCTTTTGTGCACCATCAAGCCTCTCCTGCGTGGCACGGGACAGGCCCACGCCCTCTTCGAACAGACGCAGCGATTCTTCGAGAGGCAAATCTCCGCGCTCGAGAGTCGTCACGATGGTCGCGAGGCGCTTGAGAGCATCCTCGAACGACGTGCCGCGCTCCTGCTCCTCTGGCTCGTCCTTCGCTTTGCGCCGTTTCGGATCCGTTTTCGAACTCATCGCGCGGCAGGTTCGTATGGAGGCAAACGGGGTGCAAGTATGAGCCGAGATTGTCCGGGCACGAGACCCGGAACGATGGCGAAGCCCTCCTCGTCGAAGGCCATTGGGATTGCGAAGCCTTCGCCGCCAACCATCGCGCCGGCATACGCGCTTCTAGGTGGAGCGCCGTCGCTGCGCGTGATGTGCAGCCATGCGGTCTCAGTCACGAGTGGCATGCCGAAGGGTTGCTCAGAACCCTCGAGAGCACGCTGCGCCGCACTTCGCGCTGGTCCATCGGGATCGAGGCGCGCGGCTGTCTCAAGGGTCGCTTTGCGCGCGGGAGACGATGCGTCATCTGTGCGTGCTGCAAGTGCGGCAATGATCGCGCGGCGGACGTTGACGTCGGTCTCGTACGCGTAGGCAGCTGCGAGACGACCGGAAGCGTCCGGCAACGTGGCTGCTCCGAGTCCGCGCGCCGCGTGCGCGCGAAGCACCGGATCTTTTCCGGCGAGCAATGCCTGCACCTTGCGCTCCGTCGACGCGTCCGCGCGCCGTGCAAATGCGTAAGCCGCCAAGGCCATGTCGGCACCGCCGCCCTCGACGCGATCGATGAGCGAGCGTGTGGTCACGATTCCATCCGGATCGCCATTGAGCAGACCGACGGCAAAGAGCTGTCGCGTGACGAGATCCGTTTCAGTGTTCGCAGCGAGAAGCAGAGCGCGCACACTGCTCTTCGACAGACGTTGCCATCGCGCAAGGCTACCCATGGCCACCGCGCGACGAACGCGCGGATCCCGATCCCCGAGCGCATCCTCGACGCTTCTCTCTTCGAATGCGACGCGCGCAAAAATGCCGAGCGCGCGCACGGATCCATCGTTCGATCGAGCAAACTCTTCGAGCATGCGATCGGTCGTACGGTCTCGATCCCCGCGCACGAGCGCGCGCACGACGTACGCACGCACACCGAGCGCGCCCCCACTTGGCAGAGGCTTCCGCGCGAGACTCGCGATCTGTGCTCCAGCATTCGGCGCTGGTGACCGAGCGAGCGCCAATGCAGCATCGTAAGCGAGCTCGGGATTGGCCACGATCGCGGCAAGTGCCTTGGCCGCATCGGGATCCGTGGAGCGGCCGAGTGCATGGATGCATGCTACACGGATCGATCGATCTGGATGCGACGCGGCACGCGCAACGAGCGCCTTCGTGACGTCGGGGCTCGAGACGCGTTCGGCGAGGTGCACGCCAGCGGACGTCGTGGCTTCGTCCTCGATGAGAGCGACGACAGCCTTGAAGCGCTGAGGGGCTGTGAGAGTCACCAACGCTTCCCCCGCAGCAGCACGAAGGCGCGCATCTGCATGCGTGAGGGAAGTCTGCGCCAACGTGATGGCTCGGTGATCACCAAGCTCGGCGAGCGAAACGAGTGCCGCTGCCTGCACGTCAACGTCGCTTGCGTGAGTGGCGGTCCGCACGACATCGATCGCGCGCAGATCGCCGAGCTCACGGAGCATGCGGAGGACGGACAGCGAAACGGGCGGATCTCCGGGCTTGCCGAGGAGTCCCGGAGCGCGCGGCGGCGACGCGAGCAGCGCCACGATCGCCGCGCTCTGCCCAGTGCCCGCGCCCTTGGCGATGCCATAGAGTTGCTCGAGCGCGCGATCGACTCCGGACCGCGCGATGCCGATCGCCGCCGTCTGCCGCGCGAGCTCGACGCGCGCGACGGAATCTCCCTCTTCGTCGTTGAGGGCCTCGCCAGCGCGGCTCGTGGATGGTCGTCGCGTGCTGCCAGCGTGCGCGCTCGTGACGATGGCGAAGAGAGCGGTGCGAGCGCTTTCTTGATCGGCGAAAAGGCAGAGCGCACGTGCGAGTGCGATGAGCGCGCGGGGATCGCTTCGCGCAGCGGAGGAGTCCGAGCCTTTCTCAGCCGCTCGTGCGAGAAGCCCAACGGCCTGCGGAGTGCCGATAGACGCAGCGCGCTCGATGCCCCGTATGCGCTCGTCGGGATTGGCGGAGCGCAGAAGGCGGGATGCGTAATCGACACCGACGCGCGCGCGGACGTTGGTTGGAACCGTTGCCGCAGACTTCGGATCGTCCGCCCAACTCGAACTCGGATGGCTCATCGCGATCATGATCGCGATGACAATCCACTGCGAGCGATGGCTCTCACGCACGCGGATCATGGCGGGCATCCGTTGCGCGCGGGATCGCTCGACGGCTCGCCCGGCACGTTCGGACACGCATCGTCCTTGTCGAGGATGCCGTCTTCGTCGTTGTCGATGTCCGGACAACCATCGGAGTCTTCGAAACCATCTTTGTCTTCGGGGATCTCGGGGCAACCATCGACGTCGTCCGGGATGCCATCGTGATCCATGTCGTGATCGCGGGGCGCCCAGCCCACGCTCACGATACCGCGGAAGACGGGTACGCCGATGGCCTGATTCAGACCCACTTCCGCGCCAACGAGAACGAACGCATCGCGGTAGTGACCGAGCTCGACGCGATCGCTCACGCCGAGGAGCGCGGGGGAGAGCGCGGCGCTCCCCGGATCTCCCGCTCCGAACGGTCCCACCGGACCCGCAGGCACCGAGCCGTGCGCGGCGATCTCCCAGCGCTGACGGTTCCCCGGATCGACACCCAGAATGCCTGGACGAAACATGAAGCCGATACTCCACGGGATCTCGTCGCCGAAGCGATAACCACCGATGTCGGACCCCGGCCACGTGCGGTGGTCCGTTCTCAGCGTGTAACCGAGGCTCGCCTGCACGGCCGCAATCAAAAGAGTGTACTCTGCAATAATGCGCGCGCCGACGGTCACCGAGCCGTCACTTGCGAAGCTCGATCGACCGCCCGTTGGCAGCGTGACAAGCCCGATGCCCGCAAGACCGAAGCCGCCACTCTCGTTGGGAACGAAGGTACCCTTCATCGTGAGACCAATGTCGCCCATTGCTGTTGCCGGCACCTTGTCGCTCACGGCGGGAGGCAACCCTCCTGTTTGATAGAGAATGAGCGGAACATCTGCGCCCACGGCGAAGCGCTTGCCAATGCCAAGATTCGCAACGGCATCGAAGCCCGTCGCGTGCTTGACGATCCGATACGTGGTGTCATTCGCGTGCAGTATGAGCGGCCGATAAGCGTAGCTCGCGTACCCGCCGAAGCTATAAACACCGGGCCCGGGCGTCATGGCTGGCTCGACGATCATCGAAGCGCTCGGATCGGTCGACGGACGCCACGTGCGCGTGTTGACCGAGGGAGCTTCCGCGCGAGCCACGTCGGCCACGAAAAGCGCAATGCTCATCGCGACACCCGTTACGAATGTGAAGTTGGCAATCGATGATCGCGCCGAATGCGGCATCCCGATCGCGCAGCGTACGCGACCCGAACTAGTGCACCAAGCGCTAGAGACCGCTTTCAGTCCCACTCGCGTTCTGCAAGCACCATCGTGACGATCGCCTGTGCACCTGCCGCGCGGAGCACTTCCGCGCATGCCGACAATGTCGCCCCGGTCGTGCGAACGTCGTCGACGAGAAGAACGCGACGCCCGACGACAACCTCGGGAGCGCGAACGATGAAAGCCGCCGAGACGTTCGTTGCGCGCGCGTCGCGATCGAGTGACGCCTGCCGCGGAGTGTCCCGAGTCCGTGCGAGGGTACGCGGTCTCCATGCAATAGCGAGGCGCTTCGCAACGGGCCGAGCGATGAGCGCCGCTTGGTCGAAGCCGCGTTCAACGAGGCGCTTCGGATGGATCGGGACGGACACGACGACGTCGACACGACCAGCGAAAGACTCGGCCGAAGCCGCCATGACTTCACCGAGGCGCGGCGCGAGATCGGCACGCCGATCGTACTTGCACCGCGTGATGGCCTTCGCAATCGCGCCACCGTAAGCAAAGATGGCGTGCTCACGGCACGAGCGCGAGGTGTGGGGCAAGACCGAATCCATGCACGAAGTACAGAAGAGCGTTCTTGGTTTCACGCGAACGTCGCAGGCGGCGCAACGGGTCGGTGCGACGAGTTCGGAGAGAACCTCGAACGCGAGCCGTGGAAATGCGCGGACGATATCGAGCCATGGAGCGTGCATCGCAATACACGTCGGCCGCCGCTCGCGCTGGTTGCGCGCTATGGCGGCGTCGGCGCGTCGGCACGGGACACTTCATGCTCCTCGCGCGTGCGCGCGAAAATGATGTGGTCCTCCCAGAGGCCCGCGATTCGCAGATACCGCTCCGCGTAACCCTCACGACGGAAGCCAACCTTCTCGATGACATGGAGGCTTCTTGGATTCTTCGGCATGATCGCGGCCTGAATGCGGTGCAAACCGAGTGGACCGAACGCAAAGTCGAGGACCGCGCCGATCCCCTCGGTCGCGAGCCCCTGTCCTTGCGCGCTTACGTCCATCCAATAACCGAGATGGGCGCCGAGCATTGCGCCTCGCATCACGCCCGACAGGGCGATCTTGCCGATGAACGCACCCGGCGACGCACGAAACGAGAGCATGAAGACATAGCCCGAACCGCGCTTCCACTCGCCGCGCTGCCGCAGCACGGCGTTCGACACTTCGGTCATGGAGGAAGGATCCTCTCCTGCGGGCGACGCCGGATTCCAGGGACGGAGATGCTCTTGGTTGTCGCGCAAGAGACGACGGACCGCGCCGATGTCCCCCGTGCGCGGCGGCCTCAGCACGAGTCGCTGCGTGAGGAGGCGCGTTGTCAGTGGCGGACTCTGCACGCGCGATTCATAGCAGGCCGACCGGATCGACGTCGATCGCGGCACGCACCGTGCGCGGCAGTCGAGACATGACACCTTGCACCGCGAGCATCCCCTGACGCAACCGGCTACGCGACACGCTTTTCAGCATCACGCGAAACCGGAAGCGATTGCGCACCTTCGCGATCGGAGCAACCGCAGGACCGAGCACATCGAGCGAGCCCTCGCGCGCCACGACGCGCGCCGCCCGGGCGATCTCGGCGGCCGCTTTTTGCGCTGCCGCTTCGTCAAGCGAATCGACGCGCGCAAGTGCCATGCGCGAAAACGGTGGATACAAAAGCTCGCGCCGATCTTTGAGTTCGCGCTCGAGAAACCCAGGAACATCGTGGCGCACCGCAAATGCAATGGCGTGGTGCTCCGGATCGTAGGTCTGCACGAGCACGCGCCCTTTCGCGTCGCCTCTGCCCGCGCGTCCCGCAACTTGCACGAGGAGCTGAAAGGCGCGCTCGCTCGCGCGAAAATCTGGGATGGAGAGAGCGGCGTCGGCGTTGATGACGCCAACCAACGTGACGTGCGGCAGATCATGGCCTTTGGTGACCATCTGCGTGCCGACGAGAATGTCGATCTCGCGCGAACGTACGCGCGCGAGCACCTTCTCGATGTCTTTGCCCCGAGCCACATCGCGATCGAGCCGCGCGACGCGCGCACGAGGAAAAGCTTCGCCAAGAGTCTCTTCCAACTTCTCGGTACCGAGCCCTTCGAGCGCCACGCGATCCGACGAGCACTTTGGGCACCGCGGAGGAATTTTCGCCGCGTAATCACACCAGTGGCAGCGCATGATGCCGCTCGGCCCCACTGCGTCCCCCGCCGATCGTCCGCCGAACCTCTTGTGGAATGTGAGCGCAACGGAGCATTGCGGGCAGCTTGCGAGCTCTCCGCAGCTCTCGCAGCGAACGCTCGGCGCGAAGCCTCGTCGATTCAGAAAGAGGATCACCTGTTCGTTCTTCGCAAGGGTCTCTTCGATCGCCCGATGAAGCAGCAGACTCAACTTGCGATCGCCCGTTGGTCCGGGCCCGATCGCGCGAAGATCGATGATCTCGACTTTCGGCATCTCCTGGGCGCGCGCGCGATCGGGCAACGTGAGTTTCTTCACCTTGCCCAGGCGCGAGAGCTGCTCGGTCTCGAGCGACGGCGTCGCACTGCCGAGCACGCAGACGCCGCCACGCATGTGCGCGCGCAGCATCGACATATCGCGCGCGTGGTAGCGCACGCCTTCTTCCTGCTTGAACGACGGATCGTGCTCTTCGTCGACGATGACGAGCCCGAGGTTCGCAATCGGCGCAAAGAGAGCACTGCGCGCGCCGATCGCGACATCGACCTCACCGCGGACGAGGCGCATCCACATGTCGAAGCGCTCGCGCGCGGTAAGTGCAGAATGCAAGACCGCAACGTCGTCGCCAAAGCGCGCGCGAAAACGGCCGACGAGTTGGGGCGTGAGTGCAATCTCGGGCACGAGCACGATCGTGCCGCAACCGAGCTTCTTCGCTGCAGCGATCGCGCGAAGATAGACTTCGGTCTTGCCCGAGCCGGTGACGCCGTGGAGCAAGAACGTCGTCGCCACCTTCGAGGTGAGCGCACCCTCGATAGCCGCGAAGGCCTCGCACTGAGCTCGGGTGGGCTCGGGCGGCTCGTCCATCGCCACGGGCTCGGCAAAAAATGGATCGCGCGGCGCCTCTCTCTCGAAGAGCGAGAGCAGTCCCTGTTCAACGAGCCGCCTCACCGTTGCGCGTGCACCGCCAAACTGTGCCTCAAGCCTCGAGATCGGAAGCGCGCCGTGCGCGCGCACGTACGCGAGCACGCTCGCTGTTTTGGCTTTGACAGACGACTCGACGATCGACGTCGACGTAACCCACTGAATCTTGCGCGGCGCAACGCCCTTCGTCGTCGAAAACAGCGTCGGCGTTGAAACCGCACGCTCCGCGTCGCGATCCGCGGGCGGCAGCGCGAGGCGCACGACCTCGCCGATGGGCGCGAGGTAGTAGGCGGCAACGCGCGAGAGGAAGCTCACGAGATCGGGCGGCAGCGCGATCCCCTCCAGCACATCGAGCAAAGGCTTCGCGCGAGGAGGCGGCTCGCCTTGGCGCACGGAGATCACCACGCCGACTACGCGGCGCACGCCAATCGTGCAGAGGACGCGGCGTCCCGGGGCCACGGCGCCCGCGAGCGACTCGGGCACCAAGTAGCTGAATGACCGCTCGACCGGGACAGGCAGGGCCACGTCCGCGAGACGGCTTTCGATTTGCTGCGACGTCATCGCGTCGTCAGTAGGGGTTTCCGCCCGCCGCTCGGCATTGTCTGTCGAGCGTGAGGTTGGGCCGGCCGCTCTGACGAGCCGTGCGTGCCTGAGCACAGACAGCGGCCGCCGCCGGAGGCATCTGAGACACGCGCGGCGTTGGCGTTGGGGCCGGCGTTGGCGAGGGAGGCATGTACGGCGGAGGCGTTGGTGCGGGAGGGTTCGGCTGCGGGGGTGGTGGATTTGGTTCCGGAGACGGCGTTGGCACCGGAAGCACGAACGGCGGCAGCGTTGGACCCGGCTCCGGAGGTGACGAAGGCGTTGGCTTGGGCGCCGGCGGTGGAACTGGCTTCGGCGTATTTCCCGGCACGTTCAGCGTGGGGATTTCAGGAGGGGGGACATGGACGGGCGTTGTTGACGACGCTGTTGCAATGACCGTTGCGGTACTCGTCGGCACCACCGCCGCGTCGAACTCGACAAGCTCCGTTCGGTTGCTGCCAATGCCGACGACGACAGCGATGATGCTCGCAACACCGACGACTGCGACCAAGCCGAGAAGGAGCCCCCTGCCCTTCTTCCTGCTGCCCACCGTGGGCGAGAGCGCGTACGGCATCCCTTGCATGCCGTACGGCGATGGTGTCACCGAGACAGGAGCCATCCTCGGCGATGCGGGCGCGCCATACGCCATCCCGCCCGCGCCGGCGAAGCCCGCTGGTGTCGGCACCATGGGTTCACCGATTTGCGTCTGACCTTTGAGCGAATCAGTGTTCCCCATCCGGACGCCGTACGGACTTGGCGCCGCGGGCACGGAAGGATCTATCGCCGTTGGCGTACGCTGCGGAGCCGCAACCTGGCCCGACCCCGCGACGCCGCAGAAACAATCGAGAAACGCCTGCACGCTCGCGAAGCGTTGCTCTCTGTTCTTTGCAAGTGCACGCATGATCGCGCCGCGCATGGGCTCGGGAAGCGCCGCACCGCGCGGCGTTGTTTCCATCGGCCTCGGCGTAGCCGTCATGTGGAGCGTGGCCCACTCCCACGGTGTCTTCGCGTCGAACGGCAACTCACCGGTGAGCATCTCGTAAGCCATGACGCCGAGCGAATAGACATCCGATCGCCAATCGAGAGGCTCTCCGGTGAACTGCTCGGGACTCATATACGGCGGCGTTCCGAGCACCGTGCCCTGCTGCGTGAGCTTCGCCTCGCGACGATCCTCTTCGCCGCTTCGCTTCGCGATGCCGAAGTCGAGAACCTTCACGAAATCCTTCTGACCAGCGCGCTCCGTGAGGATCACGTTGTCCGGTTTGAGATCGCGATGGATGATGCCTTTGCTATGTGCTTCGCCGAGTGAGCCGCAGATCTGCGCGAGGATTTTCTCGGTGCGTACGGGCGCAAGGGCCCCAGATTTCGTTAGGACCTCGGCGATGCTCTCGCCCTGCACGAACTCCATGACAATGAAAAGGACACCATCCTCGGTCGCGCCGAAGTCGAAGACTTGCACCGTGTTCGGGTGCTCGAGCCCGGCGAGCGTTCCCACCTCGCGATAAAACCTTTCGCGGATTTGCGGATCGTTCGACAGATGCGGGTGCAACGTCTTGATGGCAATCCTTCGTATCGTGTGCCCGAGCGGCTGCTCGCCGACGTACACCGCACCCATGCCGCCCTCGCCGAGCAGCTTCACGATCTTGTACTTGCCAGCCAGCGTGCGGCCGATCAGCGGATCCGGTGGACCCTCATGAGGAAGCGCGGCGCCGCACGCCGAGCAGAACGGCCGGTTATCGTCGACGGCGGCGTGGCACGAAGGACATTGCATCACGTTCTCTCAGAACTCCGGCGGCCTGCCCGCACCATGCAACTTAAGGGTTGCCCCCCTGTTCGCGACACCTGTTCTCGAGCGCCGCGATGATGGCCGCGGGCTGACGACGCGAGCGTGCCGAGCGGGCCTGCGCGCAAATCTCCTCGGTCCTCTGCTGGTGCCGGAACGGACGCTGCGGCGGCTGGGGGGGCGGTGGCACGGGAACCGGGTTGACGTTCGGTGTTGGATTTGCGGGCGGTGTTGGCGGCGTCGGGGGTTTCGGCTGGACAACCGCCGCGGGCGGCTGGGCAGACTTTCCCGTCTCGAGCGCCGGGACCGTCACAGACGCCTCCTGCTGCTCTTGGGGTGGCGGGACCACCTCGGTCGGCGGTGTCGTTGGTGCGATTGTCGCCGCCGCGTCCACGCCGAGATCCATTTGCGGGGGAGGCGGCGGTTTCCTCGAGAACACGGCGGCGAGGGCGCCGCCACCCAAGAGCACCAGGGCAAGCGCCCCGAGCACGATGACGAGCCCTTTGCCTTTCTTCGGCGGTGGAGAGTACGGCGGTTGCGGATATGGCGCCTGACCGGGTCCGCCCATTCCCGAAGATGGGCCCCACGGAGTCGCCGGAGGCGGCGTATACATGCCCATGGGCTGCACCATCTCTGTCTGGGGGCCCGCCGGCGCCACGACGTTTGGAGGTGGTGCATCCATCGCAACGGTGTTGGCAAATGCGTTCGGCGAATTGGCCACGCTCACGGCGGACGCGCTCGCCGCGGAGTCGGCGGTGAACGCGTCGATGAACTGTTTGACGGACGAGAAGCGATCATCACGATTCTTCGCGAGCGCCTTCATGATCGCTGCGCGCATGGCAGGAGGAACGTGCGCGCCGAGCGGCTGGCGCTCGAGCGGCGTTGGCATCTCGGTCATGTGCTTCGATGCCCACTCCCACGCGGTGTTCGCCTTGAAGGGCAAACAAGCCGTGAGCATCTCGTACGCCATGATGCCGAGCGCGTAGATGTCCGATCGCTTGTCGATCGGCTGCCCCGTGAACTGCTCCGGGCTCATGTACGGCGGCGTGCCGAGCACCATGCCTTGTTGCGTGAGCTTCGCCTCGTTCGGATCCTGCTCCGTCGATCGCTTCGCGATCCCGAAGTCGAGCACCTCGACCCAATCCTTCTGACCGGCGCGTTCGCAGAGAACGACGTTGTCCGGTTTGAGATCGCGGTGAATGATGCCGTGATTGTGCGCCTCTTCGAGCGAGCCGCAGATCTGCTTCATGATGTGCTCGACGCGCGCCGGCGGCATCGGCCCGTCCTTCTCTAGGATGTCGCCGACGCTCCGCCCCTGCACGAACTCCATGACGATGTAGAGCGTGCCATCATCCATCTTGCCGTAGTCGAACACCTGGATTGTGTTGGGGTGCTCGAGTCCCGCGACGGTGCCCGCTTCGCGATCGAAACGGGCTTGGATACTCGCGTCGTGCGACAAGTGCTTGTGCAACGTCTTGAGCGCGACCTTCCTTGCAGCCGACCCAAGTTGCTGCTCGGCGAGATACACGCAGCCCATGCCGCCTTCACCGAGCAGACGGACAACTTTGTACTTTCCCGCAATCGTTTGACCGACCAACGAAGCCTGCGCGTCATCGCCACTATTCATCGGAACGTAAGGGTCGCACAAAGTTGGTCACTTGCCGAGGAAAGGCCGCGCGTCCCGGCTCAGGCGCCGCCGGCGTCGACTCGGTCTGCTTGTGGTGGCCACGGGAGCGGCCAGCGCATATCGCGGGCACGGTCCCAGAGCTCGAGCCGCGTTCCGCGCTTCGTGGCCGGGAAGAACACGCCGATTCGCGTCTTCAGCTTGGGTTCGAAACGCGGGGGAGTCCTCATCCCAGCATCCGGAGCTTCGGGGGCGCCCAGCATGGGAAAATCGAATCGGACACGCTCGATCAAGGTCGGCCCCTCATAGAGCTCGAGTGCGAAGCGGCCCATCATCCGAGGTGTGGTTACAGGCTCACCCATGTCCTGCTTACGGACCGCGAGAAGAAAGATTTCTCCGCGGTCGTAGCGCAGATCGTAGACCCACTGTTCACGCTCCTTCATCGCCGGAGGATCGGGCGGGATCTTCGAGATGGGCGCACCCGCATCGCGTTTTGCTCCTCCATCCAACGGCGCCACCGCGTCGGGCGCCGCTGCATCACCGGCGCTCGCGTCGTAAACAGGCGGCCCAGCGTCCGCGCGCGCGCCCGGAGCAAACGCGACGAAGAACCCGAGCCCGAGACCGCCGAGCACAATCAACAAGCGACAAGGCTTCACGCGGATGCAGCAGGATCGAGGTCGCACGACACGGCCATATCCCATGCATCGGCCGCACCGCCAAGCAGAGTCCACAGGCGCGCGAGCTCGGCGGGAATCGGCGCATCGGCGACGAGCACGTTGCCTTCGCCAAACGACACGGTCACGCGTGCCGCGTGAAGAGCGATGCGAGACAGCGCGATGACGCGACCATCATCGAGCGTGATACGGCCCGTGCCGCCGTAGTCGCGATCACCCACGAGAGGCATGCGCGCGTGGCTCGCGTGAACGCGGATCTGGTGCGTTCTGCCGGTGATGGGCGCGACCGCGAGCAGCGCGAAGCGCGTCTCACCGCCCGCAAACGCGACGATCTCCCATCGCGTTTCCGCTGGCTTTGCGTCGGGACCGGCAACGGCCCGGTGGAGCGCGTCTCTCCCGCGACCAATGGCACTCGTCCAGAATCCTTTGCAGAGTGCAACATTTTGGGCCGCGTCGCCGCGAAGAGCCGCGATGGCAACATATCTTCGCGCGTACCGACCCTCGGCGCGTGCCTTTCGCAAGCGCGCCTCCGTGCGATCCTCGGTTGCGAAAAGAACGACGCCGCTCACGTCGCGATCGAGACGCGATGTGATGCGCAGGTCCGACGCGCGCAGCTTTGCTTGCTCTGCGACGAGCGCGACGAGCGAGTGGGCGGCGCCCGCATGATCGGGCACCGTCGGGATCCCCGCAGGCTTGTTGCACGCGAGAATGCCATCCTCCGCGAAGAGGATTGGCACGTGCGCGGCTTGCACCGTGGGATCTTGCCGAGTGCCGATACGCACCTCGTCGCCCGGCCGCACCTTCGCATCGAGCGTCGTCGCGCGTTTGCTTCCAATGAAGACGCGTCCCTCCGAGATCGCGCTGTGGTCCTCACCGGCGCACGCGACGACGTCGGCCAGGCGTGCACCGTCCTCGAGGCGCACGACCCACCGTTTCATGCGCGCTTTCACGTCGCCGCGCTCACGAGCCGTTCGACGATGCCTTGGTCGCCGTCGACTCTCACTCGATCACCCGTCTTGAGAGCGCGCGTGACGCCGTCGACGTTGACGACGCTCGGGACACCCAGCTCGCGTGCAACGACGGCGGCGTGGCTGAGCGGGCCACCGAGCTCCGTCACCACGCCCGCGGCAAGGCAAAAGAGCGGTGTCCAGCCGACGTCGGTCGTATGCACGACGAGCACCTCACCCGGCTCGAGTTCGCTCATGCGCGAAACCGACAAGAGAACGCGCGCGCGCCCTTCGACGATGCCGGAGCTCGCGCCGATGCCGCGCAGCACGTCGCCGCCCGAAGGCGGAAGCTGCACCGACGGCGGCACACCAACGAAGGTCGCCGGCGGATCCGGACGGGCGCAATCTCGGGCGAATTCTGCGCGACGTGCACGAACGAGCGGAGCGAGGTCCGTCCGCGATGAACGCAACGCCGTCACGACTTCGTCGACCGTAAGGAAGAACACGGTGCGGACCGGCTCGACGCCCGCGTCGTCTTTCCGGAGCGCTGCCCAGTCGCGCGCAAGATCGGGCACGAGGCGAAGGATACGTCGATCGGCGTCGAGGGCCACGTCGCGGAGCGCGCCGAGCACACGCGTCACCCATGCACGCATCTGCTCGCGACGGCGCGCCGCCATTTGCGCGCGCGCCACCAGGTGGCGCAAGAGCGTCTTCTCGACGAAGTTGAAACGCCGCAAGATTGCGTGCATCGACGCGTGCGCGTCTTCTTTGGCGCGCGCGATCTTCGACTCCACTTCGCGCCGCTCGCCGCGGAGCGCAACGCGGATCATCGCGAGCACCGGGCGCGGATCCTCTTTCCACCGCGGCGTCGAGAGCTCCGCTTCGCGAACGACGCGATCGCCATAGAGATCGAGAAACGCAGACAGCGCATTTTTGGTCGGGCCCTCGGGCAGCGCGGACAATGTCGCCGTCTCACGTTCCAACACGGCGCGCGCTTCGGGTTCGCGACGTGCGAGGTTGACGATGCGGGCCACACCGATGGCCGGCCGCGCGCTCTCGAGATCGCGGATGCCGCGCGTGAGATCGTGCGCGAGCCGCTCGGCGTCGTTCGGCTCCACGCGCGCGAGCAAGCTTTTGAGGACGATATGCGTGCCGAGCGAGCTCGATGCGCACGTGAGCATCACGTCACCCGTGCGCTCGAGCAGCCTCTGCACGTCGCGGATCTTTTTGGCCACACCCTCGTCCGGCAAGATGGCGAGATCGAGCGCGTTGTGCACACGCAACGCCCGTTCGGCTTCCGCTTCGAAGCGGAGGACGTGCTGCTCGAGCCGGAACTGTTCGCGCACGAGCCGCGTGGCCGTCAGAGGAAGCCGTGCATAAAAGCTACGGCGTGACACCACGCCGAGCTGGTTCGTAAGCTCCTGCCCGCCCGCACCTCCACCGAGGTCGACGAGCGTATGCGGATCCAACCACGGCACTTGCGCAGCGATGCGCATGAACTCGGTCAGATTCAAATAGAAGCGCCCGTAGACATTGCCAACGAGGCGCGCATGCTTCGGCACCGAGCAGCCGAGAGTGCCAAACGCCTTGCGAAAGCCGGATTCGCTGTATGCGCCGGCCACTGACCACGTGAACGGCGTCGCAACACCCGGCAGCGCCTCACCGACATTCGCGTTGCTCCACACCGTCGCCGCGTCTCCGCCATCGGGGAATCCGCTGCCCGTCACGTGGCGCGCTTGGACGAGCCACGTGCGCGCCTGCCCGCCGTCTGCCGTTGCCTCACACGCGAACTCGACGTCCCAAGGCACGTCCTCGATCGCCTCGAGACGCTTGGCGATGCCAGCAAGCTCGGTGATCGCCGACTGCGCGAGCGCGGGGGCATCCGGATTCGGTGCGTCGCGTTCGACGAGACCGTCTTCACCAACGACGGTGGCGCGTTGCTTTCGCGCGATGGTCTGCTCGAGCACGCGGCCGTCTTGGTCGATGCGAAGCATGTCGGGCGTGGTGACGCCATCCACGACCGGGGAGCCGAGACCGAGACCCACGTTGACGATGCGTTCACGTGGGCCACCGTGCTTGCGCGTGAACATCACGCCCGCCGCAACCGCTGGGACGATGGGCTGGATGACGACGGCCATGCCGACATCGCGAATGCGGTGCGCCGCGAGGTAGCCGAGCGCACGCCCTGAAGCGATGGATGCCCAAACGCGCCGCACGGCCCGAACGAGACCTTGGACACCGCGCGCACCAAGGATGGATTCGGCAAGACCTGCCATCGACAAGATCGCACCGTCTTCGCACGTGGCGCTCGAGCGCACGGCGAACCCCCAAGACGCCACGCCCACTTTCGCATGCCAGAGATCGGCGAGTTCGCTCTCGAGTCGCGATGGGAGCTTGGCCTCTAGGATTTGCTCGCGTGCCTCGGCGGCGCGCGCGTAGACGGTTCGCCCGGTGGCCGCACGTAAAAGCGAACGCGGCTCGCACGACGGAGGAAGTTCTCGCAAAGCTGCGGCGAAAGCCTGGGCTGGGATCACCCACGTCTCGGGCACGTTGAATCCGTGACGTTTGAGCCACGCGAGCTTCGAAGCTTTCCCTCCGACGTTCTTCGGATCCGAAAGAGCAATGTCCTCTGCGAGGGCATCGAGCGTCAGAAGCCACGACTCTTTGGACACTTTGCCGAAAGCTCCCTTCGTGAGAACGGCATCGGCCATGGGACCCGCGCATGTTAGCAAAGTTCCACACACCACCGCGCCCCTCGCGCGCTTGCTTCTTTCGATGTCAGGCGTGAGCGAGAACACGGTCGTGCCACAGAAGCATTTCGATCGCGCCCGGACCTCGATTGAACGGATAGTCGTGCGGTCCGGGCACGTCCGCAAAGTCGTGGACGATGCCAGCGGCTCGAAACGCATTCGACAACTTCGAGATCGCGCCGCGGAAGTAATCTTCCTTGCTCGTAAGAAGTCGTAGCTTCAAATCTGGGTTTTTCCCACGCGCGCCCTTCGCGAGCTCCGTCAACTCGCCGATCTGATCGTCGTTGATGGCCGCCTGCAACGTGCCCACCGCGCCGAGCGACGACGCTCCTTCGAGCCCAACGCGCAGCGCGACGGCGCCGCCGAGCGAAACGCCGTCGATCCCCGTTGACGCAGGCGACGCGAGGATCGGGAGCTCGCGCCGCACGCGCGGCATGACGCTCTTCCAGAGGTATTCGCCATACTCATGGATGCGCGCGGGCTTGCGGAGATCGATGTCCGGCAGGTACGGGCAGACGACAACGAGACCGCGGAAGGGTTGTGCCTCGAGCGCCTTGTTCGTGTTGGCAAGGTGGCGCGCTTCGACGAAGCCTTCGAAGTCGTCCGTCGTGAGCGGAGGCGCACAAACCCGTTCAATGGCGCGAAGGAGCGCGTAATCGCGAGGCCACCCCAGGACACCGAGCTCGGGCCCTTTCAAGGCTTCGCCGCGACCATGCAGCGCGACGAGAACCGGGAGCCGCACCGTCGATGCCACCCACGCCGGAACGATGACGACGGCACGACCACCTCCGTCGAACGACCACGTCTGCGTTCCAACGGTGCCGCGCGCGAGCGGAGCCGACGCCGCGTCTAGCATCGGAGGAAGAGGTGCCGAGGCAGCGAGGGAGGGCGATCCGTCTGCAGAACGATCACGCCGCGAGCACGCTGCGAGTGCGAGAGCCGCGAGAAAACTACGTCGGTCGATCGCGTCGTTCACGGGACAGAGCTTAGAGCGTGTTTACCAGCCGTTGCGAGCGAATCGAGGCTAGGGCGGAGCGCGAGGAGCCCGCGTAAACGTACTTGGCGTACGTGCGCAGGCACCGCAGCGCCCAACCGACGTATCGATTTGCGCAGCAGGCTGGTAAACACGCTCTTACTCCTCTGGAGGCTTGGGCATCTGTCCGGTCGCCCTGTGAACGAGATCGACGAGCTCTGGGTCGGTCATCATCTGATCGCGCAGCACGCTCTTGATGTCTTCGAGCTTGCTTGGCGACAGTCCTTTGAGTCTCGATGTGGCCTGATCGATCTTGAGATCGACGTAGCCATTCACGTCGATCTCGCCCGCGCGCAACCGCGCAAGGGGCGAGGCTGTGTCGGCTGCGCCGACGCCACCGGCGTGCTCCGTGCCCGCGGTCTTATCCGTCGCCTGCGCGCCGGTCGCGTCGCCGCGTTCGACATGGAACGCCTTCGACGGAGCGTGGGTCGAGCCGACCGCACCTGTCCCCTGCATGTCGGGGGTTGGGGGCAAACCCCCGCTTTTTCCAATACCGTCGATGCCCATGGGGAATCTCCTTTTATCTCCTGGTCGGTCGGGTGCGGGCAGTTGTTGTGCGAAAAAAGACAGACCCCAAAAATTCTTCCAGCGAAGCCCGGGCTAACGCCAGACGATCTTCGCTCGACGTACACGCCTGTCGACGTCGCGCGAACCTTGGTCGTTGAAATAAAGAATGTCGCCCTCGAGAACGATGGCAACGTCGAGCGAGGGTGGGCCGTCGAGTGTGAGCAGCGGGAAGGCCTGCGGAGGGGCCGAAGACAGATCGACCGCATCGAGCGCGACGGAATCTTGCGTGCTGCGAGCGACGATCGCATGCAAGTTGGGTGTGCTCGCATCGAGGGCAACGGACGTGGCCGCACCCTCCCCCGCAAAAGGCAATTTGATCGGGCGACGAACGAGCCTTCCAGCGCTGTCGAGCGTCGCCCACATGGCACCGTAGCCGCTTGAATTCGGTGTCTGGACTCCGAGCGGCGCTTCCTCGATCCATGCGACTTGAACACCGTCGTCTGCGGGCGCGAGCGCCGGGGTGCGCGAGTGCGCCGCCGTGGCAAGAATGCGTTGCTCATCGATGACGCGCTTGGCGTCGCGGGCCCCGATCGCACACGCGAAGATATCCGCAATGCCGTCTTTCGGACGCTCGCGAGGGTCAGCCCATGCAAGCCAAACGAGATCCCCGCGGGCGAGCGCAACGAGATCGCTTGCGTCGCCCGGTGCCTTCGTGATCCGTTCTTCGCGCGCGACGCGGTGGAGATCGAGTCCTACCTTCGTCGCGTACACCTCGCCGTTGCCGTCGCGGCCATCGACCCAGGCAACGATCCACCCAGAGCCGGCCCACGTGATGGTCACGTCGCTCGCGTCGCCCTTCGTCTTCGTGAGCTGAACGTCGTTCGTGCGCTTACCGGACCTGTCGATGCGTGCAACATGCACCTCTGGATCGCCGCCGTCGCTCGCAACCCACGCTACAGCACCGCCGTCTTCGGGTTTGCCGCCCGGCGCAAGCGCAACGCCACCGGCGGCGAGGGCGCGCGTGGAGAACACGATGGGAGCGCTGGCAATACCGGCAGCGTCGATGGTGCGCGTCGCGAGCGTCAGGAGCGAGCGCGAGTCATCGCCGTGCCCCTTTCCGGCTTGCGGCTTAGGACTCGTCGCGAGCGTTGCGAGCACGGTTACGTTCCCCAAGTGCGTCGTTGCGAAATCCACCACGGTCTCGCCGGCGATCACCGCCGTGAGATCTGCGACGCGCGAATCCTGTCGTGAACCCTGGGCCGGGAGTTTTTGCTCGGGCGCAGGCTGCATGTTGGTGCGCGGACGGACTTCGGCAACGCGAATACGTGCAGGAGCGTTACCTGACGCCGCGAGGGCAAGACAGCCGTCGTCATTGCACGTCGCCCCCCAAGCGAACGATGCGGGGTCCGAACCGAATGTCAGGGGCTCGCGCTGCAAGCCAGTCACGCGCGCGTCGGTGCGAAGGAGCGTCGGAACGAACGCGGCATCCGCGCAGGCTGCAGAACCGCGGTCGCAATCCTGCAACGTGGCAAGAATGGCAAAGCCGGATCCCGCAGCAGTGAGCTCGGGCAGCGCGCGGCCCTGCGTTTCGAGCGACAGAGGCACGCCGTCGGGCAATCCGCGAGCATCAATATGTGCAACATGCATGTGTCGAACGTCGCCGATACGGCGCGTCGGTGATTCCCACATGAGCGCGGCGCCCGCGGGGCCCGACGCGACACCGAGAAGAGCGGCGCCACCAGGCGCTTCGACGACGCTGCGGGCAGGGGCGAGCACGCCGTGCTCGTCAAGAGAAGCCGCGGCAACGAAGGGTTCATCGGTCGTGCGATCCGTCCACGCGAAGAGCAGCCGAGTGCCTGAGGTCCCGCCGCCAGGCGGGCCGACCGCGCCGAAGGCGCCGTGAACGATGCGTGCCACTTCCACGTCACCGCTCACCGTGGGCTTGTCGGCAATCGTGACGGGTGCACCAACCGGACGCGCCTCCGCGTCGAGACGCACGAACGTGAGCACACCACCGCGCCCCGCATCGGCAGACGCTTGCGCGGAGACGGTCGATAGACCGACTCCGCCAGGTAGCTCGACGACGTGCCATCCGGTGATCCCGCGGGCAACGTGAGGAGGTGCATCGTGAACCGTGCCGTCGGCGTTGAGCGCCGCCGCAACCATGTTCGCCTTGCCATCGTGCGTCTCCTCCACCCAAAGGCACGTGGCACCTGCGTCCGTGGGAACGATGTCGACCCAGATGACGTCGTCGTTCGTGTGTGCGAGCTCCACAGGCTTACCGCGCGGCACGCCGTCGGCGCCGACCGCCATCACCCACAGCGAGTCGCCTCGATCCGCGAGCGTTGTCCACGCCACGACGAACCCGGGTGAAGGTCCGCGCGACGGACGCACGACGAGCATGTTGGTCTCGATGCCGACGAGGGCGAGAGTTTTGTCCGGACCGCGACGCTCGCCATTCGGATCGAGTGGGACTGCGATGACGCGCCGGTCATTCCCTTCGGCCCCCGTCACCCACGTGGCGAGCGCGGCGCCACCCGGCAGCTTCGCAAAAAATGGTCCTATTGCACGCTCGTCGATCGAGGTCACGATGTGCCCCGTTACGGACGGCGTCACAGATGCTTTTTTCGGTATCGAGGCACCGGGAACTTCCAGCGTCGTGGATTTCGCGCCGCCGCACGCGATGCCAAGTGCAAGGGCTGCCAAGAACGCACAGACAACGAGCACCCTACTTTTTCGAATCACAGACGCATTCCTACCTGATCTCGGCTTCAGGAAGCGGAAAGGAGTCGATGGAGGTGACGACGCTCCCATGCAAGCGCGCGATCGTAGTTGCAGAACGCACGCTCTTTCTCCAGGAACTCCGGAGGATGCAAGACGCGGCGAGTGACTTGCCCTTTGGCCGACGCGATGTTCGAGCTCGCCCCACGCGCGCTGCGCGCCGTCGGAATCATGTGGTGGTGGAGCATCTCGTGGTAGACGATGTATTCGACGAAGTACCGAGGGATCCAAGGCTTGTCGAGCACCGGGTGAATGCGGATGAGGCGCTCGAGGCTGCCGTAGCTTCCGAGCCGAATGGCCTTGCGCGGAGCACCGCGCCTGCGGGTTGTCTTGCGGCCCCACGTGATGAGCGCATGGCAGCCGCCTCCGAAATAAAGAGCATTGAGGTCGTTGTAAATTGCACGCAAATCGTGATGCGTGCCTTTGGCGGAGAGCGGAATGGCGCGGGGACAACGGCGCGCCAGCCAGGCACCGCTTGCCTCGATGTATTCGCCGACGAGCAAGCTCGCATGGCGATCGCCATGCGTGACGTAGCGCACGAGCGCGTCGACGACGGGCGGAGGCGCGTCGAGAAACATGTGGTGGATGCGCGCGTGAAGCACACCGCGCTTGATCGAGTGCGAGATGATGGAGTGCCGGTTGTCCGTGATCGAGAGCACGACCGGACGGCCGGGATACGCTGCCTTCAGACGCCGCTCGAGCGCCTGGCGCGCTCCTTCGTGAACGAAGAGGCGAGGCGATTGCGTTGGGAAGAGGAATGCGAGCTCGGCGCTCACCCGTTCCGAGATGCGGATGGCCGCCCGCATCGTGACCGGCGAACGAACCAGCGCGGCATTTGCGCGCAACCACCGCGGGGAAAGCGAACCATGGATATTCAAAACCCCCGTTCGAACAGTCATATTGTCTCTATTTGGGGGTACGGGAGGGTGCGCCGGCTGTCAAGAAGTGGTCATTTTGCAAGCAATTTCAGTAGCTTAGACGCATATCAAGAGCTCTCGAATTCACGTATTCAAGAATCGTTTTAGCGGAAGAAATACGCCCCAGTGGCAACTCTTGACGAGAGACTCGGGACTCGCAAAAATTTGAATTTTATAGACCGCTTTCAAGTTGACGATGAGATCGCAGCAAATCGAAAGCGGTGTTAGCCGCGTCGCCAGGCGAGCGTCTTTGGATGAAGGACGAAACGTAATTTCGACGAGAAGTCCGCGCCGTGGGCATTGGGCGTGAGCTTCAATCCGACCACCATGGCTTTGAGCATGCCCTCTCGGGGCGGTTCTCCAATGAGACGCGCCACGAGCACTCCGAGATCAGGTTCATGGCCGACGATCATCACGCGCTTTCGCCCAGCACTTACGAGCTCGGAGACGAGGCCCATCTGGTCGCCACCTGGCGCCATCTCCAGGCGCATTTCGACCGAGCCTTTTGCGCCGGACGATCGTGCCTTTTTCTCCGATGCAACACGCTCCGCGAGCCCCGTTACCGAGGCGACGATTTCTGCGGTTTGAAAGGCCCGCACGAGCGGGCTCGACAGAATCACGAACGGCGCCTCGCCGTGCTCGGCAAGGGTCCGAGCCACGGCGTGAACCCGATTGCGTCCCGACTCCGTGAGCGCACGATCGGCGTCACGCTTCGTTGGCGAAGTATCCTCGGCGGGTCCGTGCCGCATCACATAGAGCTTCATCGGAACCCATCATATCGAAGGATAGGATGAGAGTGACGTCAGAGCGTGTTTACCAGCCGTTGCGAGCGAATCGAGGCTAGGGCCTGTCCCTGAATTCGACTCCACGTCGGCGGACTCGGCGGGTTTTGGCGGTCTTCATCGTTGCTCGTCGTCGACGTACTCCAGTACGTCTCCTCCTCGCGCCTCGAATCCCGCGCAAAACGCGCTCTCTCCTCCTCGGTCCGGAATTCAGGGACAGGCCCTAGGGCGGAGCGCGAGGAGCCCGCGTAAACGTACTTGTCGTACGTGCGCAGGCACCGCAGCGCCCAACCGACGTATCGATTTGCGCAGCAGGCTGGTAAACACGCTCTCAGTTTGCGGGCTTGCTCGCACCATTCTTCGCGGGAGGGATGCGAACGAGCGGTTTGCCGTCGGGTGCGAGCTCGGATGGCTTCGCTTCGATCTTGCCACCCTTTGGCGTTGCCGCGGGTTGCTCGGCCGAAGCCGCTGCAACACCACGCTTGATGTTGTACTTTGCAAGGATCTGCATCTCGAGCTTGTCCATCAACTGGGGATGCTGTTCGAGGTAGGCCTTCGCGTTCTCACGCCCCTGACCGATGCGGTCACTTCCGTAGGAGAACCACGCGCCGCTTTTTTCGATGATGCCGAGGTCCGTTGCAAGATCGACGATGTCACCCGCACGGCTAATGCCCTGGCCATAAAGGATGTCGAATTCCACTTCGCGGAAAGGCGGCGCAAGCTTATTTTTCACAATCTTGACGCGCGTGCGATTGCCAATGGACACGGGCTCCTTCTTGTCGCCCGATGCGGCTTCTTTGATTTGACCAATACGACGAATGTCGAGGCGCTGCGAGGCGTAGAACTTGAGCGCGTTGCCGCCCGTGGTGGTCTCTGGCGAGCCGAACATGACGCCGATCTTCATGCGGATTTGATTGATGAAGACGAGCAGGCAGTTCGAGCGGGCCACGGTGCCCGTGAGTTTGCGCAGCGCCTGACTCATGAGACGCGCTTGGAGGCCAACGTGGCTGTCACCCATATCGCCCTCGATTTCCGCCTTTGGGACGAGTGCCGCAACGGAGTCGATCACGACGATTTCGACCGCATTCGATCGGACGAGCATGTCGGCGATCTCGAGAGCCTGTTCGCCATAATCTGGCTGCGACACGAGCATCTCGTCCGTCTTCACCCCGAGCTTGCGTGCATATGCAGGATCGAGCGCGTGCTCGGCGTCGATGAAAGCGGCGACGCCGCCCGCCTTCTGCACCTGCGCGATCGCATGGAGTGTCAGCGTGGTTTTGCCGCTCGATTCAGGGCCGTAAATTTCGATGATGCGGCCCTTCGGGTAACCGCCGATTCCAAGCGCGATGTCGAGACCGATGGATCCCGACGAGACGACTTGGACGTCGTCGGCGAGCGATGCGCCATCTTTGAGGCGCATGATGGCGCCCTTACCAAATTCCTTCTCGATGCCAGCGAGGGTGAGATCGAGCGACTTCTGGCGGGTCTTGTCGTCCATGGCGATGCACCCTATACTGGTTTTTTGTTCAGGTCAATGAGAGTCCTCGCCGCGTCAGGCGCAGACCCGCCGGGATCACCACGAGCGCGCACACGAGACCAACCGCCGAACCGAGCGCGCCGATCTTGCCGACGTCAACGAGACCTCCGAAGCGGCACACCACGAGCGCACCGAAACCCGCCGCGGTCGTGAGCGCCGTTGCCGACGCGAGCGGTGCCTGCTCAGCGAGCGCATCGCCGATGCCACGACGCTTGGCTGCGTCGAGGAGAAAGAGTGCTTCGTCGAGCGTGATGCCGAGCAGCACTGGGAGCACGAGCGCGTCGTAGGCATGCCACCGTGCGCCGACGAGTCGCGAGGTCAGAAGCACGATCGAAATCTCGACGACGAGAACGGCGATCGCCAGCGCAATGGCCACGGTCCGCTTGAGCGAAATGGCCAGGACGACGAACACGATGGCCATCGCGGCGACGAGCACCCGCGGCAGATCGCGTTCGAGCGTATCTTTGAGCGAGCTCTCGAGATCCGAAAACCCCGTGAGGATCGCCTCCGGATCGGCGGCGCGGAGGGTCGCACGCGCGGCTCTGTCCTTGGCTGGATCTTGCATGAGGCGAACGTACGTGACGGCGATTGCACCCTTGTCGTCGAAGCCAAGATGGCGTCGCACAAGCCACGGCATGCCGGCAGCGCCACCGGGCAACTCGTTGGTTGCATTCATCGTCGGATGCTCGAATGCCGCGAGCGCCGGTGCAAACGCGTCAGGCGACAATCCTTCTTCCTTCAAGACGCGCGCGAGGAGCGGCACTTTCGATGGCAAGTCGAGTCTGTCGCGCTCGGCGAGGCGCATGTGCTGAGCCGCTGCAGAAGGTGCGATCGTCCCAAGCGCGTCGAAGCCCGCGATGGTGCCTTGTGCCGCGAGCGTCTCGGCAACCTCGGCGACGGCGTCCGCGCGTGCCCGCGCACGCGCCTCGTCGCGATCGGCCGACACGACGACGAGCTGACCGCGGGTGCCCCCAAACGCCGCGTAGATCTGCTCGTAGGTTGCAAGCGCAGGTAACGTCTTCGCATCGAGTGCGACGACGCCGTGATCGAACTCGGGGATCCCGATCGCGAACGCCCCCACGACGCACGCGGCTGCAGCGGCGAGCGCAAGCCAGGATCGACGGCGCGTCGCGGTGAGCGCGGAGATCCACGGAAGCGTCGTCGGCGCTGGGGGCGCGCCGCGTTCGAGCCATGATCCAACGAGCGGCACGACGAGCAGAATCGCCACCGCCGTGAGCACTTCGCCGATCCCGCAGAGCACCCCGAGCTGGCGCATGCCCGCAATGTCCGACAGTCCGAGGCAGGCAAAAGCACCGCCCGAAGCAAGCGCGGCTCCGAGCGTTGGCCGCCACGTTTCGCGCAGCGCAATGGCTGCAGACGTTGCCGGTGCGTGACCCTCTCGTCGCGCCATCAAGAGGTGCCCGTAGACGTGCACTCCCGTGTCGACGCCGACGCCGATGACGACGGCAGCAAACGCGGTCGCGATGGCCGAGAGATGCGGATAGGCGACTGCCGCAACGGCGGTGGTCCAGAGTGTCCCCGCAGCAAGTGGAGGGAGCACGGCGATGAGCGCGCGCACTCTGCGGAACGTCAAGACGAATACGACCGACGCGAGGACGAGCGAGAGAACGGAGCTAATCTCGAGATCTCGGCGCATCATCGCTTCGGTCTGCGTGGCGATGACGTGACCGCCCGTGAGCGAAATACTCACGTTCGGGTGAGCTCTTCTCACGACGTCGAGCGCGGAGTCCGCTTCGTTCGTGAATCGTGCGGCCGCACCGGAATCGAACACGCGTCCTCTCGGTTCGACGACGAGCAAACGCGCCTTCCCGTCCTCCGCAACGAACGCGCCTCCGGGCGCGGCGCGTGCGCCCGCGGTAAGCTCGATGCGCTCCTCCCACGGAATCATCGAGAGCCGCAGCGGATCGTGCGTGAGGATCGGCGCAACGTCACTCGACCCGGGCGCGAGCAAGAGCGCTCGCGTGTCACGGATACGCTTTCGCATTCCGTCCTCGGTGAGCGCTGCGCGTAGCTTGTCGCGCGCGACGGGGCCTGCCCATCGCCACGCAGACGTCGGATCAGGCGCGCCGTCCATCTCTGGCGCGGGCGGACCACTCATCACCTGAGCCACCGACGCGCACCCTTCGAGCTTGTCCGCGGCTTCGCGGGCAGCTACTTGCAACTCAGTTGCGTTATTGCCACGCAGCAAGACGAGCGCAACGTCGCCTCCTCCGAACACACGCGTGACGCGCGCGAGCGCGGAAGCCTCCGGTGTTGCCGGAAAAAGTTCCGTGAGATCTCGCGAGAGCTCGAGCCGCAGAACGAGGATGATCGAGAACACCGTGAGCAGCACGGCGGCGATGCGTGCAATCTTCACGTTTTGCTCGAGGGCTCGATGTGCACGCGCACACCCATGATGCGACGCCGGCTGACGCTCGTGATTTCGGCGGTGGCGTAGGGGTCGAGATCGACCCTGTCACCAACACGCGGGATACGCCCGAGGCGGTTCAGGACGACCGTCCCGACCGTTTCGGCCCACTCCTCCGGCGCAGCTTGAACGCCCGCAGGACGGAGCTCCTCCATCGACGCGCGCGCGTCGACGTCCCACGTGTTGTATTCACCCGGCACTTCGACCAGATGTGCAGCCTCCACGTCGAGCTCGTCGCGGATCTCGCCAACGATTTCCTCGAGCAGATCCTCCATGGTGAGGATGCCGCTCGTACCGCCATACTCGTCGACGACGACCGCGATCTGAACCTGCGAACGCTGCATCTCGCGCAGTACGTCCGAGAGGCTCTGCGCCTCCGGGACGAACAATATCTCACGGCGCAAGTTCTCGAGCGAAGGAAGCGCAGCGCTCTCGGGATCGAGCAAGAAGTCCTTGACGTAGAGATAGCCCGCGATCTCGTCGAGACTGCGGTCTCTCGTCAAGATGACGCGCGAATATTGATGCATGCGAAGTTGGGCAATCGCATCGACGCCGGTGGTTGCGACGGGGAGGCTGAAGACGTCGACACGCGGCACCATCGCGTGGCGCGCGGTGCGTTGCGCGAAACGCGAAACATGCTCGAACAGCTCCGCGCGACTTTTGCCGTTGTGGCCGCGCGCAGCGTTCGCAGCAAGGATGCCAATGAGTTCCTCTTCGGACAGCGTGCCCTCGTTCGCAGCGTCCGCGTTGAGACCCATGGTGCGCAAGATGAGGCGCGTGGCGCGCTCCAAGATCCAGAGCAGCGGCCGAAAGATCACGTACACGAGCTGGAGCGATGGAGCGGCCCCGTAAGCGATTTTTTCCGATCGCTGAATCGCAACGAGCTTCGGAACGAGCTCACCGAGCAGGACGTGGCTGAACGTGAGGACGGTGAACGACAGGACGACGATCGCAACATGGACGACTTCGCCCGGCTCTCTGCCGAGCAGAGAGCGCACCGCGTTGTCGACGAGCTGCTCGATTGCCGGCTGACCGATCCAGCCGAGCCCGAGACTCGCGAGCGTGACGCCGAACTGCGTGACCGACAAATAGCGATCGAGCCGCCCTACGACCGCGCGCGCCCGCCTGATGCGCGGATCTTCGCGCGGCGCTTTCTTCGTGTACGCGAGCGTGGTGCTGATCTTGACGATCGCAAATTCGGCCGCAACGAAGAAGCCATTGAGCGCGATGAAGACGACGGCGAGGAGAATCCCGACCACGTTGAGCGCGCGACTCTAGCATCCATCGCTCATCGTCATGCGCGACGTGCGCTCTACTACTTCATCGAGAGCGCGATGCGCGGGACACCGGCTTCCCCACGCTCGAGGAAGCCATAGCGCGCAAGGTTGCTCATCACGCGGACCACGTAGCCGCGTGTCTCGAGGAACGGAATCATCTCGACGAACACGTCGAGCGTCTCGCCCTTGGCGTGGTTTTGCCAGCGCACGATCGCATCGGCGCCCGCGTTGTATGCGGCCGCGGCGAGCGTCTCGTTGCCCGCAAACTTGTCGAGCAACTCGCGCAAGTAACGTGCGCCGAGCAACACGTTGTGCCCCGGGCGAACGAGCCAGCCCTCCTCGTGCGGCAAGCCTGCGGCCGTTGCCAGGACCTTCGCGGTGGCGGGCATGAGCTGCAGAAGCCCCACGGCACGCGCGGGCGAGACAGCGTCGGGATCGAACGCACTCTCCTGTCGCATCACAGCCCAAAGAAAATTCGTGTCGACGTGCGCGGTTTCGGCGGCGTTCTCGACGTGGCGTTCGTACGGCCTCGGAAATGCGCAGTCCCACGCCCAGCGGCTGTTCGGTCCCGGAGCCGTGGCGAGCAACGTCGGGGGCACCTTCAGCGAAAGCTGGTAGCGCCGCTTGGCGCGATCGAGTTCGGCGTACGCGCGGCAGAGAGCTTCGGTGCTGGGTCCTTGGGCTTTGCCAATGACAGCAGACTCGCGCTCGCGGAGGGCTTGTTCGGCGTCGGCGTCGAGACCGATGCGGTGAAGCACGTCGACCGGCGGCGGCAAAACGACGTCGAATGGTGTTGGCGGCGCACTCATCGCCGGCAGAGGATCGATGACCGGGGGCACCGGGGTCGACTCGGCTACGAGGTGCGCTCGGGCGACGAGCGCCGGCCACGTCAGCGGGTGCGCGCGCGCAACTTCGGTCCACCGCGAGAGCGCATGAAGCCTGTCGCCATCACGCAGCGCCGCGAGCGTCGCAAGGTTCGTCCACCGCGCTCGCGCGATGGGATCATCACCGCTTCCTGCGAGATCTTCGAGAAGCTTTCGCGCAATCTTGTGATCTTGCGCCATGAGGTGTGACAGCGCGCGATAGCGGTCGGCTTCGCGCTTCTCGCGGCCGCGAGGCCACTCTTCTGCGTAGCCGTCGAACGCACGCGCAGCTTCACGCCATCGGCCGGCGAGCGCGTGCGTCCGCGCGATGTGAAAGGCGGCCTGATCCGCCCACGTCGTTTTCGGGTGCTGCCGGATCACCGATGCGAATGCGGCAAGCGCATCGGCATCGCGATCCGCGCGGGAAAACGCGCGTGCCGACAGGAATGCATCCTCGGCCGCGTGCGGACCTCCGAGGCGAGCGCACGCGCGATACGCGAGGGCTGCCTCGGTGTAGCGCGTGCGTGATTTGTACTCGATCTCCGCGCGCGCGCGGCACCGATCGATCTCGCTCAGATTGCCCTTCGCGTCTTTCGCGCTCGTGGCACGCTCGACGGTCCGCAACGCTTCGTCGGTGCGCCCCGCCTCGCCGAGCATGCGCGCCCGCGTGAGGAGATCGTCGGGGCTGAGCGTCACCCCGGGCGCGAAGTGCGCGAGCACGTCTTCGGCCGTCGTGGCGCGGCTGCTGTCGAGGGCGTGAACCGCGAGCCATTTCGCGTCGGTCGCAAGCGTGGATTCATCCGCGCCACCGTCGTTTCGGCCCGAAGTTCGTGCATCGCGGACAATACGCATGCGAAGTGCACGCGCGGCCTCTTCCTGCGTGCGCGTTCGGTTCGGCGCGCCAACGACGCGATCGCATTGCACCCGTGCGCGTGCCGTATCGCCAGCACGATCCCAGGCTTCAGCCGCGAGGAGCCACATCGATGGTACCGGCTGCGCCGCGAACCACTCCGCAGCCTCGTCTGCAGGGCCTGCCGCGATCTGCGAGAGCGCGCGCTCTTTGGCGATGAGATCGCGAAGCAAAGGCAGCGCGTCTTCGAGTTTGTCGAGCAGCGTGATCGCGAACGCTTCCTTACCGAGCATGCGCGCGACGCGCGCACGCGCAAGACGAACTTCGGGCTTGGCTCGTTCGGCAGGGGGTAGCGCGGAGATGATCGCCTCGGCCTCCGCCCATCGTTCGGCAGCGATGGCGGAAGGCCACGGCACGTTGTCGATCGATCCCGCGTCGTTCGACACAGATTTTTCGATCGGAGCAAGTGCCGCGGACGCGTCACTCGATACTGGAGACGTTGACGCTGCTGGATCGCTACGCGGGCAGCCCGCACACGCAGTCATGAGAAGCATGACAGACACGCAGGCAACGGCGCGTTCTCTTTTAAACAACGTGGGCGACGGCAAAGCCTCCTCCTCCTTCGAAACCGAACGATGCGCTCACCCCCGTCTCGTCGTCACCGCGGACGACGCGCAGAAGCCGCGGCTCGCACAGGGTCTCGCAATGATCCCCGGACTCGATCCCGATCCAACGCCGGCCCATTTTGTGCGCGACAGCGGCCGTGGTGCCGCTGCCGAGAAACGGGTCAATCACCCAATCACCGGGCTCGCTCGCCATCGCGAGAACGCGCGCAACGAGGCGCTCGGGCTTTTTGTTGCGCGAGAAGACGACGCCGCCTTCGCGCGCGATGCCCTGGAACTTCACGTCGTCCCACACGTTGGTGATCGGCTCGACGATGACGTTTTCGCCGTCGACGCTCTGGACCTTGTCCTTCAAAAACAGGATGCGATTCCCCCCGCGCACGATGAAGGGCGGCCTGCCTTCACGCTCGTGAACGAACACGCACGATGGTTCCGCGCGCGACCGATCCACGATCCGTTGCGCGGCGCGCGCGATGGCTTCGTAGCGCGGCTGCGCGAAACGCACGACGTGCCCAGCGTGATCGATCGCAAAGCGCTCCACGACGTGCGCGAGCTCGCGGGCGCCGAGCGCGCGCGCGGCATCGCGCACCGATGCGTGACCGAGCTCTTTGCATGCAGCCGTGCGCAAGGGGCGAAACGTCCAGCACGCGTGCGGCGCATCCGGATTGTCGAGCCACGTGCCGTATGCTGAATCGTATCCACAACGCACGCGCACCTGCGGATGGTAGCGCCAGTTTTTTTTGTCCTTCGCGTAGGCGAGCAAAAAGTCACTGACGTGCACGGGTCCGCGGTTTTGCGCCTTGTGCCCCGTTGGCGCGCTCCGAACGATCGTGATCGTGCTGATATGATTTTTTGCGCCGAAGACTTCGTCCATCAGGAGCGTGAGGCGCGCAAGCTCCGTGTCGTCGATCTCCACGAACACGGACCCGTCGCTGGCAAGCAGCGGAGCGAGCGCCAGAAGGCGCGATCTCATCATGCTGACCCACGCGTCGCTCGTTCTCGAATCAGTGTATTCTGCAAACTTGCGGCCCGTATTGAACGGCGGATCGAGGTACGCACAACGAATCTTTCCGTCGAAGTTCGCTCGCAGAGCCAGAAGCGCCGCAAGATTGTCACCGTGCACGAGCAAATTCTCCGCGCCCGCATGTCCGTGGCGCCTCACGACGTGCACTCCTTCGCTCGCGCATTCGCTCACGAGATCTCGATGCGCGGTCCGCGAATCCATGGCTCGGCGATTGTGCGAAAATTGGCTTCGCCGCCGATCCCTGCCATCACGCTCGCGAGCCCCCACTGAAGGCGGTTGATGAACGTAAAGTCCTGCGGCATGCGAACGGGACCGGGGAGACTCGGCAACAGATCGCCCTCTTTGGGCTTCATGAGCTCTTTCGAGCCGCGCACCAAGAATGCGATGGACTCGCGTGCCGTCGCGTGGGTGTGCCTGTAGTTGCCGTCGCGCGTGAGGGACTCGATCATGAGTTTCGTGTAATCCACACACATCTTGAACGACGCGGGATCCGAGTCGTCGTAACCGAGCACCTCGACGCATGCGCGCTCGAAATCATCCCAGCGCTCGTCCATCGCCGCGGTGAGGTAACGCTTCATGCCTGCAAGGAGCGGAGGCGGCAAGACCTTCACGCAGCCGTAGTCGAGGAAGGCGACCTTGCCACCTCCGAGGAAGCGGTAGTTGCCCGGGTGCGGATCGGCGTACAGCCATCCATGCTTGAAGAGTGCACGGAACATGAAGCGCCAGATCGTCTGCGCGGCGCGGCTGCGTTCCTCCTGCGTTGCGGTCGTGGAGAACGTTGCGTAGTCGACGCCCTCGATGAGTTCGGCTGTGAGCACGCGGCGTGACGAGAACGCACTCCAAGTCTTCGGCACGACGATCTCGTCGTCACCGGCGTGCATCTTTCGAAATGCCTCGGCGTTGTCGGCCTCGCGCCGGTAGTCGAGTTCGGCGAGGAACACGGCCTTGATCTCGTCGATGGTTTCCCGCGAGTGATAGCGCCGGCCGATGGGCGCGATCATCGTCTCGAACATGGAGAGGCTCTTGAGATCATTTTCAATGGCCTTGTCGATGTCCGGATATTGAACCTTCACCGCAACGCGATCACCGCTCTTGGTAGTTGCATGATGCACCTGACCGATGCTCGCCGCGGCAAAGGGATCGGCCTCCCAGGTGGCAAAGATCTCTTCGGGAGGACCGAGCTCCTTGGTCACCATCTTCACCGCAGCCTGTCGTGATAGCGGCGGTGCCTTTGCCTGAAGCTTCTTCAGAACCTGCTGGAATTTTTCTTCGTAGCCGGGCGGGGCGAGGCCGTCGATGTACGACGCCATCTGTCCGAGCTTGAGCGGCAGCCCCTTCATCTCGCCAAGCGTCTTGAGCATGGCCTTGGCGGTTTTCTTCGCGTTGTCGATCGTGCGGCGCTGCGCTTCGAGCTCCTCTTGTTCGTCGCGACGCCGGCCCAGCGTTGCGCGCCGGACCGCTTCGGTCGCGATGGGCAGCGCTCGCGTCGAGAGTGCGCCGAGACGCGCAAGACGCCCGAACCGAGACGTGGGAGGAGCGTCGGGCCTTCGTGACCCAAGGGACTCGCCATCATGGTCATCGTCCGGGCGCTTCGCGTCGTCCGCCATCGCCACCGAATACTGCCACAAGGAATGCGGAGATGCGCCTTCGCGTGCCGCTAGGAATTTGGCCCACTCGAGAGTTCCTCCTTAGAGAGCGGAGTTGTCCGGAGGAACTCTCACCATGAATTCTGCAACTGATCGCCGCGCGCCAGGTGTGCCCCGAATCCCCTTCGATGCATTGGTGGAATTGGGTGGCGCGCTTGGACCATCGTTCGAAGCGCGGGCGGTCAACCTCTCCGAAGACGGGATGCAGCTACGTACGGCGTACCTTCCCGAAGTTGGTCAACCAGTCAAATGCTGCTTCGACGGGGGGCCCGAGCTCTCGGTCGTCGCGGAGGGTGAGGTCACCTGGAACGAACAGCGCGGCCAAGGCGGCGAGTTCGGTATTCGGTTTACCAACCTCGATACCGAGAGCGCCGCCGCGCTCGGGCGCATCGTGGGCATGGGCGAAGACGGCAACTTCGCGAAAACACCTTCTGGCCGCAAGGTCCGCTTGCACATCGAAGGTCTCGTGACGCCGATGCGAGCGCGCGTCAAAAGCACGCAGGGCTCGAGCCTCACGGCGTACAGCGAGCTCGGTTTCCTCCAAGTTGGCAAGGGGCTCGATCTCGAAGATGCCAAAAGTGGGGATCGTCGCTTCGCGCACATCGACGGTGTTTCGATCGAGATGGAACCCGATTCGCACGTTCCGCAGCTCGTCGTGGCGCTTCGCTATGACGACAAGGACGCCGGAGTCGGCGAGGCAAGCGTCGAGGCTGCAACGCCCGACATCCTGAGCCCCGAGGACATCGTGCACGTGTCTTCGTCGACAGCAAACGAACTTCACGAGCACGCCGGCGAAGACGCATCCATCGACGATCACGATGGCTTCGCAGGGGACGCGCACGCCGCTTCTGCAGCGCCCTCCGCTGCGAAGACCGACGGCGACTTCGAGCTCTCCGAAGCCGATCGGATGAAGAGCCCGATGGCGCGAACAGCCGCCAAGATCGCCCCTGCAATCGCGAGATGGGCGAAGCGCACGAAGACAACCATTGGGTTGCTCGCGGCGCGCGGGGCGGCGAAGCGCGGAGCAAAAAGTTCTGATCTCGTGTCGCCCGTTCGTCGAACGACGGCACCTCCGCCGGGTGGTGGCCTGCATACGGCAGGACGCAAAGTCGTGCGCGGTGAGATCGAAGGGAAGGTTGCGATGTCCGAAGACAAGCCGCGATTCAAGATGACCAGGAAGAAGATGGCGGTCGCAGGTGCAGCCGTGATGGCGACGGCGCTCGTTGCGGTCGCGTTGCACAAGTCCGCGCCCGCTCCTGCTGCAAGCACGCCTCCGGAGAGCAGCGCCGTCGTTGCATCCGCCACCCCATCTGCGTCCGTAGCTCCGCCCGCTTCCGTGTTGGCGTCCGCGGTTGCACCGCCCTCGATGGCGTCGGCCATGGCGGTGAACGATCCGCTTGCCGCGCAAGCAGCAACACTCGCCAACGGTAACGACGTGAGCGACGATCTGTCGTCGACGCGCTCCGCAGCCCAAAGGAGAATCAAGGTCACTCCGTTCGGCAACGGACCGGTCGGTCACGGCAACGTGATGCGCATCAAGATGGATGGCGCGATCGAAAAAATTCAGGGCGCCTCGCAACCGGCAGGGTTCACGGTCGTCATCCCGGGGCGAAAATCGCTCGAAGCAGCGGGTCCGCTCGCTGCCAAAGACTCTCGCATTGCTGCCATTCGCATGGCGAACGAGGCCGGCGGCGCCGAGCTCACCGTCACTTTCAAAGACGGCGTTCCCAATTACCAGGTGCGCGGCAAAGGTGACACTCTCGAACTCGTTCTCGCGAAGGCGGGCCAGGCCGGCGACAAGGCGCCGGAGGCGAACTCAACGACTCCAGCAAAGAAGAAGCATCACACGCGCAGGCGACATGTTGCAACTCAGTCGCAATAACGGGCGGCCACGGGGGGCCGCCCCTACGATTGCGTTGTTGTGGCCGTAGGGGCAGGCCTCCGTGCCTGCCCTGTCGAAGGTGTGTTGTCCGCTGTAGGGGCAGGCCTCCGTGCCTGCCCTGTCGTGTCGCGTCAACTGGAAGCGGTCTCTTCGGCCAATCCCCATCGGACACCCCGGTCAGAGATCACCACCTCGCGAGTGCCGATGCGCATCAAGAAGGCGAGCGCAATGAGCCCGCCGGCGACGATGACGTCCGCGCGCTTTGGTTGGAGACCGGGAATTTTTTTTCGCTGATCGAGCGGCGTGCTCGCGAGCCTCGAGACGACGCGTTCGAGCGTGGCCACGCTGAGCCGGGCGCCGTGCACGCGCGATCCGTCGTAGCTGCCCATACCGAGCGCCACTGCCGCAAGCGTCGTCATCGTGCCGGCGATGCCGATCGGCGCCTGCGTCGTCGCACACGAGGGCACGGCCTCGAACGCGTTGCGCGCGTCGCGCGAAACGGCGTCGCAATCCTCCGCGGTTGGAGGATCGCTTCGAACGCGGCGTTCGGTAAGGCGCACGCTGCCGACGTCGTAACTCTGCGCAAAGGAGATCGTGCCCGTAACTCCATCGCCGAAAACGACTTCGGTGCTTCCTCCGCCAATATCGAAGACGATGGCATTGCCGTTGCGCGCTCCTCGCGGGAGACCGCTCAGCGCTCCGGCAAAGGTGAGGCGCGCCTCTTCATCGCCCGAGATGGTGCGCGCGGGAACGCCGAATTTCGCGACGACGTGATCGCCAACGGCGCCGCCGCCTTCGGCGTCGCGCATGGCGCTCGTGCCGACGACGGCGACGCGCGTGACGCCCGCGCGCGCAACGATCTCCGCGTACTCATCGAGGCATGCGTTCGTCCGCGCGATGGCGGCCGGCGCAAGCATCCGCGTCTTGTCGACACCTTCGCCGAGGCGCGTGATGGTCGCGCGCTCTTCGACGGCAACGAGCTCCCCTGCCGCATTCCGTTCCGCCACGAGGAGCAGGACGGTGTTTGTGCCGATATCGATGGTCGCTACGCGAGACACCGAATGAGCCCTTAGTGAATATTGCCCAAGTTCAACATCTCCTCGACGTTCGGTTGCACGACGAGTTCGACGCGGCGGTTCTTCTTCCGGTCAGCCTCGGACTGCTGCAGCATTGTGCCGGCAACCGGATCGGTTTCGCCGTAGCCGGCGGCTGCCCAACGCGTGGGATTGAGACCACCACCCGAGATCTTGGCCCCCGGTTTCACCTCGCCGACGAGAAAGAGGAGAACTTGGCGCGCGCGAGCGAGCGACAGACCCCAGTTGTCTTTGAATGGGCCGCCCGGCGGGTACTTCACGTTGTCGGTGTGACCAGCGACGAGAAAGAAGCGATTCATGAGATCTTTGTCGCTGCGAATGACCTCGGCGATCTGGCCAAGAACGTCCTTGCCTTGCGCCTTGAGATCGTCACGACCCGAGTCGAAGAGGATGTCCCCCGGCAACTGAATCACGAGGCGGTTGTTGCGCGGCTCGACCTTGACGCCGAACTGAGTCAGCTTGTCGAGTTTCGCGCGCAGCTCGCGGAAGCGCTGTTCGATGACTGCGAGCTGATCGGCGCGCGTCCTGTACTCAGAAAGCGCTTGCTGGAGACGTGCGCTGTCGGATTTGGATTGTGCGAGCCCTAAACCAGCGGCCTTGAGCTGCTCCCTCATGGTGTTCAGCGAGTTCTGCGTATCGCTGAATTTCGCCTGATCGTCGGCGATCTGCGCCTTCGCTGCTTTCAGATCTGCTTGGAGTTTGTCGATCTCGCGCTGCTTGCCAGCCATCTCCTCGTCGGTATGTCCACAGCCGACGAGCGACAGCGCACCGAGCGACAGCGCGGCGACACACAACCAAAGCCACATTTTTTTCATCGGCCCGACCCTTTCGTTCCCTTTCGTTGCTTGCGACCGTATCGGGCTCTCAAAGTCATCGTCAAGGCAGCACTCGATCGCGCATTCGGGAGGATGCGCGCGTCAAAAAATTCGATCTGCTCCGAAGTGCTTCTTTATCGAGGGGCCGCGGCGATCCGACCACAATCCATATTTTTTATTGAATACGGAATCTCTAAACACCGACACGGCGATGCTGATTTTCATGGCCGCGAGCTATCGGCTGCACGAATTCATAAAAAACACAAGATGACTTTTCGAGATTCGTTCAGTTCACGGATCGCCCTTTCACCCTGCGCGTGCGTCAAGTTTTTTGTTTGACAACCTAACGTAGGTGACCATATACGTCATGTAGATCACCTCTGCAGGAGGACTCGATATGGCTGCTAAGAAGAAGGCCGGCGCTAAAAAGACCACGAAGACTACAAAAAAGGCCGCCGGCAAGACGGCAAAGGCCGCCGGCAAGACGGCAAAGAAGGCGAGCGCCAAGGCGGGCGCCAAGAAGCGTACCGCCAAGAAGGCATCGGCCAAAAAGGCTGGTGCAAAAAAGGCGAGCAAAAAGCCAGCTAGAAAAGCCGCCCCAAAGGCGGCGAAAGCTGGACGATCCGCGGCAAAGCGTTCGTCTGGTGCGCGTGGAGGCAGCCGCGGCAAGGCTGCGGCCCAGGCGGCACCGCCACCCTCGGCCGGTTCATCGGCCGGCGCGCATATGGACGAAGGCGAAGAGTAGTCATTCCCGCCGCAAATCGTATTGGTTTTGCCGCTTTCACACCTGGCTCTGCCGGGGTGAAATAGGGATAGAGGGCGAGCTTCCTAGAAGCCGCCCTCTATCCTTTTAAACTATAAAACTCTGCAGTTTACAATGTGACTGATCATCGGTTCAGTCAATCCCCAAGGTAGAGCGTGAGCGCTTGGGCGGCCGCGCGGCGATCGAACGATACTCCTCGGAGTTCGTCGCGTTGTCCGATTTGATCGAAGAGCGCATAGAGGAATACGTAAAATTCCTCGGCCTCTCCCACTGCATGATCGAGACGCTCCGGATCGAGGAGATCGGTCTCCTCCAGCGCAGACAGGGCCGCGATGAAAACATCGACGCGCGGATAATCCGCGGCACGAAGAAGCGGATAGCCCATCGCGTTGAAGTACGAGAGGAACTCGCGCACGAATTGAAGCGACGACGGACCGCTCCACCGATCGTCCTGGTTTGCCGTGACGCGAGCCTTCGCGCCAAAGGCTCGAACGATCTGCGCGAACATCCAGACGTCGCGACGCAAACGATTCGATATGGATCGGCGTTCTGCGATGCCGTCGAAGAGGCCGTGCTCGTCGAGGCGCGCGCCCAACGATTTGCCGAGTACGAGCACGCCGTTCTGTAGGGCCGGACGCAAGTTCGCGGTCGTCGCAGTGATCGCAGCGCGAAACGCGTCTATCGATGCCGTTCGATCGGGGGCGGGCAGATCGTGCTCGAAAGCACGACGAAGTTCGAGCCGGATATTTGCTGCAATGCCCCCGAGCGTGGACTTGATGGATAGGAGGTGCCCGGCCTCCGCGATCATGCCGTCGTAGCGCGAGGTGATTTGCGACGCGGGGATCTTGAGGATCTCGCGCTCGAAGCCGCCCGCGAGCTGCGAGCCAGCCTGCTTGCGAAGGTAGCCGGTGAGCGCGCGCGCATCCGACCTGAGCACACTGAGAACGAGATGGACGAGCCCCGCCGGGCGAGGCTCTTCGATGACGCGCTCGACCAACGCGATGTAGTGCAGCATGCGCAGGAGCGAGAGAAACGCCAGCGCGACGAGGCGGCGAGCTTGCTCGCCGCCGGGTACCTGCTGCATCAACTCGAGCAGCCGAGCGTTCGTGATGCGATCGAATTCGGGACGGAATTCGAGTGCTGCAAGCGGGTTGAAAAATGCCGACTGCGACACCTCGCGGTGCGCAACCGAGAGCGTCGCGTAGAACGTGCGGAAGGGTACCCGCGGCAGTCGCGTGATGCCGGACGTGACCTCGACGAGGTTCGTCATCGCATGACGGAGAAGGAAGAGCGATTCCTCGGGGGTATCCTGACGAGTGGCGCCGCGCACGAGGCGCGAGCGGGCGCTGTCGTCCGGCAGAAGCATTTCGAGGTAGCGCTGAAAGACGTACGCGCGCTCCTGCTGTCCGAGAAGCACGCGGCTAAGGTGCGCGATGCGCTGCATGCCGTCACGCGCCAGAGCGAGGTGGTCGCGATAATCCTGGGCCACGATGGGCGTGCCATGCGCCGGTCCTGGGTGGTTGCGAGGATTCGCGAAGCACGCAAGCCCCTTGAGGAGAATCTCGAGCTCGAAGAGGGCGTCTTCGCGGCTATCGGCCGGAAGCTTGGAAATCCAAAGCTCGCGTGCACGTGATTGCTCGTCGCGAAGACCGCGTGTGTCGCGCAAAAGATCTGCGTAAGCGTCGCCTCCCGGCGGTGGCGGTGGCGGGGCTCCGATTTCCGCTTCCGCGCGGGGTCGTGATCGAGGGGGAAACGATCGAGATCGTATCATCGTTCGACGCTACACCCGGTTGTTGGCGCAAGCGATGATTCAGGCAAGGGTAAAGCGGAGGCTTGACGAGGCGAAGCGGACGCGTAAACCCTCTTTTTCGATGCTCACCGATGCGCTCCGAAACCAATTCGACAACCTCGTACAGGAAAACAATGTCGTGCTCTTCATGAAGGGCAATAGGCAATTTCCGCAGTGCGGATTCTCCGCTCAGGTCGTGCATATCTTGAGACAACTTGGCGTGAGCTTCGAGACCGTCAACGTGCTCGCGGACGGAGCCGTGCGCGAGGGAATCAAAGAATATTCGAATTGGCCGACGATCCCGCAGCTCTACATCGGCGGGGAATTCGTCGGCGGATGCGACATCGTCAAAGAAATGTACGCCTCGGGGGAGCTCGCGAAGAAGCTCGGCGTCGAGGTCAAATCCGTCGCTCCACCCTCGATCAGCATTGAAGACGCCGCCGCAAATGCCATTCGCGCCGCGGACGAGGGCAACGGCGAAATGCTCCGCCTCGAAATCACGGACGCATTCCAATACGATCTTTACTTCGGTCCAAAACAGGCCGGCGATGTGGTTGCCACATCGGACAATGGCATTTCCATTCTCTTCGATGCCCCGAGCGCCAGCCGCGCCAACGGGCTTCACATCCGCTGGGTCGAGACGGCCGACGGCGACGGCGCCTTCAAGATTGAAAATCCGAACGAGCCCGCAGACGCCTGATGAATTCTATGAATTCTGTCGTCACGGCGCTCGAAACCGCCATCCTCGAAAAGATTCCGGACGCGCACGTGCACGTCACACCCGGTTCTGATGGCCACTACTCGCTTTTGGTCGTCTCGCACGTCTTTGCTGGCAAGAGCATGCTCGAGAGTCAGCGCCTCGTCCTCGGCGCCATCGCGCATCTCATGGCCGGCGAGAGCGCACCGGTGCACGCCATCGACAGCCTAAAAACACGCGCCTCCGCTCCGGTGAAGTGACGGCACAATTCTACAGTTTTTTTCTATAGTTTTTTATTCACTCCATAAAATGATGTGAAGCAATCATAGAATTCTGCGCCGAGCCAGTTTTCGCGCAAATTCGCTTGCGCGGCAGGTCTCATTTATAAGATAACAAGGAACCGAGCCTCGAGGGCTCGCCATAAAAGGCGGTGAAGTTTACTCCGTCGGCCGTGCACGCACGCTTGTCGTGCGATTCCCTTGAATGGAGAAAATAATGAATATCCCCCGTTGCGAGTGTCTTTCTGGCAAAATCAAAAAAATCCAGTTTGCAATTCCACTGCTTCTCGCGGGTGTGGCAATTCCCGCTTGTTCGGCCGAAAAATCCTCGAGTGAGAACGATCTGTCTGGATTGTCCGAATCGGCGTCCGTCACTTCCTCTGCAGGTACAGCCCCGGATTGTTCCGCGCTGTCATCCAGTCCCATCTATCAAGTCGTCAACCCGAAGCTCAAAACGAATCTCCTGACGGCTTCGCAGACGGAGGCGCAGAAGGCCGCCAGCAACAATGGATTTACAGAAGACCACGGCACGCCATTCTACGCGTCGCTCACGGCCGCCACCGGTCTCGTTGGCGCGCATCGGATGTACAGCTCGAAAACCAACGACTTCTTCTGGACGATCAACTCGGGCGAAATTGCGTCCGCTACTCAGAGCTACGGTTACGTTGATCAAGGGATCAACTTTTACGTGTCGGCTTCGGAGGCAAGCTGTACGCAGCCCGTCTATCGTTTCCTCTCAGGCAGTGCCCACCGTTTTGCGGTAAGCCAGGCGGATCGGGATGCTCTCACAGCCAGCGGCTGGACATCCGAAGGCATCAAGTTCTACGCCGCCGTCAAAGGTGCTGCGGGGCCAGATGGTGGAACAGATGCCGGGCCAGACAGTGGAACACCAGATAGTGGAACAACGAATGGAACTGGTAAAACAGCGTTCTTTGGTGTGGTACCGACAGCGAGTTATCAAATTGCCGACGACGAATGGTCAAATTACAAGACAATGGGCGTAAAGAGCCTCCGCATCCATCTCGAATATGATGAAAACTGGGCGGACATCGGCAATGTCGTCAAAAAAGCCAAGTCCCTCGGCATTGAAGTGATGATGCTTGTAAGTTATGCATCCTACAAGAACACGGACCGGTCGTGCGGCGCTCCCTGGGATAGCAACACCAAAATTCTTTGCTATACCTATGACACCGATGCAAAAGGCCTTATTGCTGTTCTGAAAGATGCGGTCCCTTATTTTTCCGCGCTGGGCGTTAAATCATGGGAAATATGGAACGAGGAAAACGGCTATTGGAACATGCCCGCCGGTGACTACGCGAAGATGATAGGGGACATTTATGAGAATTTCAAATATACGGCGACCCCCTGGGATCCGGCGGCGACGATTGTGTTTGGAGGACTCGACGACGTTAACGTAGGAGAGCCAGGTGGAACCAATTCTGGGGCGCAGCAGTATGTGAAGAATGTTTACAGCTCGACCGGATACAAGGCATTCAAGAGCAAATATGGCCGCTCGCCCTTTGACGCGGTTGGGGTCCATCCGTATGGTTCGGTTTCCGTGGATACGAAATCCGCTTTAAAATTTAACTATTTTGCATCTTCCGTCCACGGCGCGGCTCTGGACACGATGAAAAGCAATGGCGACGGCAATATCCCTATTTGGATCACAGAGCTCGGGAGTGAACAGCAGAACGACGACATGCAAGCGGCGGAGGTCCGGGCCTATATGGAATCCGCGTATACCATGCCGGAAGTGCAGCGGTTCTTCTATTTCCAATATGTATATCCCGGTGAATATTGGGGCCTTGTAAATTGGGACCGTACTCCTCGGAAGTCTCTTTACGAATACACTGCCGTAGTCAAACAATACTCTAACTGATCACTGTATCGCCACGTGGACAGCCTGATGTCGCTTTGAGGGCCGCGGTCGGCAGCGCCTTCGGCGCTGCCGACCCGGCATTCACTCTCGCCGCTAGCCGAAATCATTTGCCATGCGCGGACGCATGGTTGCGACGAGCGACTCGATGCGTGCAGCATCTTCGGCACGTCCGAGTTCGCGCGCTGTATTCGCATAACGCTCGAGCTCGTCGAGGCCGATGACCATTCTCTCGTTTTCGAGGACCGGCAAGAGTGCGCCCCACTGCCCTTCGAGGAGAAGTGCATAAGCGAAAAGGCGCAGCCCTACTTGCCTATGTTCCGGGGACACGGGAGAGGCGAGCACGGGATTCAAGGCGCCAATCGCGGCTGCACCGTCGTGCGCCTCGAGCGCGCGGTAAGCCTCTTGGATCGCGGCGGCTTCCGCGGCGCTGGCGATCCGATATCTGCTTACGGCACGCAGCGCCTGAATGTTCGAATACATAAAGAGGCCGCCGAGCATGGCAAACCACATCCCCGACGACGACAGACCGATGAAGACCATCACGCCTGCCAAGGCAATGGAGACGACGCGTGCCGCCTTTTCACCATTGCCCTTGGTGACGAGATGCAGAAAGGATCGCATCACGTTGCCGCCGTCGAGCGGCAACATCGGAATGAGATTGATGATGCCCCAGCCAATGTTCACCCAGAGAAGTTGTCTCAGTGCATTGCTTGCGAGGGCCCCCTGGGGCGCGAGGATCCCCTTATGATTCAGGATGTACAGCGGGATCCCAATCGCGAAGCCGGCAAACGGACCCGCGAGACTGATGGCAATGCTGCGCGCATGACCGACGTCACGCCCGCTGATCCATGACGTCGTTCCGCCCATCCCATGAAGGTCGATCTGCGGCGACAGTCCGAACGCGCGGCCAACGAGCGCATGCCCGAGTTCGTGCAGGAGCACCGACGCGAACACGATGACGCCCCAAATAAGGAGCGCGCGGACGTCAGGCTTGCTCTGATCCGTCGCACCGGCACCGAGAGCCAGGATCATGATGAGAAAAAATCCGTGCACGCGGACTGGGATGCTGCCGAGCCTGAACTTCACACCGTGACTTTAGCGTGTCCTGAGTTGCTTTGGTCGGTAGCAACATGCTCGCGCTTCGCACCGCGATGGCGGCATGCGAGAACGCCGCTGCCGCATTCGAGTCCCGCGTCGCCCGGTGCTTGCAAGCGGAGGATCGAGGGGGACCGCTCCACTCGAGGCCGCTTGGAGGTGAACCATGAAGGGTCGAAACGAATTCGTGCAGCGCGGGACGGCCGCCGATCAGGTGGGCGTCGCGCGGGTGCAGGCGATCCAGTGGTCGCATCCCGCGGTCGCGCAACTCAGCGACGCCGCGCGACTCATCTACGCTTGCCTCGTCGACGGGTGCTCGAGCACGGCGCGCGAGACAATCGACAGCGTCGAGCTCGTCTGGCGTAACCGCTATCGCGCACGTGAGCGCTACGCCGGAACGATCGAGATGAAGGACGCGCTCGACGAGATCTGCCTCGCCGTCGAAGAGCTCCTCGCAGCGGGGTTGCTCGTGCTGCTCGATCGCAGCTCCATCCAGGCGGGTTGGGTACGCCGCCCCTGGGAAGAATTGCCCAACTGAGCGCTTTCGATTTGGCGCGATCTCATCGTTGGGGCCTGCGCTGCGGTCCTCAAAGCCAAGAGGCTGTTCCGGTCCGCTGCTCGGCCCCGCCTCGACCTCGCGCCAACTTGAAAGCGCTCTCATCGATCGCAGCTACGCGTCACGCAATCTGGATATGTGCATCATGCACATTGATGCGTGCATGATGCACATTCAGCTCATGCAGTGCATCGTTTCGTTTCGGATGCCGTGGGCACATTAACTCCACGAATGTTGCGCGACGACACGTAATCCTTCGACTTGTTCGCTCTCTTTGCGGGGCTGGTCTCTGGCACGACCGTCGCTTCGTACCGTTCCATACAACCTAACCAATAGCCGGTGGGCCGCGCCACGTGTGCGGAGCCGCAGGAGTGAGTGGTCAACATGTGGTACGGCGACGACAACAACCCGGATGACTCGCAGTCGTCCGAGATCAAGACCGACGCCGCGACGGAAGAGCGCCGGCCGCGCCGCCGCGGGTTCGCTGCGATGGATCGTGACCGCGTCCGTGAGATCGCGAGCAAGGGCGGAAAAGCTGCACACTCTGCGGGCACCGCTCACCAGTTCAGCAGCGAGGAAGCGCGCGTCGCGGGACGCAAAGGAGGAATGGCTCCGCACATACGCCGCGGCGGCGTTCGGCGGCGTCCTACGGCGGAAGCTCCCAGTAGCGCGTCCAGCAATAGTCATACGGAACACGGCAGCGACAACCGTTGAAGACGTTTCGATCGCTGAGAAGAATCGTGTAGATTGCACACTTCTTCTTACGTGCAATTCGTTCACGTCGCCGTCGCCGTCAAAGACCACGTCAACGATCACGTCGTCTTTCGTAGTCGTTGACGTTGACCTGATCGGCGACGGCGACGAACCTCTCAGCGTTTCGCAAGCTCCGTGAGGACTTCGACGAGCTCCGCGGGTTCGATGGGTTTGGCAACGTGACGTTGAAACCCGGCAGCGAGCACGCGGTGACGATCCTCGATGCGCGCGTACGCCGTCATGGCAACCACGGGAATCGTGCGGAGCGCCTCGCGGCTCGTGCTGCGGACGCGACGAACGAACGCGTAGCCATCCTCCACGGGCATTGCGAGATCCGACACGACGACATCGGGGGGATCGGCCTCGAGCGAATGCATGGCGGCTTCGACGTTCGACGCGCGCGTCACCCGCGCGCCCGCTTGCTCGAGGATCATCCCCACCAGATCGCGCATGTCCTCTTCGTCGTCGAGCACGAGCACGGTCACACCCGCGAGCTTGCTCGTCGGTGCGGCGACCCACCGCGACGTGCCTTCGTCGTCTGCGCTCACCTCGAAGGCCGCGAAGAGCGGCAGCGTCACGGTGAAGCAAGCCCCCAAGCCGCGGCCTTTGCTCGAAGCGGTGACGGTTCCTCCGTGCAGCTCGGTGAGGTGGCGGACGATGGCGAGGCCGAGGCCGAGACCACCGTGGCGCGCCGTCGAGTCGTGCGCCTGACGGAAGGGATCGAAGACGAGCGGCAAGAAGGACGGAGCGATCCCTTGGCCCGTGTCCCGCACCGACAAGACAACGGCGTCCGCCGTGCGGCCTGCGCCGATCGTCACCACGCCGCCGCGCGGCGTGAATTTGACGGCATTCGTGGCGAGGTTCGAGAGGATCTGTTGCACGCGATCTCCGTCGGCAACGATGCTTCCAGGCTCACCCTCTATCTCGGACCCGAGCGCGACACCCTTTGCCTGCGCGAGAGACCGCACGGCGTCGACGCACGACTCGATCTCCGCGCGCACGTTCACCTGACCCTTCGACAAGCGAAGCTTGCCGCTCACGATGCGTGCGACGTCGAGCATGTCGTCGACGAGCTGCACCTGCGCGTGCGCGCTTCGTGCGATGACCTCGAGTCCTTTGTTCCAGCGCTCGATCGGCAGATCTTCGCCCCCCTCTTGAAGGACGCGCGACCAACCGAGGATCGCATTGAGCGGATTTCTGAGCTCGTGACTCAGCATGGCGAGAAATTCATCTTTGGCGCGGCTCGCAGCTTCGGCACGTGCGAGTGCACCTTCGGCTTGCTCGCGTGCTTGCCGTTCACGCGCGAGCAACGCAGAGACGGCGCCCACGCGCTTGCGTGCGCCGGAGCTGGGGTTTTGTGCGACAGGGAACTTATCTAGGCGAGCCACTTGATGGCGAATGCATGAGTCCGAAGTCAGGCCGGTCAACGTGTCGAGGTGTCGCCCCCAGCGAACGCAAGCGGTGTGGGATCGCTCTTTGCTGGCGCTCTTCTCTCAACCAAGGAGCGCCACTCGAAAGCCCCGTCGAATGCCGTCAACTTCCGAGCGAACGCCACCACCGGAGAGCCACATGAGCCATCGTGCCACGGTCCTCGTCGTCGACGACGACGAAGACACGGTCGAGACCATGCGAGACATCTTGAGCGAAGAAGGTCACATCGTCTCGTGCGCAAAGAACGGCAGGGAGGCGCTCGCGCTCGCGTCGTCGACGCGTCCCGACCTCATCCTGCTCGACCTCAACATGCCGGAGATGGATGGCCGGCACGTTCTCGACGCCATTCGCCGCGATCCATGTCTCTCGGACACGCACGTCGTCGTGCTCTCGGGAGCGGCGGATGCGCCGCAGGTGGCGTGCGAAAGCGTTGCAAAACCGCTGCGTCTCGACACGCTGCTCGGTCTCCTTCGACGCGTTGCCCACTCTGCGCCACGAGGAGCGTCGTCCTCCATGCGATAGCAGAGAAAGCCGGCACAACGCCGCAGCATCGCGAGGAGTCGCTCGAGTATCCTGCGCTCGTGAACGACGCAGGCAGTCATGCGGCGCTGCTCAAGCACATGCGAGTGATCACCAAATCGCTGTGCCGACGGTTGTCCGCGGTCGAGGTTGCGCACATCGTGGTGACCGGAGCACGCACCGCGATCGGTGCCGATCGCACGGCGATCTCCGTCGCCCTAGTAGAAGACGGCGAAACACTCGAGACCATTGCCACGGACGGGAGCCTCGCGCGCCGCGACAGCCACGTCGGGTTCGTCAGCGAGCGAACGCCCGCCGCTGTCGAAGCCACGAATGTGACCGACTACGAATCTGTCGCGCGCGGAGTTTTTCTTCTCGAGATCGACGGGCGAATGCTCGGGACACTCGACGTCGAGTTCGATGACGAGCACTTCTTCTCCGCCGAGGAGTGCGCGTTCTTGCACGCGCTCGCGAACGTGACGGGGTGCGCACTTCATCACGCACAGCAGTTGGACAGCGTAGAACGAGCTGCGCGCGAGATCGACGACGCCGCGCAGCTCAAGGATGCATTTCTCTCGACCGTTAGCCACGAGCTCCGCACGCCGCTCAACGCGATCCTCGGTTGGTCGGCCATGCTCAGAGAGCCGCTCGAGAGCGCGGCGGCAAACAAGGGCATCGAGGTCATCGAGCGCAATGCTCGCGCGCTCGCGAGGCTCATCGATGACATCCTCGACGTTTCACGGATCGTTCGAGGCAAGCTCGAGGTCAAACGCCGCACGGTCAGCGTCACCGAGATCGTGCGCGCGGTGGCTGCTGCCGTCCGTCCAACGGCGGCAGCGCGAGGCGTGGAGTTCGACGCGCCTGCGGACGGCGACGCGGGAGTCGTGCTCGGCGATCCGGATCGTTTGCAGCAAGTCGTCTGGAACCTCGCTATGAACGCGGTGAAGTTCACTCCACGCGGAGGCTCGGTGGCGATGAGCGCGGAGCACGACGCGCAGATGGTTCGAATTCGTATTGCCGACACGGGCGCGGGAATCGAGCCGTCGTTTCTTCCGCATCTCTTCGAACGATTTCGCCAATTCGACAGTTCAACGACGAGACTGCATAACGGACTTGGACTCGGACTCGCCATCAGTCGCCATCTCGTCGAGCTGCACGGCGGCACGATTACCGCAGAGAGCGCCGGCGCGGGCCGTGGAACAACGTTCATCATCGAATTGCCCAAACTCGCTCGGACATAACGTCATTGGCATTACCGCCGCGTACGCAATCGCTGTCATCGACTATGGTCTCTCCCTCCATGCGTCGAATCTCCGTCCTCGTCGTATCGACTCTGCTCTCCATCGTGTCACGCGGGTACGCGGACGTTTCAACGCGTGCTACCGCGGGCGAGCCCTCGTCCTCTGCGTCTGCACCATTGCCCGTCTCGATCGTTGCAGAGAAGGTGGAACTGCCGAACGGGCTCACGGTGATCTACGACGAGGACCACCGCACACCCATCGTGACCGTGAACCTCTGGTACCACGTGGGATCGAAGGACGAGCCAAAGGGGCGAAACGGCTTCGCGCACCTCTTCGAGCATCTGATGTTTCAAGGGAGCAAGCACGTCCCCGAAGACACTTACTTTCGCTTCTTGGAAAAGGCGGGAGCCACCTCGATCAACGGCTCCACGAATACGGATCGGACGAATTACTTTCAGACCGTTCCGCGCAACCAGCTTGCGCTCGCACTCTGGCTCGAGAGTGACCGTATGGGATTTCTGCTCGACCACGTCGACGAGGCAACGTTCGAGAGCCAGCGCGACGTCGTCAAGAACGAGCGACGACAGAACTATGAAAATGCGCCCTACGGACTCGTGTTCGAAGCGATCTACGGCGAACTCTTTCCCGAAGGCCACCCCTATCGCCTTCTGACGATTGGCACGCCGAAGGATCTCGATGCGGCGACACTCGCCGACGTAAAAGCGTTCTTCCGAACCTTTTACGTGCCGAACAACTGCACGCTCGTGATCTCGGGCGACATCGATAAGACAACGGCGAAGTCCCTCGTCGACAAGTACTTCGGTCCGATCCCGCGCGGCGACGACGTTGCTCGAAAAAAACCTGCGCTCGTCACTCATCCAGGGGAGGCGCGCATCGAGATGGAGGCCGCCGTGGAGCTGCCCCGCGTCTACGTGGCCTGGCCCACACCCGCGTTCTTTCAGACCGGCGACGCCGAGCTCGATCTTTTGGCGCACGTGCTCGCGGGCGGCAAGACGAGCCGCCTGTACAAGCGCCTCGTCTACGATCTTCAGATTGCTCAGAACGTGAGCGCGTCGCAGGACTCGCGCGAGCTCGCGAGCGTCTTCGAGATCGTTGCCACGGCACGCCCGGGACATAGCGCCGACGAGCTGCTCAAGGTGATTGACGAAGAGCTCGACAAGTTTCGCAAGAGCGGCATCGAGGATGCGGAACTTGCGCGCGCCAAGACGAGCACTCTCGCCGACAACATCTTCGATCTCGAGCGAAGCTCCTCGCGCGCAAACCGCCTCAACACGTATAGCCATTACGTCGGCGATCCGAATTACCTCGCACGAGACATGGCGCGAACAACGGATGCGACAACGGTTGGTGTCGTGGACGCGGCGCGAAGCTGGGTCAAAGCGCAGGACTGCGTCGTGACGCTCGTAACTCCCAACCCACGAGCGCCCGTGGCCGGACGCGTCGTCACCATCAAGCGAGGTGGCAAGTGATCCGCCCTCAACACTGTTTGGCGATGTTCGCGTTCGTGCTCGGTACCTCCACGATCGCGTGCGGAGGATCGGCGCCGCCGCCCGCGCCGCCGGCTTCCGCTGCACCGATCACTACGGCACATCCGCCGCGCACCACGCCGGATGCGCCGTTCCGCGACAAGGCTCCGTCGCCAGACGGTCGCATCACGTTCACGCCGCCGACGATCACCGAGTTCAAGTTGAAGAGCGGCGTGCGCGTCCTGCTCGCCGAGCGCCATGAACTGCCCATCGTTGCCGTGCGTCTCGTCATCGGCGTGGGTGCGGGCGATCTCGAAAATGTCCGCCCTGGACTCGTGTCGTTTCTGGGACAGATGCTCGAGCAAGGAACGAAGAAGCGTAGCGCCCTTGCGATCGACGACGACTACGAGGCCATCGGCGCGGCGCACGCGACGTGGTTCGACTGGGACTCCGGTGGAACGAGCGTGAAGGTCCTCGCCAACAAACTCGACGCCGCGCTCGAGATCATGAGCGACGTCGCGCTCGCACCGACCTTCCCGGACGCGGAGATCGAGCGGACGCGCGCGCGCCGCATCGCCGGCATCCAGGCGGACAAAAGCAGCCCGGGCGCGATCGCACAGAACGCACTTGCGCCAGCCATCTTCGGACGCGCGCATCCGTACGGGCACACACTCGGCGGCGAAGAAGCGGACGCGAAGAAGCTCACGCGACAAGAGCTCGTCGCCGTCTACGAACGATTGTTCCAACCGGCGAATGCGACCATCGTGGTTGCAGGGGACGTCACGCGCGAAGGTTTGCAGCCGAAGCTCGAGGCAGCGTTCGGCAAATGGAAAGCGCACCCAGGCGCCAAGCCCGTCTCGAAGAGAGGCCCCAAGACGCCGCCAAAAGCGAGCGCCGAGCGGCGCATCGTGATTGTCGACAAACCAGGTGCGCAGTCGCAGGTGCAGATCGCGCGCCCCGGCGTCCCGTTCTCCACGAAGGACCGCGACGCCATCGGTGTGATGAACGCGATCCTCGGCGGGATGTTCTCGAGCCGAATCAATCTGAACTTGCGCGAGAAGCACGCGTACACGTACGGCGCGCGTTCGTTCGTGGCGATGCGCCACGGTGCAGGGCCTTTCGTCGTCGCCGCACCCGTCGTCGCGGACAAGACCGTGCCCGCCATCCAGGAAATGTTCGCGGAGCTCGATGGCATGCGTCGAGACGGTCCAACCGACGAAGAGCTCGCGCTCGCAAAGGAGAGCATCTTGCTCGGCATGCCGGGACGCTTCGAGGCCGTCACGGACGTCGCGGCTGCCCTCGCGGATCTCGCCGTCTACGATCTGCCGCTCGATGAGTACGCGAAAAAGCCTGCGCGCATCGAAGCCGTGACAGCCGCCGACGTGAAGCGCGTCGCCGGAGAGCTTCTCCATCGCGATGCGATGACCGTCATCGTGGTCGGCGACAAGGCGAAGCTCGCGTCCGAATCGATCGCACTCGGTCTCGGGCCGCTCGAAGAACGCGACGCCTACGGCAACGTCGTGTCCGCAAAGTAGTCGGTCACATGGTTCCGGGCACGGGCACTCGCGGTGCACCGTTACCGAGTGCGGCACGCAATGCTCGATCGAGCTGATCGAACGTGATCGGCTTGACGAGATGCGCGTGAAACCCTGCGGCAGCGGAGGCCTCTCGGTCTGCGTGTCCGCCGAAACCCGTGACCAGGACGAGGGCACGCGGCCTCCGCCGGCCGAGCGTGGAGACGAGCTCGAACGCCGTTCCGTCGCCGAGCGACAGATCGGTGACGAGCGCGTCCGCCTCTCGTCCGTCGAGTAGCGCTCGCGCGTCGGCGCACGAACGCGCGGCTCGCACATCGAAGCCACGCTTGGTCAGCGCAGCCTCGAGAATGAGGAGATTGTCCTCGTCGTCGTCCAGCACGACCACGCTCGGTTTATTCATGTAAACCGGACGTTAACCACCCACGAGTTTCGAGCGAGCGCGGGCACGTGGAGCCCTCGCGTGGTGCAACGGATCGCGTGATGCATCGGTTGGATCTTTCGCCCTCGGAGGTCCAATGGAGACGATGACTTGTCCGTCTTGCAAAGAAGAGGTGATGCCGATCGCGCCGAAGACGGCGTGGAAGATTGCGGTCGTTCTTTTCTGGGTTGGTCTGCTCGCGATATCGATGCTCTACGGGACCTTGCTAGGCCTCAACGTCGTGCTCGTTCCCGTCTGGTGCGCCATGGCTGGTGCCGTGGGCGTGGCGACCGATCGTGCGACGAGCTGGTCTTGCCCTGCATGCCACGCCAAGCTCGTGCCGATCTTCACGACACGCGACGAAGCGAGGGAGCACCGCGCAGCCGCGATGCACCACCCGCGTCACGCGTAACTACTTGCTGTGAGCACGCAATAGATCGTGCATGTCGTTGGCGTGCTCTTCTTCCTTCTCGAGAATGCGCTCGAGCAAGATCCGCGTCGTTGGATCCTTGTCACTGAAAAATCGGATCATCTCGCGATAGCTCTCGATGGCGATGCGCTCGGCGATGAGGTTTTCACGAATCATGTCGATGAGCGTGTCGCCTTCGATGTACTCGGCCGACGAGCGTGAGAGCAGCCCTGCCGGATCGAGATTCGGCTTTCCGCCAAGCTGATTGATACGCTCGGCGAGCCACTCCATGTGTTGGAGTTCATCTGTCGCGTGCTGCGAAAACTCGGATTTCACCGACTCGCTCGCGATGCCGACGGCCATGGTCGCGTGATACTTGTAGCGGAGCATGCAAACGAGCTCCGTCGCGACCGCCTCGTTGAGCACATTCACCGCGGTCGTGAGATCCAAGCCATAGTTTTTTGTGACCGCGCCTTTCTCGAGATGCTCGCGCGCGCGGCGGCGAATCTCCTTGATGTCGGTCACAAAGGAGCCCTCTTGCCTCATGTCACCACTTCCTTTCGATCGCCTCACCATGCAACCGAGGTGCCCCAGACACCCGTGCAGGGACGCAGGCGCGAGCGTTGCAACTCGCCCGACGTAACGCGGGAGATCTCTTGGATGGCGACAAAGACAAAAAGCGAAAGGCCGCGGCAGAAGGCCACGACCTCTCGGCGGTCCAACGCAACAACGACGAAGAAGAAGCGCGCCGCCGCGCCGTCGAAGCACAAACGCGGAACCGCGCTGGCAGCGAAAAAGCGCGCAACGACGCGAAAGCGTACAGATTACACGCTTGAGATGGCGGCGGCAGAAGCCAACGTGCGTCCCTCGCGAAAATCGACGCGAGGCTCGGCGAATCGCTCGAAGCCTGATTCGAACTTGCGACGGAGACAGACACGCCGCGTGCGCAGTCCGGGGAGCCGAGCTGCAGCACGAAGCGGTTGATGCAATCTACACTCGGGCCTGTCCCTGAATTCCTCCGCGTCGGCGGACTCGGCGGGTTTTGGCGGTCTTCGTCGTTGCTCGTCGTCGACGTACTTCAGTACGCTCCTCCTCGCGCCTCGAATCCCGCTCAAAACGCGCCCTCGCCGCCTCGGTCCGGAATCCAGGGACAGGCCCGGAATGCCTCACCCCCGTCCGAGCGCTCGCAGCAGGTTAGGAAATGCATTTAAGTCATGGCGCGGCGGCCACGACCCGTCAGGCCAACGAGGAACATCACGATCAACGCTCCGATGATGCTGCCAATGATGCCCGACGTGTGCAGATCGAAGATGTTTCGTCCTCGGTGAATGAGGCTGCCAAGCAAACCTCCTACGAACGAACCGGCGATGCCGAGCAGCGCGGTTGCCACAATCCCCATGCTTTGCCGGCCCGGCATGATGGCGCGCGCAATGAGACCGACGACGAAACCGAACAGGATGAAGGTAATCAGACCCATTTTTCCTATCTCCCTTGAAGCGACCAGCGGCCGCAAGACTGTCCGCCGATTACGCACGGTGCGGGCCAGCGCAAAGCCGCGCCGCATCCGAGAGCAACACACCCACGAGCCAGACCGAGCGACGCGTCATCGCGAGCGCGATGACGCGGAAGTCCCTGTCGAGCGCGTTGTTGTCCCTGCATCCGACAGCGGGCTCGGCACGGTCGGCTTCGGCTCCTCACGGCGCTCGACCTCTGGAATTGGCGAGTTCGGAGGCAGGGTTGGCGGTTCCGAACAGCGGTATGCCGAGAGACTCGCAAACAGCGCCGTACCAAGTGCCGTTCGGCGGACGTTCGGCCAGGTTTGGCCAAACACGCTGACACGAACAATCCGCATCGATGCCGCCGACTGCAACACGCGTTCCTCGACATGGCTCGGACGTGCGAAAAGGCTTCGAGGCACACTGCCACGCGTAGCGTTGGGCTACACGGTTGCCGATGCGGTCGGTGCCGCCCCAACATTCGGAGCACCGACCAAGTGCAGCTTGCATGCAATTGTACTCTAAAAAGGAGCACAATTGCCGCGTGCAAACAGGCAGGGCCGCCCTTGAATTGCGGCACGCGCGCTCGCCGGATGGCCGCGCCGGAACGAGCATGCATCATGCATGCATGCGAACATCTTGTAAAATGCATGCATGCACAGGAGCGTGCATCATGCATACGAGTCGCACGCCCATGTAAAATGCACGCGTCATGCACGTCACGTGCATCATGCATGCGAGTCGCATATGTGCAGATCGCACGCATGCGAAGTGTATGCATGATGCACGCGTGCGGCTTTGTTGTAGATTGCACGTACGAGAATGTACGTGCATCATGCACTCGATGCCGCTGCGCGCGGATTTCGTGCACGATTTTCTTCAACCAGCGATGGCTCTCCAGACGCCGTGGCGCTATCCACTGACGCCATGTCTGACGAACTTCTCGCGCCCGTGGTGCTCGTCGTCGACGATGATGACGATCACAACTTCGTGGTCTCCATGAGCCTCGAAGCTCTCGGCTACGAAGTCCGCTCGGCCTCGTCGTGCGCCACCGCGCGAGCGATGCTCGCGCGCGAAAAGACGGATGCGCTCCTGTCCGATCTCGCGCTCGGCGACGGCACCGCGCTCGATCTCGTTGCCTCACTCGAAAGACGACCGCGTGTGGCGATCGTGCTCACAGGTTTCGATGACGTGGGTCCGAAAGTCAGGGCCGCATTCGACGCCGTGCTTCTCAAGCCGACGGCGATCGAACACCTCGACGAGGTGTTGCGCGCGCGACTCTCCACGCCGCGCGGCGATGATGACGATGACAAAGTCGTCGAGAGCGGCTTCCGTCCGACGCGACTTGCCACGACGCGCCCGTCCGCACAGCACCGCCGTGGTGCCGCGTAGAACGCGTTTGATAACCGTCGCGAGCTGAATCATTTCGTTGCGAGCCTCATCGACGCGTGAGCCGCATGTCGCGCGGAGCATCGTCCCACGCGCGCGCATCATTCGGTCTTACGTTGCGCGTGGTACCCGCTTTGAGTGATCCCATGATGGAAGGCACACCTCCCGCTCGATCCGCTTCCGCTCCGCCAACCGCCCTGGATTCTGTCCAGCAGGGTGGGGCTTCGGACGTGAAGGTTCACGTCGCGCACTGGATGGCCATCGCACGACACACGCCGCTCGGGATCCTCTGCGATCTCGACGGGACGCTCGTGCCGTTCGCAAGTGCACCGGAAGATGCACGACCCGATCGCGACGCCATCGCGCTCATCGAAGATCTCGCGGCGTTGCCTGGCGTCGTGGTCGCCATCGTCAGCGGCCGCCCGCACGAGTGGCTCGAGCGCTTCTTCCCGAGTCCGAGCGTCCGCCTCGTCGCTGAACACGGCGCCATGCGACGTGGTGCGGGTGCTTGGGAGAACGTGCTCGATCTCGATCTGACACCTCTTCGCGAACTCGGAGCCGAGCTCGCGGCGCTCGTCGCAAGGCACCCCGGCGCGCTGCTCGAACGAAAGACCACCACGGTGGCGTTGCACTACCGAGGCGTCCGGCGCGGTCAGCGCGGTGAGTTGATCGTGGAAGCGTACGGCATCATCGATCGCTTCCTCGCGCGCCAGCCCGCCTACGAACGCCTCGAAGGAACTCTCGTTACGGAAGTGCGCCCTGCATCGGTCAAGAAATCTTCGGCGGTACCCTGGGTACGTGAGATCGCTGGCGCGGGCGCGCGTCTCGTCGCGATCGGCGACGACGTGACCGACGAACACATGTTCCAGGCGCTCGCACCACAAGACGAGTCCATCGTCGTTCGCACCGCCGAGACGCGAAGAACCTTCGCGCGCTGGGAGCTCGCGGATACCGACGAAGTGCGCGCAGTGCTCCGCTACGTTCATGGACTGCGCGCGGGGCACACGCCTTTGCCCATCGTGCTTCCACGCGAGGTCGCGCCACCGCATGCGACGCAAATCGTTGTCGATCGCGACCTGCTCGTCGTATCGAACCGCTTACCTGATTTCCGTCATATCGAAGGCGACGAGGAGGTCCGAAAGAAGAACGTCGGCGGACTCGTCTCGGCACTCGAGCCAGCGCTGCGCGCTCGCGGTGGCATGTGGCTTGGTTGGAGTGGACGGACCGTGCCTGATACCGAATCTGTGGCAAGCGGCGTCATCGACAACGGTACGGCCCAATTCGCGTGGGTCGATTACAAAGAAGCCTGGTATCGCGATTACTATTCAGGCTTCTGCAACGGCACGCTCTGGCCGCTCTTTCACTCGTTCCCATCGCGCGTAACGCTCTCCGACAAGGGATGGGGCGCGTACCGCGAGGTTCACGAGACCCTTGCAGATGTCGCGTCGACGCACATTGGCCGCCGCGGGATGATCTGGGTGCACGACTACCACCTCTTGCTCTTTGCACAGGTGATGCGCCAAAAAGGTCACAGCGGGCCCATTGGGCATTTTCTGCATATCCCATTTCCATCTCTCGATATGTTCTCCATGCTCCCTTGGGCCGGTGAGGTGCTCGACGCGCTCCTCGATTTCGATCTGCTCGGGTTTCACACGTCCGCGAGCGTCGCAAACTTTTTATCGTGCGTGTCGTCCATCCTCCCGGCGCGCGTGACCGACGACGTCGTCTCGCATCGCGGGCGCATCACGCACGTGGCCGCCATGCCCATCGGCATTCTGCCGGATACGTTTCAGGAGCCCCCCGAGCCTGCGATCATCGAAGAGATCGAAGGGATCATGCGCTCTCTCGGCGAGTCGCGGCTCGTGCTCGGCGTCGACCGCCTCGACTACACGAAGGGGATTCCGGAGCGACTTCTCGCGTTCGGACGCCTGCTTGAAATGTTTCCAGAGTGGCGAGGCAAGGTCTCGCTCGTGCAAGTCTCGGTTCCTTCGCGCGCGGACGTTCCGCTCTACGCCGAGCAACGCGCGACGATCGAGAGCATCGTCGGCCGCATCAACGGCGAATTCGGCGAAGCCGCGTGGGTTCCGATTCGCTATTTGTATCGGTCGTATTCGAAGCCCCAGCTATCGCAACTCTATCGTGCCGCAAGCGTCGGTTACGTGACACCGCTCCGCGACGGCATGAACCTCGTCGCAAAGGAATACGTTGCAGCGCAAGATCCGGAGAGCCCCGGCGTCCTTTTATTGTCGCAATTTGCCGGCGCCGCCGTTGAAATGCGCGACGCAGTCCTGACGAATCCAAACTACATCGATGGGATGGCTCGCGATCTCGATCGCGCACTGCGCATCGATCTCACGGAGCGAAAGGCGAGACACGCGAAGCTCCTCGCCTCCGTGCAACGATCGAACGCCGTGACATGGGCGGAGGGATTCCTCGACGCTCTCTCCGCATGCCGTTAGCAAATCGAAAGCGGGCTTGAATCCGCTTTACGCCGACAAATTTCCGAGTCTGGCGTGCGCCGGAGTATCGTCGTCCGATCATGTCTCGTGCGCCGCTGCTTCCCGTTCCGATCCTCTGCCTAACGAGCATGACGGCGGCGTGCGCAGACTGGGGCAGCGGCTCCTCCTGGATGAAGGAGCCACTCACGCAGGAGGAGACGCGCACGGCGCAGCCGCCCGATCCCGAAGGACGCGCGCCGGCCGGGCGCGCCGCGTCGCGAACGATCGGCGAGCGGGGTGCGCCGAAGGACGACGAGCGCGCCGACGCATCGAGCGACGAACGCGATCGCCCGGGTGGCGGGCGCGTGCTCGGAACGTTTCGCAACACGTACTACCACTTCCCGCGCGAGGCAGATTACGCGGGAGATGAAGTCGCGCTGATGAATGCATCCTGCACTCCCATCGCGAAAGTCTCACGCGGTTTCTACGACGCCGTCTGCGTGCAAGGATCCGGATCGTTGCGCCAAGGCAAGACCGTCAGCTTCGCCCAGCGTGACTGCGCGTGCGCCGAAGTATGTCCGCGCACCGGACAACGTATCTGCTTCGACGCGCTCGATGCTGCGACGTTTCCTTGGGGGCGCGGCGCCGCTGGCAAGTCCATCGTTCCCATGCGATCCGTGGCGGCCGACACTTCCGTGTTGCCGATGGGCACCGTGCTCTACATTCCCGAGTTCGACGGCGCGACGCGTGCGGAGAGTGACGGCACGTCGGACGGCTGCTTCGTCGTCGAAGATCGCGGACTCAAGGTCCGCGGCGAACACGTGGACATCTTCACAGGTACTTCCACGCAAACCGCAATATTGAACGCCCGTGTTCCGAGCAACCAAGGCGTCACCATCATCGTCGACGCGCCTCGGTGCGCGCATCTCGCGGGGCACTGAGCATGAGCGATCCGACACAACGCTTCGAAGGGCGCGCGGCTGCATACGACAAGGCGCGCCCAAGCTATCCGCTCGCGGTCCTCGATCTGCTCGCACGCGACTTCCATCTGCGCGCGGGATCGGTTGTCGCCGATCTTGGTTCGGGCACCGGGATCTTCACCGCGATCTTGCTCGAGCGCGGCGCGACGGTGTTCGCGGTCGAGCCGAACGCAGACATGCGAGCCACCGCCGAGCAAAGACTTGGAAGCATCGCAGGATTCCGAAACGTGAACGGGCGCGCGGAGGCAACGACGCTCGCGACATCGAGCGTCGATCTCGTGACCGCGGCGCAGGCATACCATTGGTTCGATCGACCGCGCGCGCATGCGGAGATGAAACGCATCTTGCGTAAAGCGCCGAACGTCGGATGCATCGCGCTCGTGTGGAACGATCGCGACACAACCGCCACACAGTTCACCGCCGCATTCGAAGACGTGCTGCGAAGGCGTTGCCCGGACTACGCAACACTTCAAGGTCGATCGGAAATGCCCGAAGCATTCAATGAGCTTTTTGGCGCGGGCGGATGGTCGCGCACGGCCTTGCTTCACGATCAGGAGCTCGATCGCGACGCGCTCATCGCTCGGGCCATGTCAACCTCCTACGCCCCACGTGAAGGAGAGGCGCACGCCGCGCTCATCAGCGATCTCCGTGCGCTCTTCGACACACACGAAGAAGCAGGGATTGTGCGCCTCCACTATCGCTGCGTCGTCATCGGAGGTTGCCCCGCCTGAACGTGATCTCTGCAAACCGTCGCGAGCGACGCGAGGTCGAGGCTTTTTCCGAGGAGCGCGTGCAAGTAGCACACGCACACGCCGTCGCACCGCGAAGTCAGGAGCGCGTGGAGCGTACTCGTTGGCAAGCGAAGCGAGCCCCGCGTGGGGTGGGGACCCCGAAAGACCGCGCTCTTTCGGGGCGGGGCGGCGCGTGCCGCCCCGAGATGGCAAGACGAGCACGCACCGCAGGAAAAAACGAAGAGATCGTGGCGCGCAGCAGGTTTGCAGCAAAAAAAACGCGCCGACGTCTTTCGACGCCGGCGCGCGGGGAGCCTCGGTCGGAACTCGAACATTGGTGGGAGGGGGGGGCCGATCCAATGCCCAAGACGAGGCTCCGAGCCTGTTCGCGGGCTCGGAGCCGACAACCCCCCAAGTCCGCAGTTGCTGGCCAACTCAAGGCCACCCAACAACTACACCTTATGTGACATCATGCGACGACCAAGTCAATACAGATTCTCAGCGCACCGCGGACATTAATCATTTATTAGCCAGTCTCATTGATTGCGGGGGGCTAATTACGGTGGCGGTGCAGCCCGTTGATCCCGAGGATGCGAGGCCGACCGCGGGGTGAGTTCCTGCGCTTTAGAAAGCACGGACGCGATTTCGACGATGCGGCATCCGAGCCGCGCGAGCTCCTCGGCAACGGCGGGAACAACAGCGAATTCATCCTGCGGCTGGGTGTCGCTGTGCGGAAGCACGTAGAGCTCGACTGCGTCTAACAGCTCCTTGGCATGCGTGACCTGATCCCGCACCTCCGAGAGGCGTAGCTCGGCGTTGAGTCGCTCGTTGTCGCTCGAAGTCAGCGTCTCAATGGACGGAAGATGGCGCTTGCGCATCGTGAGCGTTCCCCTTTCCCTGCATGATGCACAGGCAAATAGAGGACCACGCGCAAACACGCGCGCTCCAATTCGAAGCGACGATTTCTATGGCGTCGGCACACGAACGCGTTCCGCTCAGCATGAGGCGAAACGGCAAAGACCGTATCGCACGCGCGCTCTATGACGGGGGCGCGCTTGACTGCACTGTAAGCACGGGACAGGGAGCCGTCCTCACAATCTTCTCTGCCACGCTGCCAAGGAGCGCACGAGGTAACCCGCGGCGTCCATGCGTCCCCATCACGATGAGGCCCGCCCGAACCTCCGCGACTGCGTCGAGAATGGTTCGCCACGTATCGCCTTGCTTGATGAGGCCGCGAATGGAGACGCCCGATGCCTCGTGCGGCTTGATGGCATTGTCCAGCCCTGCCCGCGCACCCTCGAGCACACGAGAAGCGAACTCCGCGCTCGCGGCCAGCGTACCGTCGGGAAAGCCGACCATGGGGATCTCGAAGGCATGGAGCACAACGAGATCTGCGCCGACCACCTTCGCAAGGTCGACGGCGTAGAGCAGGGCTGCCTCGGAGCCCTCACCGAAGTCTGTTGGAACGAGGATGGTCTTCGGGAGCGTCATGATTTTACCTTTGGTATCAGGCCAGCAACAATGGGGCCATATCACACTAAGACCGCTTTCAAGTTGACGCGAGGTCGAGGCGGGGCCGAGGAGCGGACCGGAACAGCCTCGCATGGCTTTGAGGACCGCACCGCAGGCCCCAACGATGAGATCGCGGCAAATCGAAAGCGGTATATGAGGTTTATGATTAGTTTTACAGAAAAGATCCGGATGCCGAGCGCCGCCCAATCCTTGCCCGGACGAAGTGAGCCCGTCTTCGTGGCCGAGAAGCATGCCGTGCTTGGTACGCGCATGAAGGAACCGTGGCCGCCGGGAATGCAGATTGCGATGTTCGGGATGGGATGTTTTTGGGGTGCAGAAAAAGAGATGTGGCAACTCCACGGCATTTACTCCACGCAAGTTGGTTATGCGGGCGGCACTACACCAAATCCTGCATATGACGAGGTTTGCACCGGCAGGACCGGGCACGCCGAAGTGGTGCGCGTCATCTTCAATCCGCAAATCATAAATTATGAAAACTTGCTCCGCGCATTCTGGGAGAATCACGATCCGACGCAGGGCATGCGCCAGGGCAACGACGTCGGCACACAATACCGCTCGGGCATCTATGTGTTCGATGATACGCAAGCGCACACCGCGGCGGCGTCAGCCACAGCTTTTCAGAAGGAGCTCCGCGCGGCCGGCTACGGCGACATCACGACGGAGATCACGGCAGCGCCGATATTTTACTATGCAGAAGATTATCATCAACAGTACCTCGCGAGGGATCCGGGCGGCTACTGCGGACTCGGCGGCACCGGCGTGAAATTCCCGTTACTCTGACATTCCACCGGCGAGCGCCCGGTGAGAATCTCCGTGTAACCAGGTAGTGAGACGTAATTCGGTCCGGTCGCTTGGATTACATCGTGTCCGGGTGCGCCGACCAAAGCGCCACGCCGTGTGGCGAGTTAGTAAACGCGCGCCGTCGATGGTCACGAGAACGACGGGAGAGCGGACACGGACTTTCGGATGCGTGTATTCTGCATTGATGACGCGTGCGGAATCAGCACGTGCATCTTGGCGAGTCGCGTAACTTGCTCCGACGAGGAGCAAACCGACGATGGCGGCTTTCACCACACCTTGTGCGCCCCACACGATCCCCCCCGTTGCTTGCACGCCTCATACCTGCGTGGATGATTTCGTCTTCGCTCGATCGCGCACAAAGCCGCCAAAGGAGAGAGAAAGCGCTCGCTTGTGCGCAAGTGAGCGTTGCGATCACGTGCGGCGCCGACACCAAACGTGCACCGAAGGCGCAGTGCGGGAGAGACGCAGCGGAGGTGTCAGTCGTCATCAGGTCCGAGCGCCTCGAGCATGGTCTCGACCATGCGGTACGTCATCCCCCAGAGCACCCGATCCCCGGGCTGAAATCGGATGCACGGAAGCTCGAACACTTTGCCCTCCCGCGACCACGAAAAGGTGCCGCGTCCCTCACCGCGCGCAATGCTCGCGAACGGAATCCATAATGCTTCGGCGACTTCGAGGTTCGGTGTGTGCTGCCCTGCATGCTCGCCGCGGAGAGCGAAGACGAAGGGCGTGACGACGAGCGACGCGCTCTTGCCTCGCGTATACGCGAGGATGTCGGGCAGACGTGCGACGAGGTTGGCAGAGGAGAGGTCGATGCCCACTTCTTCATGCGTTTCGCGGACCGCGGTAGCGAGGATCGTGACGTCCTCGTCTTCGTAACGCCCGCCTGGAAATGCGATATGACCCGACCACGGATCGTCGGCTCGCTCGGTTCTGCGAATGAAAAGAAGCTCGGCGCCCGCATCCGTCATACCTTCGCGAAGGATGGCAGCGACGGCGGCACGTGAACAGTCACCTCCGCGCGAATCGGAAGCACCAAGCCGCCCGAGCTTTTTCGCGATTGCGGAGAGAAGCATGGCACTAGAACGATTGCTTGAACGATTCCACGTCAGCTTGCGAAAAGCCATAAAGGATGGCGATATCTTGTATTGCGGAGATGATCGCGGATGTCCGATGGGTGGGGTCGGTGACGAGCTCGAAGGGTGCGTCTGCACCGAGCTTGCCGAGAAGCGCCTGGATCCGATCATCCGTGATGAGGCGGCGAGCCTGCGGGATCCCAAGGTAACTCTGAACGAGACCAATGGCATTGCCGAGCGCGCGCAACGAATCCGGACCGTCCATGGGGTCCGTCATCGCAGCGAGCGCCGCGAGATTTAGATAATAAATGACCGATGCGTACGTGGTCTTCTCCCACGTTGCGAAAAAATCCGTAAGCGCCGCGTCGAGGTCCGCCTGGCATGCATTGCCCGCGATGACGGCGGCCTTCGCAGTCAATAGAGCAGTGCGCATTTGACGATACATACCCGGCGTGTTCGAGTTTTTGTTGTCACGTTGCGAAGCGAGCTCGGCGAGCAGACCATCGCGATCAGCACCCGCGTCGTCGTCGGTGCGGTTTGCGAGCGCCGGGGTTGCGCCGAAAGATGCAACAACACGGTCGAGCGTTGCCTCGGTCATGGGCCCCGACGCGAGATCGATGGCGTGCTGGAGAAACGCTCCACCGAGCAGCGTGCGCGACGTTGCCGAACGCAAATCGAGACCAACAGCCGAGAAGTAAAAGGTTCCGTCGTATTTGCCGCCGTTCTCTGCTCCACCATTGGCTGCAAGGTCCGGCGACCATAGATTGCCAATGGCATTGCCATATGCCGTGAGATAGCCATTGGTGCTGTTCCCAATGGCGTCTTGGGTTTCAGGCGTCGACACCGACTGGAGACTCGGCACACCCGCGGTGAAGGAATCGGTGAGTTCCTTGGTCGTGGTGATTGCGGTGGTGGCCCCTTCGGTCAATGCCATGGTCCTATCAATGGCAAATGCATTGGCGCGCAGATCGAGTTCCACTTGCGCATTCGTCGTGAAATTCGGACTGTCATAAACCGACAAGACGGCAGCACCGCACGCGAGAGTGCCGCCATCATTTGCCGGCCCCGAGCCATCTGATGATCCCGAGCCATCAGGGCGCTCACGCACGGTGACAGGCTTGTCGTTGCACGCGGCACCGACCGAAAGCATGCATGCAAAGCCTACGAGAAGAATAATTCTAAGAGCGTGTTCGCCAGCCGTCGCGAGCGAATCGAGGCTAGGGCGGAGCGCGAGGAGCCCGCGTAAGCGTACTTGTCGTACGTGCGCAGGCACCGCAGCGCCCAACCGACGAATCGATTTCGCGCAGCAGGCTGGCGAACACGCTCTAAGGAGAGAAGAACAGCGCATGGGTATATCTTTATCGGATTTTACGCGCACAAGCGATTGAAGCTCGGCTGGAACGTGATATTTTAGCGCAACGCACAGCGGCGAGCCTCTCAAACGTTGAACAAGGACTTTCATGAAAACGCTAAGTTTTTACGGTTTGATGGTCTTGAGTAGCTGCCTCACGTCGTGCGCTAAGTTTACCGTCCGCGAGGACCCAGACGTCGGCGACGGCGGCTCGCACCTAGCCGATTTCAACGCCCAGTTGGAAATACCGAGCCTCACAACGGTGGTTCAAGGCAGAACAACCAAGGTCCCCATCAAGATCCACCGAGATCCCAACAATACCGGCTCTGGGATCATGAGCGTTACCGGCCTTCCAAACGGGATCCAGGCCGACAGCGTCACAATTCCCGAGAGCGCCGATCCCTCGCAGGTCCAAGAAATTGAACTTTCGCTGGTCGCGGACATGCCCGCGACAGGCACGGTTTATCCTACTCCGATCCTCGTCGTCGGCCACACCAGTGAAAGCACGCTGACGCTGAGAGCGGGCCTGCCGATGGTCGTGCGCGGCAAACCGGGAACGCTCGACACCGCGTTCGCGGACGGCGGCGTGTACGAAGACCCGTCCGAAAAGTACTACTCGATCAATGCCGTCACCCCACACCTCGACGGAGTGGTCATCGGCGCAACGCTGTACCCTCCGGAATCGAGCACGATCATCCGTCTGAGCGCTGACGGCTCGCTCGACACGACATTTGCTGAACCACAGTTTCCCGTGCAGGTGCAGGACATTGCACCGGACGACGCAGGACACATTTTGACGGTTGGGACAGCTCCAGATAACTCAGCATCTATCGTCAACCGCTTCACCAAAGCCGGCAACCCAGACATCTCGTTCACTCCGACGAGTTCCGTCACATTGCCGACTCCAGACGGTTGGTCTAACTATTACCCATCGGTCATCACTGTCGCACCGAATAATGGATATATCTACGTTGGAGCGGGCGCCATTTCCATCAATGGCATAGGAGGCTACTCTTATGCATTCGCTCAGATCTCGCCCACGGGGGACATCGCAACCAACACAGCGGTCTCCATCGGGAGCGGATGCTATAAATCTTGGGGGCCATCGAGCTACTCCAATTACTTAACTAACTTGTTCGTACTGCCGAGCGGCGCCCTTACCTTCGCCGGTTGGGATGGGTCCGGTATCGGCGTGGGGCGATTTTTGCCGGCGTCTCCATCGTCTTCCCTTTGCCAATTCGACACCAGGTACGGTGGAGTTGGCGGCACGTTTGGAGAATCATACTTTATGGGCACAGGTTATCTAGACGACTCCGTTCTCGAGGACGATGGGAGCTTCGTTCTTCTCGGCCACAACCTCCCAAGTCATGGCGTTTCAGAACGCCCATATTCCCTTCTTCGCGTGGATCCAGCGGGCATGCAAGTTACGCAGAGTGATACCTCATTGATGTTCTCGAGCCAACGAAACTGGGCAGGATATATTGCTGGGGGCGTAATGCGCATGCCAGACGGTCACTATCTCGTAACAGGGGAATCGTCGTTAGCTACCGCATCCTCGATGGCTATCGCTTTTTATAACTCCGACCTGACACTGGATACGTCAATGGGCACGAACGGCGTCACCCTCATCCCCACCACCATCGCCAATACCTTTGGGGTTGGATTGCGCGCCATTCCCTCGTCCGATGGGCAGTACACTCTCGTCGTTGGTGTTGCGCACCGCACAGACGCCAACATTGAGCACCTTGTCGTGGCTCGCCTCCAGAACTGAGACATGCATCTACCGCGCGCCGCAACATCTCATGCGGCGCGCGGAGGGGAGCAACCCCTACCTATCAATCGAACTGTTGCGTACCCGGGAAGATGGTACTTGAACTAATAGTATGCGTGTCTAGGGTGACGGGCACCGTGTCCACCACGACTTGTCCGTAGGCATCCGTGATTCGCAACGTCAGTCCATTGTGGGCGCCAAGACCGTTCTCAACTATTGTTTGCTGTTTGGTAACAGGGTCCACTGTCACGGTTATGGGTCTGAAGTAGTTATCGTCGGAGCGGGGTAAATTAACCCAAGTTCCCTTGCCGTCCGAGTCATATTCGACCGTCGCGATGGGCTCACGGTGATTTCGTATTTGGATCGGCGACCAATATTGGTTACTTCCATCCTTGAATACGTATTGCATGAACCCCGCGACAGTGCACGGGACAACCTGGAAGGTAATGGGCACTTTCCCATCAGATAGATTCGCGATCCTCGAAAACGCGTCCTGCGAAAGATCCAGATCGGCTCCCGACACGCCGCAGTCCATGGCGCCAGTACCCGAAGGACAGCTATCGACAACCTCCACGACTACGAACCCCTTGCTGCCCGTAACATTGAGGCACTCGCCACAAGCACCCGCGAGTTCGGTACCAACGTTGTACCAACGACTCTTGTTCGGGGCGACGACCAGCAGCGGAGAGGCATTCGACTTGGGAAAGCTGCAATTCCCAGTGCCATCCGCATCGTAGAACGTGGCCGTACCCGTAATCACCGGTCCCACCAAATTTCCGTTAGGTGGTGGCGGTGTAACTCCCGAGTCCTGAGACGCGGCCGCGTCGTTGCCACCGGAGTCCGACCCACTATCCTTGCCTGAGCTCGATCCGCTGTCCCTGCGCGAGCTCGATCCGCTGTCCGACGACGAAGACGTGCCGCTGTCACCGGAGTCATCGTTCCCGGTGCTCGATCCGTTGTCCCCCGGGGACGACGACGCGTCCTCCCCGCTGAGGGTTGTTTCGTCGGGCGGGGACGAGTTGTTACTCGTTGAACAAGCTACGAATAAGAGGCCAACGAGGCCAACAGAGAAACCGATGTAACGCATCATTCGGCGCACTCTATCCGAACCGAGCGCTCCCACAAGAGGCGTGATCTACGAACTTTCGCCCCTGGGACGCCCAGTCTCGCTCATGCGCCTCGATTCGGCAGAACGGTATCAGTCAATTCACGAGATCTCGTTCACTCGAACTGCTGCGTACCTGGGAATACCATGGAGGAGTCGATGGCGTTCTTGTCCACAACAACGGGCACCGTGTCCATCACGACCTGACCGTAGGCATCTGTGATTCGCAGAGGCAGTCCATTCGAATGTGGCCCAACGCCCCCATTCTCGGTATTGGGGACAAAGTAGTTATCGTCCGAGCGGGATGTCGTTATCCAATTGCCGCTGTTGTCTGAATACTCAACGGTCGCAAGGGGCTCGCGGTGATTGAGCACCTGGATCGCCGTCCAAGATTGCGAACTTCCATCTTTGAACCGATACTGCAGATTCCCCGTGACATCGCACGGAACAACCTGAAAACGGATGTCGATAATTCCAGTGTCTAGATTGTCGATGCGTCCGAAGGCTTCTTCCGAAAGGTCGAGAAGGATATCCGATTGCTTACAATCGGGGCAGCTATCGACAACCTTCACAACAATTGCCGTGGTCTTCGTGTTCGCCTTGTTGGTGCCCGTGACCTTGAGGCATGCGCCGCACGCGGAAGCGTGATTGTAGAGATCCAGCTCCGAAGTCATCTTCGGAGCGGCCACCATCCAATCTGTGAACGGAGGGAAGCTACAATTCAAGGTGCCATGGGCATCAAACCAAGTGGCCTTGCCCACCAGCTCGCCAGACATCAGCAATCCGTTCGAGGACGATTTGCTCGTTGAGCAAGCCAAAAGCAAAAGCCCGATGCATCCAGAAGAAAAAGCCGCGCTGCGCATCACGTGTGCATTGTACCGCGGGAGCCTCTGCGAGTACCTCGCGATCAGAGCGAGTTCGACGGCCTGCTGCGCGAATCGATTCGTTGGTTGGGCGCTGCGGTGCCTGCGCACGTACGAAAAGTACGTTTACGCGGGCTCCTCGCGCTCCGCCCTAGCCTCGATTCGCTCGCGACGGCTGTCGAACTCGCTCTCAGATCAGCGCTTCTTTGCCTTCTTTTTCTCCTTTTTCTTCCCGTTCTTCTTCGTCTTCTTCACTTGAATTTTCTCGGCCAGCTTCTTCGCCTTCTTAGGCGCAGCCTTTGCCAGCTTCTTCGTCGAAACCTTCTTCTTGGCTGCAACGGACGCGGCCTTTGCCAGTTTCTTCGTCGAAACCTTCTTCTTGGGCGCAACGGACGCGGCCTTCGCCTTCTTCTTTTTGACCGCAGCTTTCTTGGGCGCAGCCTTCACCAGTTTCTTCGTCGAAACCTTCTTCTTGGGCGCAACGGACGCAGCCTTCGCCAGCTTCTTCGCCTTCTTCTTTTTGATTGCAGCCTTCTCCGGCTTCTTCGTCGAAACCTTCTTCTTGGCCGCAACCTTGGCCAACTTCTTGGCGGAAGCCTTCTTCTTTTTGATCGGAGTCTTGGTGGACTCCTTCTCCTCAACCTTTTCGACTGTCACTTTGGCCGGTTTCTCGGCCTTAGCCTTTGCGGGCTTAGCAGCTTTGCTGGCTGATTCCGAACTAGGGGCCGGCTCTGAAACAGGCTTCGAAGCCTTGGCTGGAGTGGCTTTGACCGGGGTTGCGTTGGCTGAAGCGGCTTTGACCGGGGGGGTCGCCACGACGACGGGCTTGGAAGGTCTGACAAACTTGCGCTTGGGTGCCAGAGGTTTCTCCTCTTCCTCGTCATCCTCGGGGGGCGGCAGGGGCTTTCGCACCGGCGGAGGAAGACGCGGATCCGGCAGGGCTTTGGCAAAGTAGGTGCGGAGCGGCACGAAATACTTGTCGTTCCAGACGGCGCGATACTTTTCCCCCTGGCCCTCGGGAATGTCCGTGTGCAAGACGAGCACCCGGGTATTGCCGCCAAGTGCCTCGAAATGGAGTTCCACCCGCGAGTCCGATGCATCACTCGGGAAATCGGTCGTTCGCCAACTCATGACGATGCGACGACCCAAATCCAGCGCGATCATTTTACCCGTGATGTATCCATTCCACGAGGAATGCTTCGCGCCGACCTCGCTGACGATCTCGGAGATGCCGCCGGTCATTGCGGAGTGTTGTGCGCTGTCGAGCCACGAGTAGTACAGCGTCGTAGGCACAACAGGGATGGTCGTCGTGAGCCGCAGGGCCTCCGTCTTCATGCGCGACAGAGTAGCGTGCCCTTTGGCTCTTCACCTAAATTGTGACTTCAAAGATTCGATCGATCGGATTTCGACCTTCGATAAGTCGAGGACTCCTACGCAGAAGTAAGGGAAAAACAGCCGGTCAAGGGGTCGGCGGGCGCTTCCTCCTTGCGAGCACGCGAGCAGGGACACCAGCAACGGTGGCAGCCGGCGGGACGCTCTTCCTTATCCGGGCTAGGCTGCGTCGCGTTCGCGTTCGGGCATGAGACTAGAGTAAGCTTATGCGCCGATGCTTCCCGAGAAAAAGCAGGTCCTCATCGTCGACGACGAGCCGAACCTGCGAAAAATCCTCGCCGCTCAGCTCTCACGCGACGGCTACGACGTCCTTCTGGCCGAGGACGGTGAGCAAGGCCTCGCGCTCATGCGTGAACACCACATCGATCTGGTGGTGACCGATCTCAAGATGCCGAAGGTCGACGGGATGACGCTGCTCCGCGAGGCTCTGCGCGAGGGACCGGAGCTGCCGATCGTCATGATCACGGCGCACGGCACCGTGGACACAGCGGTCGAAGCTCTCAAGCTCGGCGCGTTCGATTACCTCACCAAACCGTTCGACAAAGACGAAGTCCGCCAAGTCGTTGCAAAGGCACTCAAGACGCGTCAGCTCGCCGAAGAAGACGCGTCGAGCGCTCCGAAGGACGTGCCGGGGGCGCGCTTCGGTATCATCGGCCAGTCCCCCGGCCTCACGGATCTCTACGCCGTGCTCGAGCGCGTCGCCGACAGCCCGACAACCGTGCTCATCACCGGTGAGAGCGGCACCGGCAAGGAGCTCGTGGCGCGCGCACTGCACGATCACTCGTCGCGCCGGAGCAAACCCTTCATCAAAGTCAATTGCGCGGCGATCCCGAAGGAGCTCATCGAGAGCGAGCTCTTTGGTTACGAGCGCGGCGCGTTCACGGGCGCGGTGTCGAGCAAGCCCGGTCGCTTCGAGCTCGCCAACGGCGGCACGCTGTTCCTCGACGAAATCGGAGAGATCCCCGTCGAGATGCAGGTGAAGCTTCTGCGCGCGCTGCAAGAGAGCGAGTTTGAGCGCGTCGGGGGCATCAAGACGATCCGCATCGACGTGCGTCTGGTGGCCGCAACGAACCGCGATCTCAAAAAGCTCATCGCGCAAGCGGCGTTCCGCGAAGATCTGTTCTACCGGCTCAACGTGGTGTCGCTCCGCCTTCCGGCGCTGCGCGAGCGCGCGAGCGACATCCCGCTGCTCACCGAACATTTCCTTGCAAAGTTCAACGATCGCCTCAAGAAGCACGTCGCTGGCATCGAGCAGGAAGCACTCGACGTGCTCGCCGCGCACACGTGGCCTGGCAACATCCGCGAGCTCGAAAATGTCATGGAGCGCGCCGTCCTGTTCTGCGATGCGCCGAAGCTCCGCGTCCGAGATCTGCCCGTAGAACTGCGCGGCGTAAATAGCTCGATGGCGCCGCCACCTGATTCGGTGAACTTGCCCGCGGACGGCGGACTCAAGGAGCACGTGAAGGTTGCCATGAACCGCCTCGAGCGTGAGCTCGTGAGTCGCGCACTCAAGCAGACGAATGGCAACGTCACGCATGCCGCACGCTTGCTAAAAATTTCGCGCAAGGGACTGCAGCTCAAAATGAAGGAACTTGGCCTGCGCGAAGGTGCCTCCGAAAAGAGTGAGTGATGGTGAAGCGGTCGGTCGTTCTCGTCGCATTCGTGAGCGCGCTGATGGTCGTCAGCGCGTGCAAGCGAAGTGCGCCGTCCACGGCCGACGCGGACCGTGGGACCGCGGCGCCCGCGTCCCGGCCCACGGCGGAGAGTGACGCTCTCGGCGCGCCGCGAACTGGAATGGCGTGGATCCCGGCGGGCGTGCTCCGCGCAGGCACTCCGGTGGACCGCGTGCCGCGCGTGCCCGACGAAGAGCTGCCGGATCTGCCCATCGAGATGGGTGGATTTTACATCGACGTGATGCCCTGGCCGAATGAGCCCGGAGCGATCCCCACGTCGAGCGTGACGCGCGACGAAGCAGCGTCCCTTTGTGCGAGCAAGGGCAAACGTCTATGCACCGAGCTCGAGTGGGAACGCGCGTGCAAAGCCGACGGCAACGCAACCTACGAGTATGGCGACGCATACCGAGCCGCCGCATGCGGAACCGGCGTCTCGCCGGAAGAAGCCGCGCGCAGGCCCATCGGTGAGCATGCACAGTGCAAGAGTGGCTTTGGCGTTGCCGATATGCACGGCGGAGCCTGGGAGTGGACATCGAGCGCCTGGGCGCGCGGTCACAAAGATTCGTCGCTCGGCGTCCTGCGCGGCGGCAACGCGGTCGCCGGCGAGCTGGTCGGGCGATGCGCAAACGCGCTCGGACGCCGTGCCACCAGCAAGTCGCCAACGATGGGCCTTCGTTGTTGTGCAGGTCCAAAGAACGAAGCAACGGTGGACCTCGCGCTGACGAAACCGCCCGCGTTCGAGCGAATCGGCGCGCTCAACGAGTTGCACGACGCGTGGGAACCGGCCTTGCGCTCGGCCATCGGCACGGCTGCAAACAACGTCACGCGCGCGTGGCGTTGGGCTCCCGTCGCAAACGAGGAACTCTTCATCATCGTCGGCTGCAAGCAGGTCGGAACGCAAACCTGCTCGATGGCCATCGGCCGCGACGGCGCCACGAAATCGATCGTGGCTTCCGCTGAAGTGGGCCGAATGCCGAACATGCTCCGCCTCGGCGACGTGCGCCATCTGCGCATCCGCGGCCTCGACATGCACGGCACCTTCGGGCGCGACATCACCTACGTCTATGGCAACGTGGATCTGGCCAATCCTCGTCGTCCCTAATCTGCCAACATACACGTGCATACTACAAACGTCGTCGATATTCTCTCGGAGCTCATTTCTTTCCGCACTGATCTCGGCGGCGGCAACGAGCGCGCGCTCGCCGATCACCTCGCCGCGCTCCTGCGCGAACGAGGCCCGGACGAGATCACGGTGTGCGACGTGCCTCGCTCTGAAGGCAAGGCTGCATCGTACGTCTATGCGCGCTTCGGATCGCCGAAGCTCCTCATCAACGCGCACCTCGACACCGTTGCACCGAGCGCCGGCTGGACGAGCGATCCGTTCACGGCACGCATCGAAGACGATCGGCTCTACGCGCTTGGCGCCGCCGACACGAAGGGCGCGCTCGCCGCGATCCTCGCCGCGCTCGCCGACAAAACCCCAAAGGACATCGGGATCTTGTTGTCCGGTGACGAGGAGTACAGCGGCGTCGTCATGCGTGCCTTTGCCAAGAGCCCGCATCGCGAAGGCATCATGCACGCCATCGTGTGCGAGCCAACGAACCTTTGCATCGGCACTCGTCACCGCGGTCTCATTGCCTTCGAAGTGGACGCCACGGGACCGGGCGGACACTCGTCGCGCGCGGACGTCACACCTGCGCCGGTCGTCGTGCTCGCTCGGATCGCCGTCGCACTCGACGACTGGGCGAAGAGACACGCGTCCCTCGGTCCTGCAGGCTTCCCTGGAATGTGCGTGAACGTTGCACGGCTCGAGGGAGGCGCCGCGTTCAACGTGATCCCCACGCACGCGCGGCTGCTCGTATCCCTTCGACCGCCGCCCGGCACGGACACCGCGGCGATCTGCATCGAGCTCGAGACGCTGATGCGCGGCATCGAGCCTTTGGCGCGGGTGACGTTCATTCGCAACAACGCCCCCTTTGCAACGCGCGATCTTGCGACGTTCACGCGCATGCTCGGAGAGCATGCACGCCGCCCGATCGATCTCGGCTTCTGGACGGAGGCAGCCGTCCTCGCAAACCAAGGCATCGACGTCGTCGTCCTTGGCCCGGGCAACATCGCGCAAGCGCACGGCCCCGGTGAGTGGGTGTCGTTGGGCGAGCTTCACCAAGCACGCGATTTGTTCCGGTCCCTTTTCTGAGCACATCCGGCCGGCAAGGCGTATTCTCGAGCGCTCTTCACCAAAGGACGAGTCCCGATGAGAGAGCCCCGCACAAACGTCAACGATCTCAACTTGCGCGCCCATTGGATGCCAATGACGGCGAACCGCAACTTCCACAAGGATCCCCGCATCATCGTCGCTGCCGAGGGCAACACGTTCACCGACGCCGAAGGTCGGAAGATCTTCGACTCGTTCTCGGGCATGTGGTGCTGCGGCGCGGGTCACTCGCGCAAAGAGATCCAAGAAGCCGTATCGCGTCAGCTCGGCACGCTCGATTACTCGCCGGGTTTCGCGTACGGCCACCCGCTCTCATTTCAGCTCGCAGACAAGGTGACGACCCTGACCCCCGCGGGACTCGATCACGTCTTCTTCACCAACTCCGGCTCGGAGAGCGCTGACACGTCCATCAAGATGGCGCGCGCGTATCATCGTCTCAAGGGCAAGCCGACCAAGACGAAGCTCATTGGCCGCGCGCGCGCTTACCACGGCGTGAACGTGGGTGGCACGAGCCTCGGCGGCATCAATGGAAACCGTCGCGACTTCGGCACGCTCATGGACGCCGATCATCTGCCGCACACGCTCCTGCCGAGCAACGCGTTTAGCCGCGGCACGCCCGAGAAAGGCGGCGTCGAGCTCGCCGACGATCTGCTCCGCCTCATCGAGTTGCATGATGCATCGAACATCGCCGCCGTCATCGTCGAGCCGATGTCGGGATCGGCCGGCGTCATCGTCCCGCCCAAAGGCTATCTCGCGCGCCTGCGTGAGATCTGCGATCAGCACGGCATCTTGCTCATCTTCGACGAAGTCATCACCGGCTTCGGACGCACGGGCAAGATGTTCGGTGCGGACTACTTCGGTGTCGTCCCCGACATCCTGAACGTCGCCAAGCAGATCACGAACGGCGCTGTCCCCATGGGCGCCGTCATCGCCAAGAGCGAGATCTACGACACGTTCATGGCTCAAAAGAGCCCTCCGTACGCGGTCGAATTCGCGCACGGCTACACGTACTCGGCGCATCCCGTAGCGTGCGCAGCCGGCCTCGCGACGATGGATCTCATGGAGCGCGAGAGCCTCGTGCAGCGCGCCGCCGAGCTCGTTCCGCACTTCGAGAATACGATTCACGGACTTCGTAGCTGCAAGCACGTCGTCGACATTCGCAACTGCGGTCTCGCGGGTGCGCTGCAACTCGCCGCACGGAGCGGCGACGGCATCGTAAGACCGTACGAGGTAGCGATGCGCCTGTGGAAGAGAGGCTTTTACGTTCGCTTCGGCGGCGACACGCTTCAATTCGCGCCGTCGTTCATCACGACGCCGAAGGAGCTCGGCACGCTGTTCGACGCTGTCGGCGAAGCACTCGGCGCCGTCGACTAAGAGCGAGTTCGACAGCCGTCGCGAAGGACGCGCGGATGGGGCATCTCGGAACTTGACAGAGGGCCCATTTGCGCTCATGAGGAGGCGATCATGTTCCGTCGCTTCTTTGCCAACGTCTCGCGTCGCTTGCGGCGCCCGCGTCGGTGGCTCCTGCCCCCAGCGATCATTCTCGCCGGCTGCTGAGAGCGAGTTCGACAGCCTGCTGCGCGAATCGATTCGTCGGTTGGGCGCTGCGGTGCCTGCGCACGTACGACAAGTACGTTTACGCGGGCTCCTCGCGCTCCGCCCTAGCCTCGATTCGCTCGCGACGCCTGTCGAACACGCTCTGAGACCGCTTTCGATTTGACGCGATCTCATCGTTGGGGCCTGCGGTGCGGTCCTCAAAAGCCAGGGCAGGCTATTCACTTCGCCTTCGGCTCCGTCGCTCTCACTGTACTTCGTCCACTTCGTGGACTCCGTACAGTTCGAGTCCGGTCGCATCGCATGCCCCGCCTCGACCTCGCGTCAACTTGAAAGCGGTCTAGGCGTTGTTGTCGGTCGGCGTGAAATGCGATCATGGCGGATCGAGCTAACGTGCCGCATGCGCGCGGCGCCGCAGATCATGGCCCGCTGTGTGCGTCTCTCCCGCTGGGAGGGTCGATGCGAAGCCTGCCATTGATCGCAGCGCTCATGGTCATCGTGGCGTCGTGCACCCCTGAGGGTCTCTACGACGCTGCGTCGGGTGAGTCGGGTGATCAGCCGCTCACGCAAGATGGCGGTGGTGCAGCCGCGGACGCGGGCAACGGCGGCTCACCACATGGTGTTTCAGAAGACGCAGGCAGTGGTGACGCGAGCAACGATGTCCCGCCACGAGCCAGTCCGGGAGACGCGGCCGCAGTTCCCACGGTTGCGGCAGCGCGCTTCGTCGGTCGATTCGATCGCAGCGATCCAACGGGCCCCTTATGCGCCTGGCCCGGCTGTCGAATCATCGCGAACTTCCAGGGCAGTCAAGTCGCGGTGACGCTCGACGAAGAAGAAGAACTGGCAACGGACGGCGGTCCGAGCGAGTGGGACGTCGCGATCGACGGAACTTGGCAACCGAAACTCGTCTTGGAAGTCGGTACGCACGACTATGTGCTCGCAACGGGTTTGTCCGAAGGCACACACGCCGTCGAACTCTTTCGGCGCACCGAAGCGCAATACGGCGTGACGCGTTTCGTGAGTTTCGATTTCGGAGATGGCGCGCTCCTGCCTCCCCCTCCTCCTCCCGGTCGCACGATCGAGATCATCGGCGACTCGACACCGGCCGGATACGGTGTCGAAGGCGCGTCGGTCGGACCCGATTGCCCGCCCCCCGAGTCCGCCGCAAAATGGGAAAACTTCCACGTTGCGTTCGGATCGCTGCTCGGTCAGACCTTTGGCGCGGACGTGATCGCAACCGCGTACGCGGGCAAAGGGCTCGTTCAGAATGTCGTGCGCGACGATCCGGACACGATTCCGATCATCTATCCGCGCAACAATCCACTCGATGCGACATCCATTTATGATTTCACGACGTATACGCCCGATGTCGTGATCATGATGTTTGGATCGAACGATTTTGCGATTGGCGAGCCTTACGACAACGGACCAACACCGTATGATCAATACCTCGCAGCGCTCGACACGTTCGTGGGCGCGGTGCGCACGCACTACCCAGAGGCACTGCTCCTCTACGCCATGTCACCTTCGGTGACCGATGACAGCCCGCCAGGCCGAGCCACGCGAACGAACATGCTGAACGCCATCACGGCGGTGCAGACCGAGCGCGCGGCCGCGGGGGACGCGCGTCTGCTCATCGCAGATCCGCCCCTTGCGTCACCCGACGAAGTCACCGGGTGCCAAGGTCACGGCACGCCCGCGTTCCACGCTCGCGTCGCAGATGCTCTCGCAACAATCCTTGCGGGCGAGTTGGGATGGTAGGCGATGAGTCTGTCTGAGTCTGCCCCACGCGGGGCGTCGCGCATCGGCGTGTGTCCAGGGTGCGCGTTCGCATGCACGCCGATCTGTTCGCGACCATCGCTCGGTGCACGAGGCATGTTCGCTGCATTGTCGAATGCGCGTGCCTGCGCACGCCAACGCGTAACGAAAGGTAAGCAATGGCGCGGATTCGGGCTGTCCTGTTCGACGTCGACGGCACGCTTCTCGACAGCAACGACGCGCATGCACACGCGTGGCTCGACGCGCTACGCGGACACGGAAAGAGCTTTCCGTTCGAACAGGTGCGATCGCGGATCGGAATGGGCAGTGCACGCCTGCTTCGTGAACTTGTCAACGTCGACGCGGATTCACTCGAAGGGCGTGCTCTCGTCGAACATCGCTCCGCCATCTTCAAGGCTCATTACCTTCCCGATCTCGGACCTTTGCCTGGCGCGCGCGTGCTCGTCGATCGCATTCGCTCGCGCGGTCTGTCGTGTGTGGCAGTGACGTGGTCGTCAGCCTCCGACCTCGTCGATCTGCTCCGTGTGGCTGCAGTCGCCGATCTGATGGACCACGTCGTCACGAGCGATGATGTCGATCAGACCAAGCCCGATCCAGATCTCGTCGAAGCCGCGCTCGCGCGCGCCAGCGTCTCCGCAGAGGAAGCGGTCTTCGTTGGCGACACGCCCTACGACATTGCCCTAGCCAACCATGCCGGTGTGGCCGCGATTGCGCTGCGCTCCGGCGGTTGGAAGGATGCCGAGCTCGAAGGCGCTGTCGCAATCTACGACGGCCCGGCGGAGCTGGCGTCGCGGCTCGATCACTCGCCGATCTGCCAAGGCCTCGATGAGGAGGCGGTCGGTGTGAGGCGCTACGCTGGTCTGCGCGCGCGCCGAGCTGCCATGCGCGGAATCATGTAGACCTCGCTGCCTTCGTGCGGTGCGGCATGGCGATCGCAGCGACATCGATCGCGCGATATTCGCGCATTGGCGCATTCCCTAAGAGGAGGAGGTTATGAACGCTTTCCAAAGAATGGCGGCAGTCACTATCAGCACGACACTCGCGCTGGGAGCTGCGGCGTGTTCTTCTTCACAGAGCGATTTGAGCGGGAACCTAGCGACGGCGGAATCCAGGCTCACGAGCGCTCAAATTGATGCGCGCCAGCGTGTCAACAACGCCGACGCAAGGCAGGCCGAAGATCGTATTGCCGACGCAAAGAAAGGAGTGTCCGACGCAAAGTCGGCAATCGATGACAACCGGGCGGACGTAAAGAGCTCCACCCAGCCGAAAATCAATAAGCTGGATTCCGAAGCGAGTGCCTACAGAGAGAGGGCACAGAGCTTCACGGGCGACAAGAGGACGGCCTTCGATACGGAGTGGAGGAGATATCAAGCTTCACTCAGCGAGACGCAAGCGAAGTACAACGCTCTCGACAGCGCAACGAACGAGACCTGGACGAGCGCGCGCGACAGTCTCATGGGGAGTGTTGACTCGCTCTCCACCAGTGTCGATGACCTCGGCAAATTCTTTATTGACCGAGATCATCCGCTCGCGGCCTTCTGACCGCAACCTCGTGGTTGCATTATCGCCCTCATGTGCGGGGCCGTGACAAAAGCGTGCTCCGTAGACTGGTTGGGTTCACGTGCCGCGCTCGGAATTTCTTTTCGGTCGCTGCCGTCTCCGGGCGCGGCATGGAGCTCGCAGCGCGCGTCGGTCACGCGGCATTGGCGCACTGGCGCATTGGCGCGTTCGCAGAGGAGGAGGATATGAACGCTTTCCAAAGAATGGCGGCAGTCACCGCCGGCACGACACTCGCGCTGGGACTTGCAGCGTGTTCTTCCCAACAGAACGATCTGAGCGGGAAATTGGCGACGGCGGAGTCCAGGCTCACGAGCGCTCAGGTCGAAGCGCGCCAAAACGTCAACGACATCGACACGAAGTACGCCGAGAATCGCGCGACGGCCGTGACCCAGGGCAAGCACAATATTGCCGACGCCCAAAAAGGGATCACCGACGCAAAGTCGGCAATCGAACAGAATCGCGAGTACGTGGGGAGGTCCACCGGTGCGCAGATCGAACGGCTCAACGCCGAGGCGAAAGGCTACCGAGCAAGGGCTCGGAATTTCACGGGCGACAAGAAGACGGCCTTCGATACGGAGTGGACGAAATACCAGGCGTCACTCAGCGAGACGCGATCGAAGCACGACGCTCTCGATGGCGCGACGAACGAGACCTGGTCAGCCACGCGCAACAGTCTCATGCGGAGCCTCTCGTCGCTCTCCACCAGCGTCGGCACCCTTGGCAAGTTCTTTTGATGCCTTCCCCCGGGCCCGTACTCGTCAGGCACGTAGGGGCGCAGCATGCTGCGCCCCTACGCCATATGGCCACCAACGGGAAAGGCCCCGCAACCTATAGGGGGCGATTCGTTGAGAGCGCTTCCTCGATGAGCACTGCGCGATAGCCCTCGCGTTCGGCAACGGCCGAGACGTCCTTTGCCTGACGACGGGCGAGCGCAAGGCTCGTTAGTCCGAGCGCTGTGTTGCGCAGTGCAAGCATCGTTGCGAGCTCGTCGAAGCGCTCCTTGACGAGCCACGTCACGCCGCCCGCGTCGTGCATGCCCAGGAACGCTTTGCCGCGCGCATCGGAGAGCGCAGCGTGCATCGCCTCGCAGACGGATACCTCCGGCAATGTCGTGGCAAGCAATACCAAGGCTGCGCGGAGCTGCACATCGTACGAACCCTGGGTTTGTTCGAGCGCGGTCATCACGACGAGCGGAAGCTCCCACGCAGCAACGATCTCCGAAGAGGTCTTCGTTGTCGCCTCCGCCGCCTGAATCAACTCGACCGCCGCTCGTACCTCGACCCAGCGCACGAGTTCGGACGCCGCAACCTCGGGCTTTGCGTCGTCAACGTCGGTCGCCGGCGTGTTCGCTCGGCTCGCACTCGCTTTGCGGCTCTGGCTCGTCGCTACCTTCGCGTTCTTCGCGGATCCCACGTGTTCGGTCGCGTCCCTCGCGCGCAGATCCTCCGGCGCCGCGTGCACCATCGTCATCACGACCTCGAAGCGCTCTTGCGCTCTCGCAAGCACGCGTTTCCGCGCGTCGGGCATGACCGCGACGCCGAGCACGTACTCGAGCCCGTCGGCGAAATGACCGAGGCGCTCGGCGAGCGCCGCGTGTGCATCGCTCGTTACATTTCGCTTTTTCTCGTCCCAACCGGAGAGCAGGTACTCGACGTGCTCGCGTGACAGCGCCTGCGAAAGGGGTCGATGCACCGGCAGGAACCGGAACTCCACGAGCGCTTTATCGAGCGAGGGCACGCCGCGTCCGCCGAGCGCCTCCGCGAGCTTGTCCCACGGCTCTTGGGTTGTCACGACCATCGTGCGGAATCCCATCAGCACGTGGTACTTGAACGCACCGAGCTCCCAGAAAAATCCACCGTCGACTTCACGGATAGGACGCAGATATTCGAGACCCTGGGCAATATCCCGAAAACGCAGCCATCCGTCATTCTTGCCTGCAATACCGAGCACGTCGGAAATACGCGTGACGCGCGTGTGTCCGTCTTCGCCGAGCGATGGATGACTCGCGTGGATTCGCCCGCGAGTTGTCTTGTATTTGTTGTTGTAAAGTACAATCGCGCGCTCGTCGCCGGCTTGATTCGAATAGGCATACACGTCTTCGTCGACACCCCCGCCTTCGGCGACGAAATCATAGAGCGCAAATTGGTCAACTCCGCTGAAGATATATCGCTTCTTGAGGATCGGGAAGATTTCGCGCTCGTGGCGCGCAATCAAACCGTCGTTGGGTCGCTCATCCCATTTTGCACGGCGGTATTCCATTCCGTATTTTTCATGAAAGCCTTCGATCTGACCGTGGCCGAACATCGGTAAGCCCGGCATGGTGCACATGAGCACGCATACGCCAAAGTACTTGTCGTCGCCCCCGAACTGAACGGCCGCCGTCTCCTCATCAGGATTGTTCATGAAGTTGACGAAGCGCTTGAGAATCTGCGGTTCGTAATCCAAAACATTCTTGATGGTCTCGCGGTACTTTTGATTCTCCTCGCGCTTCAGCATGTTCATGAATGCCGAGTTGTAAACGCGATGCATGCCCAGGCTTCGGACGAAGTAGCCCTCCATCATCCAAAACGCTTCGGCGAGAAGAAGCGTATCGGGCGCGCGCCGCGCGACCGTATCGACGACCTCGCGCCAGAACTCGACGGGGATTTTCCGGTCGAACTCCTCCTGCGTCAGCGCGTGATCGGATCGGGAAGGGATCGCGCCGCCGGCGCCCGGCAGAGGGAACCAGAGGCGCTGGAAATGCCGCTTCGCGAGCGTCATGGCCGCGTCGAAACGGATGATCGGGAACATCCGTGCAACATGCAAGATCGTCTCGATGATGGCGCGGCGAACCTCGGGCTTCGTGTAATCGAGCTGCGCGGTGTCGTTCCACGGCATGCTCGTACCGTCGTTGCCATGGTAGAAAAATCGATCTTGGCCCGTGTGCCGATCGTGGCGGCGGAAGACGACCGCGGCATCCGTCTTCGACCAATAGCCTTCTTCTAAGAAAACACCGACGCGATCGTCCTCGCTGAGGTCCGGGCCGCCGAAGCGATAACTTGGAAACGGCGGATAGTTGGTCTGCAAAAACCAATCGGGGTGGTTCACGACCCAGTCGGCGTCAATGCCGACGTGATTCGGCACCATGTCGGCCGCGAGTCGGATGCCGCGCTGCCACGCGCGCTGTTTGAGGTTCTCGTACGCCGTAAAACCTCCGAGCTCCCAGGCGATGGCGTACGACCTGAGCGAGTAGGCCGAAGCGACCGCGTCCGAGTCGCCGCGCATTTGCTTGATCTTCTTCGACGCCGAGCTTCGTTCGAAAAGTCCGATGAGCCAGAGCGCTGAAAATCCTCGCGACGCGAGCAGATCGAGTTCCTCGTCCGGGATCTCGTCGAGCCGCTCGATGCTTCGCCCGTACTGCTTCGAGAGTTGATCCAGCCAGACATAGACGGTCTTCGCGATCAACACGACGCGCGGCATCCAATCGAGATCGGGGCTGAAAGCCTTTGGTTCCACCTCCGTGCGATCGAACCGCATCGCGTCGAGCAAGGGCGAACCGGGACCGGGCCCTCCACGATAAAAATACTTGCCCTCTTCGCTCAAAAAATCGTGCACCCAGAGCATGCGGCGCCAGATGTCGAGCTGATCGAGCCCGAGACTCTGACCCCACTCCTCCTCGATGAATTTGAGCTGATCGAGGATCGACGTTGGCCTGCGACGACTCGGTTCGAGGAGCAGATCGATGAGGCTCTGGCCTCGCGGACCGAAAGGCGCCTCGCTCGCGAAAAAGTTCCGCGCCTCGAGTACGAAGGCTTGATAGCTCTGACCGAGATCGCGATCGGAGACGATGCTGCGCACGGGCTCGTACGCGGGGTTCTGATTGACGAGCCAGAGCAAGAGCACTTCTTCGGCGTACGTGTCCTCTGCTTTGCGGCCCTCACGCGCGAGGAGCTTTTCGGGTGTCTCGTCACCCTCACCGCGGATGTGCCGGTAGATCGCCGGTGTTGGGAATGCGTGCAAGAACGCGAGCACCGTCTCCCGCGCCGAACCCGTGAGCGCTGCATCGAGCTTGGCAATCAGTCGATCGAAGCTCGCGGGATGGCGCTGCCGATAGAGACCGATGACGACGTGAAAGATCTCGTGCACGAGCACCATGGCGGCGAGTTCGGCGGGGCGCAAGAAGGCCTCGCCCGAGCGCCCGTCTTGGATGTTCACACGATCGGCGAAAACGCGGGCCACCGCCGTATCTGCAAACGTGATGTCGCCTCGCGGTGCGAAGAACGAGTCATCGTCTCGCTTCGGAAAGTACGCGTCACGAGCGATCTTTCTTGCGTGCATGAACGATGATTTAGCTCCACTCCCCCCCGACCAAAAGCCACGAAGTACCGCTCCTTGGTTTCTCGTCACAAACCATGCGGCGCACTCGCAATGGGGCGACCCTGCGCGTCCGGCAGGATTCGAACCTGCGACCTACGGCTCCGGAGGCCATCGCTCTATCCAGCTGAGCTACGGCCGCATGACACCACTTCCCATAACTCTGTCTGCATGCGCGCACAAGACCGTGCGGCCTCGGCTCACATCGACATCCGTGAGCTGTCGCGTACGTTGTCAAAATGCAACCTCGAACGGCGTCACCGCGCGCGCGCCGGGCGCGCGCAAAGATCGGCGGCAGCGTCCGCGCCGCGCCCGGCGCGCGTGCAAACGGCAAGTCGAAGGTTCTCTCGGGCGGCTCCGATCCACTGCTGTTGGCCATCTGCCACGATCTCCGCGCGCCACTCGCAGCAGTGACCATGGGCGCAAACTTCGTGCTCCAAACGACGCCGAACGACCAGGCCAACGCGCGCACGCTGCGCATCCTCGAAGCCATGTTGCGCTCGTGCGCGCAGATGGAACGACTCGTCCGAAACTTCGCCGATTTCTCGGAGATCGATGGAGGAAGCGTCTCGCTTCGCATGGGCACGCACGACGCCGGCGACATGATCGAGCTCACTGCCGATGCCGCTCGTGAGAGCGCACAGGTCAAAGACGTTGCCCTTGATGTGCACAAGCCATCCGTCTCGATGACCGTGCGCTGCGATCGCGAGCGAGTGCTTCGCGCGCTCGGTCACATTGTCGAGAACGCTGTCCGTTTCGCACCTGAGGGCAGCGCAATCGAGCTCACCGTCGCGCCCGCGCAAGGTGGTGCGGTCGATTTTGCGGTCAAAGATCACGGCCCCGGCCTCGCGCCCGACATGCAGAAGAACCTCTTCGATCGCGGGTGGCACGCGGCTCGCGCAAAACGCGCGGGGGCTGGCTTCGGCCTCGCCATCGCCCGCGGTTTCGCGAACGCGCATGGAGGCAACCTATCGGTGACTTCGCGCGCCAACAAAGAAACGGTCTTCACCTTTTCCTTGCCCATCCGGGGGCCAAAGCAATCGCCTAGTCGTCGGGGGGCGTGATGCCGTGCAGTCTGAGCTTCTCCCACAAATTCTCGCGGGAGATGCCGAGCAGATCTGCCGCGTGCCCTTTGCCGCCCTTCGCGAGTTCGAGCGCGCGCATCAAATACTGGCGTTCGAACTCCTTTGCTGCAACAGCGAGCGGGCGGAAATTCGCGTCCGTGGGCGACGCTGGCGTGGACGCCCCTGCGATGTCCGCGGGCAAGTGTTCGAGATCGATCTCGCTGCCGTGTGCGAGAACCACGGCTCGCTCGATCGCGTGTGCGAACTCGCGCACGTTGCCGGGGAACGGATACTCCATCAGCGCCGACCACGCGCGCGGCGCGATTCCGGGCGGCACCCGCCCCGGATAGTAACGCCGGAGGAAGTGCGCGAGCAGAAGAGGCATGTCCGCGCGTCGCTCGCGCAAAGGCGGAACGTCGAGGTCGAGGACGCTCACGTGCAAGTAGAGATCATCCCTGAATTTCCCTTGCGAAACGAGATCTTTCAGGTCACGACCCGTGGTTGACACGAGCCGCACGTTGACCGGCTCGGGGGTGTGCGAACCAAGCGACGGGGCGGCACCGCTCTCGAGGACGCGTAAGAGCTTTGCCTGCAACGCGAGCGGCAGCGCATCGATCTCTTCGAGCAAGAGTGTGCCGCCGTGAGCAGCGTTGAAGCGACCTTCGCGCTTGCGGTGCGCTCCGGGGACGACGCCCACCTCATGACCCAAAAGCTCGCCTTCGATGAGTGACTCCGGAAACGCAGAGCAGTTGACCGTCACGAACGGCGCGTTCTTGCGCGGCCCGCGTGCATGGATGGTGTGCGCGACGAGGTCCTTGCCCGTGCCCGTTTCACCTCGGATGAGCACTGGCGCGTCGCTCTGCGCGACGGTGTTGATGCGTTCGAGCAGTTGCACCATCGCGGGTGAGTGCCCGATGATGAGCGAGCCGGCTTCGCGGCTTGCAACGAGTTTGCGCGCCTCCTCGAGTTCTTGGCGAAGCGCGCGATGCTCGGCAATGTGGCCGATCACGCGCAGCGAAAACTCCTCGGCGTCGAAAGGTTTGGTGACGTAGTCGTATGCGCCTTCGCGCAGCGACGCGACGGCGTCTGCCACCGCAGCGAATGCCGTCATCAAGATCACCGACGTGCTCGGTGACTTCGACCGGATGCGGCGGAAGACCGTGAGGCCGTCGACCTTCGGCAGCCGCACGTCGAGAATGGCAACGTCGAAGATGCGTTCGGAGATCAGCGCGATGGCTTCCTCGCCATCGGTCGCTTCCGTCACCTTATGTCCGGTGTCCGTCAGCGCGAACGAGAGCGTGAGTCGCGAAGCTTCGTCGTCGTCGACCACGAGGACATCGAGGGCAACGGAATGGCGCTGGGACACCGATCGCGTCCGCGACTTCGCCAAGCGTTCGGACATCATCGTGGTACCTCATCGCCTTGCGGGCGCTTCGTCCCCCCTCGAACGAAAACAGTCTAACTTATGGTAGCGCAAAGCTAGTGAAACCGCGCGCGGGGTATTGCCGCACTCCTGCATGCCGAGCTTGGCTCATATTGCCAAGACGGCTCCTCGAGGGGTGGCTACACTGAAAAGTAGTCGGCAGCCGGTCAATCTCGCTGCCTGGAACAGCTTCTCGACAGCGCGCAGATCGCGCGATCGAAAATAAGACGCGGAGCTTCGCGGGACTACCGCAAAAGCTCCGCGTCGTTTTAATGGGCCCCCTCCGCGCGGCTTCGCTCGCTTCGCTTCGCTCGCCTTGCGGCTCCCCCTGGGCCTCGTGCTCGTCAGGCGGACCGAAGCGGTCCACCTTCCTGCGCGCGGGCACGGGGGAGCACGTCGTGCCGAGACTGCCAGCGTTGTGGCGTATCGCCAGCGCCAGAGCCCCTATTTCGTCTCCTCGAACTCTGCGTCGATGACGCCGTCTTTGCCCTTCTTTTCTTCCGGCGCGCCACCCGCGCTTGGGCCGTTCGGGGGACCTTCCGGACCCGCAGGACCACCAGCGCCCTGATACATGACGCTCGCGAGGCGATGCGCTTCCTTCTCGAGTTTCTCGAGAACGTCCTTCACCTGTGCGTCGTCCTGCTTTTCGACCGCGCTGCGACCATCTTTGATGAGGCTCTCCAGCGTGCCGATGTCCGCGGCTTGGAGCTTGTCCTTGTTTTCGGAGATGGTCTTCTCGAGCGTGTAACAGAGGTTATCGAGCTTGTTTCGGCGCTCGATCTGATCGCGGCGCTCTTTGTCCTCCGCTTCGTGCTCGGAGGCTTCCTTCACCATTCGTTGAATGTCGCTCTCGTTGAGGCCCGAGTTCGACGTGATGGTGATCTTCTGATCTTTGCCCGTGGCTTGATCTTTCGCGTGGACCGAAAGGATGCCGTTCGCGTCGATGTCGAAAGCCACTTCGATCTTCGGCACGCCGCGCGGCGCCGGCATGATGCCTTCGAGGTGGAACTTGCCGAGTGTGCGGTTGTAACGCGCCTCGGTGCGCTCGCCCTGAAGAACGTGGACTTCGACGGATGGCTGGCTGTCGGTTGCCGTTGAGAAGATCTCTTTCTTCTGCGTTGGGATGGTCGTGTTGCGCGGGATCATGACGGTCATGACGCCGCCGAGCGTTTCGACGCCGAGTGACAGCGGCGTGACGTCGAGAAGGACCATGTCCTTGACGTCGCCCGAGAGAACGCCTGCTTGAACCGCCGCGCCAACCGCGACGACTTCGTCCGGATTGACACCTTGATGAGGATCCTTGCCAAAGAACTTCTTGACCGTTTCCTTGACGAGCGGAATGCGGGTGGAGCCACCGACGAAGATGACTTCGGCGATGTCGTTCACGGATTTCTTTGCATCTTGCAACGCCTTCTTCACCGGCTCCATCGAGCGCTGGACGAGCGGCGTCATCATCTGTTCGAGCTTCGAGCGCGACAAGCGCATGTCGAGGTGAACCGGACCGCCGGGGCCAACCGTGATGAACGGCAGGTTGATGGAGGTCTCCTGCACGGCCGACAGCTCGATCTTCGCCTTTTCGCCAGCCTCCTTCAGGCGCTGAAGAGCCATCTTGTCCTTCGACAAATCGATGCCCTGAGACTTCTTGAACTCGGCGATGAGCCAGTCGATGACCAAATTGTCGACGTCGTCGCCACCGAGGTGCGTGTCGCCGTTGGTCGAGATGACCTGCACGACGTTGTCGCCGACCTCGAGGATCGAGATGTCGAACGTGCCGCCACCGAAGTCGTAGACGGCGATGATCTCGTCCTTCTTCTTGTCGAGACCGTACGCGAGCGCGGCGGCGGTTGGCTCGTTGACGATGCGCTTGACGTCGAGACCGGCGATCTTGCCTGCGTCCTTGGTGGCCTGGCGCTGGGCGTCGTTGAAGTACGCCGGAACCGTGATGACGGCTTCGGTCACTTTCTCGCCCAAATAGTCCTCCGCCGCTTTCTTCAGCTTTTGGAGAACTTTCGCGCTGACTTCCTGCGGGCTCGTGGCCTTGCCGCGGATCTCGAAGGCGGTATCGCCGTTCTGTGACTTGATGGTCTTGTACGGAACGCGCCGTGTCTCTTCATTCACCTCTTCGAAGCGACGACCCACGAAGCGTTTTGCGCTGAAGATCGTGTTCTCCGGATTGGTCACGGCCTGGCGCTTCGCAATCTGCCCGACCAGAATCTCGCCCTTCTCGTCCCACGCGACGACGCTCGGCGTGATGCGCGAGCCTTCTTCGTTGACGATCACCTTGGGCTCGCGGCCCTCCATGATCGCCACGACGCTGTTCGTGGTCCCAAGGTCGATTCCGATAATCTTGCCCATAGCGTTGTGTCTCCCTGCTTGCGCGCTCGATGTTCGAGGTCGCGCGTAGTCTGCGTGCGCGCTCGATGTTCGAGGTCACGCGTAGTCTGCGGCGGCAAAGTAATCACACGTTTTCGGGCGTCAACCACTCGGCACGGAACTTGATGAGCGGCAGCCGCGAGCGACCGATGCACCTCCGCATTGCGAGAGATCCATCGTGCTGGTAGAGTCCGAAAACTTCGGCTGGTTCTTAGAGCATGTTTACCAGCCGTCGCGAGCGAATCGAGGCTAGGGCGGAGCGCGAGGAGCCCGCGCAAGCGTACTCTTCGTACGTGCGCAGGCACCGCAGCGCCCAACCGACGAATCGATTCGCGCAGCAGGCTGGTAA
>Ga0123357_10000054_pt1 | contig 92013 bp, 81 predicted proteins | sample TergutEmb28metaG_FD_89873 | JGI IMG/M metagenome (GOLD analysis project Ga0123357, IMG submission 89873) | Embiratermes neotenicus P4 segment gut microbial communities from Petit-Saut dam, French Guiana - Emb289 P4 | ecosystem: Host-associated > Arthropoda: Insects > Digestive system > Gut ...
GCAGGCCGCCAACAGCAGCATGAAACCTACCAACGTCGGCCAAACAGGGGCGGGCGACGGTGCAGCACTGGCAAACCCCACGGCGACGGCCGCGTAGTTGACGCTGCCGAAGTGTGAGAACATCAGGGCCATGGCGCTCAACAGGCCCTTGTCGCCGATGCGGTTCATGATGAAAGCCTTCTTGGCGGCCAGCGCCGCAGACGGTTTCTGCTGCCAGAACCCGATCAGCAGGTAGGACGCCAGGCCCACACCCTCCCAGCCGACGAACAAGAGGGCGTAGTTGTCGGCCAGCACCAGCAGCAGCATCGAGCCGGCGAAGATGTTGAGGAAGCCGAAGAAGCGCCGCCGCCCCGGGTCATGCGCCATGTAGGCCACGGCGTAGATGAAGATCAGCGAACCGACGCCCGTCACCAGCAGCACGAAAGCCAAACTCAAGTGGTCAACTTGCAGGCCGGCGTCAACCCTCAGCGAACCAGCTTGAAGCCAGACGAACCATTTGACGAAGTAACTTTCCACCCCGCCGTTCGAAAGCATCTGCGCCAGCATGGCCACGGCCAAACCGAAGGGCACCACCAGGCCGGCCACGCCGAGCCAATGGCCCCACTTGTCCCCCACCTTGCCGATCAGCAGCAGCACGGCGGCGACGGCGAAGGGTATCAGCACCAGCAACCAGGCCAGGCCGACCGCACCAGTAACTCCACCAGTCATATCAGCGCCTCAACCAACTCGAAGCGTCGATGCTGGCGGTGTGCAACGACCTCGCGATAGTGATGATGATGGCCAGGCCGACAACCACCTCGGCCGCCGCAACCACCATGACGAAGAAGGCCATGATCTGGCCCGTCAGGTCGCCCAGGGCGTCCGCGAAGGTCACCAGGGTCAGGTTGGCGGCATTGAGCATCAATTCGATGGACATGAAAATCAGTAGTGCGTTGCGCCGCGTCAGGAAACCGGCTACGCCGATAGCGAACAGGATCGCGGCCAACACCAGGTAGTAATTTTCGTTCACTTTGCCGCCTCCTGGTTCGGCTGGGCGGTGTCGGTGTCAACGGCATCGGCTTCGGCGGTCAGCGCCGACGTCGTGGCTGGCAGATCGGCCATCAAGCGCGGTCGTCCGTCCAGCTCCGTGGCCTGGGCGGCCAGCCGGTTGTGCAGCGCCTGGGCCGGCAACTTCAGCGCCGGTTCGGCGAGCACCGCTTGCCCGCGAGCCTCCAAGGCGGGGGCGACGGAACCCGGTGCCGCCGTGCCGTCGGGCAACAGGGCCGGGTAGGTGGCGGCGTTGTGACGGGCATAGACGCCAGGTGCGGGGTCGGGGGCCACCGGCGCGGCGTCGGTGACGAACTGGTGCAGACGCCGGTCGGCGCGCTCGCGTTGACGTTCTTTGGGCGTCAGGCGTTCGGCGTGCGACAGCACCATGGCGGCCAGCGCGGCGGTGATCACCAAGGCCGACGCGGCCTCGAAGGCTACCGCATAGCGTCCGAAGATAAGCAGGGCGACGGCTTGCGCGTTGCCGCCGGCCTGATCGTTGGTACCAGACAGGCCGACAGGTTGGCCGACGATGCCGTGCAGCACGGTGAAACCCAGTAGCCCGGCCAGCGCCACGGCCATGACGATGGCGGCCGCCCGCTGACCTTTGATGGTCTCCTTCAGCTCGTCGGCGGTGTCGACGCCGATCAGCATCATGGTGAATAGGAACAGCATCATCACCGACCCGGTGTAGACGATCAACTGGGCGACGAACAGGAAGGGCGCGTTGAGGCTGGCGTAAAGCACCCCCAGCGCCACCATCAAACCGGCCAGGCACAAGGCCGAATGCACGACCTTGCGGGCCAGCACCATACCAAAGCCCAGCACCACCATGATTGGGGCGCAGATCCAAAACGTCACAGCTGTCAAGCTGACGGTCATGGCGATCATGCCGCACCCCCAACACCTGCCGCGGAGGCTGGCACTCGGGTGTCGACATCGCCGACTTCGGGCAGCCCGGCGTAATAGTCTTTCTCGCTGCCCAACAGTCGGGGGTGCGGCGGCGCCGTCATACCGACGGAAAGCGGGGCCAGCAACTCGTCCTTCGTGTAGATCAGCGACTCGCGCGTCCTGTCCGCCAGCTTGAACTCATTGGTCATCGTCAATGCCCTGGTCGGGCAGGCCTCGATGCACAGGCCGCAGAACACGCAGCGCAGGTAGTTGATCTGGTAGACGCGCCCGTACCGGTCGCCTGGCGAGTAACGGGCCGCGTCGGTGTTGGCGCCGCCCTCGACGTAGATGGCGTCGGCCGGGCACGCCCAGGCGCACAGCTCGCAGCCGACGCATTTCTCCAGCCCGTCCGGCCAGCGGTTCAGTTGGTGACGCCCGTGGAAGCGGGGCGCCGTGACTTTTTCTTTGCCCTTTTGCGGGTAGCCCTGCGTGAAGGTGGGGCGGAACATCGTTTTGAACGTGATCCAAAAACCTGACCAGGCGCCCATATCAGTTGCCCCCGTCCGTCTCGTCAGCCGTCCGGCGGGCGGCGGCCACCTGGCCTTCGTACTCCAGCGCCGCCGGCACCAGTCCGGCCAATTCCGGCAACTGCACGCCCGGCATCGGCGGCACCGGGTAGCCGTCGGCAAAGGCGTCGAACTGCCCGTCAGGCGACTCGGTCCGGGCGTGAGCGCGCTTTTCTTCGGCCACGGAGTGCCGGTCGCTGGCCCACACCGCCGCCAGCACGATACCGACGATCACCACGGCCGTGATGATCAGTACGTAAATCGGCAGTGAACCGTTCAGCGCCTTGTGGTAGATGCCGATCAGGGTGATCCAGCCCAGGTTGGCCGGTATCAGCACCTTCCAGCCCAGCGACATGAAGTGATCGTAACGGAACCTGGGCAACGCGGCCCTGGCCCACACGACGATGAAGATCAACACCTGCACCTTCAGCAAGAACCAGATGATGGTGAACCAACCCTGATCGAGCGCCCCGCCCCATAAGGTGTTGAACGGCCAGGGCGCCCGGTAGCCGCCCAGGAACAGCGTTGTGGCCACCGCGCAAACGGTGGCGACGTTGATGTACTCGGCCAGGAAGTAGATGGCGTAGCGGAAGCCCGAGTAGTCGGTGATGTGGCCGCTGAGCAGCTCCGACTCGCACTCGGCTAGGTCGAATGGCAACCGGTTGGTCTCGCCGAACATCGAGATGACGTAGGTGATGAAGCTGGGCAGCAGGATCAACCCGTACCAGCCGGGCAGCGACACATTGAAGCTGCCGAAGTGCATTGTCGCCGACTGCGCGCCGACAATGTCGCCCATCGACATCGAACCGGCATACATGGCCACCGCGACGATCGACAGGCCCATCGCTATCTCGTAGGAGATCAGTTGCGCGGTGGCCCGCATGGAACCGAACAGCGAATAGGTGCTCGAGCTGGCCCAGCCGGCCAGCACCAGCCCGTAGATACCCAAACCCGAGATTGCCATGACGAAGATCATCGACACCGGGAAGTCCGCGATCTGCAGCTTCGTCACATGCCCGAAAATGGTCACCTGACCGCCGATCGGTATGACCGTCCACATGGTGAACGCCGCCACCGCCGTCAGATAGGGCGCCAGGTTGAAGACGATGCCGTCCGTCTTCGCGGGGCGGAAATCCTCTTTGAACAACAGTTTGACGCCGTCGCCCACCGCCTGGCCGAGCCCCAGCGGGCCGTTCATGACGGGGCCGAGACGGTTCTGCATCTTGCCGAGCTCGCGACGCTCGAACCAGACGTTGAAAATCGTCCAGGTCAGCAAGCCGACAAAGACGACGACGATCTTTATGACCACAAGCCACCAGGGGTCGTTCATCGTTCACCTCCTTGGACTTCAGGGGTTGGTGTGGTTGGTGCGGCGGGCTCCAGCGTGACGACGGCGCCGGGGGCCCAAGGCGCGTCCGGTACCCAGACGACGCCGGCAGCGGCATTCGGGTCGATGGCCAGCGGCGCCTCCACGGCGACCCCGTCGGAGCCGCGTACCACGACCGAGGTGCCAGCGACGAGGCCGGCGTGCGGGCCGGCCACGACGCTCGGCGGACGCGGCGCCAGATCGGCGCCGTCCAGGCATCGCGAAGCCGTCGTCAGCAGGGTGCGCCAACTGGCCAATGTCAGCCCATCGCTGCGGGTCGTCGGCATGGGCGCGGGCTTGACCGCCGAAACCGGCGCCGGGGCAAGCGCGGCTCGCGACGTCACAAGGTCTTGCACCGACTGGTGCGCGGCGGCGTAGCTTGGCAGGCCAAGATCGGCGCCCATACGGCGGGCCAACTCGGCCAACACGCGGCGGTCGGTCATCGGCTGGGGCGGGACGACCGGTTCTACGGCCCGCGCCGTCAGCGTCCAGTCCATGAAGGTGCCGGCCTGCTGGGCCAGCGACGCGACGGGCAGCACCACATCGGCCAGGTCAGTGGCCGCACTGGGGCGAACCTCCAAACTGACGACGAAAGGCGCCTGCACCAAGGCCTGACGGGCAGCCGACGGGTCAGCCAGGTCATCCAAATCGACGCCACCCAACACGAGGCCGAGCTTGCCTTGGGCCGCCTGCGCCAACATTTCGTCGACGGCCAAGCCCTTGCCCGACGGCAGGCACCCGGCGGCCAGCGCGCCCAGTTCGCCGGCGCGGCGCGGCACCCAGGCCAGCCGGGCACCGGCTTTTTGAACCAATGCCTCGGCACCCGGCAAGACGCCCGGCAGGGAACCTGCCCGCTCGCCCACCAGGACGATGGTGTCGGCATCCATCTTGAGGTTGGCTAGCGCCGACACCTCGTCGCCCGGTGCCGTGGGCACCACTTTGGCATTGAGCTTGGCCGATCCGGAGGACGTGATTGGCGCGATTGCGGTGACATTGAGACCCGCCTTACGGACGGCCTTGCGCAGCCGCAGGAAGACCATCGGGCATTCGTCCTCGGGTTCCAGCGCCACCAGCACCACCTGCCGAGCCTTTTCCAGATCGTCATAGGCGATACCCGCCCCACGCGCCTGGCGCTGCAGGAAGTCGGCCTCCTCGGCGCTGGCGCTGCGGCGGGCGCGGGCGTCGATGTTCGCCGTGTTCAGAACCTCGCTGGCGAAGCGCGCATAGGCCAAGGCGTTTTCCATGGTCAATCGGCCGCCGGGGATGACGCCGACCTGGCCGTCCAGCTTCTTGAGACCCGCAGCGGCGGCCGACAACGCCTGCGGCCACGACACCGGCTGCAGTTCACCGTCGACCCGCACCATCGGTGACGTCAGGGCATCGGACTCCGAGCGGAAGCCGAAGCGCCCGCGGTCGCAGTTCCACTCCTCGTTGACTTCCATGTCGGTGGCAGCCAGACGACGGCGCACGTCACCGTGACGCTGGTCTACGCGCAGCGAGCAACCGGCGGCGCAGTTGTCGCAAGTGGTGGTGGTCGAAACCAGGTCGAATGGCCGCGACTGGAAGCGGTAATCGACCGACGTGATGGCACCGACCGGACAGATCTGGGCCAAGTTGCCACTGAAGTAGCTCACCTGGTCACGATCCGGGCCGCTGCTGATCTGGCTGGCGGCGCCCCGCTCGACCAGTGACAGCAGGCGATCGCCACTGATCTGCTCGCCGAAGCGGGTGCAGCGCTGACAAAGAACGCAGCGCTCGCGATCGAGCAGCAGGACACCCGTCAGCTGAGTGGGCTTCGGGTACGTCCGCTTGATGCCGCCGTAGCGGGATTCGCCGCGTCCGTTCGCCATGGCCTGGTTCTGCAGCGGGCACTCCCCGCCCTTGTCGCACATCGGGCAGTCGAGCGGATGGTTGATCAGCAAGAACTCGAGCATGCCCTCTTGGGCGCTGCGGGCCACATCGGACGTCGTCGCCGTGTTGATGACCATGTTGTCCATGGCGTCCAGCGCGCAGGCCGGCTGCGGTTTCATGCCACGGCCGTTGCCGGCGTCCGGCACGTCGACCATGCACTGGCGGCAGGCCGCCACCGGGTCGAGCAGCGGATGGTCGCAGAAGCGGGGAATGTCGATGCCCACCGATTCGGCCGCCCGTATCACCTTGGTGCCCTTGGGCACCGTCACGGCGACGCCGTCGATGTGAAGCGTCACTTCGGTCATGCCGCACCTCGTTTCGCTGAGCCGGTCGCTTCGTCAGCCCACAGCGTCGACTTCTCGTAGGGGAACAACTCCCAAGCCGGCGTGTGGTAACCGGCCTCGAACTCGTCGCGGAAGCGTTTGACGGCGCTGGTGACGCAGGCCACCGCACCGTCCGCCAGCACACAGAAGCTCAAGCCGCTGATTTGACCACAGATGCTTTCCAGCTTCTCGACATCGCCGGGTTGGCCCTGGCCGGCCTCCAGGCGTCCCAACACCTGGACGAGCCACCAGTTGCCTTCCCGGCAGGGCGTGCACTTGCCGCACGATTCGTGCTGATAGAACTGCGCCCAGCGCAGCGTCGTGCGCACCACGGAGGTGGTCTCGTCGAACACCTGCAGCGCCTTGGTGCCAAGAATCGACCCAGCCGCACCGACCGACTCGTAGTCCAGGGGAACATCCAACTCGTCGGGCGTGAAGATCGGGGTAGACGAGCCGCCCGGCGTGAAGAACTTGAGCTGATGACCGGCACGGATACCGCCGGCCAGGTCGAGCAGTGTGCGCATCGTCGTGCCCAACGGCGCCTCGTACTGGCCGGGATGGGCCACATGGCCGGACAGCGAGTAGAGCATCGCGCCCTTGGACTTTTCAGTGCCCATTGCGGCGTACCATTCGGCGCCGTTGACCAGAATGGCCGGCACGGAGCAGATCGACTCGGCGTTGTTGACGACGGTCGGGCTGGCGTACAGGCCGGCGACGGCCGGGAAGGGGGGACGCAGCCGGGGCTGCCCGCGGAAACCCTCGAGCGAGCTGAGCAGAGCGGTTTCTTCGCCACAGATGTAGGCGCCGGCCCCGGCGTGCACGACGATGTCGCAGTCGAAACCGGAACCCATAATGTTCTTGCCCAACAGGCCAGCCGCGTAGGCTTCCTGAACCGCCGCCCGGACGCGCCGGATGACGTGGGCCACCTCGCCGCGCACGTAGATGTAGGCCTCATGGGCGCCGACGGCGTAGCAGGCGATGATCGAGCCCTCCACCACAAGGTGCGGCGAGGCCATCAGCATCGGCACGTCCTTGCAGGTGCCGGGCTCCGACTCGTCGCAGTTGACGACGACATACTTCGGGTTGGGGTTGTCCTGCGGTATGAAGCTCCACTTGGTGCCGGTCGGGAAGCCGGCGCCGCCGCGGCCCCGCAGTCCGGAGTCGATGACGGTCTTCATGACGTCGCCGGGAGCCATGCCGAGAGCCTTTTTCAGGCCGTCATAGCCGCCGTTCGCACGGTAGGTGTCAAGCTTCCAGGAGGCTGGCTTGTCCCAGGTCTGGCTCAATATCGGGGTCAGTGTGTCGGTCATGCGCCAGCCCCCTTGGCTGCGTCGGGTGCGGCTGACTTGGCTTTCGGCGCTGCGGGCGCTTTCCAACCCTTGGCGCGGGCGATTTTCAGCCCTACCAGTGACGCCTCTCCGGCCGCCGGACCCTCGTCCGCCAGACCGTCGTCGAAACCGGCCAGCATGCGCTCGTTGGCCGCCCAACCCGGCAGCACCGGCCCGCGGGACGACTGCACCGGCTTGCCGGCTGCCAGATCGTCGAGCGCGTCGATCGTCTTCGCCGGGGTCATGTTGTCCATGAATTCCCAGTCGATCATCACCACCGGGGCGTAGTCGCAAGCGGCGTTGCACTCGATCGATTCGAGCGAGAACTTGCCGTCTGCGGTCACTTCCTCGTCGCCGATGCCCAAGTGCTTTTCGACGGCCGCCATGATCTCGTCGCCACCCATGACGGCGCATAGGGCCGTGCGGCAAACGCCCACGTGATGCTGGCCGCCGCAGTGACGGCGGAACTGCGTGTAGAACGTCGCGATGCCCTCCACCTCGGCGACGGGGATTCCCAGGATGTCGGCACAGGCGCGCACACCGGCCGGACTGATGCGCCGGTCGACGGATTGCACCAAGTGCAGCATCGGCATCAGCGCCGACCGTGGCCGCGGGTAGCGGCTAGCCAGTTCGCGTAGCTCGTCCAGCGTCTTCTGGTCGATCGCCGTCGATTCGTCCGTCCAGTCGATACTGCCGGACTGGTCGAAATCGTGGGGTAAGACCTCATGCGTCGCCTCGTGGGCCAATTCGCTCATCGATCGACACCTCCCATCACCGTATCCAGGCTGCCCAGCGCCACGACGGCATCGGACAACATGCCGCCCTCGCACACCATCGGCACCGCCTGCAGGGCATTGAATCCGGCGTCGCGCATGTGCACCCGGTAGGGACGCGCCCCACCATCGGACACAACGTGACAGCCCAGCTCGCCGGACGGCGATTCGATGGTCTGATACACCTGGCCGGGCGGCACCGTGAAGCCCTGGGTGTTGCGCTTGAAGTGGTGGATCAGGCCTTCCATCGAGTCGCCCATGATGTGCTTGACGTGCGCCAGCGAGTTACCCTGGCCGTCTGCCGCCACCGTCAGATCGGACGTCGCCGCCAGCCGGGCATCCTCGATGCGGTACGGCTGGCCGGCGGTGGCCTCCAGCTTGACGGCGCACTGCTCGATGATCTTGACGGATTCCTCCATCTCGTTCAGACGGATAACCCAGCGCCCATACGAGTCGCAGGTGTCGGCGGTGCACACGTCGAAGTCGTATGTCTCGTAGTCGCAGTACGGTTGTGTCTTGCGCAGGTCCCACGGATAGCCGGTGGAGCGCAGCACAGGGCCCGACATGCCCAGGCTCATGCACTGGGCCAGGCTCATGTAGCCAACGCCTTGCAGGCGGGCTTTGAAAATGGGGTTTTCCACCGTGAAATCGCCGATCTCAGGCAGGTTCTTGCGCAGTTGCTTGACGAGTTCACGTATCAGATCGACGCCATTGACCGGCAGGTCGACGGCCACGCCGCCGGGACGGATGTAGGCGTTGTTCATGCGCAGGCCGGTGACAGCCTCGGTGAACTCCAACACGCGCTCGCGTTCGCGCAAGCAGACCTCTTGAACGGAGGTCGCGCCCAGCTCGAGGCCGCAGGCACCGACGGCCGTCAGGTGCGAGGCGATGCGATTGACCTCCATCATCAACACGCGCAGCGCGTTGGCCCGGGCCGGCATCTCGGCCGTGATACCCAGAAGCTTGTCGACGGCCAGCGAATAGACGGCCTCGTTGTGCATGCCCGCCACATAGCTGGTGCGTGTCAGCAACACGCAGGCCTGGGTCCAAGAGCGGAACTCCGTCGTCTTTTCGATGCCGCTATGCAAGAACCCGATGCCGGGACGAGCCCCGATGACGGTCTCGCCGTCCAGCTCCAGCACCAGCCGCAGCACACCATGGGTGGACGGATGCTGCGGCCCCATGTTGACGACGATGGTGTCGTCGGCCCGCTGCCGCGCTGCGGTGACGATGTCGTCCCAGTCGGCACCGCCGGCCACGAACTCGTCCGGGTTGCCCAGGTTTTCCATATGCATGTCGGTCATCGGGCGTAGCTCCTGCGATTGTCGGCCGGCGGGGTGCGCGCACCCTTGAACTGCACCGGCACGCCGCCCAGCGGGTAGTCCTTGCGCTGCGGCCAGCCCACCCAATCGTCCGGCATCAGTATGCGCGTGAGACCTGGGTGTCCGTCGAAAACAATGCCGAACATGTCATAGGTTTCGCGCTCGTGCCAGTTGGCCATCGGCCAAGTGCGGGTGACCGACGGCACATGCGGGTTCGACTCCGGCACCGCCACCTCGAGGCGCAAGCGCCGGTTGTGGGTGATGCTCAGCAGGTGGTATACGACGTGCAACTCGCTGCCCACCTGGGCCGGGTAGTGCACGCCCGACACCGAGTCGCATACCTCGAAGCGCAGGTATGGGTCATCGCGCAGCACTTGGGCCAGGTCGGGCATGGATTCGGGACGAACGCGCAGGGTCAACTCGCCCCGGTCGACGAAACGGGCCTCGACGGCGTCGGGCAACTTGGCGCCGATCGCCTGGTCGACCACGGCGAACCAGCCGTCCAGTGGCGGCGCCACCTGGCCGGGCATTTCGTACCGGCGGACGAGCCCGCCGAAGCCTGAGACGTCGGGGCTGGTGTTACCCCACATGCCGGCGTGGTCGTCGATGAGGGTTGGCACCTCGGGCAGCGGCACAGCCGGCAGAGCGTCGGTTGGCGTTTCGGCAGGCGTCTCAGACATGGCTCACCGCCTTGGCGTCGTCGCCCGTCACCGGGTTCAGCGCGTCCAGCGGTGTGGCAACCAGCTTGGCTGCCTCGACGGCCTTGCGGTTGGCCACATTGTCGGCACCGATGGGCGCATGGAGGACTTCGTTTTCCTTCAACTTGAAGACGGCGTCCATCAACTGATCCGGGCGGGGCGGGCAACCCGGCAGGTACATGTCGACGGGGACGACGTGGTCGACGCCTTGCACGACGGCGTAGTTGTTGAAGATGCCACCCGACGACGAGCAGGCACCCATCGCAATGACCCACTTGGGGTCGGCCATCTGGTCGTACAGACGGCGCACCAGCGGCGCCATTTTCTGGCTGACCCGGCCGGCCACAATCATCAGATCGGCCTGGCGGGGCGAGGCGCGGAACACCTCTTGGCCCCAACGACCGGCGTCGGCGCGGGGGCCGCCGTAGCTGATCATCTCGATGGCGCAGCAGGCCAAGCCCATCGTCAGCGGCCAAAACGACGTGCGGCGCGTCCAGCCGGCCACCTGCTCCAACGTCGTCAAAATGATGCCGGATGGCAAACGTTCTTCCAGGCCCATCAGTCCCACTCCAACCCGCCGCGGCGCAGCACATAGAAATAGGCGACGAAGACCGTCGCGATGAAAGTCACCATGGCACCGACGGCGAACAACCCAAGCTTGTCGAAGCTGACGGCCCAGGGGTACAAGAAAACGATCTCGATGTCGAAGATGATGAACAGCATGGCCGTGATGTAGTACTTGACCGAGAACCGGCCACCACCGACGGGCGCGGGCGTCGGGTCGACGCCGCACTCGTAGGAATCTTCTTTGGTGAGATTGCGGCGGCGTGGCCCAACCTTGACGCTGAGCCCAACGGCCGCAACAACGAACACCGTCGCCAAGGCGACCATACCCACAATTGGGATGTAAGGGCTCACGGACGAATCTCCTTAGTCGGCCGGTAGGTCCGCACGGACGCGGTCTTGTGTGACTCAAGCGAGTCTACCCCAAGAACCGCCGACGGGGTGTGGGTGGGTCTCCGCTCAGAGCGCATTCAGAGCGCATAGGCGCCTCGCCAAGTGCCTGCGCCGGGCGCGGCAACGCACCGACACCAGGTCATTGCCGAAGGTCGGAAGTCCGCGCTGTCAGGGCGTGTCCCGGGTCTACGGGGACACCGCCTACGGGAACACCACCCTCAGCAGGAAACGCAGGATGCGGTCGTCCAGGGGGCCGCCCTGCGGTGCCACCAGGCCCGCCATCATCTTGTTGACGACACGCATCACCCATTTGCGGGGTAGGCCGTACTTCAGGCAAGCGGCCAGGACGGTCGGGTTGCCCATCAGCTTGGTGAACGCCACCCCACCGCGATAATAGCGTCCGATTTCGGCCTTGACGCGCCAGTGATAGCCCTGCAGCGCCTGCTCGCCGGCGGACGTGCCGAACCCCGCCGCCGCAGCCGCCACCACCGCCTCACCGGCCCAAATGCCCGACTCCAAACCCCACGAGACGCCCTCCCCGTCATATGGGCTGACCAGGCCGGCCGCGTCACCCACCAGCAGCGTGCCGTTGCGGTAAACGACCTTTCGGTTGAGCCCCATCGGCAATGCGGCGCTCAGTATCGCGGGGCTGTCGGTGGGCGTGCCGTCGACGTCCACCCACGTCATGCCCCACTCGGGGGGCAGCGCCTTCACCCACTCCAGCAGCGCCGCCTTGTAGTCCGTCCGTCCGAACCCGGCACCGGTCGACAACTGGCCGATACCGACGTTGTAAAGCCCCTTCCCCATCGGGAACACCCAGCCGTAGCCCACCAGTCGTGTGGCGCCATCGGAAGCCGGCTCGGGCATCGCCATCCAGGAGTGCAACCACCGCTCGTCCGGCGCCTGAACACCACCGCTTTTCATGTAGCCACGAGCCGCCACACCCATGGGCCGCTGCGTCAGGCGGGGCATGCCGGCGGGTACCCCCAGACGCGCGGCCGCGCCGGTGGCGTCGACGACGGCCTGCGCCAGCCAGATCTCGCCACCACCGCTGACACCAACCACCCGGCTGCCGTCCGTGATGGGGCCGTGGATGGCCACGCCGAGCCGTACCTTGGCGCCCGCCGCCTGGGCGGCCTGAAGCATGAAATGGTCGAACTCGGAACGTGGCACCGTGCAGGACATGGTCGGTAGGCCAGAAGACGCCGGCCAGTCGAAAACATAGGGCCCGTCGTGGTCGCCATAAACGGCTATGCCTTGAGACTTATGCCAATGAGCCGGGATGTCCAGGCCAAGCACCGCCATCGCCGCCACGGCCCGAGGCGTCAGAGCATCGCCGCAGGCCTTGACGCGAGGCATCTCAGCTTTGTCGATCAGCAAGACATCGAGCCCGGCGCGGGCTGCCGTCAACGCCGCCGCGCAGCCGGACGGGCCGGCGCCAACCACAATCAAATCCACATTGAGGATTCTACGACGTCGGGCAATGTATGAACGGGCCGCTGGGCCATGGGCCGTACCACTGGTCGGAATCGGTGCACTGCGACCCGTCGGTGATCCACGGCACTGTCGGGGTACTCGAAGGCGTCGGCGACTTGGTCGGCGTTTGCGTGGGGGCCTGCGTGGTCGGCGGGGCCGGCGGGGCTGGCGGGGCCGTCGTGGTCGTCGTGGTGGGCCGAACCGTCGTGGTCGGCGGAGCCGTGGTGGGACTCGCCGTCGGCTCGGACGTGGTGGTCGTCGGGAACGGGGTTTGGACGGACACCGATGGCTCAGGTGTCGAGGACGACTCGGTGACAACGGGCGGCGGAGGCGGGTTGATCGGCCCGCTCGACCTGACAAGACCGCTGATGCCCCACGCCGCCGCGCCGATAGCCGCCACGACGACCACACCGACCGCCACCATGGCGGCGCTCGAGGCCCCGCCGCTAGCCGCGCCGGACGCGCCGGCCGTCCCACCGGACGACCCACCCGACCCGCCGGATGCAGCGTTGGACGCCGATGCCGACCCTGAACCGGCCGTGGAAGCCGAGCCGGCGCCGCCTGAACCGGAAGCGACCGCGGCGCCTCCCACGGCGGCAGCACCGGCCGCCAGGATGATGCTGGTCGGCATCGGTGGCGGGGTGATGATGGTGGCCGCCGACGCCCAGTTCGCCCCTGCAACCATCGCTTGGGCCGCTGTCAACCCGGCGACACCGCCCAACAGATGCCTGCCCAACGCCGTGGTCGCCTTGCGCTGGCTGGCCTGGCCGGGTGGGGTCGGCGATGTGCCGGGCACCCCCTTCGCTCTTGTGTCCTTCTCGTTCACTTCGTCTCCCAGATCATCGGTTTCCCCCATGTAAAGCTTGCGGAAGGACTCTTTCGACCGCATGATGAGCACTGAGGCGTGTCGGGCGTCGACTCCCAGTGCCGCGCCCACCTCAGCCGGCTTGTAACCCTCGACAGCGCTGAGCCAAAGCACTGTCCTGTAGCGCTGGTTGAGCGCATAGAAGCACCGCGCCACCACATCGTCCTCGTGGGTTGGCTCGGCCAACTGCGGTGCCGCCACATCGTCGACGGCGTCCAATGGACTTTCGAGGCGCACCACCCTGTCCCAAGCCACGGTGCGGATGGCGGCGTACAGATAGGCCCTGAAATTGGTTGACGGGCCACGCCCTTCATGGAGCGATCGCCAGATCTTGGTGTAGGCATCGGTGACGATTTCCTCGGCATCGAAGCTACGTCCACCCACGCGCGTCCTGGCGTAGTTGAACGCGGACGCGTAGTAACGCGTCCAGAGCGCTTCAAATGCTTCATCGACACCATCTCTGACCCGGTCGATCAGTGCTGCGTCGTCGAGCAATGCCAGTTCGTCCATGGCCACCTTGTCTGACACACCGAAGGCATTTCCTACCGCCGACGAGCTTACCTCTGCCGTTCCACTTTTCTCCAGTTTGTTCTCCCATATTTGAGGGGGCGGGGTCTTGCGCCCACCCCCTCTCATACTTCTCGGCACTTCCGCATGACGACACCCGTCATACGTTTGAGGCAATCTGCGATTGCCCTGTGCCATCCCCCGGCACATAGACAAAGACGGTCAGACGGCGCGTTTCATAACACCCGGGCTCAATTTTCCTACCGCTGGGTGGCGAGGAACCTGGCCAAGCGCCCGATGGCGTCGCGCAGCACCTCTTCTTCAGGCAGCGCGACGAGACGGAAGTGATCGGGATCGGGCCAGTTGAAACCCCGGCCATGGCTGACGAGAATCTTCTCGGCGCGCAACAGATCGAGCGCCCAGGCCTCGTCGTCGGCGATCGGGTAGACGGCCGGGTCGAGGCGCGGGAACAGGTAAAGGGCGCCGCTGGCCGGCACGCAGGTGATGCCCGGTATCTGGACGAGCAACTCATGGGCCAGCTTGAGCTGGTCGTAGAAACGTCCGCCCGGCACGCAGAACGCGTCGACGGACTGGTGCCCACCGAGCGCCGTCTGAATGGCATGCTGGGCCGGCACGTTGGCGCACATCCGCATGTTGGCCAGCAAGTTCAGGCCGTCCAGCAGCCCGGAAGCCGCCGCCAGCGGCCCCGTGGCAACCACCCAGCCGGCCCGGTAGCCGCAGGCCCGATATGCCTTCGACAAGCCCGAAAACGTCAGGCACAGGACGTCGGAACCAGTCAGGGACGCCGTATAGGTGTGCTCGCCGGCGAACATGATCTTCTCGTAGATCTCGTCCGACAGCACGATCAGGTTGTGGGCCCGGGCCAGGTCGACGACCGCCTGCACCGTTTGGCGGGCATAGACGGCGCCGGTCGGGTTGTTCGGGTTGATCAGCACGATGGCGCGAGTCTGGGGTGTGATCTTGGCGGCGATGTCGGCGACGTCCGGGTTCCAGTCGTTGGCCTCGTCGCACAGGTAGTGGACGACGTCCGCTCCGCACAAGGTGGCCTGGGCCGTCCACAACGGATAGTCGGGCGCCGGGATCAGGATTTCGTCGCCCGGGTTGATCATGGCGCTCAACACCATCGCGATCAACTCCGAGACGCCGTTGCCCAGCCACACCTGGTCGACGTCGATGTTCAGGCCATGCTCCTGGTAGTAGTTCGCGACGGCTGTGCGGGCACTGTAGACGCCACGAGCGTCCGAATAGCCCTCTGACTCGGGCAGATGTGCGACGACGGCGCGCACAATCGTTTCCGGCGCCTCAAAGCCGAAAGGGGCCAGGTTACCGATGTTGAGTTTCAGGATGCGCTCGCCCAGAGCCTCCATGCGCTGGGCTTCGACCATGTTGGCGCCCCGCACGTCATATCGCACGCCCCGTAACCGCTCCGCCTGGTCGAATTTCATGGCTGATCCCTCTCTTGGTCGAACTTCTAGGGTAACACTGATCGCCAATTCTCTGAGCCACGCCAATTACGCTCTCGAGGCGGCGCCGGGTGGCGCCAAACTGGCCCGAGTTGCACCTCTGCCCGCCGCTTCGCGACATGACGCCTGGGTTTTGGGCGTCGACGCGGCGGTTTGCGAAACCCAAATAGACTGGCTGCATGTCTAACCTGCGCTGGCCCGTTGTCCTATTCGACCTGGATGGAACCTTGGCTAATTCCATCGACTTGGTGATCGCGTCTTACCAGGCAGCCTTCGCCACGATCGGACGCACCATTGAGCGCGACGTCGCGCTGCGCTGGATCGGCGAGACGCTACGCCAGACCTATGCCCGCGAAGCGCCTGAGGCTGGCCCCGACATGGAGACCGTCTACCGGGCGTACTATGCCGACCACGTCGACCAGATCACTGGCTACCCCGGTATGCCCGAACTGTTGAAGTCGCTGAAAGACGCCGGCGCCGTCATCGGCGTGGTGACGGCAAAGAAGCGCGAGGTGGCGCTGGTGACGATGAGGGAAGCCGGCGTCGAAGGGCTGGTCGAGTTGATTGGCGCGATGGAAGACACCGCCGCCCACAAGCCCGACCCGGAGCCGCTTCTGGCAGCGGCCGCCAAGCTCGGCGTCCGTCCCGAAACCTGCGTTTATGTGGGCGACGCCACCTATGACATCATGGCCGCCAAGGCCGCCGGCATGGCGGTGATCGCCGTCACCTGGGGCGCCGGGCTACCCGACGAACTGCAGACCCTAACGCCCGACGCCATGGTGAACGACGTCAACGAGCTGGCTGGGTTGTTGATGATCCAACCCGGCACTGAATAGGGCTGAAAGGCCGGCACAACCGGCTATGGCATCGGCTGTGCCGGTGCGGCAGGTTGGGTTGCGGGCTGGACGCCGACGGGTGTCGGCGTCTGCTGCCACGGCTGCGCCGGATACTGCCCGGGCACGTAGCCAGGGTATGCCATGACGGGTTGCGGCTGGCGCGGCTTGCCGAAGGCCAGCGCGAACAGCACGGCAGACAAAAGCAGCAACGAGGTGAAGGACGCGCTGTATTGCCCACCGATCGGGCTGGTTCTCACACCGTTGGTCGTGACCATTATGACGTCGACCAGCAAGACTATCCAGATGATTCCGATGATGACCATGTCGATGACGGCCAGTACTCGACCTGCTGTGTTCAGGCCCTTGTACAGGCGGATCAGCGCGATGAATGCCACCAGCAATCCGACCAACAACAGAATGGTTGGCAGGTCGAACAGAACGAACTTCATCATGGTTAGCGAATGGAATGGCATGTAGAGATAAAGCCGGCGGAAGAAGATACCGCTGCCCAACAGATATGCCCCGTACAACACGAACCATAGGCTGGCGAAAGCAAGCAAAACATGACCCAGCTTTTTCAGTGTGACGAATAGTGCTGCACCTAATAGGACCACAGCAATACCGGCCACAACGAATAGCACCTGCACAGTGCCCGAGCTGGGCCGGAAAAGAGACTTGAGCCAGTTCATCCCCGCCTGAAGGAACATGCCCAGCACATAGCTGAAGATTGCCGCAAACACGGCGCCAATCGCCGCCACCAAGGCGGGCACGGTTGGCTTGCCGATCGGGGCGACCGGGCCGTTCTGTGGTGTGATAGGTGCTTGCTGACTAGGTGCTACGCTCATCGTCGAGCCCTTCTGTGCGGGAATACCCATGAGCATACTCTTGCCCTCGCAAAAAGGCTCATCCGTCAGGGCTGCATTGAGCCGGTCTCCAGGAAACGGGTGTGGAAGCTGAGGGCCGTGGCCAGGTCGTGCGGGGTGTGTTGTCCTTTGGTGACGCGCAGGGCATGCTCGTAATACTCGTGCAGCAAGGGACGATAGCTGGGGTGGGCGCAGTTGTCGATGATGCGCGCCACCCGCTGGCGGGGCGCCAGCCCGCGCAGATCGGCCAGGCCCTGCTCGGTAATGATGACGTGGACGTCGTGCTCGGTGTGGTCGTGGTGGCTGACCATCGGGACGATTGCCGAGATCGCGCCGTCTTTGGCCGTCGACGGCGAAACGAAGCACGAAATGGAAGCGTTGCGGGTGAAATCACCCGACCCGCCGATACCGTTTTGCATCCTGGTGCCGGCGACGTGCGTCGAATTGACGTTGCCATAGATGTCAGCCTCGATCATGCCGTTGCAGCTGATGCAGCCGAGCCGCCGGATGACTTCGGGGCTGTTGGAAACGTCCTGTGGCCGCAACACGACGCGCCCGCGATACTCGTGGGCCCGCTGGTTCAGCCGTGCCGCGTATTCGGGGCTGAGCGAAAAGGCCGTGGCCGAGGCCACGTCGACGATGCCGGCGTCGATCAGGTCGATCAGCCCGTCCTGGATCACTTCGGTGAAACTGTTGAGCCCGGTGAGTCCCGAGCCCAGCAAGCCGACGAGCACCGCGTTGGCGATGTTGCCGACCCCCGACTGCATGGGCAACAGGTTCGCGGGCAGGCGACCCGCCTTCACCTCGAAGCCTAGGAAGTCGAGCAGATGCCCGGCAATGGCCGCCGAGTCCGCGTCCGGTGGCTTGAAGGGCGCGTTGCGGTCGTGGTGGTCGGTCAGGACGACGGCGGCCACCTTCGACGGATCGACCCGCAGCGTCGGTTGCCCGATGATGTCGCCGGCGTGGACCAGCGGAATCGGCAAGCGATCAGGCGGGGTGGCCTCGGTGCCGTAGTACACGTCGTGCAGGCCGAACAGCTCCGGCGATTGCCACTGGTTCACCTCGATGATGACGCGGCTGGCGTGCTCCAGATAGGTGCGGTTCAACCCCAGGGACGTGGACGGGACGAGCTCGCCGTCCGCCGTTATGGCCGTCGCTTCGACGATTGCCCAATCGAGAGGCCCGAAGAACCCCTGAACCACCTGGTGGTGAAAGTGCGACAGGTGGACGTCGGCATAGCCGCTGGTGCCGTCGTTGATCTTGGCCCGCATCACTGGGTCGGACTGATAGGGGGCGCGCAGCGATACGCCGTCCACCTCGGCCAGAACCCCGTCACAATCGGGGGCGGTCGATGCCCCCGTGAACATCTTGACGGCGAACTGCTCGCCCCGCCCATGAGCCGCCGCAATACGCGCGGCCAGCGCCGCAGGCAGGGCCTTCGGGTAGCCGGACCCCGTGAAACCGGACATGCCGATGGCGTCGCCGTCCGTGATCAAGCTGGCCGCGTGGTCGGCGTCGGTCACCAGCGACAGGAAGAGCGGGTTGGCGATTCGGCTCGTCATTGCGATTCTCCTGGGGTGTCGGTGGTGGCTGACTTGACGTTGCCCAACCAACGGGCCAATCGGCCGCCACGCCCCAACTCGGCCAGGCGCTTTTCAACACCTTCGCGCAGCGCGGCCGGCGTCACCACCAGCAGGTCATCGCCGGCCCGCAGCATGGTGTGCCCGTGAGGCGAAAACGACTCGTCCCCGCGCATCACAAGGGCGATCACGACGTGCGGCGGCAGCCGAAGTTCCCTGACGGCCAGGCCGGCCAGCCTGGAACCCGGCGGTACCGAGACGCGTAACAGATCGGCCCGACGTTCCTCCAACGGGGCCACTTCGATATCGAGGTCGAACGGCGCCCACGGGTCTATCAGGCCCAGGCGCTTGGCCACCCATGGCAGGGTCGGCGCCTGGATGGCCGTAAAGACGACGACGAAGACGAACACGATGCCGAAAAGCAGGTGCGAATCGGTGATCCCCGCCGCCAGCGGCACGGTTGCCAAGATGATGGGGACGGCGCCGCGCAGCCCCGCCCAGGAAAGGAATATCTGCTCGCGCCACGGCACTTTGAACCAGACGGCCGATACCCAAACCGTGATGGGACGGGCCACCAGCGTCAAGAACAGCCCGGCGACAACAGCCAGGAACACGCTCTGCCAGGTGATGTGTTCATGCACCGCCAGCAGACCCAGCATGACGAACAAGCCGATCTGGGCGATCCAGCCCACGCCCTCGGCGAACGAGCGGGTGGCGTGCCGGTGGGGCAAATCGGCGTTGCCGAGCACCACCGCGCAGACGTAGACGGCCGCGAACCCGGACAAGTGGATGACCGAGCCCAAGCCGTAGGCCACCACCGCCCAGGCCAACGTGGCAATCGGGTAGAGCCCGCTGGATGGCAGGGCGACGCGCCGCAGCAGGCCGCGCCCAACCACGCCGACGACCAGGCCGAGCACCAGACCGCCGACCAACTCCAAGACGATCATGCCGGCCAGACCCCAGGGCCCACCCTCCGGCGGTGTGCCCATGACGTATTGGGTCGCCGCCACCACCAACAAAACGGTGGGCGCATCGTTCAAACCCGACTCACCCTCCAGGGCAGCCATCACCCGGTGCGGCAGCGATAGCCCGCGCAGCACCGAGAAAACCGCCGCCGCATCGGTCGGCGCCGTGATGGCCCCCAACACCATCGCCACGCCGACGGGCAGATGCAACACGTAATAGCCAAACAAGCCGACCAGACCGATGGACACCAGAACCCCCAGTGTCGCCAGGACGGCAGCCAGGCCGATGTGGCTACGAATGTCGCCCCACTTCGTCGTCAAGCCGCCTTCCGCCAGAATCAACGCCAGCGCGACGAACCCCAGGTCATGGGCCAACTTGACGTTCTCGAAGTCGATGTTGACCCCGAGCAGCATGCCCAGACCAAGAAATAGCAACAATGCCGGCATGCCGATGCGGGCCCCGAAGCGGGCCGTCACCACGGCGATCAGCACGACGACGGCACCGGCCAGGAAGAGTGTGTCGAGGCTCAGCGTCATCCGTCAATTATTCCATGGGGTCTTTAAATGGGTGAGGCAAAAAACACCTCAAGCAAATCGAGCGTCCCAGACATAAGATCATTTATCCGAGAGGGGGGGCAGAACTCGCCGCGGCGGCTGGCGTTCCACTGGCCAGACCGGCCGCAAAGTGGCAGGCGCTGCAGTGCGACGACACTCCGTCGGGATGCTCGATCAACTCGGGTTCAGCGTCGACGCAGACGGCTGGCACGCCGTCCTCGACGTCCTTTTCGTCAAGGGTCGGCGCCTTCCAGCACCGGGTGTGGAACCGGCACCCGCTGGGCGGGTTGGCCGGGCTGGGCACGTCACCGGTCAGCATGATCTGCTCGCGGGTGCCGCGCAGCGTCGGGTCGGGCACCGGCACAGCCGACAGCAATGCCTGCGTGTACGGGTGCGTCGGGTGGTCGTAGATTTCGGCCTCATCACCCATCTCGACGATCTTTCCGAGATACATGACGGCGACCCGGTCGGAGATGTGGCGCACCACAGCCAGGTCGTGCGCAATGAAGACATAGGCGAGGCCCAGTTCTTTTTGCAAATGCTCCAAAAGGTTGACGACCTGAGCCTGCACCGAAACGTCGAGCGCCGACACCGGCTCGTCGCAAACCAGCACCTTCGGGTTCAACGCGATGCCGCGGGCCACACCGATGCGCTGGCGCTGGCCGCCGGAGAACTGATGCGGGTACCGATTGATGTGCTCCGGGCTGAGCCCGACCAGGTCAAGCAACTCCTGAACACGCTGGCGGCGGCTGCCTGGTGGGGCGGCCTCCGGGTGGATATCGAATGGCTCGCCGACGATGTCGCCGACGGTCTTACGGGGGTTCAGCGAGGTGTACGGATCTTGGAAGACGATCTGGATGTCGCGTCGCAGGTGCCGCATTGCGGCGCCCTTCTCCTTGTAGATGTCGCGGCCTTCGAAGGTGACCGACCCGGATGTCGGACGCTCCAGGCTGACCAGCAAGCGCCCCAGCGTCGATTTGCCGCAGCCGGACTCGCCGACGATGCCCAACGTCTCGCCGGCGTGGAGCTGGAAGGAGACGCCGTCGACGGCCCGCACATGGCCCGTGGTGTGCTGGATGATGCCCGTCTTGATCGGGTAGTACTTGACGAGGTCTGTGGCCTCAAGGATGACTTCGCCGCTCACAGGTCACCCCCGCTCGCCAGCTGGGCTTCGGCGGCCACCGCCGGGTCGTCCACACGCCAGCAGGCCGCGAACCGTGTCCCGCCGTCGAGTGCCTCCAACGGCGGCGGCGTGCCTTCGCGGCACTTGTCGACGGCGAATCGGCAGCGCGGGTTGAAGGGGCATCCGTCAGGCATCGCCAACAGGTTCGGCGGCAGGCCGCCGATGGCCGGCAGCACGCCGCCCCGTTTGGTGTCGAGCCGCGGCACAGACTCCAATAGGCCGATCGTGTACGGATGGCGGGGCTGCCCGTAGACGTCCACCACCGGGGCCGTCTCGACCAATCGCCCGGCGTACATGACGGCAATACGGTCGGCCACATTGGCCACCACGCCAAGGTCATGGGTGATCAGTATCAGGCCCATGTCGTGCTCGTCCTGAAGCTCCTTCAGCAGCGCCATGATCTGGGCCTGCACTGTGACGTCCAGCGCCGTCGTCGGCTCGTCGGCGATCAGAATCCACGGGTCGAGGGCGATGGCCATGGCGATCATGATGCGCTGGCGCATGCCGCCGGAAAACTGGTGCGGATAGGCCTTGAAGCGCTGCCGCGCGGCGGGGATGCGCACCTGCTCCATCAGCGAGATGGCGGCATCCATCGAGTCGGACTTGTTGCCCTTGTGGTGGATGCGGAACATCTCGGCGATCTGCCAGCCGACCGGGAACACCGGGTTCAGCGCCGACAGGGCGTCCTGGAAGATCATCGAGATCTTCGGCCCGCGCATGGCCGCGCGCGCCTTGCGCGGCATTTTCAGCATGTCGACGCCCTGGAACAGCACCTCGCCGCCCGTTACGAACCCGGGCGGGCTGTCGAGAATGCCCATGATGGCCTGCGCCGTCACCGACTTGCCCGAACCCGACTCACCCAAGATCGCCAGGGTCTCCTTCTCGTCCAGGTGGAACGAGACGCCATTGATGGCCTTGGCGACGCCGGTACGCATGCGGAACTCGACGTGCAGGTCGCGCACATCGAGCAAGTGCTCATTGTCCGCCACGTCTCACCGCCCCTTCGGATCGAGGGCATCGCGCACGATGTCGCCCAGCAGGATGAAAGCCAGGACGGCCAGGCAAAGCGCCGCCGCCGGGAACAGCAGCATGAACGGCGCGTTGCGAATAAGGCCCAGGGCGGACGCGGTCGAGATGTCGCGGCCCCACGAGACGAAGACGCTGGGCAGGCCGATGCCGAGGAAGCTCAGGGCCGCTTCTGTGACGATGTAACCGCCAAGGTCGATGGTCGACACGACGATCAACGGCGTCATAGCGTTCGGCACGATGTGCGACATCGACAGTCGCCCAGGCCCGGCGCCCAGCGCGCGCGCCGCCAGGACGTACTCCTGTGGCTTGACCTGAATGACGGCCGCCCGCATCAGGCGGAAGACATTCGGCCAGCCGAAAACGACCAGCACCAGCACGATCCGGAATACCGCCGCCAAGATGCCGGCAGATGGCGGCAACGGCAGGAAGGACATGACGACGATGGCGCCCAACAGCATCGGAATGGAGAAGAAGATGTCGGCTACGCGCGACAGCACGGCGTCGACCCAGCCGCCGAGGTACCCGGCGAGGGTGCCCAACGTGCCACCGACGATGGCGGCGAACAAGGCAGATAAGACGCCGACCAGGACCGATGGGCGGGCGCCATAGATTGTGCGCGCAAAAATGTCGCACCCCTGCAAATCGTTGCCGAAGATTGCCCCGGGCCGCGGCGGCATCCGTGAAAACGGCAGGGGACAAGCGCCCGGATCTTTTGACGTGAACAGTTGGGGGAAGGCCGCCATCAGAACGAACAGCACCACCATCGCGCCCGCGACCCAGAACAGCGGGCGATGCCGCATCTCGTCCCAAGCGTCCCGACCCAGGGAACGGGGCTTCTCGTCCTGAGCGGAACCGGCCGATGTCACGCCCGGCTCAATGGTCGGCGGCTTGCCGCCGGGCAGCAAAAGCTTCCGACGAGTGAGGGACGGCAGAGCCAACGGCTGCAGCACATCTTGCGCGCCGTCCGGAACGGCGCCGGTGGGATCGTCCTTGACGTTGATAGGCTCACTCATGGCCGATCCTCGGATCCAGGTAGCCGTACAAGACGTCGACGATCAGCGTCATGAACATGTAGATCAAGACAATGACCAGGATCGCCCCGATCAGCGTCTGGCCATCGCGCTGGTTGATCGACCGGTAGATCAAGAACCCCACGCCATTGATGTTGAAGATGCGCTCGGTAATGATGGCACCGCTCATCAGCCCGCCAAAGGACGCACCGATGTACGTGATGGACGGGATCAGCGAGTTGCGCATGGCGTGCAGGCCGATGGCTCGGCTGGGCATCATGCCCTTGGCGTAGGCCGTGCGGACATAGTCGGCGCGCAGGTTGTCAACCAGGTTGGTGCGCGTCAATCTGGCCACGTAGGCCACATAGAGGCTGCCAAGCACCACCCCCGGCATGATAAGTTGCCCCCACGTCGCGGGATTGCCGACCGTCACCGGGAACCAGTGCACCTTGATGCCGAAGACCAATTGCCCCAAGGAGCCCAAAACGAACACGGGGATGGCGATGACCACAAGGGTCGAGACGGTCACCAGCGAGTCGATGAAGCGCCCCCGACTTATGCCCGCCAGCACGCCGGCGACGACACCGATGACGATCTCGCAGAGCACGGCGATAATCGCGAGCTTCAGCGTCGTCGGATACCGAGTCGCCAGTTGGTGGATGACCGAGGGGTCACCGTTGGCGCTGTAGTAGCTGAGGCCGAGATCGCCCGTGAACAGCCGTTTGAGGTAAAGGCCATACCGAATCAGGAAGGGCTGGTCCAATCCATAGTGCGCGTTGAACCAGGCCACGTAGTTGGGCGGGCAGGGCCGTTGGCCACAGCGCCCGGCCGTCGGGTCGCCAGGCAGCGCGTAGGCCAAGGAAAACATGATGAAAGTCGCGCCCAGGAAGGTGGGGATCATCATCAGCAACCGGCGGACGATGTACTTGCCCATTGCGATCCCATCTCTTGTTTGCCGTCCGAGCACCGGACTGGCAGGCTGGCGGTCTTTAGTTTAGCGCCATTGCCCAATAACCAGAACACGGCGCGGAAACGGAAAAGGTGGTGGCCCCGAGAGACCACCACCGAATTCCTAGATAGCTCAGTTCATAACGACCGACGTGAAGTCCCACGTCGAGAACGGCGTCATCTTGATGGACTTGATCTTATCCGAGTAACCGAACTGGCTCGCCTGATACCACAGCGGCATCGTCGGCAGGTCCTGGCCGAGGATGGCCTCTGCCTGCTGGTACAGGCCGTTGGCGGTCGCGGAATCAGTGGCGGCAGCGGCCTGCTTCAGCAGCGCGTCGAACTGCGAGCTGGAGTAGTCCGTGTCGTTGGACGAGGCGCCCGTGGCGTAGATGGGCGCCAGGAAGTTCTCGATCGACGGGTAGTCCATCTGCCAGCCACCGCGGTACGAGCCGGTCAGGCTTGGGTCGCGCGTGGTGATCAGCTTGCGCAGGGTGGCAAAGTCAGGCGTGTCCTTGACCTGGCAATCCATGCCGAGGTTGGTCTTCAACTGGTTGCAGACAGCCGTCGCCCACGGATCGTGGCCGCCGTCGCCGTTCACCCAGATGTAGAACGGGCCCTTGTAGCCGCCGGCGGCGTCGTACAGAGCCTTGGCCTTGGCCGCGTCGAAGGTGCAGTTGTCGCCGCAGGCGCCGGCCTTGTAGCCGTCAACCACGGGGCTGACCCAGCCGGTGGCCGGGGTGCGGGCGTTGTTGAAGATCGTCGAGGTGACCAGGCCGCGGTCGAAGCCCATCGAGATGGCCTGACGCATCTGAAGCGTCAACTGCGGGTCGATGGTCGTCGGCGAGAAGCTCAGAACCTGGATGACGCCAGTGTCCTTGGTGCCCCAACGCGGGGAGCCGTCGGAGTTGACCAAGTCGGACTTCCAGAGGTCGCCGACCAACTGGTCGGACGGGATGACGTCGGTGGCGTCGAGGTTGTTGGCCACGACGTCGTTGTAAGCGGCGCTGGTGTCGTTGTAGACCTTGAATGTGATCTGGTCGACGGTGCCCGCGAACTTGCCCGAGTAGCCGGCGAACTTCTGCAGAACGATCTGGGTGTCGTCATTGGTGACGATCTGGTACGGGCCGGCCGCAATCGGGGTCTTCGCGAAAGTCGACTTGTCAGCCGAGGTGTCGGCGAAGAAGGCGTCGGGCTGGGGCGCGAAAGCGGTGTAGCCCAGGCGCACGACCAGGTTGGACGTCGGGTCGGTCGTCTGGATGGTGAACGTGTAGTCGTCCACAACCTTCAGGCCGCTCATCGTCGCATCGGTGTTGCAACCGTTGCCGTCGGGGTCGTTGAAGCCGGCGATCGGGGCGAAGAAGTACGAGTTGATCTGGTTGTTGTCGCAAGCGGCACCCCAGTTCCAAGCGTCGACGAAGTTCTTGGCCTTGACCTCGGTGCCGTCCTGGAACATGTAGCCCTTGTTGAGCGTGACTGTCCAGTTGATGGCGTCGGTGGTGTCGATCGACTGCGCGATGTCCATCTCCGGGGCGGCGTTGTCCGAGTTGTAGTGCACGAGCTTTGCCTGGCTGGCGTCCAGTGGGTTGCCGCCGCACACCTCGGACGTGTTGGTGCCGAGAAGGATGTTCTGCGGGGTGCAGCCACGCACGGTGATGCTGGTCGCAGCGGCCGTCGCGGTGGTGCTGGTGGTGTCCGAGCCACTAGTGGTCGGAGTTGTCGGGGTACTGGTTGAGCAGGCGCCGAGCGTCAGAGCGAACGCGGCGCACAGGGCGCCAGCTATGGCGACCTTGGTGGTTTTCATACAACCTCCTGTTGGGGAGCCGCGGATGCGACACCGGGTGTTTCACTTGGAAAAAGTGATGAAGTTCTAAAAATTCTGCTGTCTCTTAGTAACAGATTGATGACATATCTGTTACGGCAGCATTACGCACAACCCGACCACGCGGCTTGAGTGGCCTCGGACAAGGTATTACGCCGATAGGGTCGACCGATCAAGATTTGGTAACGACCTGGGCAGATCGCCCCGGAAAGCCACCGCCGGGCCAAATCAGCGGGCGTCCTTTTCCCGCAGATAGGCCACCGCGTCGACTATGACGGGTAGCGCCCGGATGACCGTCAAGGCCACCGCCGCCCAGACAACGACCCAGCCCACCCAATAGACCACCGGCCAGCCGTAGACCCGTCCCAGGACGGTGCTCGGCCCGCCGGGCAGCACATAAGCGGCCTCGAGCCCCAAGAAAACGAAGGCCACCAGCTTGGCACCGCCGAAGACGGCCCGCATCGCGCGTCCGGCGGTCAGCCAGGCCGTGAGCTTCGAGCGCATCATGTTGTTCTCGCCGAAGGGCGTCATGCCGTCCGAATAGGACGACGAGCGCAGCCCGTCCACCACGAAGGCCCGCGCGACCACCAACAGCGGCACCCACACCGGCAGCAGCCCGAGGGCTGAGAACACGATCCAGCAGCTGACCTCGACGACCCGGTCGCCGACGATATCGAAAATGGCACCGAATTGACTGGTCTCGTGGCGTCGGCGAGCCACCCAGCCGTCCAACCCGTCCAACAGAATGACAACCGCCAGCGCCGGCCCGCACCACTGGACAACGGTCGGGTCGGTGCCGTACATCACCCACAAGACGATGAAAAGTACGATCATGCGCCCGATCGTGATGGCGTTGGCCATAGTTACTCCTTATGCCCGAACCGGACTGCGTGGGTTCGACGCCGGCGGCTCAACATTACCCGCGATTTCCGGGCGTTCCTTAGGTGGCGACGCTAGACTGGCAGGGAGGTCGCGACCTCCAAACCCAGGCCAGACGTCAAGGAGGCACCCCATGGGGCTGTTCGACAAGATGGAACGCGGCATTGAGTCCGCCGTCCATGGCGCGTTCGCCAGCGTCTTCAAGGGCGATGTCGAGCCTGTCGAAATCGCGACGGCGCTGCAGAAGGAACTGGACGCGGCCGCCAAGGTGCTGAGCCAAGGCCGCATGCTGGTGCCCAACGACTTCCGCGTGTCCTTGGCGCGCGCCGACTACGACCGCCTAGCGCCCTATTCGCGCACGCTCAACGCCGAAATCATCCCGGGGCTGCGGGAGCACGCCGCCAGCCGCCGCTACGTCTTCAACGGGCCCATCACCATCGCCTACCTGCTGGACGACAAGTTGACCACCGGGCGCTTTGCCATCGTCAGTTCAACCAGGGCGGGCGTCAGCGACCCCACCGAACCGGCGGCTGCCACGCAGCCCCGCCAGTTGGTGCTGGAAGTCAACGGCGTGCGTCACCCCTTGACACCACCGGGTTTCACGATCGGACGGGGCACCGAAGCCGATCTGCGCATCAACGACCCCGGCGTTTCCCGGCTGCACGCCCAGCTCACCGTCGAGGACACCGGCGACGACATGGTCCATGTGACGATCACCGATCTGGGCTCGACCAACGGCTTGATCGTCAACGGTCAGAAGGTGCGATCCGTGCCCCTGACGGAAGGGTCCCGCATCGAGATCGGAACGACCCGCATGCTTGTCCATTCGCCTGTGGGTGAATAGCGTGTCGAGTTTGTTGATCGGCGGGTTGAAGATCGCCTTCGTGGCGCTTCTGTGGCTTTTCATAGCCTTGGTCGCGGTCGTCGTGCGGCGCGACCTGTTCGTCGTCGCCGGTGACGCTCCATTGAGCGAGACCAAAACGGTGCGGGCTGCACATTCGTCTGCGGCCCCCAACCCGAAGCGGCGCGGCTGGGCCGCTCAGCGCCCCCAACTCGTCGTCATCGACGGCGCCGGAAAGGGCGACACCGTGCCGCTGCAGGGCGAAATCGTCGTGGGGCGCGCAGCCGACGCGATCCTCGATGTCGACGACGACTACGCATCGGGCCACCATGCGCGGTTCTACCGCGACAACCAGTCCTGGATCGTCGCCGATCTGGGCAGTACCAACGGCACCATCGTCAACGGCATGCGCATCGCCCGGCCCACTCGGGTGGGCGACGGCGATATCGTCCGCATCGGACGCACCAACCTCAAGGTGGTGGACCCGTGAGCACAGAAGAACACACAGCCCGGCTACCCGAACCGGTCGAGCCGACCGACCGCTATTCGTGGCGGGTGGCGGCGGCTTCCTGGGTAGGGCTGCTGCGCCGCAACAATCAGGACTCGGCCTGCTCGTCACCCCGCCTGGCGGGCGTGGCTGACGGCATGGGCGGCGAGGCGGCGGGCGACCTGGCGTCCATGGTGGCGGCGCGGCGACTGTGGCTGGCGGCAGCCAACCCGTCGGTCGGCTCCCTGGTCGACGCGGTGGCGGCAGCCAGTGACGACATAGCCGCCCTGGTGCATATCGAAAATGCCCTTGAAGGCATGGGCACTACCATCTGCGCCGCGCTGTTCGACGGCCAGGAACTCGATATTGTGCACATCGGCGACTCGCGGGCCTACCGCTGGCGGGGCGGCAAGCTAAAGCAGTTGACCCACGACCATTCCTTCGTTCAACAATTGATCGACCAGGGCAGCCTGACCGAAGAGCAGGCCCGCGTACACCCGCGGCGCTCGCTGGTCTTGCGGGTCGTCAACGGCACCCCCATCGGGTCGCCCGATCACTTCACCGAGGCCCCCCAACTGGGCGACCGCTACCTGTTTTGCAGCGACGGGCTAAGCGGTTATGTCGACGCTGCGGCCATCAAGAAGGCAATCGCCAAGCCCACCTTGGACGAGGCCGTCGACGCCATGCTGGCCGACGCGACAGCCGCTCACGCGCCCGACAATGTGACGGTGGTGTGTACCGAAATCGTCGCCCAGGACGACGAACTGGACGCCACCCAGCCCAAGCTTTGGGGTGCCGCGTCGAATATGGAGCCCCCGGCCGATGGCGCAGACGAATCGGACGCCTCGGACGACATCGTCGCCGACCTGGCCCGGTGGGGCGTCCAGATGCCGACCGAAGTGGAGCCGCGTAAACCGGCGCCGCGACGGGCCACCAAGGCCCCCTGGCCGAAGCCGGTCTGGCTGCGCTGGTTGATTGCCGCTCTGATTGCGCTGGCCGTCCTACTAGGCGCGGCCATGGGTGTACGGGCCTGGACACGCACCCAATGGTTCATCGGGGTTGACGTTGGCAATGCGGCCATCTTCCAAGGCATCCCATACAAGATTGGCCCTTGGTACCTCAGCTCTATTGAGCAGACCAGCACCGTCAGCCTTTCGGACTTGCCCGCATACTACGCCACCCAAGTGCGCGACTGGGACATCCGTCCGTCGTCCCTGCAGGCCGCCCAAGAATCGTTGCAGACGCTGCAGCAACAAGCTGACGCGTGCATCGCCGCCCGGGACGGCCAGGCGCCAAGCGTCGAAGGCTGCCCGTGACGGCCGTGGCCGCCGCCGCACCCCAACCTCAGGCACCGCCCACCCGACGGTGGGCCGAACTGGGTTTGCTGGTGCCGGCGTTGGCGCTGGGTATCGGTGGCTACGTGGCCACCAACCTGAACCGCACCGGGACTTTGCCGCACCAGTGGTGGCTGGTGCCGGCACTGTTTGGCCTGCTGGTGCTGGCGGTCCACCTGGTGCTGCGGTGGCGCATACCCTATGCCGACCCGGTGATCCTGCCCGTCGTTGTCACCCTGTGCGGGCTGGGTCTGGCCATGCTGAACCGGCTGGATCTGGCCATTGGCGGTGGTGGCGTGGCCCGGATCCAACTGGTCTGGATGGTGGTCGGGGTGGCGGTCTTCTTGGCCGTCGTCATCTGGCTGCGGGACTATCGGGTGCTGCAGCGCTACCCCTACCTGTTGTTCATCGTCGGCATGGTGCTGATGCTCATGCCGTTGATGCCGATCATCGGAACGAACATCAACGGCTCGCGGATCTGGATCCGCATCGCCGGTTACTCCTTCCAGCCAGCCGAAATCGCCAAGATCGTGTTAACGCTGGCCTTCGCCAGTTACCTGGCCGACCGCAGTGACGTGCTGGCGTCGGCCGGCAAAAAGATCGGCGCTCTGACGCTGCCCCGCCTTCGCGACATCGTGCCCGTGTTCATCATGTGGGCGGCCGGCGTGGTCGTCCTGGTGTTCCAGAACGACTTGGGTACAGCCCTGCTGTTTTTCGGCCTGTTCGTCGTCATGATGTATGTGGCCACCGACCGTGTCAGCTGGGTTGTCGGCGGACTTTTGGCCTTCGCCGGCGCGGCCGCCGTCATCTACCGGTTCGCCGGCCATGTTCAGGTGCGCGTTGACTCATGGCTGCACCCCTTTTCGAACATCAACCAGAACTACCAGATAATCGAGGGCCAGTTCGGCATGGCCTGGGGTGGGTTGTTCGGGCGCGGCTGGGGCCTTGGGTCGCCTTCACGCATACCGCTGGCCAGTACAGACTTCATCTCGGCCGCCCTGGGTGAGGAGATCGGATTGGTCGGTCTGGCCGGCATCATCATCTTGTATGCCTTGATCGTGGCCCGCGGCCTGAAGACCGCTCTTCTGGTGCGCGACTCGTTCGGAAAGCTGCTGACGGCGGGCTTCAGCTTCGTCTTCGTGCTACAGGTGACGGCCATCATCGGCGGTGTCACAAGACTCTTGCCTCTAACCGGTCTGACCACGCCATTCTTGTCGCGGGGTGGCTCGTCGCTGGTGGCCAACTGGGCGATTGCGGCAATACTGATGGTAGTCAGCCACCAGGCCCGCCGTCCGGTTGTCGAGTTCGAACCTTTCGTCGACCTGGACGTCGAACAGACCGCCGTCATCGACCTCAGCAGCCTGGAGGACGGCGCCATCGGGCCACGGGTGTCGGCATCGGAGGACGACACCACACAACACTTGAGGGTGGGCGACAAATGAACCGAGCTATCCGCCATGTGGGTGTCGTCGCCGGGCTTCTGGTGTTCGCCCTGCTGCTGAACGTCACGGCGTCGTACCTGCTGCGCAACAACTCGCTGAACAACAATCCGGCGAACCAACGCGTCCTCCAAGCGCAATTCGCGGAGCCGCGCGGCACCATCCTGGCGGGCAGCACGCCGATTGCCCAGTCCGTGCCGGCCAGCGGCGAGTTTCCCTACCTGCGCACATACGCCGACGGCCCGATGTATGCGCCCGTGACGGGTTTCTTTTCCTACATGTACGGGCGCAACAAGCTGGAGCAGGCCTACAACGGGGCCCTGACGGGTTCGGCCGACCCGCGCATCGTCCAACAACTGATCAATTCGCTGACCGGACGATCGAGCAGCGTGGCCTCGGTGCAAACCACCATCAACCCGGCCGCCCAACAGGCCGCCTGGAAGGCCTTACAGGGCAAGCAGGGTGCGGTGGTGGCGCTCGACTACACGACCGGCGCGATCCTGGCCTACGTGTCGACCCCCAGCTACGACCCGGCCCAGTTGTCGTCCGGCGATCTCGCCGCGACGCAAACCGCCTGGACCGCCCTGAACAGCGACCCCACCGCGCCCATGGCCGACCGGGCCGGACGCGAAATCTACCCGCCCGGCTCGACGTTCAAGCTGGTGACGGCCGCCGCCGCGCTGGAGGCCGGCTGGACGCCCGACACCATGGTGGACTCCCCCGCCCGGCTGACGCTGCCCGGCACCAACACCCAACTGACCAACGACGGCAACTGCGGCGGCGACCAGATCTCGCTGCAGCAAGCGCTGCAAGTCAGTTGCAACACGGCCTTCGCCAACGTCGGCCTGACCATCGGCCAGGACGCCCTCGCCGCCCAGGCCGCCAAGTTCGGCTTCGGCAAGGCATTCGGCGGCGACGTCGGCTCGGCGGTGTCGTCGTTCCCCAGCGGCCTCGACCAGTCACAGACGGCGCTCAGCGCCATCGGGCAGTACGACGTGACGGCCAGCCCGCTGCAGATGGCGGTGGTGGCGGCAGCCATCGCCAACGACGGCGTGGCCATGCAGCCGTATCTCGTTTCCCAGGTCATCGGCGCCGACCTCAACGTCGTCTCGACGCACAACCCCGCCTCCAACGGTCGAGCGGTCAGCGCCACCACCGCCGCCGAACTGCAACAGATGATGCAGAGCGTCGTCGCCAACGGGACCGGCAAGAGGGCCCAGGTGCCGGGCCTCACCATCGGCGGCAAGACTGGCACCGCCCAATCCGACAAAGTCCGCGCCCCCTACGCCTGGTTCGCCGGCTACGCTGTCGAGCCGCATGTGGCGGTGTGCGTCTTCGTCGCCAACGCCGGCACCAACGAAGATCAAACCGGCGGCGCCACCGCCGCCCCGATCTTCAGACAAGTGGTTCAAGCGTTGAACGGCTGAGCCGTTTCTACGTTTACGATGGAGTCGGGTTCCAGCCGGCCCCGAGCACACCAACCGACGCCGTACTCGACGCCCAATCAAGTGGCCACCAGGCCTGGGCAAGCGTCGGTTCCTCAGCAGTTCTCTGAACTGCTTCGTCAACACTCAATCGCTCGCGGCTCACAAGCAAACTTGCGACCACTCGCTCAATCGTGGCCGCCGTCGCCAGCTCGAACCGGCTTCCACTCGACGCGTACCCCCCGCCACGCCGGCTTCAACCCGACTGCGATTTCCCTAGCTCACCAGGAACGTGATGACCCGGCTCCAGGTTTGGCCTGGGCGCAGGACGGTGTCGGGGAAGCCCGGCTGATTCGGGGCGTCGGGCGGGCTTTGGGGCTCGATGGCCAAGCCGGCGTGTTGATTGTAGGGCCGACCGTCGGGTCCATGGGTTGCGCCCTTGAAACCGGCCGCGTCATAGATCTGGACGGCCGGCGCGTCGCTCAGCACCGTCAGCTCGACGCCGTCGCCGCTTAAGCGCACCATCTCGCGCATGCCCACACCCGGCACCATGAAGTTGTGATCCATAGCGCCGCCACGATCCTGGCCGGCCGCCAACATGGCGGTACGGGCGGCACCGACTTGGCGTGGTGTCGTGAAATCCAGGCCGTCCGACGCCGCGAAAACCACACCGAGCGGTATGCCGTCGGCCCGGGTGGGCGTGTACTCGGGTGCGTTGACCCAAAGCTCTAGATCGTCGATGCCGCCGGCACCCAGATCGAAATACGGGTGCAGCGTCAGGTTGACGATAGTTGGCGCGTCGCAGGTGGCCGCGTAGGTCAGCGTCAAAGCGTGCTCGCCCAGGTCGAAGGCGGCGGCCACCTCGAGGGAGCCCGGGAAGCCCTGGTCACCGTCCGGCGACACCAGATGCAAGGCCACGGTTGTGTCGTCGGCGGCGACGACCTCCCACTGGCGATTGGAAAATCCGTCCGCCCCGCCGTGCAACGTGTTGGGCGGCTCGTTGACGGAAACCTGATAACCGACCCCGTCGATGCTGAAGCGACCGCCAGCCAAGCGGTTCGCAAAGCGACCTACGGTGCGCCCCATGTAGGCGTCCTCGGGGCTGCTCAAGGCGATGTCACGCCACCCGTCACCCCGGCGGACGCGCAGACGCGACAGTGTGGCGCCTAGTGTGTCGATCGTGGCCCAAAGATGATCGTTGCGCAATTCATACTGGCTCATGGCCTCTATTGTGTCAGGCCTGGGCGTCATACCAACTCGTCGGCCCAGGTTTCGTGGCCGGGCGGCAGCAGGGTTTCATCGGCTTGGGCCAAAAGGTCGCGCAACTGCAGCCTAATGGCCTCGATCTGCGCCGGGTTTGGCTCGACAGGTTCGGGTTTGGCGACCATTCCGAGTGACGACTTTGGATGCACCAGCGCCGCCCAATCGCAGCGGCTCCGACAAATCGCCTCGTTCACGTCTCGCAGCGAGGACGGCGCCCCGGTGACCTCTTCGGCGGCCCGCGTCCAGCCGTAATCGCGGTTGATACGCAGCAGTGCGGGCTCGACCGTCCCCGCGTCATGGACGTCGATATGCGGTTCGATGACGCAAGCACCCGCCGTTCGGGCCCACTCGACCTCGTCTTGGATCGTCTCGTCCAATGTGATCGAGGCCACCCGCAAAAGCACCGAGATCATGTCCTTGGCGGCGAACTCATCATGCGTCAGCCCCGGCGGTTGGGCGACAACCACGTACGGTTTGGTGACACCCAGGTTCGTGACGGCCATCTCGATCGGCAGGTTCTCACGCACGCCGCCGTCCACGTAGACGCCGCTGCCCAGTTTGACGGGACGGAAAACGCCCGGTATCGAGCAGGACGCCCAGACCCCCAACGCCACGTCATAGGACACATCGTCGATCGGATGGTCGTCGCGGTCGACGATGACGCCGTCCTGGCGCATGAACCGCAACTCGCCGGAATCGAGATCGACGGCGGCCAGCCGCAGTTCGACGCCGGAGTTGTTGATGCGGCTTGACCGGAAAGTCGACTCGAAAAGCAGACGGTGGACGATGGGGCCCGGCCGGTAGGCGGAGGCCGCCCGTTCAGCACCGCGCACCGAGGTTGCCAAGCCGGCGCCGACCCGGCCCACCCGCAACAGCGAGCCAGCCAACTGCCACATGTCCGTCGGCGACAGCACCATGTCGCGCGACGGGTCGGTGTTCAAAACCCGTTTGACGACCTCCCTCGGGTCGTCGACATCGCCGGCCACCACCGGCTCGGTGTCGTCCGCGTGGCTGCCGAGCAGACCACCCAGGCCTTCCAATTGCCCGCGCAGATTGGTGAACCAGGCCTGCTCCGCAAACATGTCGGACGTGCTGGTCATGCCCATCCAAAGACGCTCCAACTCGCGCAACTCGCTCGACTGGACGGCCGGGTCCAGCGACTGCGCCAACATTGCGGCGACGATGCTGCCCGCCGATGTGCCAACAATCCTGGTCGGCGCGATACCCACCACGTCGTACAAGTACCTGGCTGCCCCGATATGGAAACTGGCCCGGGCCCCACCACCGGACAGAATCAGCCCCGTCACCTCGGGCGCCGTCACCTCGGCCGACGGCGCGGCATTTCGCATCAACAGATCTAACCAAGACGGACGGGCCATAGCTCAAGTCTACGAGACGCTGAGACTTGCCCTGAGCTAAAGCAAATTGGCGGCGTGCTCCAGCCGGCCCCGAGCACGGCAGTGCGGCCGCGAGATGTGACTTTTCGTCCCCCAAACCGCAAAAATCGGCGTCCAGATGGACGAAAACCCCCATCTCGACGATAAGGTTGCTCGCCTTTGGTGGGTTCTGCCTTCGGTGCGAGTCTGTTGGGTGCCGTCCCTTTTTGTCGGTGGTTGGGCAGTTCTTAGGTTTCCACTCCGCGTAACTGGCGAACAGCGGCATCCTTTTTGGCAGTCGTGGCGACCACCAACCCAGGTCTGCGAGAAAGTGACGGTTGGGCACGTAACTTGTCCTCCAACAGTGAGTAACAACGAGGTGCGGAAGGATCTTTCCAATCCAAGTCCCCGAAGGGGACGTGGGATACAAGCCCGCGAAGGCGGGCGCGGGAGTGCGTGCGGAAGAAGACAGACGCGACAACAAGTCGAACGAGGAGAGGCGACCTTTCGTCCCCCAAATGGCCGCGAACATGCTCCCCATCCGTCGCTCTTGCACCGAGGAGCCGACGCCTACAGGGACAAAGCTCCACCCAAACGTCGCTTTGGAACCCTGCCGGCACGATTGGGTGCGGTTACACCCGGAAAAAGGCCCTGTATGGCCACATGGCGTCACTATTTCGTCTTGCGCCCCAGCGAACACCGCGTTTGGGTGCGGTTTCGCCATCCACCTGCTTCCGGAGGACGGCCAATGAAGCTGCGGAAGATGGCTGTACTGTTACCAGATCGCGAGGGCAGTTGGCAACCGTCCAACCAGATGGCGGTAGCAAAGAACCGGTAGCAAGCCCGCGCCCACTGGAGCCCACCCCCATTTCACCAGGGCCCCGAATCGGAAGGCTGGAGCCCTCAACTGGCATACTTGGTTCAATGTCCACGCCTGTTGCACCTGCGACCACGCTGCCCCATCACCGCTACGAGGCGCCCGTCGACCTGTCGCGGTTCGCCTGGCTGAGCATCGCCGCCGGTGTTATTACGCTGTCGATGAAAACCACCGCCGCCTTGATGACCGGATCGGTCGGCCTGCTGTCGGACGCGGCGGAAACCGTCGTCAACCTGGTGGCAGCCGTCGTCGCCCTTTTCGCTCTGCGCGTATCAATTCAGCCGCCAGACGAAAACCACCCCTACGGCCACTCCAAGGCCGAGTACTTCTCGGCGATCGTCGAGGGCACAATGATCTTCGTGGCGGCGGCGTTCATCGTCTACACGGCCATAGAGCGCCTGATCCACCCCCAGCCGCTAGAACATCTGGGCATCGGGCTGGGGGTCTCGGTGATCGCCTCGGGCGTCAACGGCGCCGTCGCCTTCGTGCTGTTGAAGCAGGGACGCAAGCATGATTCGTCGGCCCTGATAGCCGACGGCAAGCATCTGACGACCGACATTGTCACATCCGCCGCCGTGCTGCTAGGCGTCGCACTGGTGGCGCTGACGCACCTCGGCTGGCTCGACCCGGTGGTGGCCCTGCTGGCCGGTGTCAACATCATGTGGACGGGTTTTAAGCTGATCCGGGATTCTGTCAATTCCCTGATGGATTCGGCATTACCCGACGCCGAGGTCGCCACACTGAACGAGGTTCTGGACGCCCACACCACCCCGGAGGTGTCGTTCCACGCCGTGCGCACGCGCGTTGCCGGCAACCGCCATTTCGCCGCCTTCCACGTGCTGGTGCCCGGTAACTGGACGGTCAAGCGGGGCCACGATCTGACCGAGGACTTGATCGACGACATCGTCGTCCACATACCGACCTTGCGCATCGACGCGCATTTGGAGCCGCGCGACGACCCGCGCAGCTACGAGGACCTGGAGATATAAAAGATGGCCGGGGATGTGGTGGGCATCCCCGGCCATCGTCAGGCACGACAGCTGTTGCTTGGCTGTCGGCCAGCGTGCTCGACAGGGCTGGGTGTTACCCGGAGCGCGCGATCTGCCAGGTCAGGCTGGTGTGGGGCCCTCACTGGCGACACCCGAGGTGGTGGTGTCGGAGAGGTTGCATTCCTCGGGCGTCAAGTGCGCCGTTCATAGCAAGCTACCCCCCGGCGAACCTGGACAAAATCATATACCCGCGATCACTGGTCGACTAACCAGTGTCAATCCCAGGTCAAAACAAGAGGCGGATACCCTGGGACGCCCCTGTGGTTCTTGAGCAGATGCCCGACCGGCGAGCGGACAACCGGTAGGCTTGGGCACGTGAGCACAGCAGTCGATTTCGAGATGCCGGCCGCTACCGATGGGTTGGGGACGCCCCTGGTCACGCCCATCGCCGCTCTACCGCCCATCGAAGAACTGCAACCCAGGCTGCGCCTGGACCCCGCCACCGGCGAACCGCGACGGGCCGCCACCATCCGCTGGGCGTTCTTGCTGTTGCTACTGGCCGGCCTGGCCGAGGCCGGCACGATCGGGTTGACCTGGTGGCGAGCCATCCACATGGACACCTTCTCGGTGGCGGCCCGCCTAATCGCCTGGACGCACCCCAACCCCGGCTCAATCCCATCCATCCTGATTGCCGTGGCGACGATGCTGACCGGCTTGGTGTTGGTGGCCGCCCCCATCCTGACCGGGTACCTAGCCTGGGTCGGGCAGGCGGCCAGCCGCTGGTGGGCTGTTGCCGCACTGATACTGAGCGCCGCCACCTTCGTCGTCGCGCCGACGACGACAACTGGCGCGTCCTGGCTGGCACCGATCTGGGGAAACATTGGCTGGCTGGCTTGTCCGCTCATCCTGGGCGGTGCCGCGTTGCTGTGGCTGCCGGCGTCGCGGCGTAGCTACGCCGACTGGGTGGAGTTCCGCGCCCCGGTCGCGCCGGCGCCCCATACGGGCACCATCATGTACGGACGGCTGGAGCAGTTCCGCTGATGGCATTCGACTTTTGGCGGTTCATGTCTTCGCCTCACGGCACGGCATCACCGTCGCGTCAGAGCCGTCGACGCAAGACGGACAAGCCCGGTGTGCCTTGGTTCATCAGCGCCACCTTCTTCGTCGGGGTACTGGGCGTGCTGGCCGGCGCCTTGGTGCTGCTGGCTCTGTCGGTGGGCCTAAACGATGCCATGCCGGGCTGGTTCGACGCTTTGATCCTCGTCCACGGCGCCGCCCTGATCGGTACCCTGGTTTTCGTCCTCAACGGGTTCGGCTGGGCGCGATTGGCCTGGGTGGTGTTGTGCCTGGCCCAGCTCGCCTTCGACCAGGGCATCGTCACGCGCTATTTTCTGATCTTCGATTTGACGGTTTTGGTGGTGCTCGTCTTGCCGGCGTCGAACCGCTACATGACGGCCTGTGCCGCCGCTCGCCACGGCCCACGTGACTGAAGACCGGGCCGGGCGCGCCAGCCTTGACGCCATCGACTACCCTTGGGTTTATGAAAATTGGCATCCCTCGAGAGAGCCTCGCCGGTGAAAACCGGGTTGCAGCCACTCCGAAGACGGTGCCCGCCCTTGTCAAACTCGGCTACGAAGTGTTGGTCGAGAAAGGGGCTGGCGCCAAGGCCGACTTTCCTGACAGTGAGTATCTCGCTGCCGGGGCGGCCGTCGTCACTAAGAAACAGGCTTGGGGCTCCGACATCGTATTGACCGTCAACGAACCCGCCGCCGCCGATCTCAAATCAATGAAGGCCGGCGCCGCGATCATCGGGTTCCTCGCCCCCCGGCAGTCCCCCGACCTGATCCAGGCGCTCTCCGACCAGAAAGTGTCGGGCTTGTCCATGGACATGGTGCCGCGAACATCCCGCGCCCAATCGATGGACGCGTTGAGCTCGATGGCGAACATCTCCGGTTACCGGGCCGTTGTCGAAGCCGCCCACACCTTCGGGCGTTTCTTCGGCGGCCAGGTGACGGCAGCCGGCAAGGTTCCGCCGGCCAACGTGTTCGTCATCGGCACCGGCGTCGCCGGCTTGGCGGCCATCGGTGCCGCCAACTCGCTGGGCGCCCAAGTCAGGGCCACCGACGTGCGTCCCGAGACGGCCGAGCAGGTCGAATCGATGGGCGCCAGCTTCGTCCACGTCGCCCCGTCCGAAGCCGACCAGGGCGTCTCGTCCGACGGCTACGCCAAAGAGACGACGGACGACTTCAACCAGCGCGCCGCCGTCATGTACGCCGAGCAGTTGAAGTGGGCCGATATCGTCATCACGACGGCCGCCATCCCCGGAAAGCCCAGCCCCAAGTTGCTGACCGCCGAGATGGTCGCCTCCATGGCGCCCGGCTCGGTGATCGTCGACCTGGCGGCCCTCGGTGGCGGCAACTGCGTGATGACCAAAGCCGGCCAGAGCTTCGTCACCGACAATTCGGTGACAATCATCGGCTACACCGACCTGGCGTCGCGCCTGCCGTCGCAGTCGTCCCAGCTTTATGGCACGAACCTCGTCAACCTGATGAAACTGCTGACGCCCGAATCGGACGGCCAGTTGGTACTCAACTTCGACGACGACATCATCCGCACCGTCACGGTGACGCGGGACGGCGAGATCACCTTCCCGCCGCCGCCGATCCAGGTGTCGGCTGCCCCGGCCGCCAAGCCGGTGGCGGCCCCCGCCCCGGTGGCGGCAGAGCCCAAGCCACCGGCCGATTGGCGCAAACTGTTCGCCATCGTCGGCATCGGGGCGATCGTTCTGATCGTCCTGCTGTCCTTCCTGCCCGGCTCTTTCTTAAACCTCCTGGGCGTTTTCGTGTTGGCCGTCGTGGTCGGCTACTACGTCGTCTGGAACGTCAGCCACGCGCTGCACACACCACTTATGAGCGAGACGAACGCCATTTCGGGCATCATCGTCGTGGGTGCCATGCTGCAGTTGCCGGGGCTCGGCGACGGGACGCTCAGCTGGGTCGTCCGCATCATCGCCTTCCTGGCAACACTTGTGGCCTCGATCAACGTCTTCGGCGGGTTCACCGTGACCAACCGGATGCTGTCCATGTTCCGGAGAGGTTAGGCACAAGTCATGAATATCACCCAATTGGTGGAGAGCACCTACATCGTCTCCGGCCTTCTGTTCATCTTGGCGCTGGCCGGGCTAGCCCAGCACGAAACAGCCAAGCGCGGCAACGCCTTCGGCGTCCTCGGAATGGCGCTGGCGCTGATCGCCACGATCGTCAACCTGGTCAGCGGTAAGCCTGACTGGATCACGTACACCATGCTCATCGTCGCCGTCCTCATCGGCGGCAGTGTCGGCGTCATCAAGGCGCTGCGCGTACAGATGACGGGCATGCCCCAGTTGGTGGCTCAGTTGCACAGCTTCGTCGGCCTGGCTGCCGTGTTGGTGGGCTTCAACTCCTTCTTCGAGCACCCGACGGGCAGCGCGCTAACCTTCCCGGCGCACCTGGATTACTCGACCCACCTGGTCGAGGTGTACATCGGCATCTTCATCGGCGCCATCACCTTCACCGGTTCGATCGTGGCCTGGGGCAAGCTGGCCGAAAGCAAGCTACTGCCCTTGTTCAAGTCGAAGCCGTTGATGCTGCCCGGGCGCAACTGGATCAACCTGTTCATCATCATCGCCTCCGTCGGCTTGGGCGTCTGGTTCGTCAACGCTCCGACGTGGCCGGTGGGTATCATCCCGCTGGGCATCATGACCATCTTGGCGCTGCTGCTCGGACTGCACCTGGTGGCCGCCATCGGCGGCGCCGACATGCCGGTCGTCGTCTCGATGCTGAACAGCTACTCCGGCTGGGCGGCGGCCTTCGCCGGTTTCATGCTGGGCAACACGGCTCTGGTCATCACCGGCTGCCTGGTCGGTGCCTCCGGCGCCATCCTGAGCTACATCATGTGCCGGGCTATGAACCGCTCGTTCATCTCGGTGATCCTGGGCGGCTTCGGCGTCGAAACCACAGCCGCCTCCGGCGACGAGGAGCAAGGCGAGATCCACGAGATCAAGCCGGACGGCGTTGCCCAGTTGCTGTGGGACGCCAACTCGGTCATCATCACCCCCGGTTACGGCATGGCCGTGGCCCAGGCGCAATCGGCTGTGGCCGATCTGACGAGCCGGCTTCGCGCCCACGGCGTCGAAGTCCGCTTCGCGATTCACCCGGTGGCGGGCCGTTTGCCCGGTCACATGAACGTGCTGCTGGCCGAGGCCAAGGTGCCTTACGACATCGTCCTCGAGATGGACGAGATCAACGACGACTTCAAGAACACTGACGTCGTACTCGTCATCGGCGCCAACGACACGGTCAATCCAGCCGCCATGGAGCCCGGCACGCCGATCTCCGGCATGCCGGTGTGCCACGTCTGGGAAGCCAAGGATTGCATCGTCTTCAAGCGCTCGATGAGCGCCGGTTACGCCGGCGTGCAAAACCCGTTGTTCTTCAAGGACAACACGTCGATGTGCTTCGGTGACGCCAAAGCGACGATGCAGGCCATCGTCGCGGCGCTGCCGACCTCGTAACAACGCTCCAGCCAGCGCCCACTCGTCTCGTTCGGGTGGGCGCTGGTTTATTAGGAACTGCGGTAGGTTAAGAGAATGGTGCACAAAGCGGGCTGGCTGGCGATGGCCGGCGTCTTGGCCGCGGTGCTGACAGGTTGCTCCACGCCAAGCGGCCCATCGACGCAACCAGCACCGTCCACGCCAACACCGACGGCTACCACATCGCCTACGCCCACACCCACCCCCACGCTGAACCGTCCGACCCTGACGCCACCCCGTCAGTTCGATGTCGTACACACCGTACGGCTGAGCCCCGTCGACCAGGTGACTGCCGGCATCTTGACCGGCCAGGACTTCGTCACGATGAGTGCCAACACCGTCTGGGGCATCAACGTGCACGACGGATCGGTAGCGTTCCGCACACCGCTGGGCGGCGGCAACCCCTCGTGCTGGCAGCAGGTGGTTGACACCAGACGCGCCTATACCATCACCCTGGACGAATCCAGCTACCCCGCCACCGTCCGCGTCACCGCCGTCGACCGGGCAGACGGCGCGATGGCGTGGACGTACCAACCGCCGGTCGGCGCCCTGCTGACCGGTGCCGACTGTGGGACGGCCACATCCACGCTGACGTTGACGAAGCATGGCCTGGTGGTGTCGTTGAGTCGCACTGACCAGTCGATAATCGGCCAACCCGTGTCAAGCTTGTCGTGGATGCTGGACCCGGCATCTGGCCAGCCGGTCTGGCAAACCGACACCGCGGTGCTTGCCACCGACGGCGCCGACTTTGGCGTCTCGGTGGCGATCGCCAAAATTCCAACGCCGATGGGCGTGTATTTCTACCAGGCCAGCCCCGTCGACCTGACGACCGGCGAGATCGGCCCGGCTTTTTGGCAGACGGCCAACTCGATGCAGCTGGCCGGGCGGTATCAACTAGCGGGACGCACGGGCGACGACCTGATCTTGCTGGCCCACACCACCGGCACCATCGACACCGTCAGCACCGTCTACCACGTTTCGGCCGCCACCGGGCAGGCCTCCTCGCAACCGGTGGCCACCCTGCAGCCCGGCAACCTGGGCGATTGCCAGCTCGCGCCGCCCGGCCAACTGGTTTGCACCGTTACCGATGCCCCGACCATGGCCTACGGCGTGTCGCTGGCGGACGGTTCGACGGTGTGGCAGCACCCCTTCAAGGCGGCCAATTCGACGTCCCCGCCACTGCTTTTCGGCGGCAATCTGTACGGTTTCGACTCGGACAAACACATGTCCTACGTGTTGGACACCGTCGACGGTACGGTTCTGCAAGCCGCCCCCTACCCACCGGCAATTGCCGTGAACGAAGCCGGCCTGGTGTTCGTCCTGCCCCAAGCCGACCAGATGAACGCCTGGCAGTGCTGGTGGGCGCCCGCCCTGGCCTAGCGGCGCGACCATAGTTCACAGCTCGCTGATGGCCATCGGCCAACGGCCATCGGCTAGTGTGGATGCATGAAAGCTCGTCTGGCCTATTGGGCGGCACCGGTCGGTGTAGCTGCCGCCATCGCCGCCATGGTGGCCTTTTCTTCACGCGCGGTAGCCGACCCGGCACTGCCCGAGTTGACGGCGGAGCAGTTGGTCACCAATGTTGCCTCGGCCCAGCCCGTGGCTTTCTCCGGCACAGTCACCATCGCCACCGATGTCGGCCTGCCCGATCTGAGCTCCCTCCAGAATCTGCTCGGCCCGCAGTTGGGCGGCTTGACGTCCCTTTTGGGGGGCACCACGCAGGTGAAAGTGGCGGTGGACCCAGCGACGGGTGCCCGCGCCGAGATTGACTCGAGCACGTCCGCCTGGGTGGCGGTCGCCAACCTCGCCAACATGGACGGCTGGGTGTATGCGTCCGATTCGAACTCGGCGACCCACCTGATCGCTCCGACACTCACAGACACCCTTGGCGACCCCGCGCCCATGACGCCGGAAGACCTGGCCAATAGGCTGATTGATACGGCGTCGCCCAGCACCGATTTCACAGTGGCGCGCACCACGACCGTTGCCGGGCGCGCCGCCTACACCCTCGTCATGACCCCGAAGGACAACGGCAGTTTGATCTCGTCCGTCGACGTGATGGTCGATGCTACAACCTGGATGCCGTTGGGCGTCGAGGTCTGGTCGACCCAACTCACCGGCCAGGCGAGTTTGAGCGCCAAGTTCACCTCGCTTTCGTATTCCACGCCTAGCGCCGCGCTGTTCAACTTCACCGCCCCGCCGGGCGCGACGGTCGACACCGTCGACCTAGGCCAGCCGGCACCAATCCCCGACCCAGTCAACAGCGCCCCGACCTACCAGCCGTCGGCCAGCGTGGTCGCCGGCGATGGTTGGGCGTCCATCGTCGAGGTGACGGGCTTGCCTTCCGACATTGCCGCAGCGTTGGCCGATCCGTCGCAACTGGCCAGCATTTTGGGCGGCGGCGACGTCAACAGCTATGGTCCTCCAGGCGGGGCGGGTGACCTGTCGCAACTGTTCGGCAGCCTCGCCCAGACGACGTCGCAGGGCACGGCCTACTCGACCTACCTGGCCTCGGTGCTGGTGACACCCGATGGCAACGTCTTCGCTGGTGCAGTGCCCGTATCGTCCCTCGTATCGGCCGCCGCCGCGAGCCAGTGAGCCAGGACGACGACGCAGACACGGTGACGGCTGAGGCAGTCGTCACCACCGCCGGTTTGGTGCGCCGCTTCGGTAAACAAACAGCCGTCGACGGCATCGACTTGGCCGTGCCCGGCGGGTCCGTCTTCGGCTTTTTGGGGCCCAACGGTTCCGGTAAGACCACCACCATTCGCCTTCTGCTGGGCCTTCTGGGCGCCGACTCGGGCACTATCCAACTGTTCAGCCAACCGATGCCCAAGGCCGCTTCCAAGGTGCTGCCAAGGGTCGGTGCCGTGGTCGAGGGCCCAGCATTCTTCCCCTACCTTTCCGGGGACGCCAACCTGGCGCGCCTACAGGCCATCGACAAGACGGACGACCCCCGCACCGCCCGCGTGCGCCGCGCCGAAGCCCTGGAGCGCGTCGGCCTGACGGCGGCGGCCCGCAAGCCCTACAGCCACTATTCGCTGGGCATGAAGCAACGCCTGGGCATCGCCGGGGCCCTGATGCGGCCGCGCGACCTGCTGATTCTCGACGAGCCGACCAACGGACTGGACCCTCAGGGCACCCGCGAGATCCGCAACCTCATCCGCGGCCTACACGCCGACGGCGCCACCGTCATCGTCTCGTCGCACCTTCTCTCGGAGGTCGAGCAGGTGTGCACCCACGTCGGCATCATGGCGCGCGGAAGGCTGATCGCCCAGAAGTCGATGGACGACCTGCGCACAGCCCGCGTGCCGCGTCTGAGCGTGCAGGCAACGAGTTCGACGGCCACCGCGGCTCGCAAAGCCTTGACCAAGCTCAGGTTGAAACCGGAGGGCACCGACCCGGCGCACATGCTCGTCAACGTCGGTGATGTGCCCGTCCCCAAGATCGCCAAGGCGCTGGTCGATGCGGGCGCCGACATCCTCGAGTTGCACCTCGAACAGCCTGGCCTGGAGGACATTTTCGTCGAGCTGACGGGGACGGGGTTCGATGTCGCAGGTTGAGAACAATTTCGGCGCTGTGCCCGGGGCTGTGTGGCGCTGTCTGGGCAGCGAGATCGGGTTGGTGTTGCGGCGCCGCCGCAACCAGGTGCTGCTGGCCGGGCTGGCGGCCTTGCCGATCGTCATCGGGCTGGCGGTCAAACTGGTCAGTTCGCAGGTGGGCGACGCGGGCATAGGACTGATCACCCGGATCACCAACTCAGGGTTGTTCCTGGCCGCTGTGGTCTTCGTCGTGTCGATGCCCTTGTTCTTGCCGCTGGTGATCTCGGTGGTGGCGGGCGACGCCCTGGCGGCGGAAACCCAGCTGGGCACCACCTGCTACGCCATGATCCTGCCCGTCTCGCGTTCCCGATGGCTGGTCATGAAAGCGGCAGGCCTACTGGTGTTCGTCATCGTGGGCGTGGCGACGGTGCTGGTGGTCTCGCTCGCGGCCGGCTTCGCCCTGTTCGGCATCCATGGCATGACTCTGCTGTCCGGTGACACCATCGGCCCAGGAGCGGGCATCGGACGTATTGCGTTGATGTCGGCCTACGTTGTGGCGTCCGAAACCGGTCTGCTCGCCGTCGGTTTGTTCATATCGTCGCTCACCGACGTGCCGATCGTCGCCATGGCCGGCACCGCCATCGTACCGGCGGTGTGTACCGTGCTGCTGGCGGTGCCCCAATTGCAGGCCATCCAGCCGGGCCTGTTAACCTATCACTGGCTGGACGTCACAACATTCCTGTTCGCTCAGCCGGATATCGTATTGATAAGGAACGGATTGTTGGTTCAATTGGCCTGGGTTGCCGTATTCGGGTCATTGGCTTGGGCCCGCGTCGCCAGCACCGACGTCACGGCATAGGCAAAGCGGGAATCGAGCGGAGAAGCGAATTGAAGTCATCGAAGGGCACGGGGCACCCACCCAACAAAGTCATCAGCATCATCGTGCCGTGCTTCAACTCGGCCGCCTACATGGATCACTGCATCAGTTCACTGGTTGGGCAGTGGGACGACGTCGAGGTGCTGGTCGTCGACGACGGTTCAACCGATGAGACCGCGTTCAAGGCCGACAAGTGGCAGGCCGAGCACCCCGACATCGTCAAAGCCATCCACCAGCTGAACAAGGGGCACGGCGGAGCCGTCATGACCGGCCTGGCGGCTGCCCAGGGTGAATACGTCTATGTGGTCGATTCGGACGACTGGCTGGACGACGACGCCTTCAGCGTCACACTGGCCCGGTTGCGTGGGTTCATCAAGCACGCCCAGGTGGTCGACCTGCTGATCGTCAACTACGTCTACGAGCATGTGGCCAGCGGCGAGCGCAAGGTGATCGGCTACCGTGGCGCACTGCCCCACAACCGCGTGTTCACCTGGGGTCAAACCGGGATGTTCGCGGTGGGGCACTACATAACGATGCACTCGGCGATCTACCGCACACAGTTGTTGAAGGATGTCGGCTTGGTGCTGCCGGAGAACACTTTCTACGTCGACAACATTTTCGTCTATGTGCCGCTGCCGCACACCAAGACGCTGTTCTATCTGCCGGTCGACCTGTACCGGTATTTCATCGGACGCGACGACCAATCGGTGACCGAAAGCTCATTGCTGCGGCGACTCGATCAGCATTTCCTCGTCACCGAGATCATGGCGTCCTCCGTTAAGCTGCCAGATGACGCCCCAGAGCCCAAGCTGGCTTCCTACTTGGAGCACTTCCTGGGTATCACTGTGACGATATCGTCGGTATTCGCCTCCCTGGCGAACACCCACGAGGCCCTGGCCGGGCGTGAGCACATGTGGAGCCACATCCGCAGCGTCAATCCGCAACTGGCGACGCGCCTGATGCGCCAGACCCTGGTCTGGGGTTCGAACCTGCCCGGGCAGGTCGGACGCCACATCACCGTGGCGTGCTATCGTGCTGCCCAACGGCTTTTCCATTTCAACTAGGGACCTAAGTGCATCAGAACATCCCCTTCGCCGTCGGACTGGTCATGTTCGGGTCGTTCTGTTATGCCCTGGCCGCCAAGGTGCAACGGTCGGCGGTGCGCGTTCAGGTTCGCGAAAACACCGCCAACAAGCGCATGAACGTGCGCCAGATCATCTATCTGCTGCTCGACCCGAAATGGTGGCTGGGCGTCGGCTTGATGACGGTTTCGCTGGTGTGCCAGGTTCTCGGCCTGTACATGGCACCTGTGTCGGTGGTGCAGCCGGTCGGCCTGATGGCTTTCCCCTGGTCGATTCTGCTGACGGCCAAAGCCTTGGGGCCGAACCCCAAACGGGTGATCGCGCCGACAGTGGGCACCGTCGGGGCGATCGCCGCCTTCGTTCTGGTGGTGTCGACCCACGCCACCCCATCGATCGATTTGCGGGTCTCGCACATCTTGGTGGCGGTCGGGGTGGTCTACGTGCTGGTTGGTTCCATGGCGATGCTCGGTTCGCACGGTCCACGTCACTGGCGTCCCTTGTTCTGGGGCTCCGGCGGCGCCATGCTGTACGGCTTGGAGGCGGCCGTGGTGAAGGTCATTTTGGAGTATGCCGCCAACAACTCCACCTGGTGGCAACAACCCTTCATTTGGGGCATCATCGCGGTGCTGCTGGCCGGCAGCGGCGTCGCCGGCCTGATGATTCAGCAGGGTTACGCGACCGGTGCCGCCCACGTGGTGGTGGCGTGCACCACCGTCACCGCCCCGGTGATCTCTGTGACGTTCGGCATCGCCGTGTTGGGCGAGGGGCGGTTGCTCACCTGGCTGCCCTCGACTGCCTTGATCGCCTTGGCCCTGGTGGCGATCGGCGGGGTGGCATTGACCGCTTGGATGGGTCGCGCGGCTTTAGATTTGCCCAGCCAGTCTCAAAGCGGGCAGCGATAGCGTTCGCTGTCCACCACGGCGCCGGTCCGGGCGTCAATGTGAAGCACCAACGCCTCGGCCGTTTTCATCGGCACCGTGTCGATGTCCTCGCCCCAGCCCAGTGATGCCGTCATCACCGACAATGTGGGCTGATGCCCGCAAATTGCCCGCGTCACGCCGTCAGACAACAGATCCTCTCGCATTTCGCGCATTGCCTTGGCAACGCCAGACGAGCGGGCGGCCTCTTGGGCCAACTCCTCGCGCAGTTCGACTTTGATGTGATGACTTTGCGAGTAGGGGTGCAACGTTTGCTTGCACCGCGACGCCGGGGAAGCCGCCAAAGCACCGACACCATAGGCGGCCAGCAGGTCGCGCAGCCGCTTTGCCTGATGCTGCCCCCGCTCGCTGAGCGGACGCAAGGCGTCGGCTCTCGACCAGGTTTCCCGCGATACAGCCTTGGCGTGGCGCACGATGACCATGGTGCGGGTGGACCCCATCGCCAAAGCATTGGTCAGTACCCGACGCTCGTCAGCGTAACTCAAAGCGGCCAACGCGTCGGCCACCGGGCGCCATGTCACGGCGTCGACCTCGCGCGGGTCCATAGGCGCCCGGCAGGACGAACCGGCCAACCGTCCGACCCACCAATGCACCCGCTTGGTGGTGTTCTTGACCGGATAGTCGATGACGGCCACCGGACGGGTTGCCACGGCCTGATAACCGGCCTCCTCGGCGAACTCCCGGCACGCGGTCTCGGGCGGCAACTCGCCTTCGTCGATGTGCCCCTTCGGCAGCACCCAGTCCTGCCATTGGGGCCTGTGCACCGTCAACACCTCAGTGCCGCTGGCGCCCTGGCGCCACACCACCAACCCCGCCGCCCTCACCACCGGGCGCGCCGCGACTGCCGCCATCAGCGGTGACGCCCGGCCATGGCGGTGATCAGATACTCTTGCATATCGCGCAGCGGTTTCCCGTCGGTATCGACGGTGCGGGGCGTCCATTCGAGGTCGTGGAGCCGCCAAGTGACGGTGCCGGGGTCGAAGGCGACGTCGAACAGGTCGCCGATCTCGGCGATATGGGCGGCGTGGGTGATGCCGACAATGACTTCGACGCGGCGATCGAGGTTTCGGTGCATCATGTCGGCCGAACCGATACCGACAACCGGCTTGCCGGCGTTCTCGAACCAGAAAAGACGCGAATGCTCGAGGAAACGCCCAAGAATCGAAATGATCTCGATGTTTTCGCTCAAGCCCGGCACCCCCGGCCTGATGGCACAGGTGCCCCGCACCCACAGTTGCACCTGCACGCCCGCCTGGCTGGCCCGGTAGAGCGCATCGATGATTGCCTCGTCGACGATCGAATTGACCTTCATGCGCACCCGCGCCGGCAACCCGGCCCGGTGGTTTTCGATCTCCCGTTCGATGTTCTCCAACAACCCGACACGAACCCCGGCCGGCGCCACCATCAGGCGGCGGTAATTCGACTCGTGGCTCATGCCCGACAAGTGGTTGAACAATCGTGACACGTCGTCGGTAATTATCGGGTTGGCCGTCAACAGCCCCATATCTTCATACAACCGAGCCGTCTTCGGGTTGTAATTGCCAGTGCCGACGTGCGCGTAGCGACGCAAACCCTCGGTTTCGTCCCGCACTATCAAAATGAGTTTGCAGTGAGTCTTCAAACCCACCATGCCATAGACGACGTGGACGCCGTATTTCTCGAGCTTCCGGGCCCAAGCGATATTGGCCTCTTCGTCGAACCGGGCCTTGATTTCGACCACGGCCAATACCTGCTTGCCCGCCTTGGCCGCCTCGATCAAGGCATCGACAATCGGCGAATCGCCGCTGGTGCGGTAAAGCGTCAACTTGATGGCCAGCACCTTCGGGTCGGCGGCGGCCTGTTCGACAAGCCTTTGCACACTGGTGGCGAACGAATCGTAAGGGTGGTGCAACAATATGTCCCGTTTCCGCATGGCCGCGAAAACGTCGGCCGACCGGGCGGTTTCCACCTCGGCTAGATGCGGGTGTGTCTTGGGCAAGAAATTGGGGTATTTCAGATCCTCCCGGTCGACGTCGGCAATTGTGAAAAGGCCGGTCAAATCGAGCGGCGCCCGCAAGCGGAAAACCTCGCGGTCGGTCACGTTCAGTTGACGTACCAGCATTTCAAGCATCTCGTCGTCGATGTCTTGCTGAACCTCCAGCCGCACCGGCGGGCGCCCGGTGCGTCGACGCAGCAACTCCGTCTCCAGGGCATACAGCAGGTTTTCGGCGTCGTCCTCTTCGACCTCGATGTCCTCGTTGCGCGTCACCCGGAACGTGGTGTGCTGCAAAATCTGCATGCCCGTGAACACCTGATCGAGGTGGTGAACCATGACGGACTCCAGCGGCACGAACCGCCCTTCGCCAATCGGTATGAAGCGATCGAGAATCGTCGGCACTTTGATTCGGGCGAACTGCCGGGCACCCGTGGACGGGTTGCGCAGCAGGACGGCGATATTCAAGCTGAGACCCGAAATGTAGGGGAAGGGGTGCGACGGATCGACGGTCAGCGGTGTCAAGACGGGAAATATGCGCTCGGCAAACAGCATGTGCATTCGCTCACGCTCATCATCGTCGAGGTCCGCGCAATCCAAAACCTGAATGCCGTGGTCGGCCAGTTCGGGCGCCACCTGGTTGAAGTAGGCGTCTTGCTGGTCCTCGACCAGCTCGTGGGTGCGGGCCAGTATCGCGGCATGCAATTCACGCGGCCCCATGCCGTTGGCCGACGGCACGGCAACCCCGGCGTCGATGCGACGCTTGAGGCCGGCCACCCGAACCATGAAGAACTCGTCCAGGTTCGAGCTGAAAATGGCCAGGAAGCGGGCTCGCTCCAACAAGGGCACGCGCAACTGGTCTTTCGCCAAATCGAGCACGCGGCTGTTGAACGCCAGCCACCCCAGTTCGCGGTCACCGTAGCGGTCGGCCGGCAGGGGCGCATCATCCGTCTGTGGTGTGGCCACCGGTTGCGGCGGCCTGGACGGCGTGTCACTCGGCGTCACCAGCGCCAGCACCCCACTCTCCTCAGCGGGCACCGCATCCATGGCTATAACCTCCTTCATCATGGGGACGATCGTCGATCCGCGGTGGTGGTCATTCACCACCTCGAACAAGGTTACTCGTCGCCTCCCGCCCCGTCAGATGTGCGGACGGGACTAAAGCGGTATCCAACGTTGCGCACAGTCTGAATACAGTGTTCCAGGCGCGGTCCAAGCTTCGCTCGCAGCCGCCTGATGTGCACATCGACGGTGCGCGTACCGCCGAAATAGTCGTAGCCCCAGACATCCGACAGCAACTGTTCGCGGGTCAACACCCGTCCCTCATGGCCCACCATGTACTTCAGCAGCTCGAACTCGGTGTACGTCAAGTCGATCGAGTTGCCGTAGGCGGTGGCGGTGTAGCTGGCGTCATCGATGGTCAATGGGCCGGCCACCAGCGCCGACGATTCAGGCGTCGATTCGATCAGAAGGCGTACACGGGCATCCATCTCGGCGGCGGTGGCGGTGTCCACGACGAAGTCGTCGATGCCCCAGCCGCTGGTCAGCACCGGCAACGACGCCACCGGCACCAGCAGCATCACCCGGTTCTGCCCGGCTGTCACCAGCAGTTGACAGGTGGTGCGGGCCTGCATCAGATCGGCCCGGCCGTCCACCACGACGAGGTCGACCACGCCGGGATGGTTCAGTGCCGCGTCGGCGCCGCGCACCGGCACCACCTCGTGCGGCAACATGTCGAGGGCAGGCAGAGGCACGCCAGCACGCTGATTCGCCGGGCTCACCAGCAAAATCCGGGCCACGCCTACCTCCAGTCTCTCATCACGATTACTCCCCAACAATACCGGTCGAACCCACTTCCAGAACCTCGACCGGTAGGCTTGATACGAACCAGCGAAGCGAGGACGAGATGAGCAACACCAAGCCGGCCGGCCAGATCGACCATCAGCGGGTGCAAGCGGCGGTACGTGAGTTTCTGATCGGCATCGGCGAAGATCCCGACCGCGAGGGCCTGGCGGACACACCGGCCCGCGTCGCCCGCGCCTGCGAGGAGGTCTTTGCCGGCCTTGGCCAGGACGCCACCGAGGTGTTGGCCACCACCTTCGACGCCAGCCATGACGAGATGGTGCTGGTGCGCGACATCGACGTCCACTCGATTTGCGAGCACCACCTGCTGCCTTTCGAGGGTGTCGCCCATGTGGCCTACATTCCGCCCGCCAACGGCCGCATCACCGGTTTGTCCAAGCTGGCGCGCTTGGTCGACGTCTACGCACGCCGTCCCCAGGTGCAAGAGCGCTTGACCACCCAGATAGCCGACGCTTTGACCACGCGGCTGGGCGCTCGCGGCGTGCTCGTCGTCGTCGATTGCGAGCACTTGTGCATGACCATGCGCGGGGTCAAAAAGCCTGGCTCGCACACCGTCACCTCGGCGGTACGGGGGTTGCTGCGCAACCCGGCGACCCGGGCCGAGGCCATGAGCCTGATCATGGGCAGCCAGCGATGACTGAAAGGGACGCGGCGAGCCACCACACCAAGCTGATGGGCGTGGTCAACGTGACACCGGATTCGTTTTTTGACGGCGGCCTTTGGGCCGACCCGGCGGCAGCCGTCGGTCATGGTCTGGACCTCGCCGCGGCGGGAGCCGACTATTTGGACATCGGCGCGGAATCGACCAAACCTGGCTTCGAACCGGTGCCCGCCGACGAGCAGTTGCGCCGCCTGCTACCCGTCCTGCACGGCCTGCAACCGGCCGGTGTGCCGATATCGGTGGACACCCGCGACGCGCACGTCGCCCATACCGTCATTGCGGCCGGGGCTGCCATCATCAATGACGTCAGCGGCGGCGATGGCGACCCGGCCATGTTCGACGTCGTCTCCCAAGCCGGCGTCGACTACGTTTGTCAAAGCTGGCGACGCGGTACGACCGGTGCTGATTGGCGGGCCGCGCTGGACGATCTACTCTGGCGGCGCGACGCCTGCCTGGATGCCGGCATTGCGGCGGAGCACATCATCTTGGACCCGGGCCTTGGTTTCGGCGACGATCCGTCAGATGATTGGGGCATTTTGGCGCACGTCGACGATTTCGTCGCACTGCCGCACCGGGTGCTGATCGGTGCCTCAAACAAACGTTTCGTGCGCCTAACGAGCGGTGCTATCGACGGGGCGTTGGAGGCATCGAATATCGCCATCACCACTTGGTGCGCCAGTTGGGGCGTGTGGGCCGTCCGAACACACAGCATCGCCGGCCACAAGCAGGCGATTGCCGTAATTGACCGAATCGGGGCCGCCTGAATGCGAATCGATATCAAAGGGTTGCGCGCCATAGGCTTTCATGGCGTCAGGGATTATGAACGCCGTGACGGGCAGGAATTCGTCGCCGATATCTGCCTGAAACGCCAGGCACCGACAGCCGACGCTTTGCCCTTGACCGTCGACTACTCTCGAATTGCCACCGACGTGGTTGGCGCCATTCAAGGTTACCCTGTCGATCTGATCGAAACGTTGGCCGATCGGATCGCCGATCACTTACTGTTCGACCATCCGTCTTTGCGCTCCGCGCGCGTCCGGGTCCACAAACCGAACGCGCCCCTCAAGGTGCCGTTCGACGACGTCATTTGCCAAGTCAAACGCCGTCGCAGTTGCCCTGCCACTGAATTCGTGTTGAGTCTCGGTGCCAATGTGGGCGATCTGGACGATAACCTCCGCCAGGGGTTGAACGCATTGTCGGCGACACCCGGCATCGATTTGGTGGCGATCTCCAGTACCTACAGCTCGACGGCGGTCGAGACCGACGAACCCCAACCCGATTATCACAATCTGGTGGTTTCGGGGCTGACAACCCTGGACCAGCACGAGTTGCTGCGAAAGACCGGGGCTATCGAGCGACAACTGGGGCGTACCCGCCCATATCCGCATGCCCCCCGCACCATCGATATCGACATCATCGCCTTCGGCGACACCGTCTTCGAAGACGATACCCTGACGCTGCCCCACCCCCGCGCCTGGCAAAGAGCCTTCGTGCTAATCCCGTGGCTGGAAATCGAACCGCAGGCGAAGCTACCGCAGGGGCGACTGGTCGATTTGGCAGCTTCATTGGACACCCAAGCGGTTACCAAATTGGCGCCAATCTTATGAAAACCGGCGATGGCAAAGCGGATTGGGCCAAAAACAAAGCAAACACATGAATAAATCGGTGGCGGGAGGCGTCGAATACCATATACTGGTGTGCGACGATATTCGTCCGTCAATACATCCAGTTAAGGAGTCCAATCCATGGCCACAAAGACAATCGTCCACAAAGTTGACGATATCGATGGCTCCCCTGCCACCAAGACATTCACCTTTTCCTGGGGCGGGTACAAGTACCACATCGATCTGAACGACGCCCACGCTGCCAGCATGAAGGCTGACTTTGACCGCTGGATCAAGTCCGCCAGGCGCGAGCGTTACGTCAGTCGCCAAAAGGCTGAGCCGGCCGCCGTCGCACCAGCCGCCAAGGCTGCGCCAAAAGCCGCCGCGACGGCCAAATCGGCTGCCAAGCCTGCCGCCAAGGCTGCCAAGGCGAAGGCCAAGCCGCACCGGGCCGCCAAGAAGCCGACTGGTCCGAGTCCCGCCGAAATCCGCGTCTGGGCCACCGAGCAGGGCATCAAGGTCGCCGATCGCGGTCGCATTGCACCGGCACTCGTCGAGCAATTCCTCGCCGCCAAAGCTGCCATCAAAGCCGCTATCTGAACGCGCCTACACCAGCGAGCCGGGGAACATCCCCGGCTCGCTGTGCGTTATGTCTCAGGCAGTTCCAGGACCGGGTAGAGTGGATGGTTGGCCGCCGCTGAGGAGAAAAGACATGTTTGAACGATTTACCGACCGAGCACGACGGGTTATTGTGCTGGCGCAAGACGAAGCCAAGCTGTTGAACCATAATTACATCGGTACCGAACACATTTTGCTCGGCCTGATCCACGAGGGCGAGGGTGTCGCGGCGCAGGCGCTGGAACAGTTGGGCGTCACCTTGGAGAAAGTGCGCGCCCAGCTCGAGGAGATCATCGGGCACGGTCCGAACCCGCCCACCGGCCACATCCCTTTCACCCCGCGCGCCAAGAAGGTGTTGGAGCTGTCGCTGCGCGAAGCCCTGCAAATGAACCACTCCTACATCGGCACAGAGCACGTCTTGCTAGGAATCTGCCGTGAAGGCGAAGGCGTGGCGGCCCAGGTGCTGATCAAGCTCGGCATAGACCTGGGACGAGTGCGCAGCACCGTCATGCAATTGATGCAGGGCACGAGCCAGGAAAACGAAAGCCGCGGGCCCGAGCCAGTCGAAATCGGCGCCGGGGTCGGTGGCCGTGTCGGCGCCAGCCCGTCTGGCAACTCCGTGCTCGATCAATTCGGCCGCAACCTCACGCAGGCCGCCCGAGAAAACAAACTTGACCCGGTTATCGGCCGCGAAAAGGAGATCGAGCGCGTCATGACGGTGCTGAGCCGTCGAACCAAGAACAACCCCGTCCTCATCGGCCAGCCCGGTGTCGGCAAGACTGCGGTCGTCGAGGGCCTGGCGCAAGCTATCGTTCGCGGCGACGTGCCGGAGACTCTGCGCGACAAGCAGATCTACACCCTTGACTTAGGTGCCCTGATCGCCGGTTCGCGGTATCGCGGCGATTTCGAGGAGCGCCTCAAGAAGGTGCTGAAGGAAATCAAAACGCGCGGCGACGTCATGCTGTTCATCGACGAGATCCACACCCTCGTCGGGGCCGGTGCCGCCGAGGGTGCCGTCGACGCGTCGTCCATCCTCAAACCGATGCTGGCTCGCGGCGAACTGCAAACCATCGGTGCCACCACACTGGACGAATACCGCAAACACATCGAGAAAGACGCCGCCCTCGAGCGCCGTTTCCAGCCCATTCAGGTCGAACAGCCATCGATTGCTTTGACCGTCGATATTCTCAAGGGCCTACGCGACCGTTATGAGGCACACCACCGCGTCACCATCACCGACGAGGCCCTGGTGGCGGCCGCCAATCTGGCCGACCGGTATGTGCAGGATCGCTTCCTGCCCGACAAGGCCATCGACCTGATCGATGAGGCCGGCGCCCGGATGCGCATTTCCAAGATGACGGCACCGCCCGACCTGCGCGAAATCGACGAAAAAATCGCGTCGGTGCGCGCCCAAAAAGAGGCCGCCATCGACGCCCAGGATTTCGAGGTCGCCGCCAAGTTCCGCGACGAGGAGCGAATTCTCGGCGAAAAGCGCGTCGAGCAGGAAAAAGCCTGGCATGACGGCGAGGACACCAGCCCGGCCGTCATCACGGAGGAGGAAATCGCGCAGGTGCTGTCGTCCAGCACGGGCGTGCCCGTTTCACGCCTGACCGAGGAGGAATCGGCCCGTCTGCTGCAGATGGAGGCCGAAATCGGCAAGCGTTACATCGGGCAAACCGATGCCGTCAAAGCGCTGGCGCGGTCAATTCGCCGCACCCGGGCCGGGTTGAAAGACCCCAAGCGCCCCAGCGGTTCATTCATTTTCGCCGGCCCATCGGGTGTCGGCAAGACCGAGCTGACAAAAGCGCTGACGGAGTTCCTTTTCGGCGACGAGGACGCACTCATCACGCTGGATATGAGCGAGTATTCCGAAAAGCACACGGCGTCGCGGATGTTCGGCTCGCCCCCGGGCTATGTCGGCTACGAAGAGGGCGGCCAGTTGACCGAAAAGGTGCGCCGCAAGCCGTTCTCCGTCGTGCTTTTCGACGAGATCGAAAAGGCCCACCCCGACATCTTCAATTCGCTATTGCAGATTCTCGACGAGGGTCGTTTGACGGACGCCCAGGGCCGCGTCGTCGATTTCAAGAACACCGTCATCGTGATGACGACCAACCTCGGCACCCGCGACATCTCCAAGTCGGTCAATTTGGGCTTCAGCCGGGCCGGCGACGAGACGTCGTCCTACGAAACGATGAAAGCCAAGGTGACGGATGAGCTGAAGCAGCACTTCCGCCCCGAATTCTTGAACCGGGTGGACGAAGTGATTGTCTTCCACCAGCTCAGCACCGACGATATCGAAAACATCGTCGACCTCATGATCGGTCAACTGGAGTCGCGCCTGGCCGACAAGGACATGGGCATCGAACTGACGCCAGCCGCGAAGGCTTTGATCGCGAAACGCGGCTATGACCCGGTGCTGGGCGCCCGGCCGCTGCGCCGCGCCATTCAACGCGATATCGAAGACCCGCTGGCCGAACGCATACTTTACGGTGAGCTGTCGCCCGGCTCGATCGTGGTGGTGGACGTCCCGGCCGAGGGTGAGCCGGCGACCGAAGGTGAAGCTTTCACCTTCAAAGGCATCGCGAAAGGCGAGACGCCTGACATCGCGCCGCTGGAGGCAATGGTCGCCGATACGGTCAGCCCCAGCGCCGATGATCGACAGCCCGAAGGCTGACCGCTTGGCGCCACCGGCTTGACCGCATCGCCTAAGCTAGTGCCATCGCGTTGCCGACGAAAGGATACCTATGAAGCGCGTCGCGCTGTCACTAATTGCCCTAGCCACCTTGGGAGCCCTGACCTTGACGGGGTGCTCGTCATCGACGCCCCCGCCAACTACCGCGTCTGAGGCAGCCGCTCCGGCGCTTCGCGTCGGCACTTTGCAGACGGACGACCTGCTGCCGCTGTGGGTGGCCGAGGATCAGGGATTGCTCAAGTCCGCCGGCCTTGACGTGACCATCACGACGTTCCAATCGGCCCAGGACCAGATCGCCGCCGTCACCGCCGGCCAGATCGACGCCATCATGACGGACATGGTTGTCGGCGCCCAGTTGAGCGCCGGCGGCACGCCGATGCGCTACGTCACCCTGATGCAGGGTGCCCCGGCCGGAGTCGTTGCCGGTGCCGATACGGGCATCACGACGGCCGCCGACCTGGCGGGGGTCGAGACGGGCTGCGCGTCACCCACCATCCTGGAGTTCATCTACGACAAGGCCCTGACCGACGCCGGCGTACCGGCCGACCAGATCAAGACGACCGAGATCAAGTCCCTGCCGGTGCGTCTGCAGATGTTGACGGCCGGCCAGATCAAGGCCGCCGCGCTGCCGTGGACGCTGTTCCAGCTGGCCGTCGCCCAGGGCGCCGTGCCGGTGCTCGGAATCGACCAGGTGGGTGGCTACACCTCGACGGTGTTCACCGTCAGCCAGAAGTGGTTGGACCAGCCCGGCGCCGCAGATGCCATCGCGACACTGCTGGCCCAGTGGGACAAGGCCGTCGACCTGATCAACGCCGACCCCAACGCCCAACGCGCCCTGCTGGCAGCCAAGGCCAACCTGCCCTCGCCGCTGGACACCACGTATCAGGTGCGCCAGTACCCGGCGGCTGGCGCTCCCCCGGCCCAGCAGGTCACCGACGTGTTGACCTGGATGACCGATAAAGGCTACCTGAAGACCCCGCTGACGGCGGCGGACTTGATCTGGCAGGCATGAACCGTGGGCTGAGCTACACGCTGGCCACAGTCTTCGTTCTGGTGGTCTGGCAGGGCGTCGCGTTGGTGGTTCACAACCCCGCCCTGCCAACTGCCACTGCCGCTGTCCAAGCTTTGTGGGCATGGCGCGTCGCCATAGCCCCGCATCTGCTGGCCTCCCTGGCCGTCATCATTGCGTCCATCGCGATCGGCATGGTGCTCGGCCTGCCGATCGGCCTGGCTTTGGGGCGAATTCCAAAACTGGATCGCATCGCCGCACCAGTGGTTTTTCTGCTGTACCCCATACCCAAGGTCGTCTTCGTCCCGGTGCTGTTGGTGTTGCTGGGGCTGGGCAACGCGCCGAAAATCGTGCTGATCGCCATCGTCATCTTCTTCCAAACGATCGTGTCAACCCGCGACGCCGCCCGCGCCGTCAGGAAGGACTTCGTCGACGCCATGCTGGCACTCGGCATGACGCCTTGGCAGGTGGCCTGGTTCCTGGTGTTTCCGGTCAGCTTGCCGGCGGTGTGCACGGCCGTGCGCATCAACATCGCCACTGCCATCGCGATCCTGTTCCTAGCCGAGTCGATCGCCGGGTCATCCGGCCTGGGCTATTTCATAGTTCAGATGTGGGGACGCCTCGATTACGCCGCCATGTTTGCCGGCATCATCGCGCTGGCCGTCCTCGGCGTCGCGCTGTATGAAAGCGTGGCGGCTGTCGAGCGTCACTGGCTCGGCTGGGCCGACGGCGTCAGCGGACAATCGTGAGGACGAGCCCACCCACCCCGACGACCACAAAGGCCAGCCCGACAATCGTGGCTATCTGAACAATCTTTTTCAGACGTTGCCATTCAACCATCTGGTAGGGCAAGACCGGGTTCAGTGGGTCGAGCAGGACGAGCAAGTTCTTGCCCTTGCCGACCCGCTGGCGCAGGGCCGCCGTCAACTCCGACGTCCCATCGCGTCCGGGCGGCGTGAAACGCACGATGGGGCGTTTGTCGTCCGACTCGCCAACCACCTCGGCGGCCGTTGGCACCCAATGTTTGCCGGGTTTCTCTTTCGACAGGTGGGCGTTACGCCGCATCGACCAGGCGAAAACGCATCCCAAAACCCCTACGAGAACGACGACAATCCACGCGATGACCATGGAACAAATCTACCCTGGGCTACTCGGCCATCTCCCACATGCGCCGCAGTTCGGCCAACTCCGGCTGGCCCGGGGCCGATGAACCGACGACGGTGGCGAACGTGGCCGCCGACCCAAAAACATGCCCCAACACGCGGCTGACAAGGCCTCTCTCACCCATTGCCATGGTTATCAGGGGCACCGTGGCATCGTTCGCCCGCTCTGCCGTGGCGTCCATCAACGTCGTCACGTCGCTGTCCCGACGGGCTGTCACAGCCAGCTTGACGACGTCGACGCCGGCCTCCTCGATCAGCTCCAGGGTTTGCAGGATGACTGACTCCGACGGCGTACCGGCGACATCGTGCCATGAGCCGATCACCGGCACCTTGTAATCGTGGGCGGCCGCAATCAACCGCAGCGACGCCGGATGACGCACCTCGACGTCCACCAACGACGCCGCATGCGCCCGGATAATGGCCTGGGTGACGGCCTCGTAGTGCCCGTCGCCGAAGGCCGACCCCTGGCCACCCTCGGCGGCAGTGCGCCAGGTGAATATCAATGGTTTGGGCGCCACCAACACGCGGAGGATGGCGCAAAGCGCGACGAGGCGCTCGGTCTCCGGCAGCCGCGCCACCCGCACGCCACGCGAGATCTTCGCCTGCTCGGCCAGGCAATCGGCGCGCCATTCGACCATTTCGGCGTCGGTCGTGGCGATCAGGGACGCCTGGCCCTGCGCCGCTTTGGCGCTCGATGCGACTATCGGCACGATCACTCGTGCCGGCCCACTGGGGTCCGGCCACCATGCCGGAGCGATTTCATCCATCGGTGGTTCGAGAGGTAACACGCTGGTCAGGATACCCGTTTCACCAACGGTGTGCCATCAACGCGCGCTGGTGGACGTCAGTTTGGCGAAACCGACCGCCCGGTCGGACGAGGCCACGATGTCCTGGTTGGCGATCAACGTCAGCCAGGCGTCGGACGGCATGGCGGACGGCTGCCCGGGCACGGCGCCCATCACCCAGGCGTCGGACGGCTGGACGGTCAGGTCGCGCGGCGCCGTCACCACGGTGTACGTGTAGGCGGTGGTGCAGGTCTGCAGGGTGACGGTGTCGCCGACGTCGATGCTCAAGATGGCGTCGAAGGCCCCGCCGGACGCCAGCCGCTGCCCCACCACGACCATATTGCCCACCTGGCCGGGGGCGGCGGTCTCCTGGTACCAGCCGACACCGCCACGCAAGTCTGCGTCACTGGTGCCTAACATGACCGGCCAGACGATGGCGTCGCCGGGCAGCGTCAACAAGCCGATCACCGTGCCCCTCGGCAGGGTTATGGAGGTCGAGCTAGTGCCGCACGCCGCCAGGTAGGCGTCGGTGGTATCACGGGCGACGGACTGCGCCTGCCGCGCCACCCACCAGAACTGCCAGACGAACAACCCTGCCGCCACGGCGAACGCTACCGCCACCAACGCAACAGCCAGACGGAAGGTCCAACGCTTGGGGGTCGGTTCGGTCATGTGGACTATCTTAGGTGTTATCCGTACCAACTCAGTTCGCTGACCGCACGGGGTGGGGACGGTTCCGCATCGGCGTCTGTGAAGGGCTTGGCGCCGCCCGTCCAGCGGCTCAGATCGTCACCGTATATGAAAGCGCAGGGGAAGGCTGCACCGGCAGCCCGGCGGGTCAGAGCGTCGACCGGCAACGGCGACTGGCTGGCGCCAATCACCAAGTTGGTGACCCGGTGAGCCTTCAGCGCGCTGGGCTCGGCCAGCAGGCCCGTGCCTGAAAACACCTGGCCGACGGTGGCGATGACGCGTTTGGACCAGTCGTGTGGGTGGGCGTCGATCAGGTTGACTGCCAACAGGCCGTGAGGGTGCAAGACGCGCCGGGCGTCTGCCATGAATTCTTTGCTGACAAGGGACGCCGGCACCTGGCGGTGGTCGAAGGCGTCCAAGATGACGACATCGGCGTAGGCGTCGGGCATGGCGGCGATGCCTGTGCGTCCGTCCAACGGGCGCACCTTGATGCCGCTGTGCAGCCCCAGCGGGGCGAACTCGCGGACGGCTGCTGTGATGGCTGCGTCGGGCTCCAGGACGATCTGGGCGCTGTGCGGGCGGGTGGCCGCCACCCAGCGCGCCAAGCTCATGCCGGCACCGCCGATGTGGACGACCCGCAGCCTCGCCCCGTCCGGTAGACGTCCCTGTTGGGCCCAGGTGTCGATCAGCCAGGCGATGCGCTGCATATAGTCGAACTCGAGACGTGTCGGGTGGGCCGGGTCGAGCCAAGACTGGTCGGCCCCGTCCTTGGTGACAATCCACGCCCCCGGGACGTAGGGGTCCGGTATTAGATATTCGGAGGTCACATGATAATTCTGGCACTGCCGAGGGCGCGGGCCGGGGTTTTGCGTCGTCGCACATCGACGAAGGTCGAGGGCAAGGAAGATGTTGACGAGCGAAGCGAGGAATACATCTGACAAAGAAGACGGCTGCGGTCCGAAGGAGCGCCCGTATTCGACTCAGAAGAACGCCGGGAGGCGCGATGATGAGCGAAGCTCACGCGCCGACCAGAGTGGTGCGACGAGGCAAGAACCCCAGCACACGACCGCACCTTACCGGACCAACGTCAATCCATTGCCGCCCGCGTCGAATTTCACCTGATCTCCGTCCTTGACTTCGCCGGCGAGCATTGCCTTGGCCAGCGGGTCTTCGACGGCGGTTTGCAGCAGACGACGCAGGGGACGGGCGCCGTATACAGGGTCGTAGCCGGCCTCTGCCAGCCAGGCTTTGCCGGCGTCTGTGACGTCGACGGTGATGCGCCGATCTACCAGGCGGGCGTTCAAGCGGGCCAGCGAGATGCCGACGATGCGGGCGAGGTCGTCAGGGGTCAGCGCGTCGAACAGGACGATCTCGTCCAGCCGGTTCAGGAACTCGGGCCGGAAGGCGGCGCGGACGACTTCCATGACGGCGTCGCGTTTGGCGTCCTCGCTGAGGCTTTGGTCGGCCAGGAACTGGGAGCCCAGGTTCGACGTCATGATCAAGATGACATTTCGGAAGTCGACTGTGCGGCCCTGACCGTCGGTCAGGCGGCCATCGTCCAGCACCTGCAGCAGGATGTTGAACACGTCCGGGTGGGCCTTTTCCACCTCGTCCAGAAGGACGACGCAGTAGGGGCGCCGGCGGACGGCCTCGGTGAGCTGGCCGCCCTCCTCGTAGCCGATGTACCCGGGGGGTGCGCCGACCAGGCGCGAGACGGCGTGCTTTTCCATGTATTCGCTCATGTCGATGCGCACCATGGCTGTGTCGTCGTCGAACAAGAACCCGGCCAGCGCCTTGGCAAGTTCTGTCTTGCCGACGCCGGTGGGGCCTAGGAACAGGAACGACCCGGTCGGCCGGTTGGGGTCGGAGATGCCAGCCCGGCTGCGTCGCACGGCGTCGGAGACGGCCTGGACGGCCTTGGTCTGGCCGATCAGGCGCTGGCCGATGCGGCTTTCCATGGACAGGAGCTTCTCGGTCTCGCCCTCCAGCATTTTGCCCACCGGTATGCCCGTCCAAGCGCTGACAACCTCGGCGATGTCGGTGGCGTTGACCTCCTCCGAGACCATCGAATCGGCCGGCGGCTTGGTCTCGGCGGCCTCGTTCATCTGCTTTTCCAAGCCTGGGATCTCGCCGTAAAGGATTTCGGAGGCCCGGGCGAAGTCGCCTTCGCGCTGGGCACGGTCGGCCTGGGTGCGCAGAGCGTCGATCTGTTCCTTCAATGCGCCGACGGCGTTGAGGGACGCCTTTTCGGACGCCCAACGAGACTCCAGCGCCCGCAGCTTTTCCTGGGCGTCGGCCAGTTCGGCGTCGATCACCGTTAGACGGGCTTTCGAAGCGGCGTCGTCCTCTTTCGAGACGGCGAACTGCTCCATGGTCAGCCGGTCGACCTGGCGGCGCAGTACGTCAATCTCTTCCGGGGACGAGTCGATCTCCATGCGCAACCGGCTGGCCGCCTCGTCGATCAGGTCGATCGCCTTGTCGGGCAGTTGCCGGTTGGTGATGTAGCGGTTCGACAGGTTGGCGGCGGCCACCAGCGCGCCGTCGGTGATGCGCACCTTGTGGTGGGCCTCGTAGCGCTCTCGCAACCCGCGCAGGATCGCGACGGTGTCCTCGACGGATGGCTCGCCGACGAACACCTGCTGGAAACGACGCTCCAGCGCCGGGTCCTTCTCGATGCGCTCGCGGTATTCGTCCAAAGTGGTGGCACCGATCATGCGCAGCTCTCCCCTGGCCAGCATCGGCTTGAGCATGTTGGAGGCGTCCATCGCGCCCTCGCTGGCCCCGGCGCCGACGACGGTGTGCAGCTCGTCGATGAAGGTGATGACCTGGCCCTCGGCGGCCTTGATCTCGTTCAGGACGGCTTTCAGGCGCTCCTCGAACTCGCCGCGATACTTGGCGCCGGCCACCATCGACGCCAGGTCCAGCGAGACGACGCGGCGTCCCTTGAGCGAATCCGGCACGTCTCCGGCGACGACGCGCTGGGCCAACCCTTCGACGACGACCGTCTTGCCGACGCCGGGCTCGCCTATCAGGACGGGGTTGTTCTTGGTGCGCCGGCTCAGCACCTGCACGACGCGGCGGATCTCGGCGTCCCGTCCGATGACGGGGTCGAGCTTGCCGTCGCGTGCCCGCGCCGTCAGGTCGACGGAGTACTTGTCGAGCGCGGACTCGCCGCCCTCGGCTTCGGGGGTGGTGACGCGCTTGTCGCCGCGAGCCTCGTTGAAAGCCTTGGCCAGCTTATCGGGCGCAGCACCAGCGCTGGTCAGAACCTTGTTGACGTCTGAGTCGATGGTGGCCAGGCCCATCAGCAGGTGCTCGGTGGCGACGTACTTGTCACCCAGTTGCCCGGCCCGCGTCTCGGCGTCGGCCAGCACGCGGGCAAAAGCGCCCGACAGTTGCGGCTGAGAGACGGACGAACCCGACGAGCGCGGCAGCTTGTTGATGGCCTGCTCGGCGGCCTCGTCGATCTGCTTCGGGTCAGCGCCGACGGCCTGCAACAATGCGCCGACGGTGTTGTCGGGGTGCGTCAAAAGGGCGTGCAGCAGGTGCGAGGGCTGCGCCTCGGGATTACCGGCCGTCAGCGCCAAGCGCACCGCCGAACTGACGGCGTCGCGGCTGAGTGCCGTCAACTGATCGATTTCCATGCGTTAGCTCCTTTTGACAAAGTTGAGTCTACCTCACTCAACCCGCCATCGGGCCCGCATATTCCTACTTCTTGAATGATCGGATGACACCGAAAATGAACACGCCGATGACGACGATCACAACGACCGTGACGATGGCACCGAAAAGCCATGAGATGACGCCAACCAGAAGGCGGAGTAGCACGATGGCCAACGCCACCAGCAGAATCGCCTTGAGGAAGTTGCCAATCGACGAACCCTTGCTCGGCCCGGTGGACGATGTGTCAATGGTCATGCACCCCAGCCTAGTCCGAAGTACACCACACGCATCGCCCACCGGGTCGACTTGTGCCGAGCGCGTCAGGCAGCGGCTCCGTGACTGCCCCGGCGCATCACGATGGCCATAATGGGCTTCAGGATCAGCAGAATCACGACGAGCGCGATACCCAACAGCGGCAGGTAGATCTTCATACACATCGTCCACCACATCGAGAAACCGGCACCGCCGAAAATCAGCTTGATGAACACCAAGATTGCGACAATGACCGTCACCATGACGATGTCGAGGATGAGGCTCTGGAAGAAGTAGTTGCCCCAGGTGCCTGGCTTGGCGCGCAGCTTGGCGCCCAGTTTGGTGCCCCATTCGATGGACGGCACCAAGTCACCCACGGTGTAACCGATGCAGAAAGCCGCCAGGAAGGTGGCCAAAAACCCTTCCCACGTTGCACCGGCACCCCAGTCAATCCCCGGCGGCGGGGTCAACAGCATGGTCGCCACAACCGTCAGCACTGCGGCCATGACGATATTGGAGAGAAGGTTTGCCAATTGAATCTGTTGTCTGCTCATACAGACCACCTCTTTTCTATTTGCCCATATTGATTGATATCGAATGACACCGAAGACATCGGCCGATCAGCCTTTACGATGCGGTGCTCTGTCGGAACGCCGAATGACGTCGCCGTGTATGCCTTGTCTTGCGACAACGCAACCGAGAGTGCGCTAGCCCCGTCCATGCGTAAAAACACGAAAGGTGCCCCGAACAGCCCTTAGTAAGGTCGCCAGGACGGCTTCGTCCTGGCGACCTCGCATGCCCCGCCGTTTCCGCCTAGCGGCCAGCCTTGGCGTTGGCTTCTTGCAGGTAACCGATCTCCTGATCCGGGTCAAGATGGCCCCAGCTGTCAAGCTTGTCATACAGCTTGACCTGCCAGGTGGCGTCGTCGTCGATGGTCAGGCCGCCCCAGCCGTACTCGATCGCGAAACCGGACGGGGACTTGACGTAGAAACTGAACATCTGATCATTCGGATGAGAACCGATAGTCATCTCCAGGCGCTGACCGGCCCGCAGCACGCGATCCCAGGTAGCGCCGAAATCGCGCCTGTCAGCCACCTGCAACATGAAGTGGTGGGTGTTCTTCGGCACCGGAATGTCTGCTATGGCGATCGTGTGATGCCGCGGGTTGCAATGCAAGAACATGGCATCGGCCGAGAACCCGAGCGGGCTCGGGCCGTCGATACGGTCGCTGATACGGAAGCCCAACAGACTCTCGTAATAGTTCATGTAGACGTCTCGTGCCACACCCTTGGCCGTCACGAAATGATGACCGGAGCCCTGGATGCCGGTGACGAACTTGTCGAGCATCAAATCGGAGTGGAACGGCTTCGCGGCATCGGCCAGACCCGTCACCAACTCGATACGGTTGCCCATCGGATCGGCGGTGACAACGACGCGCTCGACCTTACGGGCAGCAGCCAGAGCCGCATCACCCTCGTCCGCCTGATAACCGGCGGCCTTCAACTTGGCTGCGATGGCATCCAGGTCGGCGCTGGAGGCGACACCGTAGCCGCTGGCAGTCAGGTCGTCGGCCGGGCCGTCCGTCAATATCCAACGATGAGCCTTGTCATCGTTGCGCAGGGTCATGCTATTGTCGGTGCGCTCACCCACTTGCATGCTCAACAGGTCCACCGAAAAGTGTTCCCAAGCATCGAGATCGCTGACCTCGTAAACCACGTAGGCCAATTCATTCACTGCAGACATTTCGCTTTACCTTCTTTCTTTCATGGTGTGTATCGGATTGAAAACCTGAACGATTCAGGCCGGGAAATCGGGGACGGCCAAGCCGCTGACATCGGCGGCGGCGACGAACTTGTCTGGCCGCAGCGCGATGACCTTGACTCCGTAGCGCTGCATCCAGGGCCGGAACACACCGTCGAGGTCGACGATCTCGTCGGCATTCGCCAGCGTGTATTCATCCTGGGACCGCACCGCGACATAGCGGGCGCCGAGGGCGTCCCACCCTTTCTTCTCTTCGGCGGTCAGGACGCTGGCCGGGTCGACGCCGTCGCCCAGCAGCACGAAGCCGCGGCCGATCAGGTCGTCCAGGCGGGCCATCGAGTTGGGGTCGCAGACCCGCATCTGCGGCACCATGCGTCCGATGACGGAATCGTCGGCGAACGGCCCGCGGAACCAGCCGGCCTCCAAGTATGGCGGACGGTTCAGCGGCGGCTCCCATGGTGTCACGAGCCCCGTCTTCGGCGTGCTCATCTCGGCGACTGCCTCAGGCGTGGCCTTCTGCATGATGATGTCGCCCAGCGCGATGGCCAGGTTGATGTAGAACTCGCAGTTGGGGCGGCGCTCCACCTCGTATGTGTCGAGCCAGGCTTCATCGAGCTGACCGGACAGGACACGGCCCAACTTCCAGCCGATGTTATGGCCGTCGCGCATACCGGACTGCATGCCGGAACCCGCCCAGGGCGGCGTGTTGTGGCAGGTGTCGCCAGCCAGGAAGATGCGTCCCTCGCGCCAATGGTCGGCATAGCGCACCGGGTGCTGATAGAAGGCGTATTGGTGGATGTCGACATCCTGCTCGTCGTGCCCCATGGCCTTCAGCAATGGCCAGACCTTGTCGTTGGTGGCGTAGTCGGCTTCCGTCTCGCCCTCTTGCAGCGGGATCTCCCAGCGATGGGCATGGGCCGACAGCATGATGTCCACCACCGGGTGGTCCTTGTCCGTCCAGAACGTCAGGAAGTCCCTGTCCGGCCACCAGCGCTTGACGTAGCAGTCGATGACGATCCACAGCGTCGGACGGATGACACCGGCCATCTCGATACCGAGCAGGTCGCGCACGGTGCTGTTCGCGCCGTCCGCTGCGACCACGTACTTCACCCGCTTGGTCACCACTGCCCCGGTCTTCTCGTCCTGGGCGGTGACGGTGACACCGTCGGCGTCCTGCTCGACCTTGGTGACGGACTCGCCATAGCGCACCTCGAGGTTGTCGTAGGTATCGCCGGCTTCGCGCAGCGCCGCCTCCATGGTGGGCTGATAGATGTTGTAGAACCGGGCGCTGGCCCCCAGCACGGACGCCGGGTGCTCCACTCGCATGACTTCATGCTTGTCATACGTGATCCAGCGCAGAGCGCGTTGCGGCTCGATGACTTTTAGAACCTGCTCGTCCCAACCCAAATCTTGGATGATGCGCAGGGTCCAGTCGTTGATGGTGACCGCACGGGCCCGGGGGTAAATCGACTTGTGCCGCTCAAAAGCAATAACCGATGCGCCTTCTTTGGCGAGCGTCAACGAGGCTGTCAGGCCTGTCGGGCCGTAGCCAACTACAGCAACGTCGGCGTCAAACTTTGCAGACATAATTGGTTTCCTTTCCTTGTTGTTTTCCTATTCATTTGTGGTACCGCTTCACCGCTTGGCTTAGTTGTTCAAGACGAAATCCGTCACCAACCGGTTGAACTCATCGGCGTGCTCCAGTTGAGCCCAGTGGCCGCAGTGGTTGATCAGGACGGCCCGGGCATTCGGAATATGGGCCACCAGATACAGGGTGCCCTCGAACGTGGCGACACGGTCGTCGCGGCCATGAATCAACAGGGCCGGCGCTGTGATGCCACCGAGCTTGGTCAAGTCGACCCACAAGGGGGTTGGAGCTTTGGGAATCAGGCGGGCCACGTTTTGCAGATGGTCGGGCCTCAAATTGGCCGATGATGCCCGCTCGGCTATCAGCTCGGGGCTGGCGAACCGTTTCGAATCGAAAACCATGATCTCGACCAGGCGGCGGAAGTTTTCCGGCGTCGGATCGATGTAGGTTTCGTACATTATCTTGATGCCCTCGCTGGGCCCGGTGGCGCCGAACAGGAAGGGCTCGGGCTGCACCGGTGGGCCCATGGTGATCAGGTGGGACACCCGTTCGGGGTGCGCGACAGCCAGCCGTATCGAGTTTTGCCCGCCCATCGAGTTGCCGACGAAAGCAGCCTTCTCGATGCCTAGCGCGTCCAGCAACTGGGTGGCGGCCTCGACGTGATCGATGGTCGAAAAGTCGACGGCACTGGATTGTCCCCAGCCTGGCATGTCGGGGGCGATCACACGAAAATGCTTCGACAGCGCCTCGATGTTCGGTGAATAGTTGCTCCAGCCGGTAGCGCCGGGACCGCCGCCATGCAACAGCACGACCGGGTGCCCCTGCCCAGCCTCCACATAATGGATCTCAAAATCCTTGGTGTGGACGGTCTTGGAGATGTCCTCTAGCTTCAGCGTCATTATTTGGCCTCCTCAGTTTTGCCCGCCTTGTCGAGAGCGATATCGATAAGCATGTCCTCTTGGCCGCCGACCAGGCCGCGCTGGCCGGCCTCCCACAGCAGCTCGGTCACCGGCACACCATAGCGGGCGCTGGCCCGTTCGGCGTGCAGCAGGAAGGACGAGTAGACGCCGGCATAGCCTTGCATGATCGAGCCCTCGTCCATGAACGGCAGCCGCGGAATGAACGGACGAACGACGTTCTGCGCCAAACTGAGCAGTTTGCCGACGTCGACTTCCGTGTCGACGCCGAGGCGGTCGAACACGGCTGCCATCACCTCGGCCGGGGTGTTTCCGGCGCCGGCCCCCAGCGAGCAGAGCGCAACATCGATTTGACGAGCCCCGGCCCGCTGGGCCAGGACGGAATTCGCCAGCCCCAGTGACAGGTTCTGATGCCCGTGGAAACCCACTTGGGCCCGGTCGCCGATGGTGTCAACAAGGGCCTTCACCCGGTCGGATGCCTGCTCGAGCACCAGAGCGCCGGCCGAGTCGACGACGTAGACGCATTGGCAGCCGGCGTCCACCATGATGGTTGCCTGCTCGGCCAGTTTCTCAGGCGTCACCCGATGTGCCAGCATCAGGAAACCAACCGTCTCCATCCCGATTTCCCGGGCGGCCTGGAAGTGCTCGACCGAAATGTCGGCCTCGGTGCAGTGCGTGGCGATACGCGCCACCCTGGCACCGGCCCCATAGGCGGCCTTGAGGTCCTCGATGGTGCCCAGGCCGGGCAGCAGCAGACAGGCGATTTTGGCCTTGGTGGCCTCTTCGGCAGCGGCCTCGATCAGCTTGAAAGTATCGACCTTGGAGAAGCCGTAGTTGAACGACGAGCCGCCCAGGCCGTCTCCATGTGTGACCTCGACGACCTCAATGCCGGCGTCGTCTAGGCCGCGCACCACGTCGCGTACCTGTTCGACGGTGTATTGGTGGGCCATCGGGTGGGACCCGTCCCGCAAGGTGGTGTCCGTCAAGCGCACTTGGCGCCTGGTGCCGATAACGTTGCCGTCCGCGTCTTTCGTGTCGGTCATCTTTGTGTCAGCCATTTTCTGATTCCTCACTTTGCCTGTTTGGCAGGGATGATCCGGCGCTGCGCGATCAGGTCGCCGACCTGCGCCGAAGCCGATGTGATGATGTCCAGGTTGCCGGCGTAGGGCGGCAGATAGTCGCCCCGTCCGGTCACCTCCAGGAACACAGCCACCCGCGCCATGCCCTTCCAGATGTCTTTCGGCGCCTCGAACTGAGGTTCTGAACGCATCTGGTAGCCGGGAACATAGCTTTCCTGAATGGACGAGACCATTGTGTGGATCGACTCCGCGATCTTGTCTTGTAGTGCCCGGTCGTCCAAGACTTCCGGCGGAATCGAACAAAACACCGTGTTGCGCATCATCAACGGCGGCTCGGCCGGGTTGAGGATGATGATGGCCTTGCCCTTGGCGGCATGTCCAACATTGACGATCGCGTCCGAGGTCGTCTCTGTGAACTCGTCGATGTTGGCACGGGTGCCCGGGCCAGCCGATCTCGAGGACATCGACGAGATGATCTCCCCGTACTCGACGGGCACCACACGCGAGACGGCCGCCACGATCGGCACCGTCGCCTGGCCACCGCAGGTCACCATATTCAGGTTCATCTGGTTGAGGTTTTCGTCCAGGTTGACCGCCGGTACGCAATAGGGGCCGACGGCGGCGGGCGTCAGGTCGATCGCGACGATGCCGGCTTCCTTGTAGCGCGGCGCATTGGCCATATGGGCCCGGGCACTGGTCGCTTCGAAGACAATGTCGGGACGATCGTCTTGAGCAAACAACCAGTCGACACCTTCGGCCGACGTCTGCAACCCCAACCTGCGGGCACGGGCCAGGCCGTCCGATGCCGGGTCGATGCCTATCATGTAGCGGGCTTCCATAAACTCCGACCGTCGTAGCAGTTTGAACATCAGGTCAGACCCGATGTTGCCCGATCCGACGATGGCGGCGATGGCCTTTGACATTATTCTCCAATCCTTTCAGGCGAAAACAGCAGTGACGCTGCCCAGCCCGTCAAATTCGGCGTGAGCGAGCGAACCGGCCCGCACTGGTTGCGAAGCGGTGATGGAACCCGGCAGGATGACGTCCCCCGGCTGGAATGAGATGCCACGAGCGCCCAGGGTGTTGACCAGCCAGACGAGGGCGTTGATCGGTGAGCCGAGCACCGCCGAACCGAGACCCGAACCGGCTGGCTGGTCGTCGATCGACATGGTGCAACGCACGCCTGTGAGGTCGACTTTCCGCAGCAGCGACGGCTGGGAGCCGAGGATGACGCCAGCCGACGAGGCATTGTCGGCGATGGTATCGACGATGCTGATCTTCCAGTCTTCGACCCGCGAGTCGATGAGTTCGAGCGACGGCACGACGAAATCGACGGCCCGCATCGCCTCTGCGACGTTGACACCGGGACCGGTCAGCTCCTTGCCCATCACGAAAGCGATCTCCGGCTCAACCTTTGGCTGAAGATAGTTGGATGCCTCAATAGGCATCCGCTCCAGGTGGAACATATCGTCCAGCAGGTGACCGAAGTCAGGCTGATGAACACCCAGTTGATCCTGCATGGCTTGTGACGTGAGCCCCACCTTGTAACCTTTGACGACGGCGCCAGCATCGACACGAGCCTTGATTTGGTGCATCTGGATGGCGTACGCGTCGTCGATCGTCAAGCCCGGGCTGGTTTCGATCGGCGGCAGGACTGCGTGCTTCGAGGCATAGGCGTCAGACAGGGTCTTGGCAATCCGTGCCAATTCGTCGGGCGTAATCATCATCGGCCTCCATCGTCGGAGAGGTATCCCGCTAGTCTGCTGATACCAGCCTATCCGCTCCAAATCAACCGTCCCACTCAATGGGAGGTATGTCCCACCCAGTGAGAGCAAAGAAGACTATGCTCTCGTTATGCAGAACGATGACAATGCAGGGCTCCGCAGCGTCAGGCGGGCGCTCGCCATGACGGCGGCCTTCCAGTCCAGGGATCGCCAACTATCGGCTGCCGAACTGGCCCGGCGAGCCGACTTGCCGCGCTCGACCGCTCATCGGACGGCTTGCGAACTAGCCGACCTGGGGATTTTGGAGCAAACTACTGACGGCCAATTCCGATTGGGCATGATGTTGTTCGAGTTGGGTCAGCTCGCCCTTTACCAGCATGGACTGCGTGAGTCAGCCTCGTCCTTCTTGGCCGATCTGTCCAACGCGACACACCACACCGCCCACCTGGCGGTACTCGACAACTGCGATGTGGTCTATCTCGATATCATCACCCCGTCGCCGCCGCCGCGGCTGCGATCGCGTATCGGCGGACGGTTGCCGTCGACCGTCACCGGCGTGGGCAAGGCGATTCTGGCCTTCTCGCCGCCGGAGGTAGTGCACCGAGTGATCGCCCACGGGCTTCCCCGTTTGACCGCCAACTCCATCACCGATGAGTCGCGGCTGCTCGCGGAACTGGCCAAGATCAGACGCACCGGCTTGGCTTTCGACAACCAAGAGCAAGCCATCGGCACCAGTTGCTGCGCTGCCCCAATCTTCGGAGTCAACTCCCAGGTAGTGGGGGCAATATCTGTGTCTGGGCAGACGTCGACGCTCAAACTCGCGCTGGTGGAAGCCGCCGTCCGGGCGGCGGCGACTGGAATTTCCCGTCTCCAAGGCGCTGAAGATTGACCCGCCCACAAACTCCCCCGACGCCTCGTCGTTGTTCGGCGCAAAAACACTGAAGGTCTGCGCAAGGCCACCAAACCCTTAACACGCGGCCTTGCGCAGACTCTTCATGTCTCTCCCGACATATAGACGGTGGCGGCACCCGATTCATAACACCCCTGACGCATTTTCTGCCGATGTCGTCGCGGAACCACTGGGCTAAACTTGAAAAGGACCAATAGGAGGACACCGCCATGTCGGCACCAACCGCACTGCAAGCTTCACACATCGACACTTGGCGCACGGCATTTGCCGGCGACAAGGCCGCCCGCATTTCGCAAAATGCCGTCACCAAGACCAGCATCGGCGACATCGCACTGGACCGGGCGGTCGTCACGTCGATCGACACGTCCATGAGCGTTCAGCTGGACACCTGGAAGGTGGCCAACCAGAAGAAGTCGGGACGCTGCTGGCTGTTCGCCGGCCTCAACTTTTTGAAGCAGCACGTCATCAAAGAGCTCGACCTCGAGTGGTTCGAGTTCTCGCAGGCCTACCTGCATTTCTACGACAAGCTCGAGAAGGCCAACTGGCTGTTGACTTCGATGATCGAGCTGGCGGACCGTCCCCTCGATGACCGCCTCGTCTCGCGTCTGCTGACCGACACGATGGGCGACGGCGGGCAGTGGGACATGTTCGTCTCATTGGTCGACAAGTACGGCGTCGTGCCGCAATACGCCATGCCCGAGACGGAGTCGTCTTCCAATACCAAGGCGATGACGGGTACCATCGAGACGCTGCTGCGCCGCGGTACGCGCGACCTGCGGGCGGCCATCGCTGCCGGCAAGGACGCCGAGCCGCTGCGCGTCGCCATCATGGCGGACGTCTACCGCGTGTTGAGCATCCACCTGGGCACCCCGCCAACGACTTTCCTGTGGCAGTGGCGCGACAAGAAGAAAGACTTCCACCGCGGCGGCCAGACGACCCCGCTGGAGTTCGCCAAGCACGTCATCGACGCCGATTTGGACGACTACATCTGCGTCGTCAACGACCCCCGTCCGAGTTCTGGCTACAGCCGAATGCTGACCGTCGACCACCTGGGCAACGTCGTCGGTGGACGTCCCGTCGCCTACCTCAACGCCCCCGCCGACGTGCTGAAACACCTTGTCGCCACCTCGTTGCAGGACGGTCGGGTGGTCTGGTTCGGCTGCGACACCACAAAGCAGTTCGACCGGACGACGGGATTTTGGGACGCCAACCTGTTCGACTACGAGAGCGTCTACGGCATCGAACTCGGCATGACGAAGACCGAACGCATGGCGCTCGGCGAGGAGGCCATGAACCACGCCATGCTGTTCACGGGCGTTGACATCGTCGACGACGTGCCCCGCCGCTACCGCGTCGAGAACTCCTGGGGTGATGACCGCTCGGACAAGGGCTTCGACACCATGAACGACTCCTGGTTCGCCGAGCACGTGTTCGAGGTGGCCGTCCGCAAGTCCGACCTGCCAGCCGACCTGCTGCCCGTCCTCGACCAGGCCCCGATCATCCTGCCCCTGTGGGATCCGATGGGCTCGCTGGCCTAGCCCGTTGCCAACGCCTGCTGGACGGCGTCGCTTGGCGCCTCGTATGGCAGGCTGCGGTGCGTGACGACGTCGTATGTCAGCTTCATGTTGCCGGCCAGCTCGCGCGCCCGGTAACCCCAATAGAGCGAATCGTGCGCAACCGTGTCGTCCCCCACGCCGATGGCATCGACGCCCACCATCTGGCAACTGGCAACCGCCCGCGGTAGATGGTACGTCTGCGAGACGACGATCAGGCTCGTCACCCCGAAGACGTTGCGCGCCCGGCTGCACGAGCTGTACGTGTCGTTGCCGCCGTAGTCGGGGACGACACGGCTGGCCGGCACACCGGCCGCCACCAGCGCCGCCTTCATGCCGTTGGGCTCGTTGTAGCCGCCGTCACGGGTGCCCGAAACGATGATGACTTTCGTCTTCCCCGCCGCATACAGCGCCGCCGCCACGTCGAGACGCTTCTGCAGATAAGGTGACGGCGCACTGCCCCACATCGCGGCGCCCATCACCAGCGTGACATCGCGGGCGGGCACATCGGCGATGCTGTGAATCCGCGAGTGCGACTCCAGCCACACGACCAGGAACGGGACGCCCACGGACAGCCCCGCCAGCATTGCCAACACCAAGATGAACGACACCGAGGCGCGTCGTGCCGGGTGCCTGCTCATGCCATCAGCTTACCGGCGCATCGCGCGATACTGTTCGATCAGGTTTTGCGTCGAGGCGTCCTGGGCAGCCAGGGCGGCCTCGTCGCCGGTGACGGCCGGGGCGATCTCCAGGGCCAGTTTCTTGCCCAACTCGACACCCCACTGATCGAAGCTGTCGATACCCCAGACCACGCCCTCGGTGAAGACGATGCCCTCATACAAGGCGATCAATTGCCCCAGGACGGCGGGCGACAACTCGGGTGCCAGTATGGACGCCGTCGGCTTGTTGCCGGTGAACACGCGGGCCGGCACGATGGCCTCGGGTGTGCCCTCGGCCCGCACCTCGTTGGCAGTCTTGCCAAAAGCCAGCGCCGCCGTCTGGGCGAAGAAGTTCGACATATACAGGGCGTGGACGTCCACGTCCCCGTCCTTCAGCGGGTGCGCCGGGTTGGCGACGGCGATGAAGTCGGCCGGTATCAGGCGTGTGCCCTGGTGGATCAACTGATAGAAGGCGTGCTGGCCGTTGGTGCCGGGCTCGCCCCAGAAGATCTCGCCCGTGCCGCAGGTGACGTCGCTGCCGTCCCAGCGGACGCGCTTGCCGTTGGATTCCATGGTCAACTGCTGCAGGTAGGCGGCGAAGCGGTGAAGGTTTTGTTGGTAAGGCAAGACGGCGTGGCTTTGGGCGCCCAGGAAGTCGGTGTACCAGACGTTCAACAGGCCCATCAGCACGGGGGCGTTGGCCTCAAGCGGCGTGGTGCGGAAGTGCTCGTCCATGGTGCGTAGCCCGCCCAGGAACGCCCGCCAGTTGTCCTCGCCGACGGCTAGAAGCCCGCTCAGCCCGATGGCGGACGGCACCGAGTAGCGTCCACCCACCCAATCCCAGAAACCGAAGGCATTGGCCGGGTCGATGCCGAACTCCGCCACGCCTTTCAGGTTGGTCGACACGGCGACGAAATGCTTGGCGATGGCCGCGTTGACGGCCGTCTCGTCGGTGGCGTCCACCAGGCCTTTGGCGGCCAGCGCGTCGATCAGCCAGGCCCGGCACAGCCGCGCGTTCGTCATCGTCTCGATGGTCGTGAACGTCTTGGACGAGACGATGAACAGCGTGGTCGCCGGGTCGAGGTCGTGCGTCTTCTGCCAGGCGTCGTTCGGGTCGATGTTCGAGACGAACCGGCATTCCAGCCCGCTGACGTAGGGCTTCAGCGCCTCGTACACCATGACGGGCCCAAGATCCGACCCGCCGATGCCGATGTTCACCACCGTCTCGATCGCCCGTCCGTCCACGCCCAACCAGTCGCCGCTGCGGACGCGGGACGCGAAGGCGCACATCTTGTCGAGCACCTCGTGCACCTGGGCGACCACGTCGACGCCGTCGACCACCAGCGATTCCGCTTTGGGCGAACGCAGTGCGGTGTGCAGGACGGCCCTGTCCTCGGTGACGTTGATGTGCGCGCCGGTGAACATCGCCTCGCGTCGGGATTCCAAGTTGACAGACTTGGCCAATTCCAAAAGGGACGATTTGATGTCGTCCGTGATGAAGCCCTTCGACAGGTCGACCAGCAAATCGCCGGCTGAGTAGGTGAAACGGGCGGCGCGGCCGGGGTCGTCGGCGAACCAGGCGCGCATATCGGGAGCGAAACCATCGGCTTGGCGGCGCAACGCGGCCCAGGCGGGGGTGAGCGTGGAATCAATCGGAGTATCCATGCACACCAGCATAGTGGCGCCGGCCCGTGGCGGCGTGAACGGTTTAAGACCGGCGCCCGGCACCCGAATCCGTCGGCACGCTGTAACCTTGAAGATGTCCCATTCAAGTCCGATCAAGGATACGCACATGCCCAATTCCCGCCCCATTCTCGTGCTGAACTGCGGTTCGAGCTCCGTCAAGTATCAGATGATCGACGTTGAAACCGGCGACGTGTGGGCGCTGGGGTTGGCCGAGCGTGTCGGACAGGCGGAAGGCCTGGTGAAGCACACGGTTGGCGGCGAGGATTTCTCGGTGACGACGGCCTTGTCCGATCACGCCGCCACGCTGGGCGTCATCGTCGACCTGTTCCACCAGCACGGCCCGGACATCGATTCAGCGGTGGCTGTCGCCCACCGCGTCGTGCACGGTGGCGAGAAGTTCCGCGCCCCCACCTTGATCGACGACGCGGTCGTCGCCGCGATCGAAGAGGTGTCGCCGCTGGCGCCGCTGCACAACCCGCCCGCCATCCAGGGCATCAAGGCCGCCCAGGCGGTGCTGCCGGGTGTGCCGCAGGTGGCGATTTTCGACACAGCCTTCTTCTCGACCATCCCACCCGAGGCATACACCTACGCGCTGCCGACCGATCTGGCGCGTCGCCTGAGCATCCGCAAGTACGGCTTCCACGGCACGTCCCACGGCTATGTCAGCGCCAAGGTGGCCGAGATTCTTGGGCTACCCGGCTTGCGTCAGATCGTCTGTCACTTGGGCAACGGCTCGTCGGTGGCCGCCGTCGACGACGGTGTGGCCATCGAGAACTCGATGGGCTTCACGCCATTGCCGGGCCTCGTCATGGGCACGCGGACGGGCGACATCGACCCCAGCATCATCGCCTACATCTGCCAGCAGACGGGCCAATCCGTCGCCGAGGTCGACAACCTGCTGGCCAAGCAGTCGGGGCTTCTTGGCATGACGGGTCACTCAGACATGCGTGACGTCTCGAACGCGGCAGCGGCGGGCGACGAGCAGGCCAACCTGACGCTCGACGTCTACGCCCACCGCCTGGTGATGTACATCGCTGGCTATCATGTGCTGCTCGGCGGTGCCCAGGCCATCACCTTCACGGCGGGCATAGGCGAGAACGCGGCCGACTTGCGCGCCATGGTCTGTGCACGCCTGGCCTGCCTGGGCGTCAAGCTCGACGAGGCGAAGAACGCCGAGCGACGCCGTGACGCCCGCATCATCTCAGCCCCCGACAGCGCGATCACCGTGTTGGTGGTGCCAACCAACGAAGAGTTGTCGATGGCCACTCAGACTGCGGCCCTGCTCGCATCGCACGGATAACGGACGGTCACACCTCGAATGCACTAGAATCAGTGTCTATGCGTGCATTGGTGACTGGTGGGTCTTCCGGTATTGGGCTAGCCTTCGCACGCACCTTGGCCGAGCATGGCTCCGATTTGGTACTCGTCGCCCGCGACGGCGCCAAGCTTGACGAGGTGGCCGCCCAATTGCGCGCTGGCTACGCCATTGACGTGGAGGTGATGGTGGCCGATCTCGCCGATGCGCAGGCTGTCGCCCAAGTTGCGGCCCGCATCGAGGCCGACGACAAGCCTTGCGATGTCGTCATCAACAACGCGGGTATCGCGTTGCACGCGTCGCTTTTGGACGACGACCTGGCCCTGCAAGAAACCGCCATGGCCATCATGGTGACGGCCGTGCTGAAGCTGTCGAATGTGGCGGCTCGCGCCATGGTCCGCCGCGGGCAGCCTGGCCACATCATCAACATCGCCAGCGCGTCCGCCTGGATTTACGTCGGCAACTATTCGGCCATCAAGCGCTGGGTGGTGTCTTACACCCAGGGGTTGGCCGTCGAGCTCAAAGGTAGCGGCGTCACCGCGACCGCCGTGTGCCCGGGCTGGGTGAAAACGGCCTTCCACGACCGCGCGGGCGTGGGGCGCCCGAAGCTCCCCGGTTTCATCTGGGTGGACGTAGACGAGGTGGCCGCCGAGGGGCTGGCTGCGGCGCTGACTGGACGGTCGGTGTGCGTGCCAAGCGCCAAGTGGCGGTTCGCCATCTGGGTGGCCCAGCACGGCCCAGCGGTCGTCGCCGAGAAGGCATCGCAGATGCTGGTGTCGTCGCGCCACTCGCCCAATCGCCTGAAAGGTCGCAACAGTGTCGCCGAGTAGCCGCTACACCAGCGGGCTCAACCGGGGGTTCCGGTCGGGCGTCCAGGTGCTGGCGCTGAAGCCGTTCATCTGGAGCCTGGTGCGTGTCGAGGTGCACGGCATCGAGCATTTTGAGACCCTGCCAACCGATCAGGCGTTCATTTTGGTGTCGAACCATTGCTCGCACCTCGACACGCCGATCCTGTTCGGCGGCATGCCGCAACGTCTGTCCAGCCGGTTGGCGACGGGCGCCGCAGCCGATTTCTTCTTCAAGCATTGGTATACGGCGCTGTCGCCGACGCTGTTCTTCAACGCTTTCCCGGTGCATCGGGCCAGCCAGGACGCCACCGCCACCGACCGCCACCGCCGAGGTTTGGCCGGGCAGTTGCTGGCTGAGGGTGTGCCGCTACTGATATTCCCCGAGGGGACGCGGTCCAGGACGGGGGCGATGAGCACCTTCCACCCCGGGTCGGCGGCGTTGGCGATATCGCACGTCGTGCCGATCGTGCCGGCCGCCTTGGTCGGCACATGGGCGGCCTGGCCGGCCAGCGCCCAGCGTTGGAAGGGCGGCCGTCCGCCGGTCCACCTGGTATTCGGCCCGCCGATGTGGCCACACACCGCCGAGATGGCCAGCCCGTTCAGTGATCGGGTGCGCTCGGCCGTCACACAGCTGCACGACACGACAGCCATCGCCTACGGCATGCCCACCCAAGCCGAACTCCAGGCCCGCGCTGCCAACAATGATCGCTGAGCCGGGGACTGATCCATCCGGCGTAGCCGGCAGGGCCTGTCCCCACTCCACCTTGTCAAGCGGTGATTAGCCCGTGACAGACCAACACACATCAGATGTAACATACATGGGATGTGCGTTAGATCGAATCTAACGAAGCAATTACATATGTAAGATGCTATGTAACATACATGCGAAGTACGTTACATAGCATGTATGTTATATTTGTTGTATGGTAGCTGCCACGAATATCAAGACGGGATCACCCGCGTTCATCGACAGGCCCGTCGTGCTGGGCGAATTGCGAGGCCACTTGAACGCCGTCCGCGAATCGGGACGCGGGCGGTTGTTGTCTATCCGAGGTCGGCGCCAGGCCGGCAAGTCAACTCTGGTCGAGCGGTTTACCCAAACGGCCGACGTCCCGTCTGTGTTCATGACTGCGGCGCTCGGCCGCTCACGAGCCGAGCATCTTCAAAGCCTAGCGACTGCAGCGCATGAATCCTTGCGCCCACCCCCCGACATGGACGTTTCCTTCGCCACTCCACCCGATTCTTGGCAGGCTGTGTTCACATCCATCGCGCTGGCCGCCAACGACGGTCCGCTGATTTTCGTACTGGACGAGTTTCCCTGGCTGACACAGACAGATCGGAGCCTCGAAGGCGTCCTGCAAACGGCTTGGGATCGCGTGCTTGAGAAGCTCCCCGTGCTGATGATCCTGATTGGGTCCGATGTGACAATGATGCAACGCCTGTCCACGCATGACAGACCTCTCTTCGGGCGTGTCCGGGAGATGATCGTCGATCCACTCAATCTCGGCGAAGTCGCGGGAGCCTTCCCGTCTTGGTCCGCTGCCGAGACCATCGACGCATACCTGACGATAGGCGGTTATCCCCGGTTGGTGGCGGACTTAGCCGCCTCGGGCAAAGGCCCGGCTGCGTATGTGCGCCAATCACTCACCGACCCAGTTTGCCCGCTGCTGATGATAGGCCGTCTCGTTCTGGGTGCCGAGTTCCCCGAACCCGTCGCAGCAGCCGGAATCCTGGCCGCTATCGGATCCAACGACTCTGGGCACCCCAGATTCAGCGATATTTCAGTCGACTCCGACGGATCAGACGCGCAAGCCCGGGCAACCGCAACAAGTCGCGCACTGAAGCTGCTCAGCGGAACGAAGCGCCTTGTTGAGCAAGAAATGCCTGCCTGGGCGGACACTAAGTCACGCCTGCGACGATACCGTATCACTGACCCCTACTTGCGATTTTGGTTCCGATATGTTGACGACTACGCAGCCATCATCGAACGGGGACGCGCCGATTTGGCAATTGGCCATTTCGAGCGCGACTGGTCAAGCTGGCGCGGTCACAGCGTCGAACCGCTGGTGCGCCAGAGCCTGTTCCGGTTGGGTGCAAAGGGGCCCGAACTGAAGTCAATCGAGCAGGTCTTGCCATGGTGGACCCGCGACGGACAGTATGAAGTGGACGTGGTGGGTGTTACCACCAAAGCGACTGCGCTGCTCGGCACGATCAAGTGGCGAAACAACGGAGGTGTCACGGCCCGCGACATGGCTGACCTCGCGACGGCAGCAGCACTCATCCCACATGCCGGCAGAGCCCAGCTGGCCGCCGTGTGCCGTCAGGGCAACCTGCCCGATGGCGCAGACCTGTTATTCACAGCCCAAGACATAGTCGATGCCTGGCGATAGAGGCCAGCGCAATACCTCAACCCTCAACCGCGACACGAGCTTCTAATCGTGACGTGCCTTGTGTACTCGGCTATCCTGATTTTGTGCATCGCGATTCTTCCCCTCACGGGCGCACGGTCAGACTTGGCATACTGACGGCGCTGTTGGCTGGCCTGCTGGCTTTCGGACTGACCGGTTGCGCCAAACCGCCTATCAGCTCGACATCCACCCCCACTGCCAGCGAGACCCCGACGCCAAGCCCGTCGCCGACCGAGCCCAGCTACGACACGGGTGGCGACACCCCGTCCCCGACGCCCATCACCGCGTCGGATACGTCTGACAGCCAAAAGACCATCGACCATTCGACGGAGACACCGCCACCCCCCAGCGACCTTTCCGTTTCAGCCAGCATGGTGCTGGACGCGCCATACAAGGTGGTGCGGGTGGTGGCAACCATCGGCAACATAGTCACGGGCGACGGCCAATGCCAGATCACCGTGGGGGGCTACACCACGTCGGTGCCCATAGTGCCCAACGCCAAGGATTCGTCCTGCCAGATCAACCAGATTCCGGTGGGCCAGATCAAGCGTGGCGACGACTTCACCGTCACCGCCACCAGCGGTGGTTTGACGGGCACAACATCCGGAAAGGTGCAGTGATGAAGAAGACACCGCGCGTCCGATCGCTCTCCACCGTCACCGCGCTGGCCGTCGCGGCAGCGGCGGCAATTTTGGGCGTCACGGCAACCACCGGCTTGAACCAGGCGCACGCCACGTTGGCCGGTTTCCAGGCCGGCAATATCATGTCGGACGCCGTGATGGGCGCCCCGAACACGATGTCGGTGGCCCAAATCCAGGCGTTCCTCGATAGCATGAACGCCTGTAACAAGCCAGTCTCCAGCGGCAACAGCAACGGTACCGCCGTGGTAGTGACGTCGTCGTCGTCGGCGTACCTGAGCACAAACTCTTCGGTGACGTACCAGATCACGGGCGGTGTGCCGGGGACGAAGAACGGAACGTTCCTGTGCCTGCGGAATTCGAAGTTTGACGGCCAATCGGCCGCGCAGATCATCTTCGACGTTTCGCAGAGCTACAAGATAAACCCGCAGGTGCTGCTTGTACTGCTACAAAAGGAAGAGGGTCTGATAACCGACACCTCGCCCAACTCGAACCAGTACAAGATCGCGACGGGTTTCGGCTGCCCTGATACTGCCGCCTGCAACACTGCCTACTACGGCTTCAAAAACCAGTTGAGCAATGCCGCCAACTTGTTCCGGACGGTGCTGGACGGCGGCTGGTCGAACTACCCCGCGTATACGAATGTGTATGTGCAATACAACCCCTCGGCCAGTTGCGGGGGCTCGACGATCTACATTTCGAACCGCGCGACATCGGCCTTGTATCGGTACACCCCGTATCAGCCGAACGCCGCCGTGCTGGCGAACCCGCCAGGCTCGGTGGTGGCTTGCGGCGCCTACGGCAACTCCAACTTCTACAGCTTCTTCACCGACTGGTTTGGCAGCACCCAGACGCCGACCCACACCCAAGTGTTCGCCTTGAGCTCCAAAGCGACCAATACCTTGGCGCCCGGAAGCCAAATGAAACCCGGCGAGTTCCTGACGTCATCGAATGGCCTATTCGTCTTAATCATGCAGTATGCGGGACAACTCGTGCTCTACACGAATGGACAACCTATCTGGCAGTCTAGCGGTGCTGACTGGAGCCAGCAAGGCGCATATTTCGCGTTCCAGACAGACGGCAACTTGGTGATTTATCAGGGTAAGTCACCGCTGTGGAATTCGAAAACCGCTGGGCAGCCTGCGACGTCACTAACACTGCAAGATGACGGGGATCTAGTGCTATCGGATGCCACAGGCCAAGCGATCTGGCAAACAAGCACAAGCCGAGCCGTTGCAGCCTACAATAACGTCGGCGACCATCTGTCACCAGACCAGCGTTTGAATATCGGCGATTACTTGCGTTCATCTGACTGGCGGTATTTCCTTGTCATGCAAAGCGACGGGAACCTCGTGCTTTATACCGCTGGCCGCACGCAGCCGTTGTGGGCATCGAAAACCAACGGCAAAGGTGGAAGCATCACTGCCATGCAAGCTGATGGAAGCCTCGTCATTTATTCCGCGCAGAACGAAGTCGTTTGGTCGTCGGGCACGAACAATGGCAAATCAACCACCCTGCGCCTCCAAAGCGACGGGAACTTGGTCTTGGTTAGTACGGCAGCTAAGGCCTTGTGGGCGGCGGGCACAGTCGGCAACCCCGGCAGTTTTGCAGCCATGCAAATGGACGGCAATTTTGTCATCTACGCATCAAACGGCAAGCCGCTGTGGTGGTCAGGAACGGCCCATCAACCAGGCAGTTCCTTAGTCGCACAGTCCGACGGTAACCTTGTCATCTACACAGCTGATCACAGCGCTCTATGGTCATCGCGCACAAGCAACCAACCACCATCACCGACGAGTTGCAATGCCGCCCGCCAAATTGACGGTGGCAGCAAACTCATGCCTGGGGACACGCTCTGTGCAGCGAACGGCGCATATAGATTAGCCATGCAAATGGACGGAAACCTCGTATTGTACGGTGGCAGCACAACTGCTACCTGGGCCACTCGCACGAACGGCAAGTTTTTCAGGTCTGACCTAAGTCTGTAGTGCGCCCCGCTTGGCGGAGATGCCGCGAGGATGCCGAAATCTGACCTTTCCCTCGTTGCCGAGACCCGCCAGTCATCAGGACGGGCCCCGATGGGAAAACATCGTCTCGTGTCCACTTTTGGGCCGTCCATGAGCTGTGCAGGTTGCCCTAAGTCACCAACAAGGTGTCCAGCGCCTTCAATAACGCAGTTGCTGACTGTTCCCATGAGATGGGCTGGTAGCGGGCAACATGCGCCCTTTTCTTCCCGTAGAACTCGTCGTCCGAGTACTTGCCAACTGCCGCAATGAACCCCGCCATATCGTCAAGAGAAAAGTAGTCGCACCAATCACCACCAACCTCACGCGATATCCGGGTATCCGACGCCAACACCGGCAGACCGCGCTGCAAGGCCTCAACTATCGGCAGCCCATAGCCCTCTAGCGCAGATGGGAACGCCAGCAGTTTGGCCCTGTCATACAGAAACGCTAGATCTGCGTCACTCGCATGATCAAGATAGAACAATCGCTCTCCCAAGAGTGCACTATTATCCAGCCTGCCCAGCAACTCCTCATTCTGCCAACCACGTTTTCCAACTATCACCAATGATATCCCCCGCGCGAAGAGGTCGGTCTCGAAGGCATCGAGCACATATGCGTGATTCTTTCTCGGCTCGACTGTGCCAACCATCAGGACAAAAGGCCCAGATTGTGCAGCCGCGATGGCGTCAACTCCAACCGACAAGTCGCGGCCTGGCGGGTTGTGAAGCCCTCCGCCAAGAGGGAAAACCGCGACTGGCGGGCACTCAACACCAAGTTGCCCACAAATCTCTCCCAACTCGTCCCGGGTTGCAGAAGCATTCACCAATAACAGATCGGCGTTAGTCAGGACCGCAGGAAGCCATGTCAAGAAACGCCGTTCTGTATCGGGGTGAACGAACTGCGGCGCTAGCACAGGTATGACGTCATACACGAGGCGAGCAATTTTCCCACCCGCTTTATGGAACAGCCCATATGCCTCCGGCGTGTCAAACTGACCGACCCAGTTGTTGTCCATATCCAATAGAATCGAACCAGGTTGCACACCGTCGACATCGACTGGTGTGCCCGTGACCACTCCTTCAGGCAACGAACCGCCTTTTGCCAGCCACGAGACAAACTGCTCGAGGTCCACCGACTCAAAAGCAGCCTTCTCCCGCGACCATCGCACTAGCCGAATCAGGTGGTGCCCCGCCGACTCGGCAAAAGCACTCACAAGTTCGCAAACGACACGCTGAATGCCGGTAGTCCTTTGTGTCTGTAAGATGCCCGACACGTCGACATATGTTGCCACGATTCACAACCTTACTGGTAACGCGATTCCCAAGGCACGAAACGCACTCCTGTTTACGCTACACTACCGTCACACACACATACCGTATTACGGAGCCAAACCCATCCACGCGCAGGCGCAGGCAAAGAACATACTCACCAGCAATTGCAGGGCCGCGAACGGGGAAACCGATTGACCGGCAATCCGGATAGGAGATCAAGTCTGAGACTTCATTTTCATGGATATCGTTATGTGAGTCAATGAATGTTGTTCGTAACTCGCACGGCACCGTCTGATCGTTACCAAAATCGAACTCAAAGGCGATATAGTGAAGAGCCCCGCGCAGCATCACGAGAAAACTCGGGGTTTCACCCACAATCGAGTTTGCCTCGAACCTCAAAAAGAACTTCGGATCACGGCCAAACATGACACGATATGTCTGCTCGAATACGCCGTATGCGAGTCTGTGCGCGTCGGATCTCGCTTGCAACGAAGTCATAAGCTTTGTTTTTGCTGCGTTGTCACGACCTATCTCCTCGTGCCAATCTCGCTCAAAATCTCTAAACACGCCAATACCGTCGTAGTTCGCTGGATAATAGTTCTCGAACAGATACCCGTTTGGAGCGACGCGATTGGGCCACACCCATGGCATCGGCGGCCAACACATCGTCAAATACAATCTCTTTTTGAACAATGCCGGGTGGCAGAACGTCGCGTAATTGAAATAGGCTGACCACTCATCAAGCCCTTTGCCCTCGACGTCGTCGTGTGTCGCGACAAATTCGTTATAGATACGTTTGTCTATGACTTGCGGCATATGGCAAGAGTACTGAAGGGTCGGGTAGTCATGTGCCTCCAAGAACTTGAGAGTCGACACTTGCTGCTCGTCATACGATGTCCTCCCATCCGCCTTGCCCTGCCAATCGCGAATGTCGCTCTGATAATATGCCTGATAACATCCGCCCGCGACGAACGTATCCACATCGACCACGTCGAGCGGTCGATAATCATCGTCGCTCATGATGAAAACATCGTTGACCTTTGGATTTTGCATCATCATACAGCGCAACATGAAATTCCGCGTGCCATGATCATCGGGCAATGGCTTGCCTTGAAGCAGCTCCGAATCGCCCAGTACGCTGACCTTCAGCCGTCCGAATGACTCTTCAACTTGATTCATCATGTCGTCGGGACAACAAACCAAAACCTTGTCGACAAATGGCATCATGTGGTCGACAAAAGGCAGCATTCTCCTGACATCATCAAGTCTGGCCGTGAGAACAACAAGTTGACTCGGCACCAGGACGTCGTATTTGGCGTCGAAATCGCTTTGAAGTGTATCAAGAGCAGCCTTCACGGCAGATGCCGACTGGGCCCATGTGATGGCCCGATAGGTGGCGACCCTTGCTTTCTTCATTTTGTAAAGTTCATCATCCAGGTTTTCCTCAACCAGCCCCGAAAATGTCCCGACGTCGTCCAATGAAAAGTAGTCACACCAATCACCGCCAACCTCCAACGAGACCGGGGTATCGGCCGCCAGGACCGGCAAACCACGCTCCAGAGCCTCTACAATCGGCAATCCATACCCCTCGAGCCTAGACGGGAATGCTAGGAAGCGCGCCTCGTCATACAAGAATGCAATATCGGTATCGCTTGCATCGTCCAAAAAGAAAAGTCGTTTCCCTAACTGTGGGTGGTTGTCCAGCCTATGGATGAGCGCATCATTTTCCCACCCTCTCCGACCAGCCACAACCAGCGAGACGCCCCGCTCGAACAGGCCTGCCTCAAAGGCGTCAATGACGTATGCGTGGTTCTTTCTAGGCTCGACGGTACCCACCATCAGAACGAATGGGCCGGACTGCGCCGCCCGAACAGCCTCATCGCTGACTGCTGTCGGATCGATGTCTTCACCTGCCTGACCTGGGATGTCACTGCCGAGAGGCACAACCATAATCGGCGGACTATCTATCTCGAGTTCCGCGCATATGCTGGCCACATCATCCCGCGTAGCGGACGTGTTGACTAGCAACAGGTCCGCTTCCCCCAGCACCAAGGGAAGCCATTGCAAGAAACGCCTGGCGGCGTGCGGGTCTTGGTATTGCGGCGTCAACACCGGGACAACGTCATACAGCAAGCGAACAACCTTGGCCCCAGCATTGTGAAACAAGCCATAGGCCGACTCGGTATCAAATTGCCCCATCCAATTCGCGTCCATGTCAACCAGGATTGCGTCCTTGGGGAGATCTTCGGCATCCAGGTATCTACCCGTCATCACCGTATCGCGCAAGGAGAAATCTTTCACGAAGCCAGTGGCAAACCCCTCAAGGTCAATCAGTTCGAAGGTACCCTGAGGTGGATCCCACCGCACCAATTGCGTGTCGCACAACTCAGCTAATGCGCACGCAAACTCACAGACAACGCGCTGAATGCCAGTGGCTCTCGTTGTCTCGGGCAGTAACAAGCAGGACACATCAAAGTAAACCCTCATTACACCCTGCTCCCCTGTGGCGCGCCAACCCTTCGGACGGCCTCCTGTTCAAGGTCCGCTTCAAGAATTGAAAATCGGGCATTCATCTGTGCCAACGTTTCACAAATCACCTGGTTAAAACGCACCTGGTTTTGCAGCATGGGTTCCACATAAAACCGAGTGACTTTGCGTATTACTCTCTTTGCGAGCACTCCTAAGCTGCCGAATCTTGACGTGAGTGGTTGGTAGACAACGATGTTGCTCGCAAGCAACGCACCAGCCAGGGACGTTTCAATAGTCTTGCGACATGTCTCATCAGCCCTCTTCATGGCGCGCATATCGTTGTCAACGGTATGGGCAGCAAAATCTTCCGCCGAAAGGAACATCTCATAACCTGCGTCATTCGCATGTCGCCGCGCAATGTGATAAAGATCCATCGCCAACTCTCGATAGTCATGCTTCTGTGGCACAGCAACCTCCGCGCATCTCTTAACCGAACAATTGCGACTCCATCGGCCGCGACCCACGTTCATTATACAGCCTACGCAGAGGGTCCTGGGAGTCCGGGAACTCAAGTCATGGCCACAAGCTCCTGGCAAATCCTGCCGAGTGGCGTAGTCCCTTCTGACGGTTCCGTGAGGACTGCCCATTGACGATGATCATGGTGCTAGCAATTTGTCCTTTCGTTGGAACATCCCACAGGAAGTAGCCAGCGGCGACCGAACTGTGGCGCTCGGCACGGGACTTCATCCCACTCATTGCCGGGGATGCGGAGACACGCAACGTCGTCAGGACGACAAACGCGACCGAGTCGCTGACCGTCCGTACCAGGTCGCCACCAACGCGACGGGCCACTTCCACGACGACCAGGCTGCACCAAAAATGTCTGCAGTCTTGGCCCGACCGGCAAAAGACACATACGGCTCGACCATCGGAGGATACCCAAAACATAGAGACTGCCAACCACCCGCCCACTGTCAATCTGACACTCCCCTCACCGGCCCATGGTGTAGAATATTGGCTGTTTGGTCTATCGGAAAGGTATCAAAATGACTTCTGCTCTAATAACGGGTGTGACCGGGCAAGATGGGTCCTACCTGGCCGAGCTGCTGTTGAGTAAGGGTTATGAGGTCTACGGCCTGTGGCGCAGGAAGAGCGTCGTTAGCTATGGGAACGCAGAGCATTTGAAGGATCAGATCTCTTTTGTTTATGGCGATATGACTGACTTAGCTTCGTTGATTTCAGCGATGCGTCTATCGCAGGCTGATGAGGTTTATAATTTGGCGGCGCAGTCCTTTGTAACGACTAGCTGGGAGCAGCCTTTGGCTACAGCGGACATCGACGCCATCGGTGTTACAAATATGCTTGAGGCGATTCGCGCGGTTCGGCCAAAGGCTAGATTCTACCAAGCTTCAACATCCGAAATGTACGGCTTGGTGCAGGAGACTCCACAGAGTGAGACGACGCCGTTTTACCCGCGCAGCCCTTATGGCGTCGCCAAGCTGTATGGACACTGGATTACGAAAAATTACAGGGAGTCATATGGGCTTCATGGATGCTCAGGCATTCTTTTCAATCATGAGTCTGAGCGTCGCGGCCTCGAATTCGTAACGAGGAAAATTTCACACGCTGCTGCCAGAATTTCGTTGGGATTGCAAGATGATTTGCGGTTGGGTAACTTGGATGCGAAGCGGGACTGGGGCCATTCGGATGACTACGTCAGGGCTATGTGGCTGATGCTGCAGCAGGATCAGCCAGATGACTTTGTGATCGCAAGTGGTGAGACCCGAACGGTTAGGGAGTTCGCCCAGGCAGCTTTTGCCCGCGTCGGTCTGACTTTGAGTTGGCGCGGCGAGGGGATTACCGAGCAGGGCTTGGATACTGACACCGGCAGATGCCTTGTGTCGGTTGATCCTGCGTTTTTCCGGCCGGCTGAGGTCGAGATCTTGTTGGGTAATCCGGCAAAAGCTGAGTCCGTTCTGGGCTGGCGCAGGGAGATATCGTTTGATCAACTAGTGGATCGCATGGTTGACCATGATTTGGAACTGGCTGCGGCCGAACAGCGACGCTGATGGCCGAGAAATGAAATCCATAATAATCGGTGCGGCCGGGTTCGTCGGCACCTACCTAATAGACCACTTGCAGGCCATTGGTCGCTCGGTGTACGCGACCAAGCTCGACTGGCAGGACTTCAAGAAAGCAGATGTTGAAGTCTATGATCTCGATATTTGTGATCAAGCCGCAGTGACGGATCTTTTCCGGGAGATCAAACCAGATGAGGTCTACCATCTTGCTGCGGCAAGTTCTGTCGCAGCCTCTTGGCACGTTCCCGATGACACGATTGAGGTGAACATCAGGGGCGCGTTGCATGTACTTGAGGCTGCGCGCAGTTGCCAGCCAATGCCGCGTACGCTGCTTGTGGGTTCAAGCGAGGAGTATGGGCTGACAGCCCAAACGACGCCTGTGCTCGTTGAATCTGACGCTTGCCAGCCAGCAAATCCATACGCGCTGACCAAAGTCGCCCAAAACTCTTTTGGGAGAATCTACGCCTCAGCGTATGGCGTGCCAGTAATGATGGTGCGCGCCTTCAATCATGCCGGACCAGGACAGAGCGAACAATTCGTGGTGTCGGAATTCTGCAAGCAAGTGGCCTTGATTGAGGCTGGGCGCCAGGAGCCGATTATTCGCGTTGGGAATTTGGAAGCTGAACGCGATTTCTCCGATGTGCGGGACGTCGTGCGCGCCTACTCGGTCGTCATGACATCTGGCTTGCGCGGCGTCACCTACAATGTCGGCGCCGGTAAGACAGTGAGAATTCGAGAGTTGTTGGACATGGTGCTAGACCTTTCGAGCACGCAGATATCCGTCCAAACAGACAAGCAGCGGTTTCGTCCGGTTGATGTGCCAACATCTCGGCCAGATATCACCGGCCTACACGAACTAGGCTGGCAGCCACTAATTGACCTCAAGACCACTGTTGCGGACACTTTGCAGTGGTGGCGCCGATCTCTGATCACCTAACGACCGAAGTTCTTCCCCAGGCGCCCGGTCTGTCGGCTGTGAAGAACCATTTCAGGAAGGCTACTCTAATGGCATTGTTAGGCACCAACCCGGGGCGATTATGGTCAATGATCAAGCGCAACCGGCTCGCAAGGACCCTCCGCGCGTTCCCGCCGATCAACACACTCTTTCTCTTCTGGCGCACTATTCGATCAACTCTTACTGTACGGGCAACGCGGCGACAGGCCGCACGTGACCTCGCGCAACTGTTCGCGCGACACTGCGAACAAATTCGGCCGGCGAACACCAATTCGGCCGATCCAAGGTTCGTGATTTCTGTCACCACACACGGGACGCGCACCAACTCGCTTGCGCCGATCGCAATCGCCTCATTAATGAGCCAGACGGTATCGGCCGACAAGGTCGTTCTGTGGCTCTCGCCGTCCGAAGACATAGGCCGCGAACTGCGGAGACTCGTCAGCCTCGGCCTAGAGATCCGCCGGTGCCACGATTTGGGCCCACACACCAAACTTTTGCCAGCGCTTCACGACTTCCCCTCCGCCTGTATCATCACTGCGGACGATGATGCCATATACCCGTCTGATTGGCTGTCTGGATTCATTGATGCCCATCGCCTCACGCCGAAAAAGATAGTCTGTGGCCGAGCACATGAGATTCGGATATCGGACGGCCAACTCTTGCCCTACTCTCGATGGGTCTACGAAGTCAGGTCGCCGTCGAACGCCGCGATGCTTTTCCCAACAGGCATCGGTGGTATCCTGTATCCCCCAGATTCGCTGGATGCTCGTGCCAGTGACGAAGCATTATTCCGCCAACTTGCGCCCAACAATGACGACATCTGGTTCTGGGCCATGGCCCACCTCCGTGGCACCGAATATGCATTACTCGCCGAGTACCCGAAAGCGGCAGACTTGCTGATCAATAAGGCCGATGACGACGGCCTCGGGGTTGCCGGCAACAGGTATGGTGGCAACGACGTGCAGTTGGCA
>Ga0123357_10000055_pt1 | contig 91877 bp, 73 predicted proteins | sample TergutEmb28metaG_FD_89873 | JGI IMG/M metagenome (GOLD analysis project Ga0123357, IMG submission 89873) | Embiratermes neotenicus P4 segment gut microbial communities from Petit-Saut dam, French Guiana - Emb289 P4 | ecosystem: Host-associated > Arthropoda: Insects > Digestive system > Gut ...
CAGCTCAACCACTGCAGCGTTGACCACCGGTGACACCACGACTTTGACCGCCACGGTTGCACCAACAGATGCCACCAACAAGACACTCACCTGGAGCTCATCGAACACGGCGATTGCCACCGTTGATCAAACCGGGAAAGTGACTGCTGTTGGCCCCGGTTTAGCCACGATCACAGCAACCGCCCAAGACGGTTCAGGCAAATCCGGCAACACCAACATCACAGTCACCGCACCTGTTGTCCTTGTCACATCTGTTACCCTCAGCCCAACCACTGCAGCGTTGACCACCGGTGACACCACCACTTTGACCGCCACGGTTGCCCCCAGCAACGCCACCAACAAGACACTCACCTGGAGCTCATCGAACACTGCGATTGCTACGGTCGATCAAACCGGTGTCGTGACTGCTGTCGGCCCCGGTCTAGCCACGATCACAGCAACCGCCCAAGACGGCTCAGGCAAATCCGGCAACACGAACATCACAGTCACCGCACCCGTCATCCCGATAACGTCGGTCACTGTGACACCCTCGACTGTCGCGTTAACCACCGGTGACACCACGACTTTGACCGCCACCATCGCCCCCAGCAACGCCACCAACAAGACACTCACCTGGAGCTCATCGAACACGGCGATTGCTACGGTTGATCAAACCGGAAAGGTCACTGCTGTCGGCCCCGGTTTAGCCACGATCACCGCAACCGCCCAAGACGGCACCGGTAAAACCGGCACCAGCACAATCACTGTCACCGCCGCATCGGCAGTGGCGTCGGCGGCGAACTCGACGTTTACTAAGGCCTCCGCACCTGCCACGACGACAGGCGGTGCTGCACGCCTGGCTGATGGTACGGATGCGTTCACATTCACGATCACACTTCGCGACACCGCTGGACGATTAGTGCCTGGGCAGACGAGTGTGCTTAGTGTGGCAGCCTCATCGGTAATCAACGTGACAGCCATTACAGATAACCATGATGGTACCTATACGTTGACAGCCACCACTACCACACCTGGCAACTATCAAATCACGGCCAGCCTGAGCGGGACCCAAATCGGTGGGCCACTGGCCATCAACTTTTTGTCTGCCGTCAGCCTCCAAGCCAAAGTGACAGTCGGCCAGGTGGTTACCGCTAACGCGACGGGTTTCCAGTCCGGAGAACAAGTCACGGTGACAGCCCATTCGACGCCAGTCAACGTGGGGGTGTTCACGGCCGATGACGCTGGTCGAGTAACTGCTCAGTTCAAGGTTCCTGCCGATTTCAATATCGGGGGCCATTTCGTTGACTTTACCGGCGCTGTCTCCGGGAGTGTCACCGCCGCGTTCGAAGTGATCGCTACCGCCCCGCCAGTACCGCCAGCACCGCCGGCCTCACCAGCCCCGCCGGCTCAAGCATCAACCGGCCTGCAAGTGTCAACCGGTGGCAATGTCGCTGGCTGGCCGATCAACCTGTTCATCGCATTGACGTTGCTCGGCCTTGCCACCATCCCCGGCACCATTTCCATCAAAATCCGTGTCAAATGAGTCTGCCCGCTATTAATAGCCGCCTAGTCGTCAACGTGACGTACAGGCGTCAGAAAGGCAATGACTAGGCCGCGAAGGCACCAGTCTCGGGGTTGCTTGCAGTAGCAGAAGGCTCGGGGTAGATGTCCAGTTCAGTGGCTTTCGCGCTGAGCCAGACGGGGCTGCCTTCAGCTAAGCCGAGATCAGCGACGGCGTCGGGCGTCAGGTCAACCATCGCGGGCGGAGTGCTAGCGACCTGAACCCGGACACGGTCGGCCAGCAGTTCGAGTCCGGTTATGGTGCCAGGCCAGACGTTGCGGGCGCTGAAATGGTCGGGACGAACGGTGTGGACGGCAATAGCCGAAGGACGGATAGCGATCATAACTCGCCCCAAGGACGGGTCGGCGGACGAATGTGGCGCGAGTAGCACACCGCCGTCATCAACGGTAACCCGGCCGCCGTCGTCCATGATTCCACTGTAAAGGTTGAGGCCGACAAGGCGGGCGACGTACTGAGTTGCAGGATGTCGCGCCACGTCCGCCGGGGTTCCCTGCTGAACCACCCGGCCATCCTCGATGACGATGAGCCGGTCGGTCATGACCATCGCTTCGAGGGGGTCGTGCGTCACCAGCAGGGTGGCGCCGTCGAACTCGGCGAGGTGGGTGCGCAGCTCGGCACGAGTTTGAAGCTTCGTTTGAGCGTCGAGCGCGGCTAGCGGTTCGTCGAGAAGCAGCAGGCTCGGGGTAGCGGCAAGGGCGCGAGCCAAGGCAACGCGCTGTGCCTGCCCACCGGAAAGCTGGGCCGGCTTGCGGCGGGCCAGATCGGTCAGCGCCAAACGGGCGAGCCACTGGTCGGCAATCTGACGGGACAGCCCACGCCCCGTCCCGTGGCAACGCGGCCCGAAGGCCACATTCTCTTCAACGCTGAGATGGGGAAATAGCCGGTAGTTTTGAAAGACGAAGCTGATAGGTCGACGCTCGGGCGGGACGAACACGGCCTCGCTGTCTGCACCGAAGCTGTCTAGGGTTCGGTCATCAAGGACGACCCGTCCGTTGCTGACGGGGGTGAGCCCGGCCAGGGCACGCAGCAGGGTGGTTTTGCCCGAGCCGTTTGGGCCGATAACACCGAGCACCTCGCCTGGTTCGACGGTCAGGTCCACGTCGAGGCGGAACGCGCCCCGCTGTACGGTGGCATCAACCACCAAACGGCCCTGACCCTGCCTGGAGGCTGAGCTTGCTTGCGGCGCGATGACGTCGGTCATGCGGCCACCGGTCCTTGAAGCCATCGTCCACGCAGTGCCGTGAGAATGACGACTGCGACCAGCAGCAGCACTAGCCCAAGAGCGACCGAGGCTTGCGGATTCAGTTGAAACGCCTCGTAGATTTTCAGCGGCATCGTCTGGGTGGTGCCGGGAAAGTTGCCAGCAAAAGTGATGGTGGCACCGAACTCGCCGAGCGCGCGAGCCCAACAGAGCACAGCCCCCGCTATGACGGACGGCCCAACAGCGGGCAGTGTGATTCTCCAAAACACCGTCAACCGCGAAGCACCGAGGGTGACCGCTGCCTCCTCGATATCGCGGTCGGCTGCCCGTAACGCGCCTTCAACCGAGATAATGAGAAACGGCATGGCGACAAAGGTTTCAGCCACGACGACGGCTGCCATCGTGAATGGCAAGCTGACACCAAACCAAAGGTATAGATAGCGACCGACGACACCGTTACGTCCCAGTGCGAGCAGTAAAGCGATGCCACCAACCACCGGCGGCAGCACCAATGGCAAGGTCACCAGCGCCCGGACGAGGCCCACCCCGGGAAACTGTTGACGGGCCAACACCCAAGCCAAGGGCACACCGAACAGCAACGACAAGGCGGTCGCGGCGGTCGCGCACTCCAACGACAGACGCAACGCCGATGTGACGTCACTTTGAGAAAGCAGATGGCCGAGGTCCCGCCACGGCGCACGGATGAGCATTGCAACCAGCGGCAACACCAGGAACGCTAGCGCGATCGCGGCCGGCACAGCGATGGGCGCAGGCACGCCCCGCCGGCCCGGCTGACGTTCTGGCGAACGCGATGAGTCAGGCTGACGCAGGCTGATCGAGCGGGTCAGGGTTGCTCGAACCCAACTGCTGTCAACGCCGACTGGCCAACCGGAGACAACACGAAGTCGACGAACGCCTGCGCCCCGGCAGCGTTAGGTGCTTTCGTCAAAGCGGCGATCGGATACTCGGTCGAGGCATTGACGCTATCTGGGATGGCAACGCCCAACACCTGGTTGCCGGCCGAGCGAACATCGGTCACATACACGACGCCGGCGTCGACCTCGTTCAACTCGACCTTAGACAAAGTGGACTTGACGTCCGCCTCCAAGGTGACCGGCGTGACGGTGACGCCGGCATTTTGGAACACCTGGGCGGCCACCGCGCCGCAAGGCACCTGCGGTTGGCAAAGTGCAACCTTCACAGCGGGTTTCGCTAGATCGGCCACGCTCGTCACGTTGGCTGGGTTGCTCGGCGGGACGGCAATCTCCATGACGTTCTTCGCGAAGTTTGTTGACTGCGATGCGCCACCAGCGTCAACGACCTGCTTCATGTTCGTCGGTGACGCGGACGCGAACACGTCCGCTGGGGCACCGGAGTTGATCTGCTCTGCCAGGGCGGAACTTGCCCCGAAACTGAACTGCACCGTAGTCCCGGGGTTGGCAGCCTCAAACTGCTGGCCCAGTGTGGTGAACGCTTCCTGAAGTGAAGCCGCCGCGAGCACGGTGACCGTGCCGCTTACCGCCGAGCTCGATGTTTCAGACGACGGGCTCGGCGAGTTGCTGCTATTCGATGAGCAGCCAGCGGTGAACACGGCGATTACAGCAGCTGCGACTATTGCGACTAAACGATTGCGCATATGTAAGTTCTCCCTTGAATTGATGGTGATGTGTGGCGACCGACGCCTAACCGGCGCGGCTGGAAAGATTGGGAACCTCGACAACCACGTTGGTGGATTTGATCGATGCGATTGCGAGGACGCCGGGCTCAAGCTTCAAATCGTCGGCTGCCTCACGGCTGATGAGTGAGACGATGCGATGCGGGCCGGCCTGGATTTCAACCTGGGCCATGACGGTATCTTTGATGACCTTCGTCACCAAGCCGGTGAAGCGATTGCGGGCAGACTCTGCGACGACGCTGCGCGGTTCCGGCCGCTCAGAGTTGGCCGCCAAATCCTCGGCCAGTTGAGCAAGATCCGCACCAGCGATTACCTGCCGCCCTGACTCGTCAACACTCGTCGGAACCCGGCCAGCATCAGCCCACCGGCGCACCGTGTCGTCGCTGACCCCCAAAAGTTGGGCTGCATCCTTGATACGAAATGTTGCCATACACTGATCATATCCGAATCTACGGATAATATTGCTCATTTTCCACGCGAATACGTTTGTTTTAACCGAGATGTGACGAACATGCGTATCAAATCGATAGTCGTGATCTGACGATCGCTGATGATCGACCAGTCGTACTAGGCACAAGACCACGGGCCACAATAGGTGGTCCTTGGGGCGATGGCGTCTGACTGGGACGAACCTAGGCTGACCTAACGAGCGGGGATTTCCGCCCCGCCTACCGACAAAGGAGTAATACATGGCTCACCCCAACCCACAACTGCAAGAATCCTATGGCCTGCTCATCGACGGAAAATGGCGTGCCGCCAGCGATGGCGCCACCTTTGAGGCAACGTGTCCAGCCGATGGCAGCCGCTTGGCAACCTGTGCCGAAGCAACAAAGAAAGACATCGACGACGCCGTCAACGCGGCGTGGAAGGCGTTCGATTCATGGAAGAAGCTGTCGCCGATCGATCGGCAGAACATCCTGCTAAAGATCGCCGACGTCATTGACGCCAATGCCGATCATTTGGCGCTTGTTGAAAGCCTCGACAACGGTAAGCCGATCCGCGAAACCCGAGGTGTTGATGTGCCGCTGGCTGCCGATCACTTCCGCTATTTTGCTGGCGCGGTGCGCACCGAGGAGGGCAGCCTAGCGATGCTGGACGAGAACACCATGTCCTTGGTGTTGCACGAGCCAATCGGCGTCGTAGGCCAGATCGTCCCCTGGAATTTCCCCTTCCTGATGGCGGCCTGGAAGTTGGCCCCCGTGCTGGCGGCAGGCTGTTGCACAGTGTTCAAGCCTTCCAGCCTGACCAGCCTGTCGGTGCTGGAGTTGGCTCGTCTGACTCAAGACATCCTGCCGCCGGGCGTCTTCAATGTGGTGACAGGCAAGGGCTCCAAGTCTGGCCAGTACATCCTTGACCACCCCGGGTTCCGCAAGCTTGCGTTCACCGGTTCTACCGATGTCGGTTGCGCTGTCGCCGAGGCTGCAGCCTGCCGGCTCATCCCGTCCACCTTGGAGTTGGGCGGCAAGTCGGCCAACATCTTCTTCCCCGATTGCGATTGGGACATGGCGATCGACGGCCTGCAGATGGGCATCTTGTTCAACCAGGGGCAGGTCTGCTGCGCTGGGTCGCGCGTTTTCGTTCACGAGGATATTTACGACCGTTTCATGGACGCCGCAGTCAAGGCGTTCAAGCAGGTTAAGGTTGGTCTGCCTTGGGAGGACGGCACCCAGATGGGCGCCCAAGTGGACGATTCGCAACTGACCAAGATCCTCGACTGGGTTAAGGAAGGTGTCTCTGAAGGCGCGACCATCGCCGTCGGCGGCCATCGCCTTACCGATGGCGCGCTTGGCAATGGTGCGTTCATGCAGCCGACCTTGTTGGCCGGCGTCACCAACGACATGAAGGTCGCCCGGGAAGAGATCTTCGGGCCGGTCGCCGTCGTCATCAAGTTCAAGACCGAGGACGAGGTGGTCGCAATGGCCAACGATTCCGACTACGGCCTAGGCGGCGCCGTCTGGACGCGTGACATCAACCGAGCCATGCGGGTGGCGCGGGCCGTCGAAACGGGACGCATGTGGGTCAACACCTACAACGCGATTCCCGCCGGCGCGCCGTTCGGCGGCTACAAGACGTCGGGCATCGGCCGGGAAACCCACAAGGTGATCCTCGACCACTACACACAGATCAAGAACATTCTGATCAATCTGTCGGAGCAGCCCACCGGTTTCTATCCCCAGAAGTGAGTTCGACCTCACGGTCTCGATAAGCAGTCGTGCCCGGCCATTCTCCCAAACGCAAAGCCCTTTGCATACATAAATGGCCGGGCACGACGCCGTATTTTTGGCGAAACTTTGATATAACAACGAAGCCTGGGAGTCTATGGGACGACCGTGCCCTGGTTAGCGGTCAGTATTGACCCGTTCGCGACGGTCCCACAGCCTTTGGTTCTCACCCACAGGCTGAAATCAGCACGGTCCGAGAAAGCAAATACCACCACCGTGACAGCACCGTCATCGTTTGGACAATTGATGACATTTCCGTTTGTGTGCGACAACGGTAACTGCTGGAATTCTTCCGCCAAGGCGGCAGCCGAGGCGGCATTTAGCACAGCCTGGGATTCGATTGTAAATGCCTGGTCGCCCACACCTTGATACCGGCAAACCAACCCATTGGTCGGCGACTGCGACGGCAACAGCGTATCCGTCAATGCAGGTGGCGGGTTAGTCACACCCACATAATTCTGACTGCTTTCGGGGCAACCCGTCGCCACCCTAACATTCATGCGCAGCCCGACCTGATCGTCACGCAATGGCGTTTGGTCAAGCCAAAGAGCCAGGCCATCGACTCGCACAGCGGTGACGTTCGCACTGATTGCCGTCATGCCTATGTTGACGCCCGCACCTGTCCACGCTAATGACGCCGGCGCACCGTACCCATAACCCCAAACAACTTGCTGCTGGCCAGCCTGTGCGGACGCATGCATGGTGCCAGACGGCTGCAATCCATCGGGCGGGTTCGCTCCGAACCAGTCCCACGTCGCCTGCAATGACAGCGGAACACTCCAGTACTTGGTGGCGAGAACTAAGGACGTCGATGCCGGCGTCCCCATCGCTGGGCCATCCAAAGCCTCAGGCGACGCCCCCTGCAATTCGGTTGCTTGCGGCGGCAACTTTACAAGAGACAACAGTCGCGACGCTTCAGCTTGTGTGGCTGACTGAGCTGCCATATTGCTTAGTGGCTGATCTTGGCTTGCAGATGAGGACGATGTGGCGCCAGCAGTTCCGCTGCCAGGTGTTAATGGCGGATTAGCCGTGCAACCGGCAAGGAGGACGACCAGCCCGAGCAGTATCGGTATTTGGGTGCGCCTCATGTTCGTCTCACGCTGCCATCCCTAGATGAACCGTACCTTGGACAGGTCTGGCTGATGCGGAGTTGACGGCTCGTCCGAGTGACCGACATCCAAGACTTGGTTACTCATGCTCTCACATTAGTGCCAAGTACCGGGACGCCTAAGGATTGAGCAACGCTGGCCAGGTGGTCATCCAATGTCATCAAGGTGGCGGCTGATGAGATGGCCAGCCACAGAACCACGGCATCGGGCAACTTGAGGCCCGTCTCGGCCCTAACCTGGGCAAGATGTGACGTGTCAGCACCCAAAACGGGTGAGACGATGATGCCCATGTTGCCAATGAAGGTCCGCGCCTGGGATGCCAGCCCGGCGGCGGTTGGACGAATCAAGAACTCCGTCAAAGTCAGCGACGACAAGGCCAGAGACTCATCCGCGTGATTAACGAGCAGATATTCGGCGCGTGCATGGTGGGCATCAGCCGGGTCGAACAAGGCGATCAGAATATTAGCGTCTAGAACGATCATGACCACTCGTCTTTGTAGGTGGTATACCAACCCGTTGGCCACAACCCTGGCATCGACCCAGAAGCCGCCTTTATTGCCGAGCGGCGTCGGCTGACCACCTGAGCCTGGGAGCCCTCCACCTGACGATGCCCCACCTCCATCAATCGCTTAACAAGGACATTGCGATTGCCCCCAGCGTCAGGCCAAGTCAAGGCGGCGGCGTCTAGCCACTGTTTGACGTCTGCGGTCTCAGTGATGGTGTGGCGGGGCAAGGCTGTCGGCATAAACAAAGTGTAACACTTTGTAACAAGTGCAGCACCTAACCTACATAGGCACCCTTTGACGCTAGTGTCAGGCGTCCAGGTCGATGTTTGGCCCGTTGAAGTGGACGCCAGTGGCGAGCGTCTCCACAGCCGAGGGCGCCAGCCAGAGCGGGGCGTCTAGGTCGTGGGTCCGGCCAGGCTCGGTAGCGGCAGCCAGCGCAGCAGCGGCGGCGACACCTACCGGACTTTCCATCATGCAGCCAATGATGACGCCCAGACCCGCTGCGTGGACCTGATCGACTATTGCCTTCGCTTCGGCCAGCCCGCCGCACTTGGCGAGCTTGACGCTGATCAGGTCGGCCGCCCCGGCGTCAATGACGCGAGCGACGTCCGCCGCGGTTTTGGCCGACTCATCGGCCATGATCGGCGTGTGACTGGCTGCCCTCACGGCGGCCAAACCAGCGATATCCGCCGCGGCGACGGGTTGTTCGACGAACTCCAGCGCGTGCCCGGCGTTTTCGCAGGCCCGGATGAAAGCGATGGCCTGAGCTGGTGTCCAGGCTTGGTTGGCGTCGACCCGCAGGGCAATCTGATCACCCACGGCCGCGCGCACCGCCGCGATGACCGCAACAGCGTCATGACGCTGGTCAACTTTGAGCTTTATGGTGTCAAAGCCATCGCGCACATAACCCTCAGCCAACCCCGCCATGATGGCCGGTTCATCGACGGATAAGGACATATCGGTGCGCACGCGGTTCACCGTGGCGCCGAGCAGTTCGGCTAGCGTCACCCCACCTGCTTGCGCCATCAGGTCATGCAGAGCGCAGTCGACGCCGCTGCGGGCGGCCGCCGCATCGGGTGCCACTGCCCGAAGTTTGCCAGGAAAACAAAGGTCGGCGGGTTCACATCCGATGACCAAGCCGGACAACGGCCCGTCAACGGCGCGACGCACCGATTCGCCCGTCTCGCCAGTGACGACACTGGTGACCGCCTCACCGCACCCAACGCGCCCTAACGCATCAACGGCCTCAACCATCATTACATCAACAGTCTCGGCTCGCCGGACCGCTGTCACAAAGGGTCGCAGCAGAGGTAGGGTGACTGGATACACGCTCAGGGAAACGATCGGGCTCATCGGGTCAGCTTTCTTCAGGACAGTTCACACTACTCCGGCAGCGCTGGCCAGGTTCTTCAGCGGCCCTGGCACGGTTTGCGTAATAGACCCAGCCTTTCTGTGACTTTGACAAGACATCTAGGCTTGCCAAACCTCACCTGCACAGCCTGTGACACGGCCAACCAATGCGTCACCCAAAACGTCACCATCACGGTACAAGCCGCCCCAACCAGCAGCAGCCCAGCCAACACTGGCGGTACAGCCAACACCGGCGGCACCATCACAACCACCGGCTCGCTAGCCCCCGTCCTATTCGCCCTAATCCTAGCCGCCACAACACTCGCCATCATATGGCGCCGCCGCATCACCTCAAACAGCTAACCAACAAACAAACCGACCACGACCGCAATCCCTCAATACGATCGTGGCGGTTTAGCATCGGGATCAGTGCAAGAATGGCACAGTGAAATACGCCCTGCTTGTGGTTTGCGCCGGCCTGCTTTTTGGGACGACTGGCACCGCCCGCGCCTTGGCGCCCGCCGCAGCCAGTTCGCTGTCGGTCGGATCAGCCCGTCTGGCGTTTGGCGGGCTGCTGCTCGGCATCGTCGGGCTGATCGCCCACCGGGTACGCACAGGCCACTGGCCGAGCAAACGCCCGTCAATCGGCGCGGTGGTGGCCGTCGTTGCCGGCGCTGCGGTCGTCATGGGATATCAGGCGGTGTTCTTCGACGGAACGCGCATCAACGGCGTCATGGTGGGCACTATGGTGGCGCTAGGTTCAGCGCCAATGCTGGCTGGCCTGATCGAATGGCTCGTGCTGCGGCACCGTCCGGGCATCTGGTGGCTGATCGCCACCGTCATAGGCGTCGCCGGGGTAGTCGCACTGTCGTGGTCGTCGGACAACCAAGACGTCGTACACCCCTTCGGTGTGCTGGAGTCGCTGGTGGCGGGCGCCTGTTTCGCGGTTCTGGCTGTGTCCGTCAAATGGCTGTTACAGCACGCCTGGCACCCTCTCGATGTCGCCGCTTCCGTCATGGCTGTCGGCGCCATCATGGCCTTCCCGACCCTGGCTTTGACCGACACCCACTGGATGGCCAGCCCGCGGGGTATCACCGTCGTGGCGTGGCTTGCCGTGGTGACGATGGTGATCGCCTACACGCTGAACGTCGCCGGAATGGCCGGCACATCGGCTGCGGCCGCCACTACCTTAAATCTTTCCGAGCCGGCGACGGCCACGATTCTTGGCATCGTCGTACTCGGTGAACACCTGACGCTTTGGCGAGCATTGGGCATTATTGCCATTGCTGCCGGGGTACTCATCCTCGGGTTGACGGCCAAGACGTCGCCAAAACCTGAAGACAAATCAGTCGAAGATGAAAACATGGAAATCGCGGCGAGCCGCATCCAATTCGGCCTTTGACGAGGCACATTTCGGGCCACCGTCGGAACCCATAATCCCGCCCAACAGCCCTGCCAACTCAGCCATAATTGCATACCCACCCCCCTACTTGACAACGGGTGTCTGAGGTGTAACGTTATGGACGCTTGACGCGTCGCCCATGACAACAAGTGGGGAGACTTGTGGGGTTGACAGTCAAGCCGAAGAGGGAGAGTCTTCGAGTCTGGGAACATGAGTAAGGGAGAATCATGTACCACGTGCAGTCCGTTTCGCGTCGACAAGAATCGACCACCAAAACTAAGTATCACAAAAAACTGGTGACAGCCGCTGTCACAATCGCTTTGGCGATCGCCGGCCTAGGGGTCACCGGTACCCCGCAGGCCCAAGCGGCCGGCAGTCCAGGAGTTCCTCAGCCAGGAACCGTCATCTACCAGGACGACTTTTCTGGCACGGACGCAACCTCCGCGGCCGTCCCCATCGAGAACCCAACCACCAACACAGCAAAAGGAACATCCACCACTGGCTATACGGGCGCCGCACCGGTGAACATGACCTACACAGCGTCACCAGCCTGGGAATCAACCGGGCAAGGATGCGACGGCTGGGTTGTCAATTCAAACACACCCAAGCCCGCCGGCGACGGCGGTACCACCCCTAATCTTTACGGTTGCAGTTCGATGCAAGGTGTTAACTGGGCAAGGTTGCTGATCATGTCGCAGGCCTTGGGCGCTTTTCAAGCGGGTATCCCCGCCGGCGGCATCACCCGGGCAGTCGCCTCAGGCTATGCGGACAACCAAGTTGTGCTGGCATACACACAAGACACGCGTAACACGAGCCGGAACTTTTCCGGCACCGTTTTGGAGACCACCGGTGACCCGACAGGAACCACGGGGCACTTCTATGACGTGACCGTCGATTACGCGGAAATGAACTGCTTCGCTCAGCATGCTTCTCTGACCGATTATCTCTTGATCAATGACTCCACAGATGGCACGATGCCGACACAGGCATCGCAGGCAGAAGTCGACAACGCATTCGCGTCCGGCACCCCGCTCGGCGTCGACCCGTGCACCGGTGCTGCCGACGCGTACTTATTCAATGGCACCGCGACCAACGGCAGCGACGCTAGTCTTGGCGGCCCAACCACCGTGGCGAATATCAACAATGCAAATGCGAAGGCCTCTGCCTTTGGAATGATGCGCACGTCGTCCGTTGCGCTGCAGGTGACGGCGACGGGCACCGACCCGTCAAACCCCGCGAACGTGCCGCTGGGCTTCAGCATCTATAACGCCCAGGTATCAGGCCTTGGCAATGACGCGGAATACGATCTGCCACAGATCGTTGATGTGACCCCGTCACTGGACAAGACATTTGACCCTGCTGTTGTGGCGCCAGGGCAGGTGTCCATGTTGACGTTCACTATCACCAACACCAGTGAACTGATGGAAAAGGACGACTGGTCATTTGTAGACACACTGCCGGCTGGCCTGACCGTGGCCGCGAGTCCAGCTGCGTCAACTACTTGCAACTCTTTGGATACGGCGGTGCAAGGCGCGTCGGCACACGGCCCGGAATTGAAGGCAGCTCCAGGCAGTTCAACGGTGACGATGATGGGCGCCCTGAGTGATGGGGAAGCCTCTTGCACCGTGACAGTGCCGGTGGTTTCATACGAGACCGGTGCTACCTTCACCAATGACGTATCGAATCTCACACCCGGCCCGGGTTCAGGCTGCGCGAACCTGCCCGCAGACACCGAAGGTGCGTGCGGACTGTTGCCGCCCGACCCGGCAACGCTGACTGTGGGCCCCGTCAACGTCATGTACGACCCCAACTTCCCGAGCGGTTTGCCGAACCAGGCCGGCTCAGTGCCGGTTGACGCCACTGGGTACGCGACGGTCGGCTCCGCCGGGGCCGTCAGCGGTGCGTACCCCACCACCGCCACGGTTCAGGGCAATACCGGAAATTTGAGCACCGAAGGTTACAAGTTCGTCGGCTGGAACACCCTGCCTGACGGCTCGGGCACCACATATCAACAAAACGACGCGTTGACGGTCACAAGCCAACAGATCACGCAAAACCTGAACACACCTGGCGCCGGGCCGAATGCGGTGTGGCTTTACGCGATTTGGCAGCCGACGACACCGAATGTTTAAATCGTCAAGGACGCGCAACAACACGAAGTGGAGAGCAGCGCCGTGATCGATTACACGATCACGGTGACCAACGCTGACACTGGAAGCACTGGTCCCGCAACCGACGTCGTGGTGACTGACCCGGTGCCTGCGAACACCACGTTTGCCAACGAGTCGATAGACCCGAGCACGACGACCGGGTTGGTCATCACAGACGACACACCCGCGGGTGGACCGCCGTCGTGGACGATTCCGACCCTTGATGTCGACCAGCAGGCCGTGTTCAACGTCGAGGTAACGACCGACGCAAAAGGTCCCACTACGAGCTCAGTGTATGCGTACAACACGGCCAGCGTGTCGTGGACTGACCCGGGTGACGGTTTGGTCAGCACTACCCCATCATTCCAGGTGGCGACACAGATTGATTTGCCGTCAATTAGTGTTGTGAAGTCAGCGGCTGACCCAGATGGACTCCCGGTCACCAACTTGATCGCGGGTCAGATAATCACATATTCATATGTTGTCACAAACACTGGCAATGTGGCCTTGGACCCGATCAGTGTGACCGATCCGATGCCCGGTTTGTCGGCCATATCTTGTCCAGCGACGTCTTTGGCAGTTGACGCTTCGATGACGTGTACCGCAACTTATTCGGTAACGTCGGCGGATGTTAATGCTGCCGCCGCTGGTACCACGTTGAATAATACGGCTACGGTTTCTGGCAACCCGCCGGTCTGCGCTGATGGCAGCACGTCTTGCCCAGTTACCGACACATCTACGGTGAAATTGCCGGAGGCACCGGCGCCGGCGTTGAGCGTCACAAAAGTGGCATCTGTTGATACCCCGTCAACCTGGACGGTCGGCACGGTGATTGATTACACGGTTATTGCAACCAACACAGGCAACATCACGTTGAATAATGTGACGGTCAGCGACCCGAAGGTAACATCGCTGGCTTGTGACGCGAACGCGGCAGCGTTGATACCTGGTGAGTCAACAACCTGCATGGGCATATACACCCTTACACAAGCCGACGTCGATGCCAAACAATTGGACAACACGGCGTCGGCTAACGCCACACCGATAGCCACCCCCGATGATCCGAACCCTACCCAGATACCCGACGTGCAGGCGTCGACGACGGTGCTACCACCGTCTGGCGACCCGCAGACCGATGCCCGGGCAGTGGGCCAACCGAAGGATTTCAACCCGTCCGGCGCAAACCTGAAAGCTAGCACCGTTAATGGCGTTCAAGGCACATTCGTCTACGCCGATACCACTGCGGATACCAGCGGCTTGCCGTCGACGGTCACCGTGACGGTCGACCCGTCAACGGGTGTGGTGACGGCAACTGGCTCGGTGCCGGGCGTCTATGAAATCCCGGTAACCTACACCGACAGCAACGGCCTGCAGGTCACTGTCATCAACACGCTGACGGTGATCGGCCCCGATAAAACCAGCACGCCAGTGAACACGCCAGTGACCCCACCAGGGTTGGTGCCAGGCACCAACCTGCCCAGCAATAATGACCTGACGTTTACGGGCCCTATCAAAGGCACCCCTGGCTACCCGGCCCACGGTGATATCGTGATCAACTCAGACGGCACCTACACCTACACCCCGGCTAACGGGTTCTCCGGCGTCGATCACCTGACCTACACGGCCTGCCTGAGGTCGGACCCCAAATCGTGTGCCCAATCGACCGTGACGATCACCGTGATTCCGAAAGGCAGCGATGACACGGCAACAACCCAACCCGACACCCCTGTGGCGGTCAACGTTCTTGGAAATGATCCGGCAGGTCCGTCGCTAACAGTCAAGTCAGTCACACAACCCAGCAACGGCACTGACATGATCGGCGCCAATGGCATGCCGGTCTATACGCCGAATCCGGGGTTCGCGGGTGTGGATACCTTCACATACACGGCCTGTGACAACACAACACCGACACCACAATGCGTAACGCAAACCGTCACTGTGACAGTACCGGCCAGCCCGGTAGTTGTCAGCGGCGGCTCAGCCAATACCGGTGGCGGAGTGACAGGTGTCGCGTCTTTGGCACCAATGCTATTCGCTTTGCTGCTAGCAGCTGGTGGGGCTGTTGTGGTGTGGCGACGTCGCCTCGGACGCGATACTGTCAACTAAATGGGTGCGCACCCAGGGCCTGATGAACAAAACTTCGTCAGGCCCTGGGTGTGAAACTATCGAAGATGAAAACATCGAAATCGCGACGAGCGGCATCCAAATCGGCCTGCGAACGCACCGTCCACGCAACCATCGTGCACCGCAATATCGCTCGCCACACCTTGACGATGGGGCGGTTGCCGTCCTGCCACTCGTAGGCGATGAAATCTGGCCAGGTGAGCTTGTTGAACAACATATTCGCAAGGCACATATCAAGAAAACGGTTACCTGTGCTATCGCCTTTGAAACCGCTGGATAGCTGGCCCCGCAACACTGCCCGACGATGGCGCCTAAACCACAGCAGCACCCGCGGGTCGAAGGATTCGACGCAATACCGGCCACGATAATGGCTTAGCTGATCGGCTGTCGCCTGACAGGTTTCGTCCGTCCGATTCGACTGCTTCACCTCGACGATCAGCGGCACCAACCCGTCAACCACCGCCAGCACCTGCGTGAACAGTGGCACCGCCTGGCTGGAGGCAAGAACCCGACGCCCACTCAACTCGTCATAGGTGAGGTCAGCTATCTCGACGTCTTCACCACAGATGCGCTGCAGACCGTCGTCGTGCGCGACGACCAGTTGCCCGTCCTTGGTTAGGCGGACATCCAATTCGATGCCATAGCCCGCATCGACAGCGCGTTGAAAAGCCGCCAGCGTGTTTTCTGGGTATTCCTGGTCATTGTCAAACAATCCGCGATGCGCGACGTATTGATGCCGAAAGTCGGCCATTGCCTGTTGGCGTGGCCTGATCATTTAGCAACCTCGGTATTGATATAACCGCCACTCGGGTGCACTTTTCCGTCGTTATCCATTGCCAGTATCCTGAAGGCCAAAGTGTCTTCCTGAGGTACTTCCTCTGGCCAGCCTTCTTCGACTGGCACCACGGTTGCCGGTAGAACAAACTCCAGTATCGTCGCTAGGACATCGTCTTTAACAATGTCTTGGTGCAACGCATGATATGCGCCGTCGAACTCCTTGAATGTGACATTCGGCCCGGCATTGGCCGCAAACTCGCGGATTGCGGCGACGCTGACGATTTGATCGCCCGTTCCATCCAGCAGCAAGGTCGGTAACTTGATTTCAGACGCGTGAGCTATGGCATATTCGCCGGCGTCGAGTACCTGGCTGTAAAGCTTGAAAGAAATGCGGTCATGGTAAAGCTTGTCGAGCTTCATCCGGGTGGTCTCGGCAACATCACGCGAAACCGAATCGATCTTTAGTCGCGAAGAAATGGTGAAATTAGGAAACACCTGGCCTGCCGCCCGGGCGAAAGCCGTGACTGGTTCTGGCATGGGCTTCGCCAAGCGCAGCCAAGGCGATTCAATGACGAGGTTGGCATATGGACGCTGCGAAATTCGCTCGGCATAGTTGGCGACGATATTGCCACCCATCGACAGGCCAGCCAGTGTCACCGGCAAGCCCGGGTACCAGTCGGCAATGCGGCGCCGGATGTCGCTGATATCGGTCAGCAAATTGACATAGCGGGCTACACCCCACGCGCGCTTGCGCTCTTCAATTGTCTTGTCAGGCATTTCACCATGCCCACGCTGATCGTGAATAACGAACACAACGCCGTTCTCAGCGAAGTATTGGCCAAGCTTGTCATACATGCCGATATGTTCGCCAAACCCGTGGACGAATTGAATAACAGCAACCGGCGCACTATCCGGCACAAAGCGGGCCAATTGAATCAACTGGCCGTCCGCCATACAAATCGTCTCTACAGTCGTCTTCATCTGCAACTCTCCACTCCCCCGCACCGATGTGTTGGTACGAGTCTACAACACGCCGCGTAGACTTGGAATATGGATCAACCGCAGCGCCCTTGGTGGAAGACCACCGTCTTTTATCAGATTTATCCTCGCAGTTTTCAGGATTCAAATGGGGACGGGTTTGGCGACATTCCTGGGATTATTTCGCGTCTGGACGAACTGGCGTCCTTGGGCGTTGGGTGTCTTTGGCTGTCGCCGCTGTACCCGTCGCCCGATGCCGACAACGGATACGACATCGCCGATTACTGTGCGATTGACCCGCGCTACGGCACGCTGGACGATTTCGACGAGTTGGTGCGCCAGGCAAGCGCCCGCGGAATTCGTATCATCATGGACTTGGTCGTCAACCATACGTCGGACGAGCACCGCTGGTTCGAAGCCAGTCGGCGACGCCAAGAGCCTTACACCGACTATTACATTTGGCGTCCGGCTGGGCCAGCGGGCGAACCGCCCAACAACTGGACGGGGTTCTTCATGGGCAGCACGTGGCAATGGGACGCTGCGCGTGGCGAATTCTATCTGCACCTTTTCGATAAGAAACAACCCGACCTGAATTGGAACAACCCAGCCGTGCTCGCCGAAATCGAAGATGTTCTGCGTTTCTGGCTGAACAGAGGTGTCGCCGGGTTCCGCTGCGACGTAATCACCTGCCTATTCAAGACGTCGCTGGAAGACGGCAAAGGCTTGCCTATCGTCCGCGGTATTGAGCATTACAAAACTCAGCCCGGCCTACATGAAATACTACGAACGCTGCACCGCAACGTCCTTGACCCCTACGATGCCTTTACCGTCGGCGAAGCCGCCATGGTGACGCTGGACGAGGGACGCGAGCTGACCGACCCAGACCGTGGCGAGCTTGATTTGATCTTCTATTTCAATCATTTGGAAGTTGATCATCTGTTTTCCAAATACGGCCCTAAACCATTCAGTGCCAAAGAGCTGATGAGACGGCTGACGGTTTGGCAACAGGGCCTGCACTGGAATGCCCTATATCTAGAAAACCACGATCAGCCGCGCATCGTCAGCCATTACGGCAATGATCAGGCCTATTGGCTGCGCAGCGCCAAATTGTTGGCCGTCTTACTGATGACACTACGCGGCAGCCCGTTCATTTATCAGGGGCAAGAGATCGGCATGACGAATTTCGATTTCACGTCAATCGACGAATTAAACGATGTTGAAAGCCGCAACACCTATGCCATGTTCGGCAGCATTGGCATTCCGAAAGCTGCACGCTGGGCCATGATCCGTCAGTCGTCCCGCGACAACGCCCGCACCCCGATGCAGTGGGATACCTCCGACGGGGCAGGTTTCACCACTGGCACGCCCTGGTTGCGCATCAATCGAAATTCCCAGTTCATCAATTACGCCACACAAGAAAACGATCCGCAATCGGTGCTGAGCTTCTACCGACAGATGGTGAAATTGCGGGCCAGTTCACCAACCTTGTTAGAGGGTGATTTCACGCCCGTCTACGCGAACCGTGCTCTGATGGTTTTCAGGCGTGAGCCCGTCGGCGACGCACCGTCCGTCACCGTCTACCTGAACATGAGCGACCACGCTCAGACGTTGGCCGGCCCCTGGGCCGCGCCTTTACTCGAATGCGGCACGGCTACCACCTGCCTGGCGTCCAACACCGGCCGCAGCCGATTCACTGGCCCCTTGGTGCCGTGGGAGGCCGTAGTCATCCAAGACGCAGCATAGATTCTTGGCGCCAAACACTAAGACCTTGGTATCAAGAATCTCCACTGGTCGTAGCTTATTGGGCCCTGGGGCGGATTGACTTGAACCAAACCTGGTAGCATCAGTTCAGTTGGCTGCGAAGGGTAGAGAGTCAGCCAGCGTGCATTTAGGGTAGTTCAGACAGTTTGGGAGAGACCGTCATGAAAAATGCTTTTGTTCACGTCAGCGCGCCCAAAAAAGGGGCATCTGCTAGCGCAAGTCAGGCCGTAAACCCCTCGCCTCACCGATGGCTTATCAAATCAATGGGCACATCGTTCTCGCTGGCGATCGTTGGCACATCGCCGTCCGATACTAAAAAGCTGGTTACAGCCATCAAGGATGACTTCGCCCGTATTGAGTCGCGGCTATCAATACTTCTGCCAGACAGCGAGATCAGCCAATGGCGGCGGGGGCATCTACGCGATGCCCACTTGAGCATGGAGACGCGCGAGGTTATCGCCGCCTGCGACCTGGCTGAGGAACTCACCGACGGCCTGTTCTCGGCTCAGCGCGACGGCCAATACGACCCCACCGGCTATGTAAAGGGCTGGGCGTTAGCGCGGGCCGGCCGTCGCTTGGATGACTCCGGCGTCGGCTCCTACTATCTCAATGGGGGTGGCGATGTCATCGCCCGAGGCTCAGGCCCCGACGACACCCCATGGCGGATCGGCGTTGCTCACCCCTTTCGCCCAGGTGAATTGGCCGCTGTGCTGACCGTACCGCCCGGGGACAGGCGCCCTATCGCTGTCGCGACATCAGGAAAAGGCGATCACAGCCACATCTCCTGCCCTGTGGACGGCTGGCGTCCGACCCTTTCAACCGTCACCGTTGTAGGGCACCACATCGCATTGGTAAACATGGCGTCAATCGCCGCACTGGCAGCCGGGCGTCTAGGCTCAGAAGCCTCCCGCGACCTGGTGCAGCGACTAGGCCTAGAGGCCTTCGGCTTCGATGAGGATCAACGCCCCTGGCGAACGGACGGCCTGCCCAAGTATGCTCTGCCAGCGCAATCGCCCCAACCTGCGTCAGCCGACTCTAATTGACGCAGATACTCAACGCGAGTAGATTATCTGGCATGTCCAATAGCTGCATGTGGTGGCCCGCCTGATAGGCGGTCGCTTCAGCATGCATGCACAGAACCGCCTGCCAGGGCGGTTCTTTTTTGTCCGGGCAGGCCCGACCCAGGAGGATCACAATGATCCGCGAAGCGATCAAGCTGGCTGCCGGACGCCAGGATTTGACGGCCGAAATAGCCGAAGCTGTCATGGACGAAATCATGAGCGACCAGACAAGCCAAATCCAGATGGCCGCCTATTTGACGGCGATGTCGGTGAAGGGCGAAACCATCGACGAGATCACCGGCTCGGCCGCCGGTATGCGCAAGCACTGCATCCGACTGTTGCATGACTTGAACGTGCTGGAAATCGTCGGGACAGGTGGCGACCAATCCAACAGCTTCAACATTTCAACGACCTCGGCGATCGTCATTTCGGCTCTCGGCATTCCGGTGGCGAAACACGGTAACCGCGCCGCCAGCAGCCGGTCAGGGGCGGCCGACGTGTTGGAGGCGCTGGGCGTCGATATCAAGGCGTCACCCGAAACCAGCCTGGAATTGCTGCACGAGCTGAACCTGTGTTTCCTGTTCGCCCAGAACTACCACATCGCCATGAAATACGTTGGACCGGTGCGCGCGGAGCTTGGCATCAGAACGATTTTCAACATTCTGGGACCGCTCGTCAACCCGGCTGGTGCGTCCATGGAATTACTTGGGGTCTATGACGAAGCCTTGGTCGACCCGCTGGCACAGGTGCTGGCGAACCTGGGCGTTAAACGGGCACTCGTCGTCCATGGACAGGACGGGTTGGATGAAATCTCGATCAGCGCGCCGACCAGCGTCGTCGAAATGCGCAACGGCTGGTTCCAGCGTTACGAGATCACACCCGAGCAATTTGGACTAAAGCGCCGAAGTAAGGACGACGTGGTGGGCGGCACGCCTGAGGAAAATGCTGCAATCACACGCGATATCCTCAGCGGCCAACCAGGTGCCAAACGCGATGCCGTGCTGCTCAATTCGGCCGCCGGAATCTACCTGGCAAACGACGACGTGACAATCGCTGATGCCATTGGCTTAGCTGCTGAAGCAATCGACACCGGTAAGGCGCTGCGGCAACTGGAGCAATTCGCCGAATTGTCGAGCAAGGCGGACAAATGACGATTCTTGATGAGATCGCTGACAGCACCCAGGCTCGGGTGTCTGGGCAAAAGGCTGCCGTGCCAATGGACGAAATGCGGCGCCGTGCCGATGACACCGTCCGGCCCGACCGTTTTCCTTTCGAGCGCTCATTGCGTGTTGAAGAGTTATCTTTCATCGCAGAGGTGAAAAAAGCGTCGCCGTCGGCTGGGGTCATAGCTGCCGACTTCCCTTATATGGAAATCGCCACTGAATACGAGCAGGCGGGTGCCGCCGCCATTTCGGTGCTGACAGAACCGCATTTCTTCCAAGGCTCCGACGAATACCTGGCCAGGATAGCAGCCACCAGTTCCATACCGGTGCTGCGCAAGGATTTCGTTGTTGACGAATATCAAATCGTCCAAGCCCGCGCGTTGGGTGCCTCTGCCGTGCTGCTGATCGTCGCCTTGTTGGATGACGTCAAGTTGCGAAGCTTCCTGGCCCTGGCTGACGAGCTCGGCCTGTCGGCTCTGGTCGAAGTGCATGACCAGGTCGAATGCCGCAGAGCTTTGGCCGCAGGAGCGCGCGTCGTTGGCGTCAACAATCGTGATTTGCATACTTTCCAGGTTGACCCTGGCACCACCGAGCGTCTCGCATCGCTGGTCCCACCGGACGTCTTGCTGGTGGCCGAATCAGGCGTCAGCGAACCCGCCACCGTCAGACGGCTGCGCGATGCCGGTATCGACGCCATCTTGGTGGGTGAGGCTTTGATGCGTAGTTCCGACAAGACGACAGCTTTGCGGCAATTGCGCTCCAATTTGCGGCAAATCAAAATCTGCGGTCTGACGACAGCCGATGACGTCAATGCCGTCAACGCTGCGCCGCCCGATTTCGCTGGCTTTGTTTTCGCCGAAGAATCCAGCCGGCGAGTAACGCTCAGCAAAGCTGCGGAATTGCGAGGCATGCTTCGTCCGTCCATCGCGGTCGTTGGCGTTTTCGTCGATGCCGAGCCGGCCATGATTGCCGAATTGGCCGCCGCTGGCGTTATCGAGTTAGTACAAATGCACGGCCACGAAACAGATACGGATGTCGCTACCATAAAAGAACGAACCGGGCTGCCGGTGCTGAAAGGCGTCCGCATGAACGATGGTGGACGGACAGACTTCCCGTCGGCCGACCACATCATTCTCGACTCGACCGCAGGCTCCGGGCATGTATTCGACTGGAAAAACATTCCACCGTTGGGGCGGCCATTCTTCCTGGCCGGCGGGATAACGACGGGCAATCTGGCGACAGCCTTGGCTGTGCCTGGCGTCATCGGTGTCGATATCAGCAGCGGTGCCGAGCGGGGTGGCCACAAAAACCCCGCTTTGGTAACTGAATTAGTAAGTGCCACACGCGCATTTGGAATGACAAACCTAAGGAGACACTAATGGATACACAAACCACGCCCGGACGCTACGGCCCCTATGGCGGACGCTATGTGCCCGAGACCCTGATGAGCGAGTTGGAAAAACTGACCACCGCCTATGAGCATTTCAGTCACGACCCCGATTTCATCGCCGAATTGGACGGACTGCTCAAGGGATATGCTGGGCGCCCGTCCCTGCTTTATTTGGCTCAGCGCATGACCGATGATTTGGGTGGGGCCCGTATTTGGCTCAAGCGAGAAGACCTGAACCACACCGGCTCGCACAAAATCAACAATGTGCTGGGACAGGCGCTGTTGGCGAAACGAATGGGCAAAACCCGGGTCATCGCCGAAACCGGTGCCGGTCAGCATGGCGTCGCCACCGCCACAGCGGCCGCCTTGCTGGGCCTTGAATGCGAAGTTTTCATGGGCGAGGAAGACACCCGCCGTCAAGCCCTGAACGTCTATCGGATGGAGCTACTGGGCGCCACCGTCCACCCGGTCACGTCGGGCACCATGACGCTGAAGGACGCTGTCAACGAGACCATGAGGGAGTGGACCAACCGGTTGGACGACACGCTTTATGTGCTCGGTTCGGTGATGGGGCCACACCCATTCCCGATAATGGTGCGCGATTTCCAGGCAGTCATCGGACGCGAGGTGCGAGCTCAGATGCAAGACGCCATCGGAAAACTGCCCGACGTGGCGGTCGCTTGTGTCGGTGGGGGCTCTAACTCGATGGGCCTTTTCTACGATTTCATCGGCAGCCACTCAGTCCAATTGATCGGCTGCGAAGCTGCCGGGCTAGGTGTTGACAGCGGCCGTCATGCCGCGACCATCGCCGCCGGAACGCCCGGCGTCTTTCATGGTATGAAGTCATATTTCTGCCAAGACGACGACGGCCAAATCGCGCCCGTCTATTCCATTTCGGCCGGTTTGGATTACCCCGGCATCGGCCCGGAGCACGCCTGGCTGCACGACACCGGACGCGCCCAATACGTGCCGATTACCGATGAGCAGGCCGTCGAGGCTTTCGAATACCTGGCCCGGACGGAAGGCATTATCTGCGCGATCGAATCCGCCCATGCCGTCGCCCATGTGCGCAACATCGCCGCCCAATTCAGGCCCGACCAAGATATCGTCATCTGCCTTTCCGGGCGGGGCGACAAAGATGTCGCAGCCATTGCCCGTTACCGGGGAAGGGAAATTGACGAACCACTGATTGATCACGCGCCGGCTGCGGCACCCTTTATCGGGCAACCTGCGGCACTCACGTCTGGCGGCAAAACACCACTGCCCGTACCAGATACGGGGTTGCAAGTCATCCCGCCCAACACGTCCAGTGATTACACAATGAGTAACACCACGCAGCGCCCGATTGCTGGCGCATTCGACCATGGCAAGGCATTCATCGCCTTCGTGACGGTGGGCGACCCGAGCATCGCCAAGACTGCTGAGTATGTCGAGGCGCTGGTTGATGGTGGCGCCGATTTGATAGAACTAGGGATTCCCTTCTCCGACCCGATCGCCGAGGGCCCCGTCATCCAGGAAGCCGACCAACGGGCGCTCAATGCCGACACCGATCTGGATACCGTCTTTGGCTTGGCCGCCGACCTAAACCGGCGCGTTGACGTGCCACTGGTTTTCCTGACCTACCTGAACCCAGTCTTCCATACTGGCTACAAACGCTTCTTCGAGCGCTGCCAAGCGGCCGGCATCTCGGGCGTCATCATCCCCGACCTGCCCTTCGAGGAACAAGGCGAACTGCTAGTCATTGCCCAGGCCAGCGGCGTCGACGTCATCACCCTGGTAGCTCCGACATCGGCTGATCGTATTGAGCGAATCGCCAAGTCGGCTCGCGGCTTTGTTTACGCCGTCTCATCGATGGGGGTGACGGGCGTGCGCAACCAGATCACCACCGACATCGACGCAATGGTGGCCGCCATCAAGCAACACACTGACATTCCGGTGGCCGTTGGATTTGGCATCTCGACGCCCGAACAGGCCACCGCCATGGCCGCCGTCAGCGATGGTGTGATTGTAGGCAGCCGTATCGTCAAGATCATCGCCGAGCACCCCCAAGACGCCGCGCCCTACCTGCGCGATTACGCCGCGTCGATGAAGGCAGCCATTAGCTGAAAGTGACACTTGGGGCGCCGCCACGCCACACGACCTGGCCGCTGAGCCGGCACCATCGTTGACCTTTGCCGTAAACTTAAGCTCTTATGTCGTATGAGTTTTCGCCTGATTTCGGCGCCCTAGACGCCGATCTTTTGAGTGACCTCAACCCCGAACAACGCGAGGCCGTGATTCACGCTGGGGCGCCGCTGCTTGTCGTCGCCGGGGCCGGGTCGGGCAAGACTCGGGTGTTGACGCGGCGCATCGCCTACCTGATCGCAGCGCGCGGCGTGCACCCCGGCGAGATCTTGGCAATCACCTTCACCAACAAAGCCGCTGCCGAGATGCGTGGACGCGTCGAAGAGCTGGTTGGCCGACGCGCCCGGCTGATATGGGTGTCAACTTTCCACTCGGCATGCCTGCGGATGCTCCGCTCAGACGCCGACAAGTTGGGGTTGGCCAGGTCATTCACCATCTACGACGATACCGACCAGCGGCGTCTCATCGCCGTCGTCGCCAAGCGTATGGGCCTAGACCCCAAGAAATACGCCCCGCGCGGCATCCTGGCCTGGATCTCCAAATGCAAGGACGACCTGCTCGACGCCGCGGCCGCCAACCGGATGGTCGCCAACCACGCCGCCCAGGGCGACCGCCAGGCTATTGAAGAGGTCTACGCGGACGTCTACGTCGAATACGAGCGGGCGCTACACGACGCCAATGCCCTGGACTTCGATGACCTGCTGATGCAAGCCGTCCGTCTGCTGACCGACCACGCGGAAGTTCGCGAACACTACCGTCGGCGATTCCGCCACGTTCTCGTGGACGAGTATCAAGACACCAATCACGCTCAATACGCGCTGATTCAGGCGCTCTGCTCGCCCGACGATTCCATCGACCTCGCCCCGCCTGAACTGATGGTTGTCGGCGATTCGGATCAATCGATATATGCCTTCCGAGGCGCCAACATCGGCAACATCCTGGGCTTCGAGGACGACTTCCCGAATGCCGAAACCATCGTCCTTGGGCAAAATTACCGCTCGACGCAGACTATCCTCAACGCCGCCAACGCCGTCATTGAGCACAACCTGGGGCGTCCGAAAAAGACTCTCTGGTCGGACGCCGGCGACGGCGCCAAGATCACCGGCTGGGTCGGCGACACCGAGTACGACGAAGCCCGTTTCGTCACAGAGGAGATCGCTGCGGCCGCATCGCGAGGGCAGCGCTATTCCGATGTCGCCGTGTTCTACCGCACCAATTCCCAATCACGCGTCGTGGAGGACGCCTTTGTCCGCGCTGGCCTGCCCTACCGGGTTCTCGGCGGGGTGCGCTTCTACGAGCGCAAAGAGGTGCGCGACGCCCTCGCTTACCTGCGCGCACTCGTCAACGAGGACGACGACATCTCGACCCAGCGCATCCTCAACGAGCCAAAACGCGGCATCGGTGACACCACCATGGACGCCGTCGCCGACCTGGCCCGTCGCGAGCAGATCAGCTTTGGACGGGCACTCCGCCGAGCCGCCGGGGCAGGCATCGCCACCCGCGCAGTCAAAGCCATCGAAAGTTTCGTCGAAATGATGGACGCCCTGCGCGCCCTCATCAATCAGGGCCTGCCGGCCGACGAGGTGGTGCTCGCAATGCTCGAATCATCCGGCTTGGTGGCACAATTCCGAGCGTCCAAGGATCCTCAGGATGCGTCGCGTGTGGAAAACCTCGAAGAATTGGCCCATGTTGCCTCAGAGTTCGTCGCCCGTGCCCACGCGGTGGACATTGAGACTGAAGCTGCCGGTGGTGTGGAGCGTCAGGTGGACAACCTAGGCGTTGAACTCACCGAGGGTATGCCCGAACCCGACGATTCTCTGGCCGGGTTCTTGGAGCGCATTGCCCTGGCGTCGGATACTGATGCTCTGCCTGACCAGGGGGACGGCGTCGTCACGTTGATGACGCTTCACTCCGCCAAGGGCTTGGAGTTCGACACCGTCTTTTTGACTGGAATGGAGGACGGCGTCTTTCCACACACGCTGGCGATGTCTGACCCGTCGGAGCTGTCGGAGGAACGCCGCTTAGCCTATGTGGGTATCACGCGCGCCAAGCAATATCTTTACCTGACAAGGGCGGCCGTCCGTACTCTTTTCGGTCAGCCGGCGTACAACCCGGCTAGCCGCTTCCTTGACGAAATACCGACCGATCTGATCGCTTGGCGACGCGTTGGTGCAGAGCTGACATCCTGGCCGTCGCGACACAGCGGTGTTGAGCAAGCCAATTGGCGGCGCTTCGGACGCCGCAGTGACGGATCGTCGCGACCCTCGCGCTCCAGCGGCAGGGCAGACGGCGAACTCACCTGGGTCAGTCAATGGGACGAACCAACAGGCGCCGTTTTGGGGACAGGCCGAGGCCAGACAGCGCCCGAGCGCCCGACCGGCCTGCCCAAAGCCCGTCCGCTCAATAAAGAGACTTTTGCCGCCGGCGACCGCGTCATCCACGACGTCTTCGGCATGGGGACGGTACTAGCCGTCCGCGGCGAGGGCACGAGCGCCCAAGCCGATGTCGACTTCGGGTCCAGCGGCACCAAACGTCTAGCGATCCCCTTCGCCCCGATGGAAAAGCTCTAGCTGATGTTCGCGCTTGCGCGCCGACCTACAACAAATTGCTGCGGCGGTTCAGGCGGGCAGTAGCACGGTCGACATCCAACTCGGCCCGTCCGCCTCGCCCACACCGTCACGCTGACGGGGCTGACGCCACCTAAGCCGACATCCGCTTCTGTTGCAAATCTCGTACGAGTTTTGCAAAAAAAGTTGCAAATCTCGTACGTCTTTTGCAACAGACCGTGGTAGACTCGTGCTGACGAGAAGGGCTGCGTGATGGAACGATCGGCGATGAATGCGTTGGTGGCGTGGCGCAGCAGCCCTGCGCGAAAGCCGCTGATCCTGCGCGGTGCGCGTCAGGTGGGCAAGACCTGGCTGCTGACCGAGTTCGGCCGCCAGCACTTCGAGCGAACCATCCACGTCAATTTGGACACGTCATCCACGGCCCAAGCCATCTTTGCTGGGGATCTCAACCCGGAAGAGATCATCGTCGGCCTTGGCCTACTTGACGGGAAAGGCGCGATAGACCCCGACAACACATTGATCGTCCTTGACGAAATCCAGGAGACGCCACGGGCCCTCACGTCATTGAAATACTTCGCCGAGCAAGCACCCCAGTATGTTATCGCCTGCGCTGGCTCGCTTCTGGGTGTCGGATTGCACGAAGGCACCAGTTTCCCGGTCGGCAAAGTCGATTTCCTTGACCTAGCGCCCCTGACATTTGCTGAGTTCTTACAGGCCCGCGGCCATGACGACTATCTGGGGTTGATTGAGTCCATGAATTGGCCGCTGCTGAAGGCCTTTCATGAGCAGTTCGTGCGCGAATTGCGTTGGTACTACTTCGCCGGCGGCATGCCTGAGGCTGTCGCGACGTTGGTGGAAACTGACGATCCAATGGCTGTTCGCCAGACTCAGCGCAATATCTTGTCGGCTTACCAGCAAGACTTTTCCAAGCACGCGCCAAGTGCCGAAGTGCCGAGACTAAACGCCATCTTCTCTGCAATCCCGACACAGTTGGCGAAAGAGAACCGCAAGTTCGTTTTCGGGCAGGTGTGGAAATCGGCGCGTGCGGCAACGCTTCAACTCGCGTTGCAATGGCTGGCGGACGCGGGGTTGGTGCTGCGTGTCAACCGGGTCACAGCGCCGCACTACCCCCTGGCGGCCTACGTGGATGAAAAGGCTTTCAAACTGTTCTTGGTCGACGTTGGGCTCTTGGCCGCACTGGCAGAAATCGAGCCTTCGGTGTTGGTGGACGGCAACTCGCTGTTCACCGAATTCAAGGGCGCGCTGACGGAACAATACGTCGCCCAAACCTTGGCGTCCCTGCCCATCCCACCAGCACGTTACTGGTCCGCTGACGGCGCCACTGCTGAGGTCGACTTCGTCGTCCAAAGCCCCCAATCAATCGTCCCGATCGAGGTCAAAGCCGAAACCAACCTGCAGGCGAAAAGCCTTAGGGTTTACCGCGACAAATTCTCACCGCCGCTGTCGGTCCGAACATCGTTGGCTCCTTACGAACCACAAACCGGCGGCCTGATCAACCTTCCGTTATACGCCCTTGGGGTGCTTCCGCACATTATTCGAGGCGAAACCGTTACCTGAAGTCGTAGCTGCTATCGGGGCGGACGTCGACTTCGGCTCAGACGGGACAAAGCGCCTAGTGATTCCGTTTGCCTCTCCGTCGCAGAGTCATGTCGTGATTGCTAACTAAGCCAGGTCGTGCCGAAAATGGTGCTGGTTGTCGGTGTGGTATGGGTTTGCAGGGGTTTTGGTGCCTGGAACGCTTGGCGACTGTGGCCAGGTCGTGATTCAATAGCCGAAACTGGACGATATGGCCTAGTTCGCTAGGCCGGACTACCACTTCCGTTCGTTTTCTACCGCAACTGCTCTCGCGGCCGCCTTCGCGGCCTTGAGGCCCAAGCACCCTACGGGCACTTGGCTTGGGAATTGCCTGCCGCACCTGGGCTGCTTACTTTGAGGGGATGGGTTAACTGCCAATAGTCACTGTTACTGCCACCATTGATACCGACCGTTCCCCTGTGAAATCTGTTGCTGACTTAGCCGGTGCCACAACCATCGAAAAAGTGATGGTGAGCGGCAAGCCTGCGTGAACGTAAAGCCCACCCAAACCGCGGAAGATCCTCCCCAACCCAAGTCACCGAAGGCGGCTTGGGCCACAGCCCGCGAAGGCAGGCGCGGGAGTAACCATGGAAGCAGACGCACGTGACGGTCGTGACTACTCAACAAAACGAAGGGGACGCTAACCAAACCACCGCATTAGTGGCAGATTCTGTTGGCTTGGTGAAGTGCTGCGGTGCTTCGGTGCACCAGATTCGCCATTTTGACGCGCTAACCGCCGCAGGACGTCGAGTCGGCGTCGATTTTGGTGAGTGCCGCAGCGGTTTCATGCCGCGCTAGTCCGGTGGTGTTGTCGTCACGTTGCTGGGAGCCGACATCGCCGCTTGCGCGGGTCGGATACGACGTGCGGCAGTTGGCTTCAAGACGGCCCGTCAGGACGACCGCCCGGCTCGCTCATTCCCGGCAGGTTTTCCGCGCCTTAACCTGCTCCCACAGCCATGTTTAGAATCTAGCGATTTGGGCCAGCCCACAGGCTCGTCCATTCGACGCCTAGACGCTGCAACATTTGGCGCAGCAGCGGCAGCGACAGGCCTATCACGTTGCTGGCATCGCCTTCTATTCCGGCGACGAAGGGGCCGCCTAGGCCGTCCATTGTGAACGACCCGGCCACCTCCAGCGGCTCGCCGGTGCCCAAGTAGGCCTCGATTTCGTTGTCCGTCATGGCGACGAAGTGGACGGTGGTCGCGGCGAAATCGACATCGTCAACCCATGGCCCGCCGGCTGGCGCGACCGCCACATAATGGCCGGTGTACAGCACACCGGCGCCATTACTCATGCCGCGCAACCGTTGACGGGCAACGTCTACGTCATGCGGTTTGCCATAGCTGACGCCGTCAATGTCGAGCATGGTATCTGCGGCGATCAGAACCGTCGCCTCACTAGGTATTTCGCCAAGAGTGCCCCGCACCGCCAGGCCTTTGACACGGGCAATTTCGCACACCCGGCCGGCGGTGTCGGGCGCGGAAAACACCTCGTCCACGCCGGGTACCAAGATGTCCGGAAATACGCCAGCCGCCCGCAAGAGAGCCTTACGGGCGGGCGACGATGACGCTAAGACAACCCGTGGGTTGCCGTGACCCATCTCAGAAGATGGAGTTGAGGATGCCGGACAGGCCACCGGAGCTGGCCGCCGAATTACCGGCCGGCACGCTGCCACCAAGCAGGCCGCCAAGCAGATCTGTGATGCCGCCGCCAGCCGGGGCCGAAGCAGCTTGGGTTCCACCGCCGAACAGGTTACCGATCAGGCCGCCGAGTCCGCCGGCGACAGCCGTCTTAGCGGCTGACCCGCCGGTCAGCTTGCTGCCCAGGTAGGTCATGATCATCGGTGCGACGATCGGCATAACCTTGGCCAGTAGATCCGAATTGACACCAGTCTTGGCGGCGACCGCTGTGGCGGCGGCCTTCGGGCTGGCGCCAAGCACCTTCTGGACGATCTTGGCACCGTCAGCCGTGTCGACCTGTGCAACGTCAGTAGTGGGGCTGGCGGCGTGGCTGGCAACAGCCGCCGTAAGAGCAGCTTCGCCGCCGTCGGCCGCGTTGGCCGACATGCCGCCGAGCAGCGATGTGATGGCATGCGTGACTGCAGTCTTCGTGTCGGATTCGCTGGCACCGACCTGGCCGGCTACCTGGCTTATGGGAAGTTGTTTGAGAATATCGTCTATGGCGCTCATGTGCCCCTCCATTGTTGGGTATTGGCTGTGTGCCAACAGAGTAAGTCTAGTGCTGACACCTGGCCAAGATTGTTATGCTGGGGCTGTGAACATCCCGTCCGTCGATGCTGCCGAATTGACGAATCTGCTCGGGCCTTCGTCAATGTGGCACCCGATCGAGATTGTCGAGTCAACCGGTTCCACCAACGACGACCTGTTGCGCCGGCCAGACGCACCGGCTGGGCTGGTGCGCATCGCTGGGCATCAAACCGCGGGACGGGGACGTTTCGACCGAGTTTGGCACGACGTACCAGGCGCTGGCGTCGCCGTATCGCTGGTGCTGCGGCCAACCGGTGACATCGACCAGTGGGGCTGGTTGTCGCTACTGATGGGTATGGCGGTGGCTGACGGGTTGCGTGAAATCGGCCGTGAAACCGGCTGCAACCAGCGCCGCGTCACCCTGAAATGGCCCAACGACGTACTGATCGACGACGCCAAAGTCTGTGGCATCCTGGCACAAACGAACAGCGGAATAGCAGTTCTGGGGTGGGGGTTAAACATCGCCATGACGCGCGACGAACTGCCGGTGCCGACGGCAACGTCCTTGGCGTTGTCGGGCTGGCCAACCGACCCAACAGCCGCGGTCGCGGCCGTCCTGCAACAGATGCAGCACTATTACACCTTGTGGGAGGACGGATGCGACTTACGCATCGACTACCTGCTGCTGTCGTCAACGATCGGGCGACGGGTGCAGGTCGAGCGTTCAGACAAAGTCATTGATGGTGATGCCGTGGGCCTTAGCGACACCGGCGCACTGCTGCTCGATGTAGGCGGCCCAGATCTCGCTACCGTCGATGCCGGCGACGTCGTCCACTTGAGAAAAGGCGCGTGACCATGACGCTCCGCGGTTTGCCGCTGTCGGTGGTGATGGTCGAGACGCACACTGACGCGCCGGAATCGTCGGCTTGGCCGCAAGAACTGGCCGCCATGGACGTGCTGCCTGAAGTCCGTCGCGCCGAATATCTCACGGTGCGTGACTGCGCCCGTCAAGCGTTGGCGCATCTGGGGTTGCCGCCCACAGCCATCCTGAGTGACGCCCGCGGCGCGCCGGTTTGGCCCGAGGGCATCATCGGAAGTTTGACGCATTGCCGGGGCTACCGAGCTGCTGCCGTTGCCCGGACGAGCGGCCTAACAGCCCTTGGCATTGATGCCGAGCCTGCCGAAGCTCTGCCAGCCGGTGTCGGACGACGGATCAGCACCGACGCCGAGCTGGCACGCATCGCCGCGTTGAGCCGGGAAGACGACATTCATTGGGATCGGTTGTTATTCTCGGCCAAAGAATCCATCTATAAGGCCTGGTACCCGCTGGCCCGCGTCGGACTCGGTTTCGGCGACGTTGACGTCACTCTGAAATCGGGTGGGCAAGCCAGTTTCGTTTTCCTCCATGATGTACCGGACGAGGTTGCCTGTCGGTCGTGGTCCCTCAGCTGGACGGTTGAGGACGGCATCATCAAGACGGCCGCCTGGGCGTGAGTGTTGTGTGGTTTCGCCATCTTGGCAGCACGGTTTTTGGTGAATGATTCGAACAATCGGCACCTTACGCCACCGTAGATTGGGCGTTCGGGACACCACCGAGAGGATCATTCGTGACCGATTACGCTTCCAAGACCATCTCCGTCGAACGCGCCCTCGACCTGATCAAAGATCACGATGTCATCACCGTCGGTCTGGGAGCAAACGAGCCGCCTTCCTTTCTCAAGAACCTGCACAAGGTGGCCGACGATGTCGAGGACGTGACCATCCAAAACTGCCTCAGCATGGTGCCTGGCGAGTACTTGAGCGAGGAAAACTTACGCAAGGCATTCCAAATCGAGACGTGGTTCTTGACGCCCGCTTTGCGCCGCCTGGCGTCGACTGGACGAGTTAGCTACATACCAAACAGCATCCGTCTGGCCGGGCTAAAGCGCAACTACCACCGCCCTAGCACGATGCTGGTTTCTTTGGCTTCACCCCCGGGCCCGGACGGTTTGATCCGTTTCGCCTGCGGCAACATCTATGAGGAAAGAATCGCCTCGGCTGCAAAATGCCGCATCTTGGAAGTCACCCCAAATGCCCCTTGGTGCCCAGGCAACAATTACATCGACCCCGACAGTATTGATTACATCATCGAATCAGACCAATCGCCGGCGGCCGTTCCCACCGCCACACCGAATGACAAAGACATGGTTATCGGGCATACCATTGCCGAGCTGATAAATGACGGTGACTGCCTGCAAATCGGCATTGGCGGTATTCCAAATGCGGTTTGTCAGTATTTGCATGAAAAGCGCGATTTGGGAATACATACCGAAATGATGACCACGGGAATTATGGATTTGATGAAGTCCGGCGTCGTCAACAATTCGCGTAAGCAAGTCGACACTGGCTTGACTGTGTTCGCGTTCGGTGCCGGGACGCCCGAACTGTATGCCTTCATGAATAACAACAAGGATTTGTTCACAGGACGCGGCGAGGATATCAACAACCCGGTGGTTATCGCTCGCAACGACAACCAGGTGTCTATCAATACGACGGTTGAGATAGACCTGACGGGGCAATGCTGTTCCGAATCCATCGGAACCAATCAAATCTCCGGCTCGGGCGGCCAAACTGATACGGCCATCGGTGCGCAATACTCAAAAAATGGACGTTCAATAATCGCGCTGTATTCAACCGTCGAAAAGCTCAACCCAGTCACTCGGGAGACCGAAGTGATGTCGAAGATAGTTCCAATGCTGCGGCCCGGCGCAGGCGTGACACTGTCGCGCAACGATGTCGATTGGGTGGTAACAGAATACGGAGCAGTCCAACTGCGGGGCACGACGATCCGCGAGCGGGTGCAATTACTAACGAGCGTCGCCCACCCGGCGTACCGGGACGATCTTTTGGCCTCCGCCCGCGAGTTCGGCTATATCGAGTAAGGAGGGGAAGCACAATGTCAAAGTTGACCAAGGTGCTTATCGCCAATCGCGGCGAAATTGCCGTGCGAGTGGCCAGGGCATGCACCGACGCGGGTATCGCCTCCGTCGCCGTCTACGCCGACGACGACCGCGATGCTTTGCATGTCCGCGTTGCCGACGAGGCCTACTCGCTGGGTGGTGTTACCGCCGCCGAAACCTACCTCGACATGCACAAACTCATCAGCGTGGCCCACCGGGCGGGTGCCGACGCCGTACACCCTGGCTATGGTTTCTTATCCGAATCGGCGGGGTTTGCGCAGGCCGTCATCGATGCCGGCCTGATCTGGATCGGGCCACCACCCAGCGCCATCCGGGCTTTAGGAGACAAGGTCAGCGCCCGGCAAGTGGCCGCCAAAGTCGGCGCGCCGCTGGCCGCCGGCACCAGCGAGCCCGTCACCAGTGCCGAAGAAATCGAAGCATTCGCCGACACCCACGGTTTGCCCGTAGTCATCAAAGCGGCCTTTGGTGGCGGCGGACGTGGGCTCAAAGTCGTCGAACACCGCGAGGACATACCTGACCTGTTCGATTTGGCAGTTCGCGAGGCGACAGCCGATTTCGGGCGCGGTGAATGCTTCGTCGAGCAATACCTCGACAAGCCCCGCCACATCGAGACGCAATGTCTGGCCGATTACCACGGAAACGTGGTGGTGGTCTCGACTCGCGACTGCTCGCTCCAGCGTCGTCATCAAAAACTGGTTGAAGAAGCCCCCGCGCCTTTCATCACACAAGAACAGCATGACGAATTGGTGCGCGCGTCAACAGCAATTCTGCGGGAGGCTGGCTATGTCGGCGCGGGGACGTGCGAGTTTCTGCTCACACGGGACGGCGTCATCTCATTCCTTGAGGTCAACACGCGGCTCCAGGTCGAACACCCGGTCAGCGAAGAGGTATGTGGAATCGACCTGGTACGCGAGCAATTCCGCATTGCTGCGGGCGAACAACTTGGCTACACCACGGTCGAGCCCAAAGGCCACGCCTTCGAGTTTCGGCTATACGCCGAAGACCCGGCCAATTTCGTGCCAACACCTGGCACCCTTACCACTTTGCGTCTTCCGGGCGGTCCGGGCGTACGCCTGGATTTCGGCTACACAACCGGCGACACCGTGCCCAGCATGTTCGACTCCATGCTCGGCAAGATCATCGTCTGGGGTGTCGATCGGGCGCAAGCGCTGGCTCGCGCCCGTCGCGCTCTGGCCGAGATTTCGGTGGTCGGTGTGCCGACAGGTTTGCCCTTTCATCAGGCCGTCGTCAATGCGGCGGATTTCGCGGCTGAGGACGGAAAGTTCGGCGTCCACACACGATGGATTGACACTGATTTTGCCGACACCTTGAAATCACTATCTGTCGGCGACCAAACCACCGCTACGTCCGACACATCCACTTCGCAGCCGGGACGAGTGGTGGTGGAGGTCGGTGGCAAGCGTCTCGAAATCGTCATTCCGTCCAACCTTGGCGCCCTGTTCCCGCCGAGGAACACCGCACCCACACCCCGTACACCTCGAACTCCGACAGCCCAAGTCGCCCCTAAACGAGGCGGCGGCACCGTGACGGCACCCATGCAAGGCGTAGTCGTCAAGGTGGCAACTGAGGCTGGGAGCAGCGTCGCCGAGGGCGACCTGATCGTCGTCATCGAAGCCATGAAGATGGAGCAGTCGGTATTTGCCCCTGCAGCAGGAACCGTTAGCGGGCTGACGCTCGAGCCCGGCGACCGGGTGACATCCGGGCAAGTCATTTGCACCATCAGGTAGTCATTTTCGCTAGACCGGGCCGTCATGTTTTGTAGGTTTTCTGGCCAAAACGTCACTTGACGGCTGTGTAGCGTCTGTTGCTGTGACTATCAAGATCATTGGCACCGGGGTTGGCCAGCCCACACGCGTGGTCAGCAATGACGAACTGGCGACCATCACCGGTTTGGAAACCTCGGACGAATGGATCCGCACCCGCACCGGCATTGAGACTCGACGCCTTTGCACGGACGAGACGTTAACCGACCTTTCCGTCAAAGCCGCCCAACAAGCTTTGGCCGATGCCAAGCTTGACGCCACCAAGATGGATTACCTTATCGCCGCGACAATTGGTGGCGACAAGCGCACCCCGTCACTGGCTTGCATGGTGGCTGAACAACTGACGATGGAATGTCCGGCTGTTGACCTTAACGGCGGCTGCGTTGGGTTTGTTTATGCCCTAGATTATGCCGAAGCATTGATCGCCGCGGGACGAGCCAAGAACGTGCTCATCGTGTGCGCAGAAAAGATGTCGGCCCATATGGACTTCACGGATCGCTCGACCTGTGTGCTATTCGGCGACGGCGCAGCCGCCGTGGTCGTGACGCAGGGAAAGGGCCTGGAATACATCCGTCTTGGCAGCGTGCCCGATAGCCACGCCATTTCGATGCCAAACCGGATGATGGGCAACAACCCCCTAGCCGTCGGCAAGGAGACCGAACCGATATTGACCATGGATGGCCAAAAGGTGTTCAAGTTTGCCGTCAAGGCGATACAGGAAGAGGTAACCCTTGCCCTTAACAGCCTGCACCTGAGTCCAGATGATATCGATCTTTATTTGCTGCACCAGGCGAACGGCCGCATCATCGATTCAGCAATTCAGCATCTGGGCCTCAACCCCGACAAATTCCCCCGGATCATCCAGAAGTACGGCAATATGTCTTCTGTCTCAATCCCCACCCTGCTACACGAAATGCTGCAGCAAGGAGAAATCGAACCTGGCCAGCGACTGCTGCTGTGCGCATTTGGCGCTGGCCTGACGTACGGCACGTGCGTCATCTCGTGGGAGTAATACACCCTCACAAATAACCCTCACCAAAATAGCTATATGGAGGAAGCAATGCTAGAAAAAGTCACCGAAGTAATCCGCGAATACAAATCAGACCCGTCACTGGTCGTCACCCCCGAGACGCCTTTCTCGGCTTTCGGGCTGGACTCGCTGGAAGAGGTTGAACTGATCATGAAAATAGAAGAAGTGACCGGGGTGGACGTCGAGATGAACGGCGAAATCGCCACTGTCGCCGATCTGCTCGCCCTGCTTGAGAAGGCTAGCTGAATGTTGCGCTCGCCGATCTGTGACCTTTTAGGCATCACCTACCCGATTTTCCAGGGAGCGATGGCCTGGATCGCCGATGCCGATTTGGCCGCGGCGGTTTCCAACGCCGGTGGTCTTGGCATTATCGCGGGCGGCAGCGCTCCGGTCGATATCGTCCGCCAGCAGGTGCGCAAATGCCGCACGCTGACCGATAAACCTTTTGCCGTCAACATCATGCTGATGAGCCCGGCGGCGCCCGACATCGCCCAAATGGTGGTTGAGGAAAAGGTTCCAGTTGTGACCACCGGGGCCGGTAGCCCGGCCAAATACGTGGAAGCTTGGGAAGACGCCGGCATCAAGGTGATACCGGTTATCCCGTCGTCGGGCATAGCCAAATCGGTTGAGCGTTACGGAGCCATCGCCGTCATCGCCGAAGGCGGCGAGTCCGGCGGGCACGTTGGCGATCTGACGACCATGGCACTCGTGCCGCAGGTCGTGGACTCCGTCAGTATTCCGGTGCTGGCGGCCGGTGGCATTGGCGACGGACGGGGCATGGCGGCAGCGTTTATGCTGGGCGCGGCAGGGGTGCAAATGGGCACGCGTTTTCTGGTGGCTAAAGAATGCAATGTGCACCCGGTGTACAAGCAGAAGATTATCGCCGCCAAAGATATCGACACCATCGCCACCGGCAAGCGCCTGGGCCACCCGGTGCGCGGACTCAAGACGGCGTTCTCGCGGCGCTTCTTTGAAATGGAATATGACCCGACCGTCAGCAATGAAGACTTGGAAAAGTTCGGCGAGGGCGCTTTGCAGGCGGCCGCGATCCGCGGTGACGAAGAGCACGGTGCTTTCATGGCTGGGCAAATCGCTGGCCTGGTGAAGCAGGAACAAACCTGCGCCGAGATCATCAAGGAAACCGCCAGCCAAGCGGAGGCTCTGCTGAAAGGTGCCGGCAAATGGGTCGTTTAGCCTTGGTCTTCGCCGGACAAGGCGCACAGAAGGTCGGCATGGGGCGCGACCTTTATGACCATTCGGCGGCCGCCCGTGACGTTTTCGACCGCGCCGAGGCAGTCTTCCCCGGCTTGTCGACGCTGTGCTTCGACGGGCCACAGGATCAGTTGAACCAGACAATCAACACCCAACCCGCTGTTTTTGTGGCTGACCTGGCATGCGCCGCGTCGCTGATGGAGGCTGGTCAGGCCGGCGTCCGCGGCGGCATCAAGGTTGACGGCGTCGCCGGCTTTTCGCTGGGAGAGGTGGCGGCCGCCTGCTTTGCTGGCTTGATGAGCGCTGACGACGGCTTGGCCTTCATCAGTCGTCGAGCTGGCGCCATGAGCGCTTGCAGCGCCAAAACGCCGGGGACGATGGTGGCCGTCCTAGGGCTGGACGATGCCCAGGTGGAGGCCGTCGCCGCGAGCGTCGATCAGGCGTGGCCCGTCAACTACAACTGCCCTGGCCAGATCGCCGTTGGTTGCGCTGCCGGCTCCGTCGAGGCGCTGCAAAAAGCCGTCGCCGCGGCCGGTGGCAAAGCCATGCGCCTGCCCGTCAGCGGCGCTTTCCATACCCCAATGATGGACGCCGCTGCCGCGGAGTTGGCAGGGGGGACGTTCCAGATGACTTTTGCTTCGCCAAAGATGCCGTTGTACGCAAACCTGACGGCCAAGCCTTACGGTGACCCGGCGTTGCTGTTGGCACAGCAGGTCAACCACCCAGTGCGCTGGCAAGCCACTATCGAGGCGATGGAGGCAGACGGCTTCGATCGCTTCATTGAGGTCGGCCCCGGCTCCACACTGTCGGGCTTCATCCGCCGAATCGACAACTCTGTCGCCGTCATGAACGTCTCGGACAGCGCCAACCTGGCACGGACACTGGAGGCGCTAAATGACTGACGCTTTGAGCTTGCAAGGTCGCCACGCCGTGGTGACGGGCGGGTCACGCGGAATTGGCCGGGCCATTGCCGTCGCGCTGGCGCGGCATGGCGCCAATGTGAGCATCATTTATGCAGGGCAAGCCGATGCGGCCGCGCAGGTATGTGCTGAAGTGTCCGCTTTCGGCGCCGTGGCGAAAGCCTATCAATGTGACATTTCCGATTGGGAGCAAACCAAATCCGTCTGCGACGAGATCGCCGCCCAGAGCGGGCGCGTCGATATCTTGGTAAACAACGCCGGCATTACCAAAGACGGCCTGATGATACGGATGACGGAGGCCGATTTTGACCGCGTCATCGCCGTCAACCTGAAAGGCGCCTTCAATATGACCCGTCATCTCTTGCGATCACTGTTGACGTCACCGTGTGGACGCATCATAAATGTTTCGTCAGTCGTCGCCGAAATGGGCAATGTCGGGCAGACTAACTATGCCGCCGCGAAGGCAGGCCTGGTCGGTTTCTCAAAGTCGCTCGCGCGTGAGGTCGCCGGCCGTGGCATCACCTGTAATGTCGTCGCACCGGGATTCATCGAAACCGATATGACGGCCAACCTGAGCGAGAAAGTGGTGGCGACTCTGGGCGCAATGATTCCGCTGAAGCGCATGGGAACACCACAGGATGTGGCCGGTGCAGCGGTGTTCCTGGCGTCCGATTTGGCTGCATACATCACTGGCGAGGTCCTAACCGTCGATGGCGGAATGTGGATGTGAGAGGAAGCAGAAAATGAACAGAGTAGTTGTGACCGGTTTGGGGGCGATCTCGCCCGTCGGTAATGATGTCGATAGCACCTGGGGTTCGCTGGTCAATGGACGTCACGGCATTGCCCCATTGACGCGGTTCGACGCCACAGGGCTCAAAACCAGCCTGGCGGCCGAGGTTAAGGATTTCGACCCAGGGCTTTACATGGAGCCGTCCGAAACCCGCAAAATGGATTTGTTTTCCCAATTCGCCATGGCGGCTGCCGTGCAGGCCATGACAGATTCTGGTTTGGCGGGAAACGTCGATCCATTCCGGTTCGGTGTTTACATAGGCTCAGGCACTGGAGGTATTTCGACAGAAATCCGCGAGACAGAAGTATTGCTGAGCAAAGGTGCGAACCGCATTTCGCCGTTCTTCGTGCCGATGATGATCATCAACATGGCTGGTGCGCTGGTGGCCATGCGCTATGGCGCCAAGGGCCCGAACCTGCCGGTGGTGACGGCTTGCAGTAGCGGTACTAACGCCATCGGCGAGGCCTTCCGGGCCATCAAGGCTGGCGCGGCCGACGCCATTTTGACCGGCGGTACGGAGGCCTCAATCAATCCATTGGCGGTGGGCGGTTTCGCCAACGCAATGGCGCTGACCAGCGCCACCGACCCAGACCGCGCGTCGATCCCCTTCGACAAAGAGCGCTCCGGTTTCGTCATCGGTGAGGGCGCGGGCATCGTCGTCTTGGAGGAATTGGGGCACGCCTTGGCGCGGGGTGCGCACATTTATGCCGAAATCGTTGGCTATGGCAACACCTGCGATGCTTACCACATGACGGCGCCGCAGCCTGACGCCGAAGGGGCAACTGCCATGATCAAACTGGTGTTCGCCGAGGCGGGAATTGTTGCGGATGAACACCTGTATGTCAATGCTCACGGCACGTCGACGCCGCTGAACGATAAGACCGAGACGAAGGCCATCAAACAGGCCTTCGGTGATGTGGCATACCAGGTGGCCATTTCGTCCACTAAGTCCATGACGGGCCATATGTTGGGCGCGGCTGGCGGGCTGGAGGCGATTGCCGCCATCAAGGCCTTGCAGACCGGGCTCGTCCCGCCGACCGTTGGACTGCGCGAACCCGACCCAGAGTGTGACCTCGATTACGTCCCTAACCAGGCTCGCCAGATGGACGTCACGGCAGCGCTTTCAGTTTCGCTGGGTTTTGGCGGACACAATGCCGGCGTCCTCTTTAAAGCTATTGAGGAGTGAGCAATGGACCAACAAGAGTTGATGACGATCCTGCCGCACCGCCCGCCGATGCTGCTCGTTGACGAGGCACATATCGAAGGCGACACCGCCGTCGGTACATATACGGTGCGGGGCGACGAGTTTTTTCTTCAAGGGCACTTTCCGGGCCAGCCAATCGTGCCCGGTGTGATTCTGTGCGAAATGATGGGCCAAACCAGCTGCGTCCTGATGGCGGAACAGGTGAAAGGCAAAACCACGCTATTTGCCGGTTTGGATAAGGTGCGTTTCCGCCGTACCGTGCAGCCGGGCGACACCATCACATTTACGACGCGCCAAACTGCCAGCAAAGCGATGTTCCATTTCATCGAGGGCACTGGCAAGGTAGGGGACGACGTTGTCGTCACCGCGGAATTGTCGTTCGCACTGGTCGACCCGAAAGGCAGCAATAAGTAATGCCCGCACCGATGCCTGAGAGCGATGGCCGGGTGGCCCAGCAATTAGCTGACCACCGCAGCCGTCTGCGTGAGGCCGTCGATATACCCGCTGAGGCCGCAGCCAAAAAGCAACACGCAGCCGGCAAACAAACTGCTCGCGAACGCATCGCCGAACTGATGGACCCCGGCAGTTTTGTCGAAATGGACGCACTGGTGGAACATCATGCGACGGCTTTCGGCATCGACCGCACGCACCCGGCCGGTGACGGTGTCGTGACGGGTTATGGCACCGTGGACGGACGAACGGTTTGCGTCTATTCCCAGGACTTCACCGTTTTTGGCGGTTCCGTGGGCGAGGAACATGGACGAAAGATCACCAAAGTGCAAGACCTCGCGCTGCGGATTGGCGCACCGATTGTCGGCATTCTGGACGGGGGCGGAGCCCGCATCCAAGAGGGCGTGGCCGGGTTGACGCAATTCGCCGATATTTTCCGTCGTAACGTGGCGGCCAGTGGTGTGATCCCCCAGATCTCATTGATATGTGGCCCCTGCGCCGGTGGGGCGGTGTATTCGCCGGCATTGACCGATTTCATCGTCATGGTGGACGGCACTAGCCATATGTTCATCACCGGCCCGGATGTCATTACTGCCGTCACTGGCGAAAAGGTAGGTTTCGACGAACTTGGTGGGGCCGCCACCCACACACAGCAGTCGGGGGTGGCGCATTTTGCGGCCGCCGACGAGGCTGCGGCCATCGGTTACGTTAAGGAACTGTTGGCCTATTTGCCGTCCAACAACATGACCGATCCGCCGGCTTTCGACACCGAGCCGATGCCGCTAGAACCCAGCCCGTCCGACGAGGCACTTGACTCGATCATTCCAGATTCCGATTCCGTGCCATACGACATGGGTGTGGTGGTTCGCACGGTGCTGGACGGCGGCGAATTCTTGGAAATCCAACCTGATTACGCGCCAAATATTCTCGTTGGTTTTGGTCGCGTCGAGGGTAATAGCGTCGGCATTGTCGCCAACCAGCCAATGGCCATGGCCGGGACGCTGGATATTGCCGCCGCCGAAAAGGCAGCCCGCTTCGTGCGAACCTGCGATATGTTCGCAATTCCGGTGCTGACATTCGTCGATGTCCCCGGGTTCTTGCCAGGCACGGATCAGGAATGGAATGGTATTATCCGTCGCGGAGCCAAACTGATTTTCGCCTATGCCGAAGCGACCGTCCCTTTGGTGACGGTAATCACGCGCAAAGCCTACGGCGGGGCGTATATCGTGATGGGTTCCAAACAGCTTGGCGCAGACATCAACCTGGCCTGGCCAAGCGCTCAAATCGCCGTCATGGGGGCGGCTGGGGCCGTCAACATCTTGGGACGCAAAGCTCTGGCGAAACTGCCGCCCGAAGAACAAGACGCTGAGCGCGCCCGTCTGATCGAAGATTACGAAAACACTCTGATACACCCCTACGAAGCTGCGAAACGTGGTTTCCTGGACGCCGTTATCCGTCCCGCCGACACTCGCGCACAAGTTACCTTGGCATTGCGGACGTTGCGCACCAAGCGAGCCACCAACCTGCCGCGCAAACACGGCAACATACCGCTGTAATGGAGATCCGATGACAGTTGTTAACGACATTCTGGAAGTACCCGAATCGCCACTGGTGCGAATAGTTCGCGGGCAACCGACCACCGAAGAACTTGTCGCCCTGGTCGCGGGCCTGATGATGCTGCAAGGCGAGGCACCAAGCGCCCAACATCACGCAGTTCCGGCTCATTCGGCCTGGACGGACCGCGCCACCTTGCTGCACGCCCACCCGTATCGAGTCGCCACCGGCGACTGGGCGCACTCGTCCTCACGTTGAACGAGACGCCCCGATCTGCTAGCGTTATTGACGCCTGAAACGGGTTGTTGGCGTCTTTCAATGCGCAACGATCTCCCATAGCTCAATTGGCAGAGCATCTGACTGTTAATCAGAGGGTTCCTGGTTCGAGTCCAGGTGGGGGAGCTTCATCTGCTCCAGCATTAGTTCAGGAGCACTGTGTGTATTAGCGCTATCATCTCGTCGGGCAGGTCATGACCTATGGTGCGAGCCATCCGGGTGACGTGCATCGCTAGGCGATTTACCTCCATGCGGTTGCCAGCTAGGTGTTCCGTCCGAAGACGGACCGTCATCAACTTGTCGTCCTCTGGGGCCGCGATCAGCGCCGTCGTGGCGGCCCAACGGGCCAAATCGAGATCCTGCTTATCGATTGCACGATTGGCAAGCGTCACACCGATATCGCGAATCGCCTTGATCATTTCAAAACGCCACTGCTCAGCCCAATGCCACTGGCCGGGTGCGCTATCGGCCAGCGGTGCACCGCGCACCAGGCCCAACGATTGAATCATCGCCTCATTTCCGGCCTTCTGAACACCGCCCACCATCAGCATGTTCAGATATTCCCAATCGGAGGAGACGTCCGGGTGAAGCTTGATTCGTCCAGAATAGGCGTCCGGCAAGTACGGTTTGCCAACTTCGTCGTTACCCAACCATATGCGCAGCCGCGACATATTCGACCGCCGCGTGCCCTCGGCCACCAGCAGCGACCTAGTCATGGCCGTCGACGTCTGCCCCGGATGATGCAGCAACCATCCGCAATACTCAAGGCATTGTTTCGGCGCGCGGTTCGGTGGCACACCCCTTGCATTGACTAGCTCAATCGGGCCAAGCACATTGAGATATGGGTGAGACTGTGTGCCGACCATGGCGCGTCCGATCTCTCGTCCGCCAGCCGACAACGACGCCAGTTCAACCCACGTCATCGTGCCTGCCGACGGAGGGGGGAACCGTGCGGTTAATCAGCCGATGCTAGCATTGACACACGCCGCACTTTCAACCCGTCTCGCTTGACGGGCAGGCATGCACTGCCCCCTAAGCGGGTTTCGGTTCTATAACCACGACGGTTCGGTCCCGCCAGTTTGGGACATCCTTCAGCGCAGCCCGGCCCACCAAACCATCTTCGGCGTACATCTCGGTGGCAGGATCACCCGTCAACGCCTTGACGGTCGCGGATTCGACGGCCGCCTTAAGCGCCGTTTGGTCGAAGTTGTGGGTGTGTGTCATTTTGGTCTCCTCGTCAGGCCACCAGGTCCTCGACCTTATCGCGGTCATTGGTTTCCGACGCCTTAAGCCTGGCTGCGCGGCGGGCGTCGGCAGCAAAGGCCGAGGCGGGTCGGTTGGCCAGGTCTTCATAGTCGGCCCAACGGCGGTTGACGTCGTCCTGGGCAAGCTCACTCAGCCGGGCAGCCTCGGCCGGGTCGGCCTGGGTCAGCATTTTGAACCGCAACTCGTCCTTGCGGTACTCGGCCAACGACAGCCGGGGACGCGGTGAATCCAGCAGGAAGGGGTTCAGCCCCTCGCTGCGACGAACCGGGTCATAACGCAACAGCGGCCAATAGCCAGACGCCACTGCCTTGTACTGCTGGTCAAGCCCGTCCTGCATCGGAATGCCATGACTGATGCAATGGCTGTATGCGATGATCAGGCTAGGCCCGTCATAGGCCTCCGCTTCGCGGAAAGCCGTCAGGGTTTGCTGGGGGTCAGCACCCATGGCGACGCGCGCCACGTAGACGTTGCCATAGGCCATAGCCTGCTGGGCAAGGTCCTTCTTGGTCGTCGTCTTGCCGGCGGTGGCAAACTTGGCGACGGCGCCCAACGGTGTGGATTTCGACGCTTGGCCACCCGTATTCGAGTAGGTTTCCGTGTCAAGCACCAGTACGTTGACGTCCCGTCCGCTGGCCAGCACATGGTCGAGGCCGCCCGCGCCGATGTCGTAGGCCCAACCGTCGCCGCCAACGATCCAGACGGAACGCCGTAGCAGGTGGTCGATGACGGAACCTAAGTCAGCCACCAGGGGGCCGCTCAGTTTGGCGAGCATCTCGCGCAGGCGATCTATCCGCGACTGTTGTTCTTCCAGCTCAATCTCGAAACGCTGCGGGGCATTAAGCAACTCGTCGACCAGCGTGTCATCGCCGACCTCGGGACGCAGTTGCTCCAAGCGCCGATACGCCAGGTCGGTTTGCAAATCGGCCGCCAACCGCATGCCCAGGCCGAACTCGGCGTTGTCCTCGAACAGCGAGTTCGACCAGGCCGGGCCGCGTCCTTGCTTGTTAGCCGACCAGGGCGTAGTAGGCAGGTTGCCGCCATAGATGGACGAGCAACCCGTTGCATTGGCCACCTGAGCACGCGCACCGAAAAGCTGCGTCAACAGCTTGAGGTAAGGCGTCTCGCCGCAACCGGCGCACGCTCCGGAAAACTCGAACAGCGGCTCAAGGAACTGGGCACCACGCACCGTCCCGAAGTCGACGCGGCGACGCATGTTGTACGGCAGCGATTCAAAGAAATCGACGTTGGCCCGCTCTGTTGCCCGGTCCCCCAGCACCTGTTCCAGGTTGATGGCTTTCCGGTCTATGCTGCCGATCGGATGCACCGGGCAGGCCTCGACGCACAACCCGCAGCCGGTGCAATCTTCGGCATATACCTGCAGCGTAAACGTCTGGTTGGGTAACCCGGCACCATTCAGCGGTGCTGATTGCCAACCATCCGGGACGGCTGCGGGGTCAAGGTTCTTCTTCTGGTAGTACTTGGCACGGATCACCGCGTGCGGGCAGACGAACGCGCAGTTGCCGCACTGAATGCATGTTTCCGGGTCCCACACCGCGATGTACTCGCTCAGGTTCCGCTTCTCGAACTTCGTCGTGCCCGAGGGATAGGTGCCGTCGATTGGCAGCTTCGATACTGGCAGGCTGTCACCTTGCTCAAGAATCATGGTGGCCGTCACGTCATTGACGAAGTCGGACGCCTGGCCGACAATCGGCGGCAAGAACGACACGTCCGAGGTTGGCGCGTCCGGAACGCTTACCTTGTGCAGATACTTGACGGCGGCGTCGACGGCATTGTGGTTCTTCTGAACAATGTCCATCGACTTCTTCGAGTACGTCTTCGTGATCGCACCCTTAATGCGATCAATCGCCACGTCACTAGGCAAGACACCAGAGATCGCGAAATAGCAGGTCTGAAGGACGGTGTTGGTGCGTCCAGGTAGGCCGGCTTCGCGGGCCACTTCGTCGGCGTGAATGGTGTAAAGCTCGCAGCCCAGATCGATCACCTTCTGCTGCATCGGCTGCGGCAGTTTGCCGAACACCTCTTCCGGCCCATAGGGCGAATTGATCAGCACGACGGTGCCCTTGCGAGCGTGTTCCAACACGTCGATGCGCTCCAGGATGCCCCAGTTGTGCACGCCGATGAAGCCAGCTTTGTGCACCAGATAGGGTGCCTTGATGGGGTGTGGCCCGAAGCGCAGGTGGCTGGTGGTGCGCGAGCCCGACTTCTTCGAGTCATAGACGAAGTAGCCCTGGGCGTAGGTCGCCGGGTCGGAACCGATTATCTTGATGGTGTTCTTGTTTGCTCCGACGGTGCCGTCCGAACCCATGCCATAAAAGACGGCGCGCTTGGTCTCCGGGTCTTCCAAATCGATCTCTGCGTCGTACTTCAGCGACAGCTTGGTGACATCGTCCTTGATACCGACCGTGAATCGGCTGCGTGGGTTGCGCCTAGCCAACTCATTGAAGACGCCCAACGCCATGGCCGGCGTGAACTCCTTGGAACTCAGGCCGTAGCGTCCACCGATGATGACGGGCAGCGACTTGATCTCGCCACGCGCGAAAGCCTCGCCGTAGACGGCCTGGACGTCAAGGAATAGCGGCTCGCCGTCAGAGCCAGGCTCTTTGGTACGGTCGAGCACGGCGATCTTTTTGACCGTCTTGGGTATCGCCGCCAACAGTTGCTTGGCGGGGAAGGGACGGTACAGGCGCACCAACACCACGCCAACCTTCTTACCCTTGCTACGCAGGTAATCGGCAGCCTGTTGTGCCGCCTGAACGCCCGAACCCATGATGACGACGACCCGCTTGGCGTCCTTGTCGCCGTAGTATTCGACGAGCTTGTATTGGCGCCCGGCCACCTTCGCGAAGTCATCCATCGCTTTTTGCACGATGCTGGGCACAGCCAGATAGTGCGGGTTTGACGCCTCGCGGGCCTGGAAGTAGACGTCCGGGTTTTGCGCCGTGCCGCGAATGAACGGGTTGGCCGGGCTGAGCGCCCGCGCGCGGTGCTGGAAGATCAACTTGTCGGGCACCATGGCATGCAGTTGGTGATCCGTCAGGCGCCACATGGTGTTCAGCTCGTGGCTGGTGCGGAAGCCGTCAAAGAAGTGCAGGAAGGGGACGCGAGATTTCAGCGTCGCCACCTGCGCGATGACGGCCAGGTCGTGGCATTCCTGCACAGATGTCGAATTGATGATTGCAAAACCGGTCTGCCGCACCGCCATGACGTCCTGGTGATCACCGAAAATCGACAGGCCCTGGGCGGCGATTGACCTAGCCGCGACGTGGATGACGGTTGACGTCAGCTCGCCGGCGATCTTGTACATGTTGGGAATCATCAACAGCAAACCCTGGGACGCCGTGAACGTCGTCGACAGCGCCCCCGACTGAAGCGCCCCGTGAAGCGCACCGGCCGCGCCGGCCTCAGACTGCATCTCGACGATGGTGGGTGTCTGCCCCCAAATGTTGGTGCGGGCGTGGGCGGCCCACTCGTCGGCGAACTCGGCCATTGGCGAGCTGGGCGTGATCGGGTAGATCGAGCAAAGCTCGTTTAGCCGGAAGGCGACGTCGGCCGTCGCCTCGTTGCCATCGCAGATGATGCGGGTTTGCGGGTCTTGACTGGCGGCAACCGCCGCAGCCGCCTCGGCTGTCGATTTCTTGGACGAGTCGAGCGCATCCGCCAAGATGAAATCGCCGGTATTCTCGGCGCCCAGCGCGCCCAGCTTGGTCGCAGTTGTGATTGTGTCAGGCATTGCTGTCTCCGAATTCTTCCGGCACCATGACGATGGCGCAGACGGGGCACTGCTCAGCGCAGGCCGTGCAGCCGGTGCACTTGTTGTAGTCGAAGCGGTAGCGATGACCTGGCCCCAGTTTGATGACGGCGTCTTCTGGGCAGGCGCCCAGGCAACCGTCACATTCGATGCAGTTGCCACAGCTCAGGCACCGGGTCGCTTCGTAGATCGCCTCGTCCTGCGTCAGGCCTTTAATGATCTCTTCGAAACCAGTCTCGCGTGCCGCAATGTCGAGTTCGGGCTGCTGGCCGCGCGGGTTGTTGCCGAAGAACCACAGGTTCAAGTCGTCGAAGTGAGCCACGGGGTGGGTGGTGCGCTCTTCGGACGGCATCTGGCTCAGCCACGCGTCGATGTTCCGGGCTGCCTTCTTGCCGTGGCCAACACTGATGGTCACTGTGCGGTCGGACGGCGTCGCGTCGCCGCCGGCGAAGATGCCGGGCACGTCCGTCATCATGGTCTTGGGGTCGACCAGTACGGTGTCGCCGTCGAATTTTAGGCCCTCGATTCCGTGCAGGAAGCCGGTTTCCGCGTCTTGGCCGACGGCCAGGATGAGCGTGTCGGCAGGCAACTTTTCGAACTCGCCGGTGGGGACGGAACGGCCCTGGTCGTCTAGTTTCATCACCTCAACCATCAGGTCGTCGTCGCCCTGCTGCGTGATGGTTCGCAGCCAGTTCATCTTGACGCCCTCGCGCTGAGCCTCGTGCATCTCGTCCTCATGAGCGGGCATCTGGGCTTCGGTGCGACGATAGACGATGATGGCTTCCTCGGCACCCAGGCGCTGGGCCGTGCGGGCCGCATCCATGGCGGTGTTGCCGGCGCCATAGACTGCGACTTTTCGTCCGACTAGGGGTTTTACGTCCCCCTGGGCAGTGTCGTGCAAAAAGTCGACGGCGTCGAGCATGCGGGTCGCGTCCATCGATGGGATGTCGATGTGCTTGCCACGCCCGGCACCCACGCCGATGAACACGGCATCGTAGTTGCCGTTGTTTTTTTCGGCCAACAGGTCGTCGACGCGGTGGTTCGTGACGATCTTGACGCCGAGTGCTTCAATGCGAGCAATCTCGGCGTCGACGACATCGCGCGGCAGACGGTACTCAGGTATGCCGTAGCGCAGCATTCCACCGGGTTGCTCGCCGGCGTCCACGATGGTGATGTCGTGGCCGAAGCGCGCTAGGTGGTAGGCGCAACTGAGGCCCGCCGGGCCGGCGCCCACGACGAGGACGCGCTTGCCGGTGGCGGGGCGCAACGTCTCGAACTTCCAGTTGTTGGCGATGGCCATGTCACCCAGGTAGCGCTCGACGGCATGGATGGCGATCGGTGCGTCCAGGTCGCCGCGGTTGCAGGCGGTTTCGCAAGGGTGGTAGCAGACGCGCCCATGGATGGCGGGCATCGGGTTGTCGCGGACGAGTTGCGCCCAGGCGGCATGTGGCTGCTCAAGTTTGGCCAACCGCAGCCACTCCTGACAGTTTTCACCAGCCGGGCAGGCCTGGTTACAGGGCGGCAGCAGGTCAACATAGACAGGCTTTTGCGATCTCACAGGCCCGGCCCGGCCGGGGGTTGTCGCAAGGTCAGGAAGGTCGGCAATATCACGCTGAAGAACGGTCACATTTAGCCTGTCAATCGGGAATGGTGAGCCGCCGAACCAGCATCACGACGGCACCTGCCAGTCTAGTAAGCGGAACGATCGCCGGGTAGAGCAGAGGCTACGCCCACTGCGAACGCCTAGAATCATGGGCCGAGCCTAAATCGGGCCGCCCATCGCCGAGGCGGCGCTGCGTGGTGCGAATATCGCCAAATCTGGCTCAAAAACCACCGCTTCGTGGCCAACACTGGGGTGCCAAGCACTAGGCGCTGGCCATGCAACAAACTTGAGCATTGGCGAGGGCCCGGGTTCAGTCGGTATAGTTGACGCGGCAGTATTGCCGCCTTAGCTCAGTCGGTAGAGCGGCTCACTCGTAATGAGCAGGTCAAGAGTTCGATTCTCTTAGGCGGCTCCGCTATATCACCATCAGTCGCGATCATGCCTTACAATAGGTAAGGAGAGGAGTTGCGATGCCTACTGCGACCATGACCAGTAAGGGACAGGTGACCGTCCCCGTGGAGGTTCGCCATCAACTCGGTTTGGTGGCCGGCAGCCGCGTCGACTTCGTGCCCGACGCCCAAAGCTACCGTATCGAGGTGCGACGGCGTCCGCTTGCCAGCCTGTTCGGGGCGCTGCCCAGGCCGTCGTCGCCGGTGACGCTTGAGGACATGGAAGCTGGGATCGCCCGCGGCGCTGCCGCAACGATGGGCCAATGATGATCGGCCTCGACACCAATGTGCTCGTCCGGTTCTTGACGGCTGACGACCCGTCCCAGTCGGCTTCAGCAAACAAGCTCATAAGCTCACTAACGGAAGAGCAACCCGGCTTTGTCAGCCTTGTCACCGTCGTCGAGACCTGCTGGGTGTTGCGTCAGTCCTATCGGTACCCGATCAGCGACGTCAACCACGTCATCGCCGAACTGCTCGACACCGCAGAATTGGTGATCGACCAGGACGACCTGGTGCGTGCCGCGCTAGCCGTCGCCGCTGAGACGGGACGCGAACTGCCAGACGCTCTGATCGCCGAGCGCGGCGCAACCGCCGGCTGCGTCACCACCTACACCTTCGACAAGCAAGCCAGTTCGCTGCCAGGTATGAATCTCCTGGCTGCGACCACCACCTGACAGAATCTGCCAACCATAACAAAACATAACCCTGCATAGCTTGGTTGCCTATAACGCCTTAGGTTTTGCTAGTCGTGTAGATGCTACCCACCCACGCCGAACTACACCCCTGCCGGGCGGCGACGTCATAGGATTAGCGCATGACTACACATGGGTTTTCTTTAAACGGCTGCGAACTGGGCGTCGCTACTGCGGCTACGCAGATCGAGGGTGGTAGCGCCGACACCAACTGGCACCACTGGGCGGCCGAGCCTGGGCACATCAAGGACGGGTCAACTCCAGCGCGGGCCGCCGATCACTGGAACCGTGTGCCCGAAGACACCGCCCTGTTGCAGGAACTGGGCGTCAAGCACTACCGGATGGGGCTCGAGTGGGCGCGCGTCGAACCTGAACGCGGCATCTTCGATGACTCAGCCATCGACCATTACCGGGACGAACTGACGCGGTTACGCGACGCGGGCATCAAGCCATTGGTGACGTTGCACCACTTCAACAACCCGTGGTGGCTGGAGGCCACCGGCGCATTCGAAAACCGGGACGCAATCGACGTCTACCTGCGGTATGTGCGGCGCATGGTTGAAACGCTGGGCGATCTGGTGGACGAGTGGATCACATTCAACGAACCGAATGTATACGTGGTCGCATGCTATGTCGAAGGCACCTGGCCGCCGGGTAGCCGTAGCCCGCGCGGCGCCCAGTCCGTCGCCCAACACCTGGCCGAGGCGCACATCAGCGCCTACGGGCTGATACACGAGTTACAGCCGGAGGCAAAGGTCGGCGTCGCCATGCACCTTCGCGTCTTCCGCCCGGCAAGCAAGTTCAACCTGCGCGATATCGGCGCGGCCGTCGTGGGTGGCTTCCTGTTCCAATCAGCATTGCACCGAGCGATGAGCACTGGCTTGTTTGTCCCGCCGCTGCTTCAACCGAAAGGCGTGCGTCCCGGCAAGTATTACGACTTCCAGGGCGTCAACTATTACTCCCGTTCGATGGTGACGGGCCTAGCGGACGGCGTTGCCAAAGACGTGCCCGTCAGCGATCTCGGGTGGGAGATCTACCCGGCAGGTTTGGCGATCGTGTTGGGGCAGGTCGCCCGGGCCTACCCTGGGCCGATTTACATCACTGAAAACGGCATCGCCGACTCCCACGATGCGTTCCGTCCCCGGTTCATCTACGACCACCTGCGGGCTGTCGTCACCTCGGACGTACCCGTGGAGCGGTACTACCACTGGTCGGCTATCGACAACTGGGAATGGGCCGAAGGCGAAGGCCCGCGCTTCGGGTTGGTGGCATTGGATTACCCGACTCAGACCCGGACAATGCGCGAATCGGGCAAGTTCTATGCCGATATTGCCGCCAACGGCGCCATCACCGAGGCGGCTTATGACCGTTGGGTCGCCCCTTGCGAATACTCGACGGAAGCGAGCGCATGAGCCAATGATCGACAAAGCAGCGGCTGCCCGACGCGTATTCCACCTGGCGGGTGCCAGTACGTCTTACCTATTTCGGGTGACGCCGGCAGGCCACCTGGAACATGTCCACTGGGGGCCGCGCGTCGAGACGGCGGACGCCGATACGCTAGCGGTAAAGACGCCGTCCGGCGGCTATCAAGTGGCCTATCAAGACGACCCCGCATATAGCCTCGACATCTTGCCGCTGGAGTGGTCTGGCCTTGGCAAGGGCGATTTCCGCACCCCCGCCGCTGAACTCAAGCTGCCCGGCAGCGGAGGTTTCATGACGGACTTCCGCTACCTACGTCACGAGATCATTAACGGCGTCGTCCCTTGCCAGGACGGTTTACCTGACGCGCACGCGGACGACGGCAAGGCCGAGACGCTGCGCGTCACCATGGGCGACGCAGGCGTCGAGCTTGACCTGTACTACACCGTCTTTGACAACTGTGACGTCATCGTGCGTCGCAGTGTGCTGCGCAACACTTCGCCTGAGCCGGTGGTAATCCGGCGCCTGATGAGCCAACAAATCGACCTACCCAACCGGGCATACGACCTCGTCACCTTCGATGGCACTTGGGCAGCCGAGGCACACCGTCATGTCCGCCCCCTGGCGCCGGGAACTTACGTCAACGACGCGTTGACCGGCACCTCGTCGAACCGTCATAACCCTGGTGTCATCTTGGCGACGCGCGGCGCCGGCGAGCACCACGGCGAGTGCTACGCCTTCAACCTGGTTTACCCGGGCAACCACTACACGGCCGTCGAACTCAGCCACCGCGATCTGGTGCGGGTGCTGTCGGGCATCAACCCGACCGGCTTCGAATGGGTGCTGCAGCCAGATGAACAATTCGAGACACCCGAGGCGGTGCTGGCCTACTCGAAGGACGGATTCGACGGGCTGTCGGGAACCCTACATCAGTTCGTCCACGATCACATCGTGCCCGCCAAATGGGCCGACGCCGAGCGCCCCATTGTCGTCAACACCTGGGAGTCGGCGATGTTCGACGTCGACGAGGCCACCGTTCTGACGCAGTCCCGTGTGGGCCGCCGTCTGGGTGCCGAACTCGTCGTGCTTGATGACGGCTGGTTCAAGGGACGCAAAGACGACCACGCCGGCCTGGGTGACTACACGGTGGACGCCAAGAAGTTCCCCCACGGGCTGGGTTGGTTGTCGGCGCGTGTTCACGCCATGGGACTCAAATTTGGCCTGTGGGTCGAGCCAGAGATGGTCAACCCCGACTCCGACCTATTCAGAGCGCACCCCGATTGGGCAATTGGTGTAGCTGGCGAGTCGAGAGGTTCGGGGAATTCGTCGCAGCGGACGTTCCGGGACGCGATGCCTGACGGCCTCATATCGCGTCCCTGCACTCTTGGAGGGCCTCCTAACCCGGCGCTCCCTTCGGGACCGCAGCGGGTATACCTCCAGGCCGCTGCTCGTGAAAGCCCCGAACCCCTTGACCTGCCTTGTCTACAGCGCAATCAGCTGATGCTCGACCTGTCGCGGCCTGAGGTGCGGGGCTACATCGTCGAGCAGGTTTCGACCGCGATCGACGATTACAACCTTGACTACATCAAATGGGATTGCAACCGCAACATGACGGACGCCAGCGGTGAACTGGCGCATCGATATTCGCTGGGGCTGTGTGATGTGTTGCGGCGCATTTTCGGGCGGCGGCCGCACGTCCTGCTGGAATCCTGTGCTTCGGGCGGCAACCGATTCGACCTGGCCATGCTGTGCTTTTCGCCGCAAATCTGGGCGTCCGACTGCACCGACCCGGTGGAACGCCTCGACATCCAAGACGGCCTCAGTTACCTGTACCCGCCGTCGACGATTGGTGCCCACGTCACGGCGTCCCCTTCTGCGCAAACACTGCGGGCCACCCCGCTGTCGACGCGGTTCAACGTCGCGGCCTTCGGCGTATTGGGCTACGAGTTCAACCTGACGACGTTGAGCCATGCCGAGCGGCGGGACGTCCGCGCCCAAATCGCGTTCTACAAGCGTCACCGGCGCACATTGCAGCAGGGGCGCTTCCACCGGCTGGACGCTAGCCGTCCCGACCAGTTCGGCTGGGCGGCCGTCGGACGCGGCGAGGTAATCGCCGGGCACTTCCAAACAAGGACACACTCGCTGACACCGCCGGGTGTTTGGCAGGTGCCAGGGCTGGACGCCGCAAAGCACTACCGCGTCACTTCGCGGCCGCAAACCCTGGGGCTAGACGATTTCGGCCATCTACTGCGGTTCGTCCTGCCGAAATGGCTGAACCCGGAGGGCCCAATCGTCCGCGCGGTAGGCCATTGGTACCGCCTGCCCGACACCACCGAGTCGTTCACCGCCAGCGGTGCGGCTCTGGCCGCGGGCTACGGACCGTCCATCCAATTTGAGGGTAACGACGACCGGGCGGCTACCAGAATGTGGGCCGACCACGGTTCGACTCTCTTTGTGGTGACACCGCAACGTTGACGGTTCCATCCTTGCTGTCAGTCACCTGTCAATTCCGCGTTCACAGGTGGTGTACAGTGACATCATTGGTGCCCAAAAGTGGTGGAGTCGGCAGGGCGTCGGTCATCTTTTGGGCCAACGGAACAGGGAACAAGGGAGTTGGTCACTATGGTGCCCATCAAGACATTGCGGCCTTTTCTTGCAACAGTCGCCTCTGTTGCGCTTGCGTTTGCCGCGGTCGCATTAAGCCTTCCAAGTGCCGCAGCGGCCGCCCCACAGGTGTTCACGCCGTTTGCTCTGAACAATGGATTCGGTACGGATGCGCAAACACAGCGTGTGATTACCTGGATGGCGCTGAACTCCGCCCAGTACAGTGCGCCATACATCAAAGTGAGCACCGACGCGGCTGCGGTCACGGATGCCAGCCCGGCGTCTTGCGCGTCTGCAGCGGCGCCGGCACCGATGGCCACCTACAAGGTTTACACATGCGCACTGACGGGCCTACTACCGGGCACCACGTACTCCTATGCCGTCGGTGCCACGCAAGGCGCCGACGCTGTCGAGTCGCCCGTCTACTCCTTCACGACGGACAACGGGCAGCCGTTCACTTTCCTGGATTTCGCCGACACCCAGGCGAGTGCCGGGCAGTACGACTCCTACTGGGGCAACGATTTGCGCACGGCACTGCAGCGCACGCCGGACGCCGCCTTCGTCGCGCAAAACGGCGACATCACTGACGACGGAAGTGCCACCCAGATACAAGACTGGCTCACTGCCGTCGGAACCTCCCTGGCCGGCCCAGCCCTCAACCTGGTCCTCGGCAACCACGACGGTGATAACAACACGTCGGCGACGTGGGCGACGATGACGCCTCGGGCGTCGCTGACCAACCCGAACTCCTACTACAATTTCGGCGACAACTCAGCATTGGAGTACGCCTACGTCTACGGTAACGCACTCTTTTTGATGGTGAACACCAACCCGAGCAGCATCAGCATCGCCCAGTTGAATGCCATGGCGACCTGGATAAAAGACACAGTGGCCCAATACGGCCACAACCCTGACGGTTCTCAGCGTTTCGTGATTGTCGTCGAGCATAAGTCACCGTTCGGCGGTATCCACTCCGGTGCGAGCACCTACCCCGCCGGCGACTACGGCAACCCGAATATCGTGCAAGTGCTGCCCAAGGCCTATTTTGAGGCAGGCGTCGACTTGGTACTGGCCGGACATGATCACAACCTAATCCGTTCGTTGCCGGTCACATGGAACTACTCGACCGGCAAGGCGCAGTGGAACCGCAGTCAAATCGGCCTGGACACAATAGATTCGACAACCGATGGCCTGGTCTACTATGTTCCCAGCTTCGCGGGGGCGAAGAACTATAGTGCGGTGGCGACCAGCGCCACTGTGAGCCCGTGGATCGATGTCACGAAGAACTACTCGGTAACCCCGTCCAACGACGCCTACTCGGCGGTGACCGTCGACGCCACCGCCATCCATGTGAACACCTATATCGTGGGCTCAACCACACCGGTGGACTCGTTCGTCATCACCCATCCGGTGGCGGCGCCCGCCCCGACGGTGGGTGACGTGTCTGTAACGGTGTCGCCGAACAGCGCGTTGATCATTCCCGCCGATTGCGGCAATCCGACGACGGTGTCGCCAACTTCGGTGACTGCAACGGTGGCCGTGGCCGACACGACGGGTGCGCCGATGGCCGACCAGGCTGTGACGCTGACGGCGGATGCGCCACTTACCGTGCCAGCCGGAACGTTCACGACGGGGTCGGACGGCACCGTGCAAGTGACGTTGGGCATCGATCCGTCATCGGGTGGCGGCGCGCAGTCGACTGACGACACGCAATCGGCCCTGGTGCGTGCCGTTGCCAGCGGCGTTGATGGATCGGCGCCCGTGACGGTTACGTGGGCGACCTTGCCGCAGTACGTGCCTCCGCTGTTGGTGGTGCAGGCGTCTCCGACATCGGGGACGAGCGTGCTGGCCGATGGACAGCAGTCATACACCGTGACCGTGAGTTGGTTCAACCGCTGTGGTTCGGTAGCCGATATGCCGGTGGTCTTCAGTGTCGATGGGCACGCTGTACCGTCATCGACGGTGATGAACACCGACAGCACGGGCACGGCTTCCATCACGGTGACGGACACGACGGCCGAGACAGTGAGCGTCGGTGCCACGGTCAACAGCGCCACCTACGAACCGGCCAGTTTGGTGTTCGATCCGGTGCCGGTGGTTGCGCAGCAGGTCGGCACGGTTGGTGTGAGTCTTGACTCAAGCTACGTGGGCTTCAACAGCGACCCTTGTGCGGGCACTGTCACCGCATCACCGAGTTCCGTGACGGCGACGATCACGGTGATGGATACGACAGGCAAACCGATGGCGGACCAGAGCGTCACTTTGACGGCTGATGCGCCGCTTGTAGTCCCTTCCGGCACGTTCACGACAGGTTCGGATGGCATGGTGCAGGTGATGCTGGGTGTCGACGCGACTGCCACTTATGGCACAACGGCCAGTGTCGGTGCGGCGGTAGACGGTGTCACGGGGTCAGCCCCGGTGACGGTGGTGGGGCCGCCTCTATATATGCCGCCCGCGCCTCCGTCGCTGTCGCTGACAGTCACACCGAACGGCGCGGATGGCCAAGTGTTGGCTGACGGGTCTCAGTCATGGACTGTGACAGTCACATTGACGAATGTCTGCGAGCGAGAGGTCAATGTTCCAGTGCAGTTCACCATGGGTGGCAACGCCCAACCGCCGGTCTCGACGGTCAACACGGACAGCGCCGGAAAAGCCAGTGTGACAGTGACGGACTCCACCGCTGAGACCGTGGATGTGACGGCCGCCGTCGATGGCTATCAGGTGTCCGGCCCGGCCAGTTTGGTGTTTGCTCCGGCGCCGGTGGTTGGCGCGGTATCTGTGGCGATGTCGCCGGATACGGTAGTCCTTGGCCCGGACGCTTCGTTGTGCAACCCTCGAACGATCGCCACGCCGAGCACGGTGACCGCGACAGTCACGGTGACCGACACAAACGGGAACCTGATGGCGAACCAGAGTGTCGCGATCACGGCCGATGCTTCTTTGGTGGCGCCCACTGGGCTGCTCGTGACTGGTTCTGATGGCACGGTTCAGGTGACGCTTGGCATCGATGCGGCTGTGGCCACGACCGTTTCTTCGGCCGACGTGCATGCGGCCGTGGCAGGCGTCGACGGGGCCGCGACGGTGACGTTCACACTCCTCGGTTTCATGGGTGCGATTCCCATGGTTCCGCCTACGTTGACGGCCAGTCCAACGGTTGGCACGACGGTCTTGGCGAACGGGCAGGATTCGTATACGGTGACCGCAACCGTGGCTGACGCGTGTGGCACCCGATTGGCTGACGCGCCGGTTAATTTCCGCATGGTCGGTGACGCCACGCTGTCGGCGGGGACGATGAATACTGACGCCAACGGTGTGGCGAGTATCACGGTGACGGACACGACAATCGAAACGGCTAATGTGACGGCGACGGCGAACGGCTTGACTTCCAGTCCTGTGGGCTTGGCGTTTGACCCGGCGCCTCCCCTGCGACCCCCTACGGTCAGTGTTTCCATCGACCCACCGCAGTTGTGCGTGGGGGCGACGGCGACGGTGAGTGCTTATGTGGCTGGCGCGGACGGCATGCCGATTCCTGACGTGGTCGTGACATTCACGGCCACCGGCTGGGCGGATGTGTCGCCGACGGCGACAACTGGCCCCGATGGTGTGGCGACCGCGCAAGTGACTGACCGAGTGGCCGAGAATGTCGTGGTGACCGCCTCGTTCAGCGGCGAGCAGAGTTCAGTCAATGTCGCGTTTGTTCCTGGCTGTACGGTTCCGTCTGCTGTTGTAACAGCGGTGACCGTTTCGCCCGTCGCAAACACGGTTGACCCCTCTACCTGGGTTGAGGTCGGTAGTTCTTACACGGTGACCGTGACGGTCAAAGATTCAAGCGACAATTTGATTACAGGGGCAAGCTCGGACGTTAGGTTTGTGCCGTCGTCGCCGGACGTGAAAGTGTCTGACGTGGTTGACAATGGCGACGGTACATATTCGGCACAACTCACATCGACGGTGGCTGACTCGACGGGCACGGTATACGCGGTGTTCCGCGGTAACGCGACCAGTGACGGCACGCAGCCCATTCCATTTAGAGCTGGCCCGGTGAACCCTTCTCCGACCGACTGTTCACTTGCCAACATTCCAGGGTTCTCCGTCGACAAGACGGAATTGCCGGTTCTCGGGGTTGCGACCGGCAACGTTTTTGTGGTTGACAAGTACTGCAATCCACTTCCCGGCATAGCGGTCACGTTCTCACAGACAGTGGCATCCAACGCGACAATCCTGCCGGAGACGGCCGTGACTGGCGCGGATGGCCACGCCGTGGCGACGATTTCCGACCCTGCGCCTGAGACGGCGGCTTTCTCGGCAAGCCTCACAGACTTTCCCAATGTGGCGGTGCCGGGTTCGCCAGTTGATGTGATGTTCACCCAAGCGTGCGGGGATCCGGTGCCGTCGACGTTTGCCGTGACACCTGCCACAAATGCGTCCGACAACTCGAACTGGCCGGTGGCCGATGGCGTCACTTCTTACACGGGTACGGTGACGGCTAGGGATGGCGGCTGTAACGGTGGCCAGTTGTTGGCCGATCTGGACCCGAAAGATTTCACGTTCACACCGTCATCATCCAGCGTGCAGGTCTCTGAGGTGGTCGATAATGGTGACGGCACATACAGCACGCGATTTACGTCGCGGCTTGCCGGCGCCGACTTCACTGTGACTGCACAGTATCAGGGCATGCGGATCGGTAATCCGTCGACGACGGACGTGGGGTTGCCGATTCCGTTCAAAGCCGGTGCTCCGATTGTGGATCCAATACCCGAAACGTGTTCACCGATGAAGGTTAACTTAGCGGTTGACCCGGTTGAGTTGACGGTCGGGCAGAGCGCGACTGTTACCGCGTTCATTCCGGATTGCAATCTCAATCCTGTGCCCAATGAGCAGGCAACGTTTACGGTCAGCGGTGACGCGGTCTTGTCGTCGTCATCGGCGACAATCAACTCCAATGGTCTTGCGACGGTCACAGTAACCGACACGACGGCCGAGACTGTGACAATATCCGTCACTCCACCTGCTGATGCTTCACCACTTGCTGACGGCTCGATCACATCTGTCCAGGTGACGTTTGATCCGGGTCCTTCGTCGACTGGACCCTTTGATTGCCAGCCCGGTCAGGAATCGACCAATGTCTCGGCATCCCCGATGGTGGTGCCATCGCCTGGGCCATCGACCCTCCGGGCATATGTGACCGATCAGTATTGCAATCCGGTTACCGGGGCCTTGGTCAATTTCGGCGTGCCGCTGTCATCGCACGCCACGTACTTCACGACACCTGGTTGGGGGTCTGGTTACACGGTCAATGGGGTTGTCTATGCGACACTAAATGACCCGGTCGCCGAAACGACTCAGGTGTGGGCGGCGACGGACGGGTACTACATGGCGACGAACCCGGCGAGCGGCCTGTTTGTGACGTTCAGCAACGGCGACGGCGCACCGACAATGACGTTCACCGTGTCATACCCCCGCGCATCGAATGTCGAGATCGCCGATGGAAAGGATGCCGCAACGGGTGTCGTGACAGTGCGGGATGCGAATAATGACCTGGTAACCGATTTGGACCCGGCTGACTTCAGGTTCTCACCGTCCTCGGCGGATGTGAAGGTTTCCGATGTGACAAACAATGGTGACGGCACCTTTTCGGCGGATTTCACGTCACTGGTGGCAGATTCGACAGTTACCGTGTATGCCAGTTATCAAGGCGTGGCGATTGGCTCGCCCGAGCCTACTGTGCGACCGATCCCCTTCGCCCCCGGCAACGCTGTGCAAGGTCCGTACACCTGCCCGGACGGGCGACAGGGCACACACTTGGCGGCATCGTCAGTTATGTTGGCGGTGGGGGAGATCACCTACGTCACGGCGTTCATCACTGATGCGAATTGCAATCCGACATCGGGAGGTTTGCTCGAAATCACCGCGACAGGTAGCGCTCAGCTCCCCTCGGGAACCAGCACCTATCTCTGGAATGGCGTTGGCTCAATTGCGGTGACGGATAGCATGGCTGAAACGTCCGTGATTTCTGCCCGGGGTAGCGCGGGCGGGGGCGACGTAATCATGTCCGGTTTCACTGGTTCCGTCAACGTGACGTGGGGCGATTCGACGGTTGTGCCGGCGGCGTCGATGGCGTACGACCCGGCGACGGGATACCTGACGGCCACTGTCACTGATGGTAGCGGCACGCCGCTGCCGAACATTGCTGTTGTCTTCACCCGGCCCGGCTCGCCGTACTACACCACGCCGACGATCGTGCAGACCGACGGCAATGGGCAGGCGAAGTATTGGGCGATGCCCCTCACGCCGCAATTGTGTGCCACCTGGGCGCCGTTTTCTGTCGCTGCGACGGTGGTCGCTCCGAATGGGTCGCTCGTCAATGTGGGCGGGTCGCCCATGACGATACCTCCGATTCAGCCGAGCGCGTCCTTCGCGACGAGTTGCAAGCCCGGTCAACTGTTGTTTGGTGTGTTACCGGTTGTTGACGGCACGGATCGGTCAAACTGGCCCGTGGCCGATGGTTCGTCATCATATGTGGTGACCGTTTCGATCACGAATTTGTCAGTAGCCCCCGTCAATGGCAAGTACCCGCTGTCGCCAGGGGCCGACACTTCACAAATCATCGTGACACCGTCATCACCCAATGTGAAGGTCAGTCTAGTAAATGACAACGGTGACGGCACATATTCCGCGAGATTGACGGCGACGGTGGCTGATCCGAATTACACCGTGTCGGTAACTTATGGGGGCAACGTGGCGACAGCCTCCGATCTGACCACCACGTCGTTGCCTATTCCCTATCTCGCCGTTCCGTCGCCGTCGGCGTCAATGACATATGACGATTCGACGCGTGTCGCGACAGTCACGGTGCTGGACGGTTATGGGAAACCAATGTCAGGTGCGACGGTAACGTTCTCGGTGTCGAGCGGCAATCCGGTGACCGTGCCCACCGGGAGTGACGGCGTCGCGACCGCGCAATTTACCATTCCGGCGTGGACTGGTGGTGGTTGCGTCATACCCCCGGTCCTAGTTTCAGCCACCGTGGTGACGCCCGATGGCGCAACAGTCCCGGTTAGCGGGTCTCCTGCGTTCGCCTCGTGGTCGAAGCCTTCATCCCCGCCAACGCCTGATACGCCTGGCTGCGAGCCGGTGGAGCTGTCTGAATCATTCTCCATTGCACCTGCGGTGTCCATGTCCGACTCCTCGGGCTGGGTGGTTGCGGATGGCTCGACCAGTTACACAGGCACGGTAACGGTGAAGGATGCCAATGACAATCCGGTGAATGATTTGAATCCGAAAGATTTCACCTTCTCGCCGTCGTCGACGGATGTGAAGGTATCTGATGTGACGAATAACGGTGACGGCACATATTCAGTCAAATTCACTTCAACCGTAGCTAATGCGACCACCACGGTGTATGCGAACTATCAGGGTGCCCCTATTGCTGGCGGCATACCTTTGCCGATCCCATTCAAAGCCGTTGTCGCATTTTCTGCGGCCAAGTCGGAGTTTTCCGTGGTTGTTGTGCATGAGCCGCTGCGTTGGGGGTGCATTCAGAGTCCGGGATCCTACGTCGGCACATTGACGGCCAGGGATGCGGAGGGCAATCAGCTAAAGAATCTGGATACCTCGAAGATCCAGTTTGCGGCGTCGTCTCCTGATGTGGTGACTTCGGCCCCGGTCGATGCGGGGGATGGCACCTATACGGTGACTTTCACTCGCGCCATCGGTCCCGGAGATCCGGCGCAGACCGCCACGGTGTCGGTTTCCTACGACGGCTCGACGAAGGTGGCTGATGCGTCCGGCAACACGGATGTGCCGGTTGTTTTCGGCGTGCTGTGTTGGGACCCGCCGTATCAGTACGCAGGCGATGCGACGTTGACATACGATCCGACGACGCACGCGGCGACCGTCACCGTGCTTGGTCCTGGGTCGGGACCCGGGCTGGGTTCACCATTACCGGGCGCCACGGTGACGTTCACTGTCAGCGGCGCGACAATCGATGGGATGACCTCGGCGACCGTAACCACTGGCGACGCCGGGGTTGTGACAGTTGACGTGACGCCAGGCATGGATGCGTGCGGCGGCCAGGAAAGCATGAATCTGTCGGCCAGTGCGACAGGCCCCAACGGGTGGCTTATCGCCGTCGACGGGTCGCCGGTCATCACAACCGCCCCGGCTGTCTGCGCGCCGGCGCCCCCGACGGTTGATGTGACCAATGGCTCGCAAGTGACTGGCACGGGTACGTCGGGCGACACGATCCAGGTGAAAGACGCGACTGGAAAGGTGGTACCTGGTTGCGAGTCCACGACCGTGGACAGCACGGGTCATTTCAAATGTGTGCCGACGACGCGGATCCAGCCCGGAAACAAGTTGATGGTCACACAGACCGATCTGTCCGGCGCATCGTCTGCGGTGACGGCGGTCACAGTTTCGACACTGCGACTTCTGCTTGCGTTACCGAGCATCTCCCTTTCGGGGCCTCTGCAGCAGACAGTGACGGGTTCGAACTTCAACCCAGGCGAACGCGTGGATCTAGTCATCGAGTCGACACCGTGGGACATCGGTTATCAAACCGCCGATTCCGCGGGGACGGTTGTGTTCGCTTTCAAGGTACCTGCGAACTTCCCCGTCGGCACGCACACCGCAACGTTGACCGGTAGTCAGTCTGGCGCCATCTCAAATACATTTCAGGTTATCTCGCCTGGCAACACCACGCCTGTCAACACCACACCGACGATAACAGTCGCCACCGGAGGTTCGGTGGCATCCTCTGAATTGGGCTTGGCGGTCGGCGCGGTCGGCGCCGGATTCGGCGGCCTAGCCTTCTTGTGGGCCGGAATTGCCACCTATCGCCGTAAGGAAGAGGCCGTTGAGTAACGATTGAGAGGGCGGCACAACTCAGCGCCGGGTAACGTTGTGGCATGACTTCTGATGCGACAATGATGACACGGCCTGACACCCCAGCTTCGCCTACCCGCAACCGATGGACGTTTTCTGTCGGCACCATTGGGCGCGACATGGTGTATACCCTTGTCAGCACCTATTTTCTGTCGATGTATGTGCTCAGTTTGCATCAGTCGGATTCTGTGCTGGCTTGGGTGTCAGGGCTGATTCTGGCCGCCCGGTTGTTCGACGTCGTAATGGATATCGTCATGGGGTCGATCGTTGACAATACGCGCACGCGCTGGGGGCAGTACAAGCCGTGGATCCTGATCGGCGTCATCGCGTCGGCTATTTTCACGGTGCTGCTGTTTGCGCCCTTCGACTTCAACCCCGTCGCTTTCGTCACCATTTTCTTCCTGCTGTACCTGTGTTGGTCGTTGAGTTGGACGACCAACGACATTCCGTATTGGTCACTGATGCCAGCGCTCAGCCTCGATCAGAAGGAGCGCGAACGCATCGGCTCGCTGGCCAAGATTTTCGCCAACATCGGCATGTTTGCTGTCGCCGGTTCGATCGTCCCTTTGGTCGGCACGACTGACACGCCGGGCATTTTGACCAAAGCCGTAGGTGCCCAAAACGCCTGGCTTTACTACACGCTCGGCATCGTCACCATCATGCTGATTGGGCAGGCCGTCACGCTGTTCGGCACGCGGGTGCCGACGTTGGTCGTCCCCCAGGAGCAGGTCAAGCTGCGCGACATCTACAAGGTTGTCGTGAAGAACGATCAGTTGCTCTGGGTGGCCATCGCGATGATCTTGTTCATGACTGGATATCTGACGACCACGACTCTCGGCGTGCCGTACTTCCAGTTCGTCTTCCGTGATTCGGGCATGTATTTTCCGTTCACGCTGATTCTCGCGGTAGCCTCGCTCGGCGGCTTGCTCATCTTCCCGACGCTGCGAAAAAAGTACTCGCGTCGGGTGCTGTATACCGCTGCAACCGCATCAATCGTGCTCGGGTACATCGTCTTTTTCCTGGCGCCGGCGCACAATTTCGCGTTCATCGCCGTCGGCGGCTTGCTGCTATTCTTCGGCGACACGCTCGTGGTCATCTTGATGTTGGTGTTCATCTCCGACACCATCGACTATGGCCACTGGAAGCTGGGACGCCGCAACACGGCGATAACTTTCGCGCTGCAGCCATTCATCAATAAGCTGGGCGCCGCGCTGTCGGCTGAGATCGCGGCGCTAGCCCTGATCTGGTCGGGCATAAACGCCGCCAAGGGCAACGCCGATCTAGTCAGCGGCAGTGGGCTGACAGTCATGAAGCTGATCATGCTGGTTTTCCCGCTGATCACGACGGCCGGCGGCTACCTACTGTGGCGGGCAAAGTACAAGATTGACGAGAAGTTCTTTGATCAAATCCAATCCGACCTGCGCGATCGTGGCCAGTTGGTTGATGACGATGAGACCACACCGACAGCCTCCTATTGAATGCTGTCGCCTTTACACCTCGCAGATGACGCAGACAGGGGTCGGGATCGCGACTTCGTCGCGCTGGTCTAGACCACCATCCTCGGCGATGGCAAAACTGACGACGTTGTCGCTGTCTTGGTGCGCGACGACCAGGAATCGCTGATCAGGGGTGACCGTGAAGTCGCGGGGAGTTTTGCCGCCGCTAGGAATGACGGCTCGCTGTGTCAATGCGCCATCGGATGCTACGTCGAAAATCGCAATGGAGTCATGGCCTCGATTCGACGCATAGACGTGTTTACCGTCAGGTGCCACATGCATCGTGCCGCAGATGGAATGCCCGTCAAACTCGGACGGAAGGGTTGCAGCAGTACTTCGCAGCTCCAGAGTTCCATTGGACGTGACATCTAACGTATCGACGGTGCTGTTCAATTCGTTGACGCAATAGAGGACGGTGGGTGAAGCCGCACCGAATTCGCAGTAGCGCGGACCGGAGCCAGGTCGCGCGTGAAAAGGCACCTGCTCGACCAACCCAGATTCGGGCGAATAGGCAAAGATGTGTATCAGGTCTAGCCCCAAGTCTGGAACGTAGGCGATGCCCGTGGAGCCGAATGCGGTGCTGTGCGGGTGCGGGCCGGCCTGACGCTGCGGGTCGGCGGAACACCCCTCATACTGGAAGAACTGTTCGTCTTTGCTGAGCGATCCGTCGTCGTTCACCGGATATGCGCAGACGCTGCCGCTCATGAAATTGGCGACCGAAAGGAGCTTGCCGTCCGGGGTAAGCGCGACGTGACAAGGGTCCGTGCCGCCGGTCGGACGCACGCAGATTTCCCGGCCATCGCGGCCGAAGGCTGAAACACTGCCTTGGGGCTTGCCATCGAATTGTTTGAGTTCATTGACCAGGTAGATGAACTGGCGGTCAACCGACCGGCATAGAAATGATGGGTTTCGTGTGCGGGCCACAACTGAAGGCGCTCCAAAACGTCCCGTCGTGCTGTCGAGCTCAATTGAGTAAACGCCCTCACCACGTCCGACCAACACCTCACCAGTTCCGTGCAAAATAGGCTCCGTGTATGTGCCGATCAGTAGCGGAATCGTCATGATTTTCTCCTTTACCCCCGTCACTCCATGGTAACGACTGTGCGTCCGACCGAACGTCCCTCACGAAGAGCCATCAGTGCATCATTGACAAGGCCCAGCGGGTAGACGTCCGATACGAAAGGCTCGATTGCCCCTGCTTCCACAAGGTGCGTCGCTTCAACAAGATCCTGTCGGCTGCTGCCACGAACACCAACAATTTGTTTTTCGCGCAAAACCATCGTCTGAAAGTTCACCGAATAGGTGTCATCGGCGTACCCAACCAGGACGACCCTTCCGCCCGGACGGCAAACATCGAGGGCGTCTTGCACCGATTGACGGCTGCCAATGTGATCCACCACAACGTCGCACAGTTCATTATTGGTGTACTCCATGATCATCTGACGCAAGTCCTCACTGGCCGTGTTCACGACATGATCGGCACCCATCGACTGCGCGATATCCAGCTTTGCTTCGTGTCGACTAGTACAGAAGACCTCGGCCCCGCACAACTTGGCGATCTGGATGCCTTGAAACCCAAGCCCGCCCATGCCGAGCAAGCAAACCTTGTCGCACGGGCGCACCTGACCTTGCACCTTGATAGCCCGGTACATGCAGGCAACCGCGTCCGGAATAATCGCGGCCTGCCCATATGTCATCTGATCATTGTCGAACACCAAGACGTTCCGAGCCGGAACCGCCATATACTCTTGCAATCCGCCGTCTAATTCGAAACCGAATCTGACAAGGCGCGCACAAAGATTCGGCATTCCGGTGACGCAATAGCGACACCGGCCACAGGTTACGTCGATACCAACAATGACGGAATCACCAACATTGACATCATCAACATCATCGGCAACCGCCTCAATGACGCCTGCGGTTTCATGGCCCGGCACATGGGGCAGCTTCACCGCTGCCACCCTTCCGTCTTGCATATGTAGATCCGTGCCGCACAGCCCGCTGGCCATCACATGCACCAATACCTCACCTGGCTTCGGCACAGGTTTTGGCTTTTGCTGCAGCGACAGAGGGGCGTCGAATTGTTCCAGAACGGCGGCTCTCATTACTGTTGTCACGCCTCTTCCATACCGTTCGGGAAAATGACCACCTTTATCGCGTTATCCTTGCGCTCAACAAATGTGCTCAGCGCCTCTCCGAATTGCTCAAGCGGGAATCGATGTGAGATCACATCTTTGACGTTCAGGCGACCGCTTGATATCAAGGGCAGCACTCGAGGTACCGCATTCGGGTCGGCCCGCGAACCGAAGATGGCGATTTCGTTGTGCGCAATGAACTTAAACGGCACTGGCTCCATACCGTCGTCAGCTGGCACGCCAAGCAGTCCAACTCGGCCACCCTTGCGAGTCATGCTGGCCGCCTGCGCAAGCGTGCCGGGCGCCCCCGAACACTCGAAACACTCGTCAACACCCAAATCATTGGTAAGTGAGCGGACCGCTGCCACAGGTTCCGTCTTTGTAAAGTCAACGCACTCATCGGCCCCCAGATGCTTGGCGCTTTCCAGCCGTGAACCACGCCCTACCATGACCACTCGGGATGCCCCCATCGCTTTGGCGACCTTGGTAGCGCAGATCCCGATCGGTCCCGGCCCGATGACCGCGACCGTGCCACCAGGTGTTATGCCAGTCAATTCCAACCCGTGTAGGGCGACGCCAGCAGTATCACACAAGGCGCCTTCGGCGAACGACACGTTGTCTGGCATCTTGGTGAGGCTACGAATCGAGTACTTTTGATATTGCCCATAGGCACCGGGCACCGTAAAACCATAATGTTCGTGACCTGTAGCGATATTGCCGTAGTTGAGGCACAGGCTGTAGCGGCCGCGCTTGCAGTTATCACAGTATCCGCAGCCCTTATGGGCTTCTCCGGCCACCCGATCACCCACTTTTAGTCCTGTGACTCCATCGCCAATTTCGACGACCTCACCGGACCATTCATGGCCCGCCACGAAGGGATACGCTGGCGGCCAAACCCCCAGTAACTCACCCCGAATGATCTGGGGGTCGCTTCCGCAGATAGCGACAGCCTTAATTTTGAGTAGTACCTCTTGATAGCCGGGGTGCGGCACCGGCACCTCGCGGATTTCGAACTCATTCGGGCCTGTCAGAACACAAGCCTTCGCAAATTCCGGGACTCGTGGCGCATGCGTCATGGCCTACTCCTTTCTTTCTCCCATTTGTTTGAGAGCAGTGACAATGAACTCATCTCGGGCCTGGACCAAGTCGTCCATAGACTTTTCTGTCCAGTCATAAAAACCGTGACCTGTCTTGTAACCGAGCTCACCTTGCTTGATATGTTCATCGAATATCGGCGATGCATCCGTCCGTGATGACAACCCAGGCAGCACTGTGTCCTGCACGGACTCGCAGAGGTCCAGCCCGACTGCGTCAACATGCTCCAGCGGACCCCAAACTGGGAACCGCAGAGCCATGCCCATTTTGATTGCGGTGTCGACATCTTCGGGGCTGGCCAATCCAATTTCCACAATGTTGACCGCTTCGCGAATGACGGCTTGCAACACTCGGTTCGCCAATTGCCCGGGTAAGTCCCGCTGAACAATGACGGGAGATTTTCCCCACGCGGTCAGCATCTTTTTTACATTTTCCGCAACAACCGGTGACGAATGATCGCCGATCACGATCTCCACCAGCGGCACCAAGTGCGCCGGCAACCAGAAGTGAGCGGTGAGTGCACGCTCGGGATGGTGAGTATTGGCCGCAATGTCGGTGATACGCAAGCCGGACGTGTTGCTCAGGATCGGTACATCGGCGGGGACGAGTGAATCCAATTCAGCGAACATCGTCTGTTTGGCTTCAAGGTTCTCGTAGATGGCCTCGATCACAAGCGCGACGCCGGCAGCGGCGTCAGACAGTGACGCTGCCACCGTCATATTGTGCAGAGCTGTGTCACCGGCGGACGGGTCGCACAACTCGTAACGTTCAAGGTCCGCTATTGTCTTCGCTGCCCGGTCAAGGACGGTCTTTCGGGCGGTGTCGCTAGCGTCATAGAATCGGACCTGATTGCCGGCCAACGCAGCACAACAGCCGATAGCTGACCCCATTGTGCCGGCGCCAACGATGAGAATGGTGTCTTGCATAGTATTCTCTCCCTTGTTTGTTTTGGGCGGCCCGACGGTTTCATCAGGCCGCCCAAAACACCTTATCCTTGATTACCCTTGACTCTTGCAGAAGTCAGTTGCTGCGGCCGTGTCTGCGGCCTCGGAACCTGCTGGCAGCGCAGTGCAGACGTTGTCCTTGGTAACTTCGATCGGGGTCAGCAAGTAACTTGGCACATCGTGGTCACCGTTGTTCTGATAGGCGGTGAAGTCAATGGGCGTACCTTGCTGTATGGCCTGAACCATCTTGATGACCTCGGTTGTGTCAAGGGTCGGGTCTTTGTCAATCGTCTGGTACTGCTGACCAGCGGCGATCGATTGAATGGTCAAATCCTCAGCATCCATGCCGGTCACGACAGGATCCGGCTGACCAGCAGCTTCGACTGAAGCGAGAATGGCACGGGCCAGCGGATCGTTCGGCGAGAGCACGCCGTTGATCTTGGTGCCGTTGCCGTAGAAGCCCGACATAAGCGAATCCATGCGGGTCTGCGCATTAGAGGCCAACCAGCCCTGAGTAGCCGTCTGCTGCTGCGAGGTCTGACCGGAAGGAACCTTCAAGGTGCCATCATCGATCTTAGGTTGAAGCACCTGCATGGCGCATTGATAGAAAGGCGTCGAATTGGAATCGTCGGGCGAACCCGAGAATACCTCGATATTCCACGGCGAACTACCTTGCAAAGCAGCTAAGCCACGCAACAGAGCATTGCCCTGCATAGTGCCGATCTGGCAGTTATCGAATGACACATATGCGTCAATATCGGGCGTGTTTGTAAGCATCCTGTCATAGGCGATGACTGGAATGCCTGCCGTCTTGGCATCAGCCAGTTGGGTGCCGAGCTGTGAGCCATCGACCGCTCCGATCACCAACACCTTGACGCCCTGTTGAATCATGGCCTCAATCTGCTGCTGTTGCTCGGTCACGCCATTGTCCGCGAATTCGACGACTGACTGGAACCCAGCAGCCTGGAAGCCGCTTGTAAAATACTGCCCGGCCTGCACCCAGTTTGTGGAGGTCTTCTGCGGAAGTGAAATACCGATTGTCGCCCCGGCGGCGAACGGTGTACCGATCACTGCCGACGCCGGGGTGCTGTTGTCACTTGCACTACTCGCACTAGTCGCCGGTGCTGAGGTCTCAGGTGGCTGAGTCGTCGAACCTCCAGTGCTGGGAGTGCTGCTGCAGCCCGCCAGAAGCATGGCACAAGCGGCACCCAGTCCCAACAGAGTGGATACTGTTTTCTTGGATATCATTTTTCCTTACCTTTGATTTGCATCTTGTGACGCGATGAGGGCGGTTCCCTCATCCGTGCCCGCTTGCTCCGAAGCGGTTTCAACGGCGTCCATGGTCGGAGCGTCGAAGTCTTTTCGTCGAACCTGAAGTCCTCGCTGTAATGTGCCTATGATTGATGGCTTGCCCTGAGCCTTGCTGTACAGGTCGAACCCCACGGCCACCAGCAGCACCAGGCCTTTGATGATGTCCATCATGTCGTCGCCAACGCCCATCAGATAAAGGCCGCTGTTCAACGTAGCCATGACAAGGCCGCCGATGATACAACCGAAGACCGTGCCGACACCACCAGACACCGCCGCCCCTCCGATGAAGACGGCAGCGATCGCATCCAGTTCCCAACCGGTGCCGTCGCTGGGTCCGGTCGAACGGGCCCGACCCAGATACAAGATGGCGCCCACCGCTGCCATCAACGACATGTTGGCCATGGCGAGGAAGTAGATCTTCTTCGTATTGATTCCAGTCAAACCGGCGGCAATGCGGTTGCCCCCGACGGCGTAGACACCTCGGCCCAAGGTTGTGCGCGTAGAAATGAAGTTGTAGATGATTATCAGCACCACGAGGATCAACCCCGTGACGGGAAAAGATGTCTTTACAGGTCCAGAACCAAACAGATACGTCAAATAGCCGATGACCACCAGCAACAAGATAAGCCGTGTTATGGTCGCCCAGAGCGGCGTTACCGCCATGGCAGCTTTAGCCAGTTTTGCCCGCCGTCTGAATTCCAGCACCGTTAGCACCACAATCGCCGTGATACCCAGCAGCAGCGTGGAATTGTTCAGTCCGGTGTGGGGCCCCCAAGCCGGCAGGTAACCACCGCCGATGTACTGGATCTGTTTTGGTACCCCGATGGACTGCGCTCCACCGATCCATTGGTAAACCCCTCGAAAAAGCATTTGCCCCGCCAGCGTCGTGATGAAACCGGGAACGCCAATTAAAGCCAGCCAAGCGCCTTGCCAGGCTCCGATGATGGCTCCCGCACCGAGGCCGATGATCAAGCCGCCCCACCAGGGAATACCGAAAGCCTCAATCAGTAGGCAGACGCCCAAACCGACGCCACCAGCCACGACCAGACCGATGACTATTCCGGCGATGATCGACCGGGCTCTGGCCCCAGGCTGCCTGCGCTGCACAGCCTTTCCCGTGGCGACGCCAACACCAATCCCGACGACTGCCCCCACCGGCATTCCCACCCACCACCAGGCACTGCCTTCCTTTATCGATAGTGCCACACAAATGCCAACACAGGCCGCCACAGAACCGCACGCCAGGTCGATCTGACCGGTGATAATGACAAAGAGCATGCCGATTGCCAGAATCAAAACATACGCATTGCCGTTAAGGAGATTCATCATGTTTGTTGGCGTGACCATCCTGCCGTTAGTGCGCCATTGAAAAAAGATGATCAACAGGACCAACGCAAAGACCATTCCGTATTGGCGAAGATTTCCGCCGAGAATCGCTGAGATGGCTTTCATGAGTGATCTCCTGAACTGTTACGGTCCGGAATAGGTTGGAGAGTCGGTGCGGCTGTACCAGCCGTGTCCGTCATCTCGCGCATGAGTGATTCCTGGGTAGCGTCTGCCGCGTTCGTCATTGATGTGATTCGCCCCTCGAAAACGGTGTAAATACGATCACAGACACCTAGTAGTTCGGGCAATTCTGATGAAATCATGACGACACCTTTGCCTTGATCAGCCAATTGGTTTATCAGGCCGTAGATTTCGTATTTAGCACCGACGTCGATACCGCGAGTGGGCTCATCGAGGATGGCCAGACTCGGCTCAGTGAACATCCACTTAGCCAAGACCGCCTTTTGCTGATTGCCACCCGACAGTGTGTTGATGCCAACATCGACGGAGTTGGCGCGAACGCTCAGCCTCTGCCGGTATTCCTCAGCCGAACTGGACTCTGCGTCAAGGTCGATGACACCATGCCGCAAAATGCGATTGATGCCAGCTGAGACGATTGTCCGTTTAAGATCATCCAACAAGTTGAGGCCTTGCACCTTTCGATCCTCGGGGCAATAGGCGATGCCGTGGTCAACAGCGGCTTTGACATTGGGCAGTGTCACTTCTCGCCCGTCAATCAGGATTTGACCTTGAACATATGTGCCATATGTGCGCCCGAACAGCGACCGTGCCAGTTCAGTGCGACCAGCACCGATCAGACCGGCGAAACCGACAATCTCGCCACGTCGCACATAGAAACTCTCGTGATTACAGATCAGCTTGCCCGGTATGAAAGGATGCTCGACCGTCCAATCGCGCACCTCGAAGAAAGTCTCACCGATGTTCGGCATGTGCTCTGGAAAGCGCGATTTCAGATCGCGTCCCACCATGTCGCGAATGATGCGGTTCTCGTCGACCTGCCCCGCCGTTACGGTGAAATCTTCCACGACTTTGCCATCTCTGATGACCGTGATTGCATCCGCGATGTCAGCGATTTCGTTTAGCTTGTGGGAGATCATGATGCTCGTCAGACCTCTAGATTTGAGCCCGCGAAGGATGTTCAGTAAGTTGGCCGAATCTTCCTCGTTAAGCGCAGAAGTCGGTTCGTCCAAAATCAGTAGCCGAACATTCTTACTAAGCGCCTTGGCTATCTCAACAAGCTGTTGTTGCCCGACACCGAGGTTCTTGATGGCGGTGTCAGGGTCGACATCCAAGCCGACGCGGGCCAGCAAATCGGTGGCTCGCCGCCGGGCTTCGATCCAGTCGATCACGCCGCCTTTGCCGGTGACTTCGTTGCCCAAGAAGATGTTCTCAGTGACGGACAGTTCCGGAATCAACGCCAATTCCTGGTGAATGATGGCGATGCCGGCGTCCTCTGACTGCCTGATCGAGTGGAAGGCCATGGTCTGGCCATCAAAAACTATGTCGCCCTCATAGGAACCGTGCGGGTAGACCCCTGACAGGATTCGCATGAGAGTGGACTTGCCTGCGCCATTCTCTCCGCAGATGGCGTGAACTGTGTGAGCGCGTACTGACAGGTTGACGTCGTCGAGGGCCGTAACCCCCGGGAAGATCTTGGTGATGTGACACATCTCCAAGACCACCGGTGCGGCACCGGTATTCTTGCCGCACTCGATTGACAACGTAGTCATGCTGACAATCTACGCTGCACTAATAAGCTTGTCAAACATTGCAATCAAATCGATACATTAAACACTAAAGTCATTTGACAAGCTAAAATAAGTCACAAACCGTTTCGGAAGTCTGTGTGACTCCACATCTCTTCTCATGAAACAACGTTGTCAACGACGATTTCACTATGGTGTAATTGTTGTATCATTGAAGGTACGTTGGCTTGAGATGACGGGCCATCCGGAGCCTAGTGGCAACGTCAGCCAAACAGACGTAAGAAGAAGGTCGTGATGAGTGGGGAACAGCTCCGACGATCTACCATCCATGACGTGGCCCGCCTGGCTGGCGTCAGTATCAAGACCGTGTCGCGTGTCATCAACGGCGAGCCCAATGTTGCACCGAGCACCGCTCAAAAAGTCCGTGATGCGACCGCGATGCTGCATTATCTGCCCGATGCCGCTGCCGCAAATCTGGCTCGCAGTGGCCGCGAGACGCACTCGATCGCGCTCCTGATCCCCACAGTCGACAACCAGTTTTTTGCGCGCATTTTCCATGGTGTCGAGCAGGTGGCCCATGAGCATGGTTTTGTCGTCTTCGCCGCTTCGACTGATCTAAACCTGGAGACCGAAGAGTCGCTCGTACGAGTTTTCGCCTCACGACAGGTTGACGGGTTCATCATTGCGCCGGCACCCGGTGACCATCGTGATGTTATAGATCTGCTGGGCACCCGCATGCCATGCGTTTTCATCGATCAAACCCCTGCAGGCGTTGCAGCCGACGTCGTCACTGTCGACAACAAGGCCGCTGCGCGCGAGGCCGTCAGCCATCTGCTGAATTACGGGCATCGACGCATTGGCTTCATGGGTGACGATGCCAACCTTTCGACGGCGCGCCAGCGAAGAGTTGCTTACGAAGAAACATTGCTCGAGGCAGGGGTCGTGCCGGACCCACAATTGGTGGAGATGGGTGTTCGTGACACCGAAAAAGCCGAGGCGGCGACGCGGCGACTGCTGGAGCTGGATGACCCGGCGACCGCCATTTTCGCCTCACGCAACCTGGCGGCCATTGGAGCGGTCCGCGTGCTGCAGCAGATGGGGCTATCCCACAAAATCGCTTTGGTAGGCATGGGCGAAATCGATGTCTCGGACCTTTTGGAGCCACCGCTCACCGTCATGGCGCAAGACCCGCTCGGCTTTGGGAGGCTAGCCGCCCAACGGCTAATGGAGCGCATCGAAGGTCACGATGAGACGCCCCAGACACTTATTGCGCCCGCGCATCTCGTGACGCGAGGCTCTGGCGAGATCCCACTGCAGCCAATCACAGCCCGGTGACCAATACGAAATCTTCACATCAAGCTCGTCAACGAACCTACCGCCGTTTGGAACTTAGCGTTACAAAGTCCTATGTAAATATGTTGTTGTGTTACACTTTTTCATATGACATCGTGTCCGGTGGGAGCGTGCAATGAAACGCTTGATTGAACACCGTCTTGCTGACTGGTTGGCCAACTCACGTAGGCCCCTGCTCGTCTTGGGGGCGCGCCAAGTCGGCAAAACATTCTCCGTGCGGCAATTCGGTGCCGAGCACTTCGACAACGTCGTCTATGCCAACTTCCAGACAGACCTTACCCGGCTTGCGCGCGTGTTTGAGGGGCAAATCAACCCGTCTGCCATCATCGGGGAACTCGCGCTGCTCTTCGAACAGCCCATCACCCCGGAAAGGACCCTTCTCATTTTCGACGAGGTGCAACTGTGCCAGCCTGCCCTGACCAGTCTCAAGTACTTCGCGGAGGACGCGCCGCAGTACCGAATCATCGCCACTGGCAGCCAGTTCGGGGTGACGGTTCACCGCGAACCCCAGTATTCGTTCCCGGTTGGCAAGGTCGACATTGCAACCATGCACCCGATGACCTTTGAGGAGTTCTGCTTGGCTATCGGGCACCCGGCTTGGCCTGATGCCATCCGCGCCAGCCTCAAAGCGGATCGTCCCTTACTAATCCATGACGAGGTGATGCAGGTCTTCCGAAACTACCTCATGACCGGCGGTATGCCCAGCGTCGTCCAGTTGTTCGTAAATGCGTCTGACTGGTCAAGGGTGCGGGAGGAGCAGGCTAACCTAGTCGCGTTATTTTCCGCCGATGCCAGCATCTATCTGCCCGACGCCGAGGCGGCCTGCACGCAGGCAATCTGGCGCAGCGCCCCGCAACAACTGGCCCGTGCGAACCGGAAGTTCAAACTGTCGGACGTTGCTCAAGGCGCTCGCGCCAGCAAATATGAGCCGGGTTTCGCCTGGCTCGAAGCAGCAGGACTCATCCACCGTCACCGGTTGGTCGAAACGCCTAGTGCACCCCTGGTCTACCGGCAAAACGGCACCTTCTTTAAGGTCTATCTGCTTGACGTCGGACTGCTGGCACAAGCCATGGGCATCCGACCAAATGCCTATCTTGGCAGCGACACCCGTCGCACAATCTCGAGTGACTTCCGCGGTGGACTCATTGAAAATGCCGTCAAACAGGCACTCGTCGCCCAAGATATCGACAGTGGCTATTGGGTGTCTGGCAACACAGCTGAAGTGGACTTCCTAGCCTTGGACGACCAGCTTCGCGTCATACCCATCGAAGCCAAGTCCGGCGACAACGTCCAATCAAAAAGCCTGTCGGAATACGTCAAACGTTATCAACCATCCCAAGCCATCCGAATTGCCGACAAGCAATTCGGTCGCGACGGCATCATGCGCTCGGTGCCGCTCTACGCAGCGTTCTGCCTGGCCGATGCCCTGGCAAGCGAGTGACGGACCAGTTCGGGTCAACTGGTGCATGAAGCCGCGCTACAGTCGTAGTCATGGAAACACGCACATTTGGCAAGACTGGCCGCCAGGTCAGCGTCATCGGGCAAGGCTGCTGGCAGTTCGGCGGCGACTGGGGCAACGTCACCGACGACACCGCACTCAAGGTGCTGGAGTCAGCCGTCGACGGCGGCGTCACCCTGATCGACACCGCTGACGTCTATGGGGACGGTCATTCGGAGCAACTGGTCGGACAGTTCATCAAGTCGCTGGGCGGCGCCGACGCGGCCGGGTTGACGGTCATCACCAAGATGGGACGCCGGGCCGACCCGCATGTGGCATCGGCATACTGCTACGACAATTTCCGTGCGTGGCTCAACCGCTCACGTGCGAACCTGGGCATAGACCAGATCCATCTCGTCCAGCTTCATTGCCCGCCAACACCCGTCTATGCCAATCAGCAGGTGTACGACGACCTCGACCGGCTTGTCGATGAGGGCGTCATCGCAGCCTACGGCGTTTCGGTCGAGACGGTGGCCGAAGCGCTGGAGGCGTTGAAGCATCCCGGGGTGGCGACCATCCAGGTCATCTGCAACATTTTGCGGCGCAAGCCACTGACCACCGTGTTGCCGGCGGCCCAAGCGGCCGGTGTTGGCATCATTGCGCGGGTGCCTCTGGCGTCCGGAATCTTGACGGGCCGGTTCACGGCCCAAACGGAGTTCCCACCCCAGGATCACCGCAACTACAACCGTCACGGCGAGGCTTTTGACGTTGGCGAAACGTTCTCAGGCGTCCCATACGAAGCGGGCATAGAGGCTGGCGCCGAGGTAGTACGAATCGCCGACGATCTCGAATGCTCGGCTGCACAGTTAGCCCTGCGCTGGCTGATCGATCAACCGGGCATCACCACAGTGATTCCAGGGGCATCGCATCCAGAACAAGCAACCGCCAACGCGGAGGCGGCCGATCTGACGCCACTCACCCCCGACGTACTCGCAGAACTAGAGGACATCTACAACAAATACGCGGCCCCATACGTGGCCGACAAGTGGTAGGCCATTCCTGCGCCACCGACTACCCTGGTTCAAGTCTCACTGGGATCGATGCGGTTGGCGGCAGCCCGGACCGCCTGGTCTCGGTGTCGCCGAAACCGCGCCAGGACATCCAGCCAGGCGAGCCTCCATCCATCGGCGTGGGCTGCCGCCTGAATCAAGAAACTCCCCGGGAAAATCTTGCAAATCTGTTACAAACTGCCAGGGAGTTTATGACGCATCGACACCAATTCGCCTATGATAGACGGAGGAGGTGCCCATGGATCGCGCCGTACTGACCAAGTTGACCGCCTGGAAGTCGAACGCCTGGCGCAAGCCGCTCATACTGCTGGGCGCCCGCCAGGTGGGTAAGACTTGGCTGTTGAAGGAGTTCGGGCGGCGCGAATACGACCGCACCATCTATTTGAGTCTTGACGAGTCGCCGATCGCGCGGGGAATCTTTGACCAGGATCTCGACGTACGTCGCATCGTCGCCGATATCGCGACTCTGGACGGACGCGGACCCATCGACCCTGATAACACACTGATCATTTTTGACGAGGTGCAAGAGGCGCCGCGGGCTTTGACCAGCTTGAAGTACTTCAATGAGAACGCGCCCCAATATCATGTGGCGTCGGCCGGGTCGCTGCTGGGCATCGCGGCACACCAGGGAACTTCCTTCCCGGTAGGCAAAGTCAACTTTATCCAGGTGTACCCATTGACGTATCCGGAGTTCTTGGACGGCATAGGCGAGGCTGGAATGGCAATCCTCCTTCGCGATAGCGACCCGACCCGGTTCGGCCCATTCCATGACTCATTGGTGACCCACCTTCGCTCGTTCCTATTTGTCGGGGGTATGCCGGAAGCTGTAACGGAATTTGCCGTCAACCGGGATTTCGCGACGGCCCGCACTGTCCATCGCGAGTTACTGGCGGCCTACGACCAGGACTTCTCCAAGCATGCCCCGATAGCAGAGGTGCCCCGTCTTCGGGCCCTGTTTGAATCGGCGCCGCAACAACTAGCACGAGAGAACAAACGGTTTGTCTATCGCCAAGCCCAGCCAGGTGCCGGAGCCTCACGCATGGAACTGGCCATGCAATGGCTGAAGGACGCCGGGTTGGTCTACCAGGTCAACAGGGTGCAGGTGCCTCGCCTGCCGCTTGCCGCATACAAAGATAATGCGTTCAAGCTTTACCTCTTGGACGTCGGTCTCGTGGGGGCGGCAGTCGGACTTGAGGCACGCACCCTGCTGGAAGGGAACGCCGCATTCACGGAGTACAAGGGCGCGTTAGCCGAACAGTTAGTGCTACAAGAGCTTGTCGCAGCGGGCCTCAATCCGTTCTATTGGACGAACGGGTCAAACGATGCCGAGGTCGACTTCCTGGTTGAACGGGCCAGCACCATCATCCCCATTGAGGTCAAAGCCGAAGTCAACCTGCAAGCCAAGAGCCTTCGTGTGTATCGCGACGCCTACGCACCGGCCAAATCCCTGCGCCTTTCGTTGCGCCCATACCGCGACGAGGGCTGGCTGACAAACCTGCCGCTCTACGCGGCAGGTCTCGTCACATTTGTTGGGTGAAAACAACAACCCGCCACCCTGCGCGGGCAACCCAACCTGTCATCACTTGAGGGTGTGGGCGGGGTGGCGCAGACGCGCCCTGACGGTGTACACGTAGCGCCAATTGACCTACTGGGCCCATAGCGGCATCCTTTGCAGACAAAGCGCTGGTCCTGGGGTTTACTGTCGCCAAGCGCTGCCGCCAAACCGGCCTGCGGGTCACGCCGATTCCGCGCCTGGCGTCACTGACGATCAGTCAGCCGTCTTGACCTCGCTGCGGTCGCCACTCCACAGCGTGTGGAACGCGCCCGGCTCGTCGATGCGCTGGTAGGTGTGGGCACCGAAGAAGTCACGCAGGCCTTGAGTCAGGGCGGCGTTGACGCGCGGAGCCCGCACCTGGTCGTAGTACGACAATGCTGACGCGAAGCCCGGCACCGGTACACCCGCCTCGACGGCACGGGCGACGACGTCACGCCAAGCGTCCTGGCAAGCCGCCAGCTCGGTCTTAATGGACGGGGCCTCCAGCAGCGTCACCAGGTTGCCGGCGGCGTACTCGTCGGCGATGCGATCTAGCAGCTTGGCCCGGATGATGCAACCGGCCCGCCAAATCCGCGCCACCGACGCCACGTCGATCGTCCAGTCATACTCCTTGGCGCCGACACGGATTTCGTCCAAACCTTGCGCATAGGCCACCACCTTGGACGCCCACAGACCGCGCCTGATCGACTCGATGAAAGCCGTCTTGTCCGTCACCTTGAGCGTCCCGTCCGGGCCTGTCAGCGCCGCCTGACCGGCCGCACGCAAATCGGGGGTGGACGACGTGGCGCGCGCGAAGACGGCCTCGGCAATCGCCGCGGTCGGGACGCCTAAACGCAAGGCCTCTTCAACCGTCCAGGTGCCGGTGCCTTTCATGCCCGCCGCGTCAACGATGACGTCGACCAGCGGCTTACCCGTTTTGGCATCCTTCTGACGCAGCACCTCGGAGGTTATCTCAATGAGGTACGAGTCGAGGTCACCGGTGTTCCAGGTGGCGAAGACATCGGCCATCTCGTCCGCACTCAACCCCAGTGCCTTCAGCAACTCATAGGCCTCGCCGATGAACTGCATGTCGGCGTACTCGATGCCGTTGTGCACCATTTTGACGAAATGACCGGCGCCGTCCGTCCCGCAGTATGTGCAGCACGGCTGCCCGTCATACTTGGCCGAGATGTCCTCCAGAATCTTGCCGACGTAGCGGTAGGAATGCTCGGACCCACCAGGCATGATGGACGGCCCCTCGAGCGCGCCGACTTCGCCACCCGAAATGCCGGTGCCGACGAAATGCAAACCGACGGCCCGAAGCTCTGCCTCACGGCGGCGGGTGTCCTGGAAAAACGAGTTGCCGCCGTCGACGACGATATCGCCCTCGTCCAACAGCGGTATCAGCGAGTCAATTGTCGCGTCCGTCGCTGTGCCTGCCTGCACCATGAGTATCATCCGACGCGGTTTCTTCAGCGTCTCGATGAACTCAGGCAGGGTGTCACAGGCGACAAAACCCTCTTCGGGGAACTCCTGCGCGACGGCTATCGTCTTGGCAGCCGTCCGGTTATAGATTGCCGTCTTGTACCCATGATGGGCCAGGTTGCGCGCCAGGTTAGACCCCATGACAGCCATGCCGATGACGCCAATGTCTGCGACGGGCTCGGTGACAATATGCTCTGTGGACATTTCTGCTCCTAACTTTTCTATTCCATCATCTCCCACGCTCCAAATCTGCGCCGCACCGGGGCAGTAGGAGCGCCCGGTTGAGACCCGCATGAGCGATGATTGTGTTATGGCACCAACTGCTCAACAACCGCCCCCCGGCGATTATGCCCCAGTGTGCTGTGACGAAAATGGGTTCACAGTCGAGCGTGCCCGAACGGCAAGCCATTTCCGTAACAGTGCACTGATCATCGGTGAATCGCTGATCGACGTCGTCGGCGACGCCCGCTATGCCGGCGGATCGCCCATGAACGTCGCCGTCGGGCTCGGACGCTTGGGCCGCTTCGTCGAGCTCGCAACCTGGTTCGGACGCGACGACGACGGCGACCTGTTGGGCAAACACCTGAAAGAATCCCACGTCAAGGTGGCGGCGGGCTCGGACGGCGCCGACCACACATCAACAGCAAAGGTGCGCTTCGACGAGGCCGGTTCGGCGTCCTACATCTTCGATCTGGAGTGGCGCTTGCCAGCGAGCTTCGTCAGTGACGTGACTGCCCCGGTGCCAGTGGTCGCCCACACCGGTTCGATCGCCGCTGCCCTCCAACCGGGCGTGACGGATGTGGCCGTGGTTATCGAGCGCTTGGCCGCGCTGACGACCGTCAGCTTCGACGTCAACATCCGTCCCCAAATCATCGGGCCGCTGAACGAAGTGCGTCCTCTGGCCGAAAGGTTCGCTGGCCTGGCCAACATTGTCAAGGCGTCGGACGAGGATCTAGCCTGGCTTTACCCCAACGTGTCACCGCTTGTCAGCGCACGTCGATGGGCGGCCAACGGCCCGTCGATTGTCGTCCTAACAAGGGGCGCTGACGGCGTCACCGCCATCACCGGCAGGGACGAGATCGACCTACCCGCCCCGACCGTCAAAGTGGCCGACACCGTGGGGGCGGGGGACGCCTTCATGGCAGGCTTGCTGCACGCGCTGTGGGGCGCGGGCTTGCTCGGGCCAAACGGTCGCGCCGCGCTCCGCGGTATAGATGAGACGACATTGCGACAGGCTCTTGACGCCGCCACACAAGTGGCGGCAATCACACTGTCTCGCCCCGGGGCTGACCCGCCCTGGGCATCCGAACTGACGGCTTAGCTGCCCAGCACCTCGGCGCAGGAATCGCGCAGAATGGTCAGACCTTTCAGCAGCGTCTCCGGCGGGATGACGAGGGATGGCATCAGCTTGGCGACACCGTTCTTTCGGCCGGCCCGCTCTAACACCAGGCCCTTGTCGAAGCAATGCCGTGTGATCGCGGCGGCTTTGGCGTCATCGTGGACGTCCACGCCCCAGATCAAACCAAGACCGCGGATCTCTATGTCAGACGAGATCGGGGCAATTTCCTTCGCCATGAAATCGGCTACCAACTTGGCGCGGGTAGCCACTCCGTCCTCGATATGGTCGTTGAGCGTCACTTCGATGCCAGCAGTGGCGGCGATCATAGCCAACTGGTTGCCACGAAAAGTACCGTTGTGCTCGCCGGGCGCCCAAATGTCGTACTCCGGCTTGATCAGCACCAGTGCGAAAGGCAGGCCGTAGCCGCCGATCGATTTCGACATGCAGACGATATCGGGTTGGATGCCGGCCCGCTCGAACGACAGGAAGCGCCCCGTCCGCGAGCAGCCAACCTGAATGTCGTCGACGATGGTCAACACCTCATGCTCGTGGGCGATGTTCGACGCTTCACGCAGGAACTCGTCTGAAAAGACGTAGACGCCGCCCTCGGCCTGAACGGTCTCGAAAACGATGGCAGCCGGCTTGTCTATGCCTGAGTGGTCGTCCTCTAGGACTGTCCGCAGATAGTTCAAAGCGAAGTCCTCGCCGAACTGGTAGGGGGCCGGTATGTGCGTCACATTGCCCATTGGCATCCCAGCCCCGGCGCGGCTGCCGGCGTCGGATGTCAGCGCCAGCGACCCCAACGTCATGCCGTGGAAGCAACCCATGAAAGCGAAAATGTTGGTCCGCTTGGTGACCTTGCGCGCTAGTTTCAACGCCGCCTCGACGGCATTGGTACCCGTCGGCCCAGGAAACTGAAGCTTGTAGTCGAACCCGCGGGGCTGCAGAATCTTGGTCTCAAGCGCTTCAATGAACTCGCCCTTGGCCACTGTATACATGTCAAGGGCGTGGATGATGCCATCGCTGGCCAGGTAGTCGATCAGTTTCTGCTTGATGAAGTCGGGGTTGTGTCCGTAGTTGAGGGCGCCGGCGCCGTTGAAAAAGTCGATGTACTCGTGGCCGTCCTGATCCGTCAGGATAGAGCCCTTAGCTTTGGTGAAGATCGTCGGAAACGTCCGGCAATACGACCGAACCTCCGATTCGTAGCGCTCGAATACCGCCTTATCCATTGCTTTCCTTCCGTCGAACCAACCAGCCAGTCTACTAGGATGCGTTCCCGCCCCGGTACTGACGGTAGACGCGCTCGTTCAATAAACTTATCGATTCTTCAGCAACCCCACCGGTGTGTGCGGCGATTTCATCCAGGTGAGCGGCGTCACGGATTAGCACGACTTCGTCGCCGGCGCGCAGGTCGGCGTCCCCCACCAGAAGTGTGATATCCATGGTGACGGTGGCGATCTTGAGGCGGCGCCCGTTGACGAAGACGTCTCGTCCAGCGTTGTTCTTGGCGAAGCCGTCCCCGTAGCCGATTGGGACGACGCCGATGAACTCCGTGTCCGCCAAGGCTGTGTAAGCCTCGCAATAGCCGATCGATTCGCCAGTTCGCAGCGTCACCACCTGCGTCACCTGGCTCAGCAACTGGAAGCAGTTCTTGAGGTTCATGGTCTCGTTTTCGATGCCATAGATGATGTTGCCAATGCGGCAGGCCGTGGCGTATGGCTTGGGTTCCAGCCACGGCAGCGTCAGCGAGACCGAGGTGCTGACGACGGGAATTTCAGCTAGGTCGATTCCAGCGGTGACGGCTTCGAAGACGTCGAACTCAGCCATTGTCGGTTGCTCGCTGCGCCCGTCATAGTTGTGCAAGTAGACGCCTTCAATGACGGCCGTCGACCGGCGGAGGCTGTGGTAAAGCGCCGCGAACTCATCGGGCGATGTTGGCCCACCGAACAGGTCATGCCCGCCGTTGACCCTGATGTGAACCTTCAACCCGGGTACGGCCGCAGCGGCAACAGCCTGTTCGGCCGTGGCGACGGTGACGGCAATGCCTTGCTGACTCAACAGCGGCAGCGCCTCGACGGGTGGCGGCACCAATATGAGAATGGGCACATCGGGAAACCCGGCTCGGGCCGTCAGCGCCTCTTCAACCAGGGAGACGCACAAGGAATTGCAGCCACCGTCGAGGATCGCCCGCATGACGCCAGGCCCCCGCAGCCCATAGGAATCGGCCTTCACAACGCCTTGGTAATAGGTAAAGGCGGGGAAAGCGTCGATGATTTGGCGCACATTGCTGGTGATGGCGTCAAGATCAATGACCGCTTTGGTTGGTCTGTATCGCTGCATGATGGTGGTTTTCTTCTTCGGGTCAGTCCAACTGCAATGACGGGTTCTGGTACTCGGCCAGTTTCTTGAGATAAGCGCGCTCGACCTCGTCCTCGAAGGGCAGGCTCGGCAGAGTGACGCCCATCTCAACCAGGAGAGCTTTGGTGAAGGCGGGGTTGGCTATCAGCAATGGCCCGTGCAGGTATGTAGCGTAAAGCTTTCCTTGATGCACACCTTCCAGATCTGTATCAGGGTTGAACCCAACACCCTTTTCTACCTTGAACAGGTAGTTGTCGGTGGTCTTGGTGTAGGTGTGCGAGAAGCGACTGGTGTAGCCGACTATCTTCGTCCCCTGAAAATCGGCCAATATCAACGAGTTGAACCGGGCCGGAGTTTGCCTGACGGAGTGGATGTCCAACAGGCCGAGGCCCTCGATTTTGCTTCCATCGGGGCGCTGAATGTACTGCCCGAAAATCTCCAAGGCGTTGCCCGTTAGCAATACTGTGGTTTGCCCGTCGTCCAACAGTTTCGCCAATTGATTGCGATAGGGCGCTAGCTGCTGAATCGCGATTTCCTGAGCACGCTCACTCATCGAACACATGTAGAGCAAGTCGACGCTCTTGTCGGCGAACACCGGCTGGCTTGTCAGGCTGGTCTCAGCGAAGGTCGCGCCGGGCAGGCAGTGACGCAAATAAACGGTATTGCCTTTGTCACCGTAGAGGCAGCAGATTTCGGGGTACAGGCTCTCAATTATCATCGATCAGCCTTCTCCAGTATTTCGGCAAGCTTGTCTGCCTGGTGCATGGTTGAGGTGTCGTAGAGCAGGAAAACCGCGTCCGTGTTTGACACATCAATCACACGCCAGGCTTCCAACTCGTCCTCGCTGCAAACTATTCGTTCCGGCGCCACGCCCGCCAGCAATAGCCGCACTTGGTGGTCGTAACAGCGCGGCCCAGTGGCAACCACTTGAACAACGTCAGGGTCGTTGAGGAACTCAAAATCGGCGTCATAAATCCAGCCGATGAACTCCACCGAATGCTTACGATCGTACCAATCGTCCATTATCAAAACGACGGACTTTCGCCCAGACTGGTGACGCACAAAATCCATCGTTTGCGAGCATGACACACTCGATTGGCCTTTGCTCATCGCTTTGACCAAGCGGGTTTGCCGAAGCGGTATTTCGTTGAGACGCGAATCGACTACAGTCCAGGACGCCAATGCATCGGCAATCTGACCAGACGTCAATCCGACCTGCCGAAGGGCGGTTATGGCGGCAATCTCGTTGTAGATGTTGAAGAGCGTGTCAGACACCAATGGGTAGGTTTCGCTGGCACTACCATGGGTTATGTCAATCGTCCGTTCGGTGCGGTCGACGCTCGTCAATCGGTAATCGGCTTGGGGCGATTCGAACCCGCAGTTGGCGCAATAAGCCTGACCGATGTGGTGGTGGCGCAAATACCGGTAGGTCAGCTTCGTCAAGCACACCGGGCAATACGAATAGTCGGCCACTACGTTGTTGGACGAGGTCGAATCCTCCGGCAGTTGATCGATGCCAAAGTATGTCCGATTTGCCGGGTCAGCACTACCCAACTGGGACGAGCACAGATCGTCGGCATTGAGGACGAGCTTCGTGCCGGCCGGCGTGTTTGCATTGATTAACTCGAGTATGAAATCAGGGTAAGCGTTGCGCTTCAGCGAATCCCGAAACAGGTTGGTGACGACCAAGACGTTGGGTTTAACCTGCGGCAGCACCAACCGGCAAGCCCGCTCGTCGACTTCCAACACGCAGGCGTCACTTGAAGGACGCCCGCTAACTGCAAGAGCATTCGTCAGCGCCGCTGCGACGCCCGGGACGATGTTCGAGCCGATCCGATTGGTGGAGACCCGGTAGCCGGCGTGGATCAGAACATCGGCGATCATGTTTGTCACCGTCGTCTTGCCGTTGGTGCCTGTCACGCAGATAGTCAGCGCCGGCTTAGGTACCTGCGCCAGATAGCCAGGGCAGACCATCAGCGCAACCCGTCCAGGCGTATGCGACGCGTTGCGTCCGAGAAGGCGTAAGACCCGAAAGGTCAGCTTCGACCCGAGAAGAGCGAGCCAACATCTTATCGATTTCATTAAACCTCCGGGTCGACGCGTTGTCGTAGTCTGGACATAATAGCCCTATACGGGCTTGTGGACTAAACTACGAACAGCCAACGTGCGCAATGCTGGCCACTCGAAATCGGGAAGGGGAACCGCGTACATGAGCGATGAGTCATACCCGTGGCGTGTAGCTACGCCCAGGCCACCCCAGCCGCCAACACCCCCCGCCCCAGTGCCGCCGCCCATAGCACCCATCACGCCCCAAACGCCGCTGCCCTGGGAGGTGGCCGCACCACAGCCATGGACACCGACGCCGCCACCTAGCCCGGCTCCGATTGTGGCCCCGCCAGTTGTCCCGGCGGCGCCCGTTGCGCCTGTGACCCCCGTCACCCCTGTTGTGCCGGTCAGCCCCGTCGTGCCACCAACGCCCGTCATCGCGCCGATCGCGCCCATTAGGCCCGTCGCGCCCGCCACAATGCCACCCGTGGTTCCCGCGCCCCAACCCATCATGCCCGTGGCCCTCGCGGCGGGCACTCAGTTCCCGGCCGGTGCTGGCACCTACACCCGTGCGCCCCAACCCCGTAAACGCTCAAAAGCCCCCATCATTATCATTGCTGTAATTCTGATTGTTGCCCTGGCAGCGGCCGCGCTTTGGTTCTTCTGGCTGCGCGACAACCTGCCCGGCTCGTCTTCGGGCAGCACCGGCAACCCGACGCCCGCTCAGACGGACAATGGCACAGGAGTCAAGACGGCCACCCGGCTCGTCCTGCCCGGCAGCTGTTTCGACCTAGGTCAGACGGCATCGTCGTCGCCCGCCTATGGTTATGCCTGGGTGGTGCCTTGCACGCAACCGCACGATTCCGAGGTGTTCTTGAACCAAGCCGTCACGGCTGCCGCCTACCCGGACGATGCCGGGTGGTCCGCTCTGGCAGGCCAATATTGCGACCCAGCTTTCAAGTCATATGTCGGCTCGGACATGAGCACTAGCCGACTCAATGTACAGTACATCCGGCCAACGTCGCAGTCTTGGGACGCCGGCAACAATCAATTGGTATGTTTCACTGTCGACCCGAGCGGCAATCGGTCAACCAGCGTCGCCGGCACTGGTGAATGAGACATTGGAGCGATGAAATGAGTAATCAACGACCCCCGGCCACGCCAACCAAGAAAAAGAAGCTTGACGTCAGCACGATCGTGATCGTCTGCATCATCGTCGTAATTCTGATCGCAGCCGGAATCTTCGCCATACACTCGCTAACGACCCCGCTGGCGCCAGTGACAACGACCATTACCCAGCCGACCACCAGCGGTGGGCCGGCAGCTACCCCAACGACGACCACGACCACGGCCACCCTTCCGGCCGACGCGGCAACCGACACGCCCATTGCCAACGCGGCTGTCGGGACGTGCTTCGAGCGGCAGGCGACGATCGATAGCAAGGGCGCCTATGTCGATCCGATCGACTGTGGCCAGCCGCACGATTCCGAGCTGTTCTACTCAGCCAATGTGACCGACACCAGCTACCCAGACAGCGCCGGCTGGCAACAAAACGTGCTCGACAGCTGCCATCCGGCGTTCAAGACCTACACCGGCATAACCTTCGGCCAAAACAGCTGGCAGATCTATTACATCTACCCGTCGCAGCAAGCCTGGGACAACGGTAGCCGCCTGTTGATCTGCTACACGACAGACCCCCTCGACGGACGGACGACCAGCGTCAAAGCTGCCTCGTAGAGTCTTACACCCTCGCGGGTCTCACTAGACGAGATATTTGCAATATGCAAGCAAGTTGCGATATAGTTGTCATGTGCAAGCAAATGATCTCTGTGAGGTTTTTGAGCCGTCGCATGAGCCATTGCCCATCGACCAGCCTGTTGAGGCCCTGCTCGACTCGCTACTCAGTCTCGCCAAACTGTTGCGCGGTCTGTGGCCGGAGCACACACCCCTATCTTGGCTGCAATTCGTCGTCCTGCGGCGGCTCGCCCAAGCCGACGCTGGCGTTCGACTGACCGGCGTAACTGACGGTCTCGGCTATGACATCTCGGTGATGTCGCGCACCATCAACAGCCTGGTCGACGGCGGCCTCATCGACCGTCAGCGCGACCCGGCCGACGGCCGAGCGTGGTTGTTGCAACTGACAGACGAAGGTCATGACAAGCTGGCAGACGCGTCGCGTCGCGCTGTTGCCGTCATGGGTGAGTGTCTGAGCAACTTCGACGATGCCGACATTTCGTTGAGCGCCCAACTCATCGCCACGCTTGACCGCCAAGTGACCAAAAGACTGCGCAACAAGCCCGATCTGACCATCGAAAACCTCTAAGCCCCAACCACCTCCGATCGAAGGAAAAATGTCTACTGAAACAACCGTGGCGGGAACCCGCGGCTCAACGACCGAAACACCGGACGCCATCCCTGAACTGTCGCACCGCGAAATCCTCGAGATTCTGTCGGGCCTGCTGGTGGCGCTACTGGTGACAAACATGGCCGGTACGGTCGTCGGCACAGCGTTGCCGCGTATTACCAGCCAGCTCAACGCCACCGAGCAGCAATACATGTGGGTGGTGACGGCCACGCTACTGGCGTCCACGGCATCGACGCCCATTTGGGGCAAGCTGGCCGACCTGTTCGACAAAAAGAAACTGATCATGGCTGGCCTGGCCATCTTCATCGTCGGATCGATTCTTTCGGGTGCTGCCACATCGCCAGGTTTCCTGATCGGCTCGCGCGCCTTCCAGGGTTTGGGTCTTGGCGCCATGATGTCGCTGGTTCAAGCGATCATCGGCACGATCATTCCGCCGCGCAAGCGCGGCCGCTATATGGCTTACACCGGCGCCGTCATGGCAATCGCAACCGTCGGCGGGCCGCTGGTCGGCGGCTTCCTGGTCGACACCTCATGGCTAGGCTGGCGCTGGTGCTTCTGGTCGGCGGTGCCTTTCGCAATCATCGCCGTCATCATTTTGCAGTGGCGTTTGAAGGTGCCACACTGGACGCGCAAGAACACCAAGATCGACTGGGTCGGCGCGGTGCTGATCACCGCCGCGACGACTGCCGTGTTGATCTGGATCAGCTTCGTCACTAAGAACTACAACTGGGTGAGCTGGCAGACTTTCGCGATGCTGGGCTTCGCCGTAGTGGCGTCCGTTGTCTTCGTGCTGGTCGAGTTGCGCGTGCCAAACCCGATAATCCCGATGCATATTTTGAAGATGCGGGTGACGGCGCTGGCCGTCCTGGCGTCGATCGCTGTTGGCGTCGCCATGTTCGGTGCGGCCGTCTTCTTGTCGCAATATTTCCAGTTGGGTCGCGGTATGACCCCGATGCGGTCTGGTCTGATGACGGTTCCGATGATGGTTGGCGTGTTGCTTAGCTCGTTGTTCATCGGCCGCCTGGTGTCGAAGTTGGGCATCTGGAAGCCATTCGTCGTCATCGGGTCGATCCTGTTGACGATCGGATCGTTCCTGATGTCAACGATCGGCGCGAACACCTCGCTGGTGACGATCGGTGTCTTCGGCTGCATCACCGGCCTAGGTGTGGGCATGCTGATGCAGAACCTGGTGTTGGCCGTACAGAACTCGACGCCGGTGCATGACGTCGGCGCGGCCTCCGGCACAGTGACGTTCTTCCGCTCGCTAGGCGGCGCGGTTGGCATCCAGGCGCTTGGTTTCGTCTTCGAGAATCGCATGACGGCGGCTGTCACCAATGGTCTGCCGGACATCATCAAGGCCGCAGTGACGGCGGACGCCACAGCCAACCCAGCAGCCGCGCAGACGTGTGCGGCTCTCGCGCAGAGTGCGGCCGGGACACCGGCCGACCCAGGCAGCTTGGCCCAGGCCGTCACCCAATGCCCGCAAACCGGCAAGATCATCAACGACCTCGCCACCATGGCTGCCAGCCACGGCGGGACGATGGATGTCAGCGGTTTTCAGTCGGACAGTTTCCGCACACTGGTGTCGTCGTCAATCGCCGACTCGATTGGGCGGCTGTTCCTGATCGCCGGGTTCATCGCCATTTTGTCAATCGTCACCGTGCTGTTCATGAAGCCGACGAAACTGCGCACGCGCTTCGACGAGGCCACCCCCGAGGGCCACTCGGGCGTAATCAGCGACAACGAGGACTGGACACCGCGCCCCCGGCCCGGTGAGGCCGGGAACCCAAAGGTGATTGACCCCCCGCATCGGAGATCTTCCCGCTCAACCTCGTTCCTTTGACGTCCCCGAAGAGGTTCGGTAGGGGAGACCATCCAAAAACAACTGCAAAATGGTAGGTCTTCCCTACCAAACTTCGAACTGGCCACCCAAAAGGCAGCATCCGGCGGGAAAAGCTCTCAGGCCACGCCACGGCAACACCCCGATGACTCGGGCATTACGGATGAAGAGGACTCTGAGTTCGCCGTCACCCACCCATCACGCACCCAAGTGCAGCGTGGGCCGCGAGCAGCACGTTCTCGTCGTCCACCGACAACTCTGGATGCTTACCGTAAGGGTCCACGATGGCGGTGTCGTAGGGTATCTCCTGCCAGGTGGACGAGTCGTTGTCGCCAATCCTCGCCACGTATGTTTTCAGTGGACCCTGCTGCGCAATAGTCCCGGAGCGCCCAATCCACCCAAACGAGAAAGCTTGCTGACCTGCCCCGGCATCGACCACAGCCGTTCTACCCAGATCAATGGTCGAACCCGGAAGGGTCGCCGCAGCCGCAACACCCGTCATCGCCGCAAGCAAACCAGAATCCGGCGTCTCGCATTGCAGAGTCAACGGCACCAGAGCTTCGGAGGCCGCAGGCGATGCCGACGGCCCTGGCCCAGAACCAGGCTGCGTGGCACACCCACCAACGCCTGCAAACAGCGCTAACGGCACAGTTGCCAACAAGACCAGACGAACCCTCGGTTGCCCATTCATATAAGTTCCCTTTCAGGAAACATGGCCCCAAAGCATCAACGTTGGTGCCGCTTGTGAGTCAACTTACCCACCATGATGGGCAGCACACAACTCGCCCGCTGTGGACTCGACTAAGCCAACGCGGACATTTCCGCGAAAAGGCAGGGACCTGTCGCCGCAGCGCCTGCACTTGGCGATATCTGCCAGAAGCTGTGCTCGCCGTCCGCGATGAGGACACCGAACGACATCGCGACAACACCACCAGACTAGCGCGGCACGAAAGCGGTTTGGTCAAGCGTCACCTTCAGTCTGTTGACGAGTGGCATCCCGTCACGTCGGTCTTCTGCCGCCAGAACTAACGCGCCCCCTCTTCGGGGCCTTGTTGACAGGGAAGATCTTCCGCAGCCTAGGTGGGTTCTACTTTCACGCATGAACCGGTCTGAGTTTGTTGCCGCTGGGTTATTGTTTGTCTTGCTGGGGTTCCAGCGGTTTCTGGTTTGAATAATACTCTGCTTCGACTTCGTCTGGTGTCGCGTAGTCGAGGTATTCATGG